>Ga0315556_1000021_pt1 | contig 66564 bp, 53 predicted proteins | sample SalMarSW160310MG_FD_202112 | JGI IMG/M metagenome (GOLD analysis project Ga0315556, IMG submission 202112) | Salt marsh sediment microbial communities from the Plum Island Ecosystem LTER, Massachusetts, United States - Salt Marsh Sediment SW1603-10 ...
GCCGCTAGGCGCGACGGCCGCCTTCCGCCGACGAGCCGCGCCCATCCTGCATTTGGCCCGCCCGCCCGGTTGCGCGGCGCGGAATCCCGCCGGATCTTCCCGCGGCCCCGAATACCCGGTTTCCCCTGCGAGGAGATGGTGCGCCGATGCTCCGACGGACGCTCGCCCGAAGCCTTCCGCTCTTCGTCGTGCTCCTCGCCGTATCGGCGCCTCCCGCCGCCCGGGCGTCCGTGTCGCGGGCCGGGACGCGTGCCGCCCGCCCGGGGGCGCCAGTCGCCGCCGCCGCCGCCCGCGCGGGGATCACGGTGGCGGCCCCGCCGGGAGACACGGCCGCGGACTCCGCCCGCGCCGGGGCGCCCCCCGTCCCCCAGACCTTCGACTGGTGGAGGGCCGCCGGCGTGCCGGACACGACGCCGTGGGGCCAGGCCGTGGACACGGTCGCCACCCGGAAGATCCTGTCGTGGACCACGCGGGCCGAGTACATGACGCCACTCGTGGACCAGATCCCGGTCTCGTCGGCCACCTCGCCCTCGAAGCACTTCGGCGACCCGATCGGGAAGCCGGGCACGCTCCACAGCGTGGACCAGATCTACGGCTACTTCAGGGACCTGGCCGCCAGCACGCCGCGCGTTCGCTTCCAGCTCCTGGGGAAGACCGAGGAGGGCCGGCATCTGGCGCTGGTCCAGGTGGGGAGCCGCGAGAACCTGGAGCGGCTCGAGGCCATCCGGACGGGGCTCGGGAAGCTTGCCGACCCGCGTACGACCTCGCGCGCGGAGGCCGACACTCTCGTCCGGGACCTGCCGGTGGTCTACACCTTCTACGCCGGGCTCCACTCGGCCGAGACGGGCCCGCCCGAGATGACGATGGAGATGGCCTACCGGCTGGCCGCCTCCGAGGACTCGGTGACCCGGGCCATCCGCAAGAACGTGGTCGTGTTCATCGTCCCGGTGATGGACCCCGATGGTCGTGACCGCGTGGTCGAGTGGCACCGCCTCCACAACGCCGATGTGTTCTACGCAGACAGCATCGTGCGGGGGCCGCCCTACTGGGGCCACTACATCATGCACGACGACAACCGGGACGGATTCGGGATGATCACCGACCTGACCCGGATCATCGTGAAGCTGGCCCTGCACTGGCACTACACGGTCGGGCACGACATGCACGAGTCGGTGCCCTACCTGTACACGGCCACCGGGACCGGGCCCTACAACCCCGCCGTGGACCCGATCACGGTGAGCGAGTGGGCGTGGATGGCCAACTGGGAGGTCACGAGCCTCACCTCGTACGGGCTCCCCGGGGTGTGGACGCACGGCTTCTACACCGGTTGGTATCCGGGCTACATGATGTGGGTCACGAACATGGACCTGAACAGCCTGGGCCGCTTCTACGAGACGTTCGGGAACAGCGTCCCCAACACGATGAAGCGCGAGCTCCGGGGCGATGCGACCCACGTGCAGTGGTACCGGCCCAGCCCGCCGCACGACTCCACCCTGTGGTCCCTCCGGAACAACACCAACTACATGGAGTCGGGCGCCCTCTCGGCGCTCTCCCTGGCCGCCGCCCACCGGGGGCGCCTGCTGCGCGACTTCTGGCAGAAGGGCGTCAACAGCCTGACGAAGGGACGGACCGAGAAGCCGTTCGCCTGGGTCGTGCCCGCCGACCAGCCCCGCCGCGCCGACGCGGCGGCCATGCTCCAGAATCTGCGGGACCACGGCATCGAGGTATCGCGGGCGGCGCAGGACGGGACCTTCGCCGGGGCCGGCAAGCGCTACGACCAGGCGGACTCGGTGCGGGTGCGGAAGGGCGACTACGTGCTCCGCATGGACCAGCCCTACCGGAACTTCCTGCTGACGCTCATGCGGCCGCAGGAATTCCCCGAGGACGCGCCCCCGCCCTACGACGACGTGGGCTGGACCTACCCGTTCATGTACGACGTCGAGGCGCACGCGGTCGGCGACAGCGCCGTGCTCGCGCTCCGGACCTCGCCCGTCGACGGCGGGCGCGTTCGGCTGCCCGCCTCCGTGGCGCACGCCGGCGGCGCCGACTGGTGGGCGGTGGAGCCCCACGCCTCCGGGCGGGAAGTTCGGGCCTGGCTCGGCCTGCGGCGTGCCGACGGATCGATCCCGGCCTACGCCGCCGAGGACAGCTTTCGGGCCCGGGACCGGAGCTTCGCGGCGGGCACGTGGCTGGTGCCGGCCGACTCCGTGCCGCGCTCCGTGATCGACAGCCTGGCGGCCGGCCTCGATCTCCAGGTCACGGGACTCCGCGACCGGGACGTCCGGGACGTGACCCGGCACGCGATGGACGCGCCGCGGGTCGCGCTCCTCCACACCTGGACGGACACCCAGGACGACGGCTCGGTGCGCTTCGCCCTGGACACCATGGGCGTGCCCTACACTTACCTGGGGACGGACGACCTCACCGAGGGTGCCCGACCGGCCGACCTGCGCGCCCGCTTCGACGTCATACTCATGGCCTCGCAGGGAGCCGGAGCCACGGGGAAGCGCATCTTCGAGGGGCTGGATCCGTCCCGCGGACCCCTGTCCTATCGCTCGTCGGCCACCTATCCGGCTCTCGGCCTCCCCGACTCCGCTGCCGACATCACGGGTGGGATCGGGTACGAAGGGCTCGCGGCGCTCCGCGACTTCGTGCGCCGCGGAGGAACGCTCGTGACACTGGGCTCCTCCAGCGCCCTGCCCGTGGACATGGGGCTCGTCCGCCACGTGCAGCGGGTCGAGCCGAGCGGCCTGTTCGTGCCCGGATCCCTGGTGCGCGGGAAGGTGGTTCGGGCCGAGAATCCGGTCGCGTACGGCTACCCCGAGCGCATGCCGCTCTACCACCGCTTCGGGCCCTACTTCCGGCTGGACGACCGGACGAAGGAGGACGCCGTGGTGAAGTACGCCGGCGCCGACTCGCTCTTCCTGTCCGGACTCGTCAAGGGCGGCGGCAAGATGGCCGGCGGGCCGGCGGTCGTCGTGGTGCCGGAGGGCGAGGGGATGGTGGTCCTGTTCGGCTTCGACCCCATGCACCGCTTCCAGCCGCAGGGCGACTTCGCCCTGGTGTGGAACGCGATCATGAACTGGAACGACCTGCACCTCGGGCTCGGGAAGGAGGACGACGGGAGTGACGGCGGGGGCAGCTAGCCCGCCGGAGGCCGAGCCCCGGTTCGCGGCCGGCCGCGCCCTGGCGGCCCTCGCCGGGCTCCCGGCCCGCGAGCGGGTGCCGGCCGCCTCCGCCGGAGCACCGCCCGACGTGACGCTCGCCGGGCGGTGCTCCTATCCCTGGTCTTCGCTCAGCCGCACGCGGATGCCCCGGTCCTCGAGCTCCTGGAGGTAGATGTCGGCGGGAATCGCCTCGTCGGGCGCGAACACTCCGGCCTCCTCGATGACGTCCCTCCCCAGGAAGAGCCCGACGATGGACAGCGTGAAGCCCGTGGTCCGCTCCATGGCCGTGATGCCCGTCTCCGGGTCCTCCCGGTCCAGGAGCTCGTAGACGAGGGTCGTGGGCCGGCCGCCCCGCGTGCCGCGCGCCACGACCCGGAGCGCGACGAGATCCGGCTCGCCGGGGAAGGTGAGGTGCGGCTTGACGCAGGCCAGGAACACCTCCCGGGGCGCGACCTCCGCCGAGTCCACCCGCACCGACTCCTGGGAGAGGAGCCCCAGCTCCCGGATGGCGTGCATGATGTGGGCGTGTCCCGGATAGCGGAGCGTCTTGTACTCCAGCCGGTCCACCCGACCCTCGAACCGGAAGGGCATGGTGGAGGCGCCGCCCCCCGTGTGGAACGCCTCCAGCTCCCCCAGCTCGCCGAACTCCAGGGTCTCGAGCTCCGAGAGGGCGTCGATCCTCTGACGGCGGCCGCCGCGGACGATCCACGAGGGGGTCGTGTAGTAGTCCAGCGCTCCCTCGAGCGAGTACACCACCTGGTAGTTGAGAGGCGGGTGCGGGTGCTGAGGCAGGCCTCCCACGTACATGATGACCGACTGGGCCTCGTCCAGCCCGCGGATCGTCTCGGCGGCGAGCACGTTGATCATGCCCGGCGCCAGCCCCACGTCCGGGACGGCCGTGCACCCGGCCTCTTCGGCCTCTCCCGCCATGTCGAGCTGCTCGAATACGATGTCGGTGTTACCGCCCAGGTCGCTGTAGTCGAGCCCCTCCGAGATCGACAGCCGGGCGAGGTCGCTGTTGAAGTAGTACGGCGCCGCGGAGAGGACCACGTCGTGGCCCTGCATCGCCTCCCGGAGCGCCGTGTGGTCGCCGAAGTCCAGGGTGAGGCGCCGGAGCCGGGGGTCGCCGGGCAGGAAGGGGGCGCCCGTAGGATCGAGGTCGGCGAGGGTGACGATCTCCACGTCGTCCTGCGTGAGGAGGTCGTATGCGCAGGCGGAGCCCTGTAGCCCCGCGCCCAGTACCAGCAGTCGCATTGGCAACAACCTTTGGCAGCGTGTTCATGTCCGAGATCAGCGGGTCCCGGCGTCCCACTGCGGCCGTACGCCGGGGTCCCGGTCCGGCCCCCCCGGATGAGCGGGAGTTGAGGACGGCCCCATACATAAGGCTCCGGCCCGATCTCCGACAGGTATACCGAATAACGGAGGCGACATGGAGCGGAGGCGAGGCTCGAAAACATCGAAGCGACGCGGGTTCTGCGATCCAGGCCCTTGCGGGAGCCTCGGCTCCGGCGGCGGTACGGCGGCGGACGCAAGCCATCCCACCGGGCCCCTGCCGTGGCTTTCCCTGCGGCTCCGGCCCGGCGAGTCCGTGCCGCTCCACCGCCAGTTGGCCGCGCAGCTGGCCGCCGCCCTGCGCGAGGGCCGCTGCACGGCCGGGGCGCGGCTCCCCGGCGGCCGGGTCCTCGCCGAGCGGCTCGGGATCGACCGCGGCACCGTGCTGTCGGCCTACCGCCGCCTGGCCCGGGAGGGCCTGGTGGAGCTGAAGCCGGGGAGCGGTGCCTACGTGACCGCGCCCGATACGGGCGAGGGCGACGCGGCCGTCGCTCCGGGAGTCGGCCCCGGCCGGGATCCGGATCCGTTCCGTGCCTTCGTGGCCCGCGAGCGGGCTCGTGGCTCCGGAACCGCGGAGCTGGCAGGGCTGTTCGAGCGCTGGCGGGCGGCCCTCTCCGCCCGGCGGGTCATCGTGGTCGACGAGGAGCCGGAGCTGCGGGAGCTTCGTCGCCGCGAGCTCGAGTGGGCCCTCTCCGGCATCCGGGTCACGGCCTCGGACCCCGACGCCCTCCGACGGCAGCCTGAACGAGCCTCCGGGGCCCTGATCGCGGCCTCCCCGCGCCAGGCCCCGGCGATGCGTGCTGCGCTGCCGCCCTGGGTCGAGGTCGTCGCGCTCCGGGCTCCCGGAGGGGCCCGGGAGCGCCGTCTGCTCCTTCGCCTGGCCGTCGGGGCCGTGGCCGTGCTCGTGTCGGTGAGTCCCACCCTCCGTAGACGCTTCCGGGATCTGGCCGCCGGCCTCCGGGGACGGGAGGTCGCCGCCCTGGCCCTGGCGCCCGGCGCCTCGCCCAGGCTCGACCGGGGGCTGCGTCTGGCGCGGTTCGTGCTCGCCGACGTGGCCTGTCGTCCGGCGCTCGAAGGTCGGATCGAGGCGACGCGCCTGCTGGGCGTCCGGACCGTGGATCCGGCGCTGTGCGCGGATCTGGCCCGCAGGCTCGCGGTCGGTCCGATCGGGGTGGGTCCGGGCGGTCTCGCCGGGGGCACGTCCCGCGGAAGTCGACGGAGGAGGTCAGGACGAGCGTGAGGTGGCACGTGGTGCGCGCGATCGTCGCGGAGGAAGCGCGGGAGCGCTACCTGGCGGCGTGGTCGGAGTGGAGCGGGACGCTGTTCGCCATGGGCATCGACTCGGAGCTCCTCGAGGCCGAGGGAAGATCGGGGCGCTTCGTGGAAGTGACGCGTTTCCCGGCCGGCCAGGAGGCGGCGCTCGGCGATGACCGGGTGGTCGGTATCCAGGCCGAACTGGAGGCCGCGTCCGAGGAGCGCGAGGGGGATCTCGCGTTGCTCCGGGAGGTTCGCGAGCCCATCCCCTGAGGGCTCGCGGTGGGGGCGGCCGGAACTTGCTCCCCCCCGGGGGATAGGCTATTGTCGGCGACCCCTCTTCGGGGGAGCGGGGCTCCTCTCCGGGGCCCGCCGCGGTCCGGACCGGCGACGTCCGGACGCCGCATTGGCCCGTGGTGTAACTGGCAACACGCTTGGCTCTGGACCAAGAGATTCCTGGTTCGAACCCAGGCGGGCCAACTCGACATGGGACGGACCGATCGGGGGTGAAGGGATTGCGGCGACGCGGTCCTTCACTCCTTTTCGTTTCGGGCACGGGCTGAACGTGCGCACCCGGAGGGGTGGCCGAGTGGCTTAAGGCGGCGCCCTGCTAAGGCGTTGGGCCGAAAGGCCCGCGAGGGTTCGAATCCCTCCCCCTCCGTTTCAGCCGGCGAGGCCGGCGCCATGGACAGCCCGGACGGGTGGCCGAGCGGCTTAAGGCGCACGCCTGGAGAGCGTGTGGGCGCGTTAGCGCCTCGTGGGTTCAAATCCCACCCCGTCCGCTGCGTGAAAAGAACGGCCCTCCCGGCCTCGCACCGGGTGCGGTCCCGGAGGGGTGGCAGAACGGCAATGCACCGGTCTCGAAAACCGGCGCCCTCACGGGCTTGAGGGTTCGAATCCCTCCCCCTCCGCTTCCCGATCTCCCAGCGATTGGCGTGGATTCACGTCTGGCTCCTCGGGCGCCGTCCTCGATCTCGACCTTTCCACGCCCCGCGAGCCCGGTCGTCTCCCACCTCGGGACCCCCGCACGAGCGGAGCTGTGCCATCTTGTCAGGGTGGCGTTCCGACCGGCCGCCACCGCATCGTGGTGCGATTCTCGTCGGGAGGTACCAACCTGGGCGAATTCCCGGGCCGTCCGCGACGGAAAAACGCGTGGCGATCTCCGAGGTGGCCATGTTCAGAGTGCGTGACGGCAGGATCGCGGAGCAGCGGGTCCATCCGGATGTTCTGAGCATGCAGCGACAGCTGGGGCTGGTGCCCGGGGCGGCCGGCCAATAGAGCGGGGGTTCTGGAGCATGGCTTCGGTCGACCTTCCTTCGCGAAGTCCTGTGACCATCAGGGTTCGCACTCTCGGAGGCTTCGCCGTCACGAAGGATGGAGCTGGAGAGGCGCACCTCGTCCTCTCGGACCTTTCCGCCGCCCTGCTCGTCTTCCTGGCCGTCGAGCGCACCGCGACGAGGGACCATCTCATCGGTCTCCTCTGGCCCGAGCGCGACGGGCGCCGGGCGCGACACTCCCTGAGCCAGGTGCTCTACGAGCTGAAGGGGACGTTGGGGCCGGGGTGGGTGGAGCGCGCAGGCGAGCGCCTCTCGGCATCCGATTGGATCGACGCCGACGCGGTGGCGTTCGAACAGGCCGTGGAGCGCGGCGCACTCGAAGACGCGTTCCGCCTCTACCGCGGCCCCTTCCTCGCGGGGACCTATCTGAGGGACACGGTGCCCTTCGAGCGCTGGGTCGATGGGTGGCGCGACCATCTGGCGGATCTCCATCGCGGGGCGTGCCGCGAGGCCGCGGAGCGTCACCGGGACCGCGGCGACCGGGCCGGGGCGATCGCCGCGGCCCGACGGTGGGCGGAGAGCGAGCCCTTCGCCCCCCACGTGCACCGGTTCCTGATCGAGCTCCTGCTCGAGGAGGGTGACCGGCGGGGAGCCCTCCGCCAGTACGAGCGGTACGAGCGACGGCTGCAGTCCGAGGGGATGATGCCGGCGCCGGAGGTGACGGGCCTGATGGCGCGGATCGAGATGCCGCCGCAAGATGTCGAAGGCGTGAGCTCCGAAGCCGTCTTCCCGCCACCGGTAGCGATCGACAGGTCGGCGCCCCGGCTCGTGGTCCTCCCGTTCGAGCACCTGGGCGACCCGGAGGATGAGCGCTTCACCGAGGGGATCACCGAGGAGGTCACCAGCCGGCTGGCGCAGCTATCGGGTCTCGCCGTGATCGCCCGCACCAGCGCGAACCGGTACCGCGGAGCGACGCTGAGCATCGCACAGGTCCGGCGGGAGCTGGGCGTGGACTACGTTCTGGAGGGAGCGGTCCGCTGGGATGATTCTGCGAAGGAGCGGAGAGTCCGGGTCAGCTCGCAGCTCATTCGGGCGTCGGACGCCACGCACCTGTGGGCGGACAGCTACGAGGCGACGCTCGGCGAGGTCTTCCAATTGCAGACCCGCCTGGCCGAACGGGTGGTCGACATCCTCGATCTCCGTCTTCGCCCTCCCGAACGGAGAGCCCTGACGAGGCCGGATCCCCGGGATCCCGACGCCAGCGAGCTCTACGTGCGCGGAATGAGGCGGTGGGAGGACAGCGTCGAGGGCGCTCTCGAGGAAGCCGTCGGACTCTTCCAGCAGGCCATCGAGCTCGAGCCGGGCTACGCCCGGGCCTATGCGGGCCTGGCCGCGACGTACGCGCTGATCCCCAGCTACACGGCCGCCCCCGCGGCCGTGTGGCTAGCGAAGGCGGAGTCCGCCGCCGAGCGAGCCATCTCGCTCGATCCCGCATGCGCCGAAGCGCACTCCGCGGCTGGGATGATCGCCTTCCTTCTCGGACGGGACATGGAGGGGGCCGAGGATCACCTGCGGCGTGCCCTCGATCTCACAGTGAGTGACACCCGCGCGTGTGTGTTTCTCGCCTACGTGCAGTGTGTTACGGGGCGGACCGAGGAGGCCTTCGAGACGATGCGGCGTGCCCACGCTCTCGACCCGCTCTCCGTCTCCACGAACTTCCACGTCGGCTTCCAGGCATGGCAGGGTGGCGACCGGGACCTCGCCGCTCGCCAGCTCCGCCTCGTGAGCCAGCTCGCGGTCGAGTTCGACCCCGCCTCGTATATACTCGGCGGAATCCATTACCTGGAGGGGGATCTCGCCGCCGCGCGAAGGGAGTGGGCTCCCATCCAGATGTTCGGCCCCCCCTGGCGGACTCTGCTCGACGAGCTCGAGGAGCCCGCCGCCGCCTCCGCCGTGCTGGACCGGATCGTGGCGCTCGCGCCCGGTGCCGTCCACTGGTACGGGGTCGGCTCGCTGTACGCGCTGCTGGGGATGCCCGACCGGGCGCTGACCGTCCTCGAGTCGCATTTCCGCAACGTCCTGGGCAGCGGGAGCGAGATGGCGACAGCCGGGCCTAGCCTGGCCTTCGTGGCCACCGATCCCTTCTTCGACCCGCTACGGTCGGAGCCGGGGTTCGAAAAGCTCTTGGGCCGCCTCGGTCTGAGCTGACGTTCGGCTGACAGGGACTGAGAGAAGCCTGACGGGCCGGAACTAGACTCCGGGTGATCGCCGCCCCTCCCCGTTCGTTTCGGGGCGGCGCGAACCTTCGACTCGGAGGTCGATCATGCACAGGCTCGCGATTCTCTACCTCGTTGTGCTCGCGCTCCCGCTCAGCCTCCTGGGCTGCGATGGAACGGCCAGTCCGGTGAGCCCGGATCAGGTCGCGGGCCTACAGCAGAGCGACGCGGTCATCCGCTCATCAGAGGACGCTGTGGCCCGGCCGCTCAGCGAGACGTCCTCGGGCACGCTGAGGCCGGTGGGGGCGTGCAGCGCCGATGTGGTGGCCTTCGAGGCGGAGGGACGGGGTCGGGCTTCTCACGTGGGCGGGTTCGACATCGAGCTCTCGTGGTGCCTCGATGCGACGACGGGCGAGATCGGAGATGGGAACGCAACGGTCGTAGCAGCGAACGGCGACCGGATCGACATGACGCTCGCCGGCCAGGCGGTCTCGACCACCCGGCTGCGCTTCCAGGCGGAGATCGTCGGGGGCTCGGGCCGGTTCGCCGGGGCGGCCGGAATGCTCGACATCGTGGCCGTGCTGGGCGAATCGGGAAGCTGGACCAGCGACGGAACGGGCTGGATCTCCTACTAGCGCTCACCGGCGGCGCGGCGAGACCGGCGACGAGGAGGCGCAGCGTGAAGATCGCCGAGTCCTATCGGAGGGCCGATCTGGACGATCGGTACGATGTCATCGTCGTCGGCTCCGGCATGGGCGGCCTCTCGGCGGCCGCCCTGCTGGCTCGGCACGGCGGCAGACGCGTCCTCGTCCTCGAGCGCCATTACACTCCGGGAGGGTTCACCCACGTCTTCCGGCGCCCGGGTTACGAGTGGGACGTGGGGGTGCACTACATCGGGGACGTGCAGCGGGGCACGATGCTCCGCGCCCTCTTCGATGACATCACGGACGGACGTCTCGACTGGGCCGATATGGGCCAGGTCTACGACCGGATCGTCCTCGGAGACGAGCGATTCGACCTGCCGGCGGGCCGAGAGCCGTTGCGTCGCCGCCTGAAGGAGAGATTCCCGGCTGAAAGCGACGCCATCGACGCCTACCTGGCCCTGGTACGGCAGGTGGAGGCGGACACCCGACGCTTCTTCATGGAGAAGGCGCTACCGGCACCGGTCGCGGCCCTGACCGGGCCCCTCCTCCGGCGGCGCTTCCTGCGCCACGCGCGGCGGACCACGCGCGAGGTCCTGGAGTCACTGACGAGCGACTCGCGTCTCATCGGCCTGCTCACGGCCCAGTGGGGAGACTTCGGCTTACCGCCGGGCCAGAGCAGCTTCGGGATCCACGCCATGGTGGTGGGCCACTACATGGAAGGCGGCTTCTATCCCGTCGGAGGTGCGGGGCGTATTGCGGAGACGGTCGTCCCGGTTATCGCCGAAGCGGGCGGCCGCGTGCTCATCAGAGCGGACGTGTCCGAGATCGTGGTGGAGGCCGGGCGCGCCGTCGGCGTGCGGATGGCGGCGGATGGGGCGGTTCTCCGCGCGCCCGTGATCGTGAGCGACGCCGGCGTGCGCAACACGTTCCGTCGCCTGCTGCCGCACGAGACGGCGGTGCAGTCGGGCGTCGTGGACCATCTGGAGGGCCTGCGCCCCTCGATCGCACATCTCTGCCTCTACGTGGGTCTCGACCGTACGGCGGATGCGCTCGGGCTCCCCAGGGCCAACCTGTGGATCCACCCACACGAGGATCACGATGCGACGTTCGCGGCCATGCGGCGCGGGGACGAGAGCCCCTCGTTCACCTTCATCTCGTTTCCCTCTGCGAAGGATCCCGATTTTGAGCGCCGACACCCCGGCCGCGCCACGATCGACATCGTCTCCGGCATGCCCTACGAGTCGTTCGCCAGGTGGGAAGGGACCCGGTGGAAGAAGCGCGGCGAGGAGTACGACGCGCTCAAGAGCCGGCTGGCGGATCGATTGCTCGAAGTCCTGTACGAGCACGTACCGCAGACGAGGGGAAGAATCGACACCTGGGAGCTTTCGACGCCGCTGACGACGCGCCACTTCTGCAACCACCCTCGGGGGGAGATCTACGGCCTGGCCCACACGCCGCGGCGGTTCGAGCAGCGCTGGCTGCGACCTCGAACACCGGTGCCGGGGCTCTATCTGACCGGACAGGACACCGCCACCTGTGGGGTCGCCGGCGCCCTGATCGGTGGCGCGCTCAGCGCCTCCGCCATACTGGGCAAGAACCTCCTGGGCCGGATCGCGGCGGCGAGCCGAGCCCCGCCCGGGCTGGGGAGCGGCGAAACGCCAGCAGGCGTGAGATGTTCGGAGCTCAGTGGAGCTGACCCGAGCTACATCCACGCAACTCGAAAACCGGCGCCCTCACGGGCTTGAGGGTTCGAATCCCTCCCCCTCCGCTCCAATGACGTCAACGCCACCTACGGTGTCGTGTCGTCGGTGCCGCCAGCTTCCCGTAGTGCCTCATCCTTGGTCCTGTGGGTGGGCCTCTTGTGGGCCGTCTCGGCCGCCGCCATGCCTGGGGCCGGCTCTACTAGTCCCTTCGGAGTAGGCCAGATCTCAGCCCAACGGGCGATTTCCGCAGGCAGCGGCTCCGACTAGAATTCTTTTTAGGTCGGGCCGCCGCCCGCCGCTACACGACATGTGGCTATAGTCACGTTGGGCGGCGACCCGCATCAACCGGAGGTCTGATCATGTCTGCATTCAAGCTGCTGGCGGTCCCCCTCACTGTCCTCGCGTTCGCTGCGTGCAACCCCTTCCATCATGAGCCGTCGGTCCAGATGAGCGCCGCCGACGCGACGCTCAACTCACGCTGGCATGCCAATCTCGCCTCCCCTGCCACCCTGGCCGGTGCAGTGCAGATGAACGGGTCGGCTTCCATGGCCCCTGATTCGACTGGAAGCCACACCATCATCACGGTGGACCTGGCCAACGCGACTGCGGGTGGGCTCCATCCGTGGGCGATGCACCTCGGCCAGTGCGGAGACACGACGGACCAGGGCGTATTCGGCTCCATGGCGGCCTACAGTCCGCTCCAGGTCGACTCCAACGGTCGCGCGACCGGGACGGCCACGATTCCGATCGAGACGCCCCGAACCGGAGACTACTTCGTAGTCGTCTACGCGTCGGCAGCGAATTCGCAAACGGTCGTGGCCTGCGGCAATCTCGCATCGCCCACGCGCTAACGCTGGCATCACGCACACGCACTGTGGATGGGAGGAACCATGCGCATATCCGCCGTAGCCGGAATCGTGCTGATCGTGGCCGGGATTGCCGTCTTCCTGTTCGGGGGTGGTTACATGTCGCGCCACGACATGATGTCCGTGGGCGGCGTGACCGTCAGCTCCCAGGAACGGCATCCCATTCAGCCGTGGATCGCCGGACTCGCTGTGCTCTCCGGCCTCGGACTCGTCTTCGTGGGAATGCGGGGTGGGCGCGAAGGGTAGACGCTCCTCCGGGGCGGCGGACGTAGTAAGCGCGACATCCCTCTTGAGCGATCGAGATCATCATGTTGTGGACTTTGTTGGTCGTACTCGTCGTCCTGTGGGCCCTCAGCCTGGCTACTGCTTACGGTCATGGGCGGGCTGATCCACGTTCTGCTGGTGGCCGCGGTGATCATCCTGGTGGTCCGGCTCCTCACGGGACGGAGGGTTGCATGAAACGCAGGCCGCGGTCCCGCTTCTGAGGCTCGTCGCTGTCGTCGGCCGCGCTCTCGATCCTGTGAGCGGCAAGAACGAGCTGGCCGCTGGTATCCGAGAAGCAGGAGACCGGAATGGGACGTCAGGGCGCTGCCGACACCTGACGGCGACCATCGGCCTCGTCAGGGACGCCGACCTGCCGGCTTACGTGAACCGCATCGTCTAGACGATCGCGGCGAAAACCGAACGGCCGCATCTCGCCAGAGAATTCCACTTCTTTGATGACGCCCCTGCGAACGCGTTCGCGTCTCCGGGCGGCTTCGTCTTCGCGACGCGCGGTCTCCCCTGTAGGGCCTCCCCCTTGAACAGCCGTGCGACCGGCCGCGGGGTCATTGACGTGCGCCAGGGCCGGCTCCGCCACTTCAAGCAGGTCGATTCGTAGCTCCACAGCCAGCCTGCGGTGGTTGGACACCCGGGCTCTCCGAGCGCTATATTTCAAGGTTGGCAGACCTTGAATGTGCAGCTAGGCACGGTTCCGATGAGTCATCCGTCCGAGGGCGAAACGGCACCGAGCTTCTCTCCACGAGTTGGGGCGCCCGATGTCATCGACGTAGCGTTGATCGAGGACAGTCGGCTGGTGCTGGAGGGGATGACGAGGCTGCTCAGTGGAGTGTCGGACCTGAGGCTGGTCTGGGCGCGGCCGAGCGCCGATGTCTCTCGCCTCAAGGACATAAAGCCGGACGTGGTCCTCCTGGACCTGGGACTGGAGAACGGCGACAGCCTGCGTGCGGCCAGGCGGGTCGGACAGGAACTCCCGGAGTCCAGGGTCGTCGTCATGGACCTGCTTCCGATCCACGAGGACATCCAGGCCTTCATCCAGGCGGGGGTGTTCGGATTCATCATGAAGGATGCCACCCTGGAGGAGCTCGTGAACACCATCCGATCCGTCGCGGATGGTGCTCGCGTCCTCCCGTCCCCGATGACCAGCACGCTCTTCTCTCAGATCGCCCGGGATGCTGTCGCCAGCCGTGGACCGGAAGCGGTCGAGGACGTGCAATTCACGCCGCGCGAACGCGAGGTGGTCGATCTCATCTCGGAGGGATCGTCCAACAAGAAGATCGCCGCGCAGCTTCACATCTCGCCCCATACCGTGAAGAGCCACGTACGCAATATCATGGAGAAGCTCACCCTGCACACCCGGCTGGAGATCGCCGCCTGGGTCCACACCGACGAGCCGGAATAGCGTTCCCGTCCGCGCTTGAGGTCGAAAACCGGCGCCCTACGAGCGCCGCTCATCCCTTCACCGCGATGCCCTGCACCTCGTAGCGCGCTCCGAACAGCACGTGGGCCACGCCGAGGAAGGCGCGCGGCGGATAGACCTTGGTGAAGTAGGTTCGGTACACCTTGTTGAAGTCGGCGTAGGTCGAGAGGTCGGAGCAGAACACCTGCACCTGCACCAGGTCGTCCATCGTCATCCCCGCCTCCGTCAGCGCCTGTTTGACGTTGTCCAGCACGCGGTGCGCCTCCTCGGTGGCCGTGGCCGGCACCTTCTCGCCGGGAAGGAGGCCGATCGTGCCGCTCAGGTAGAGCGTCTTGCCGACCAGGACGCCCCCGCTGAAGGGCAGGGTGGTCGTGTCGGTCGCCACCCGCGGCGCGACATAGTGTCGCTCCTGGGCCCGGAGCGGGTGCGAGGTTGCCGTGAGGATCGCGATGGCCGCGAGCAGGACACCGGTTCCGCGTCGAAGCATGGGATGCCTCCTGGGGCGAGAGTGTCGACGGTCGGAGCGGCCGGGTTCAGCGCCGCTCGTTACCCGCGGGCCGGGTCCACACGTTGTTGCCGCGGTCCATGTCGGGCAGCCGGTGGCCGGGGTCGACAATGACGGAATCCAGGGGGCTGCCGGAGTCGTACCGGAACGAGAAGGTCGCACCCTGCTTCCAGATCTCGACCGGTAGGTCGACCGTGCTGTCGCGGCCGCTCGCCTCCCGGACCCGCACCGTGGCCGGCATGACAATCCGGTCCTCGTTCTGGAGCGTGATGATGGCGCCCTTCGACGGGTCGCCGTCCACGTACTTCACCCCGGTCACCGCCTGGTCCAGCGTCCAGGTCTCGTAGAACCACTCCTTCCAGAACCAATCCAGGTCCTCGCCGGCCACGTCGTTCATGGTGCGGAAGAAGTCCTTCGGAGTCGGGTGGCGGTACGCCCAGCGCCGGATGTAGGCGCGGAACGCCTCGTCGAAGCGCTCGGGCCCGAGCACGTCCTCACGCAGCAGGTAGAGGGCGGCGGCCGGCTTCACGTAGTTGTTGAAGCCGACGTAGCTCCGCTGCACATCGTCGGCGTACGTGAGGATCGGGTCGGGCTGGCCGGTGCGCTTCATGTACTCCGCCAGGAGCGGCATCGAGTCTTCGGCCGCGCTGTAGGGCGCGTAGCGGCCGCCCTCGTAGGCCCGGGTCGAGTAGATGTCGATGAAGGAGTTGAAGCCCTCGTCCATGAAGCCGTACTGGCGCTCGTCCGAGCCCACGATCATCGGGAACCAGCTGTGGCCCATCTCGTGGGTGGTGACGCTCCACAGCGACCTCCCGGCGCTCCTCCAGCTGCAGAACACGATCCCGGGATACTCCATCCCGCCGGCGGCCGCCGCCACGTTCACCGCCACCGGCCAGGGATACGGGAACCACATCTTCGAGTCGGTCTCGATCGTGTGCTTCACGAACTGGGTGGAGCTCCCCCAGGCGTCCGCCCCGGCGACCTCCGCGGGGTAGGCGGACTCGGCCAGGGCTGTCTTCCCGGCCGGGAGGCTGATGCGCGCCGCGTCCCACACGAACGCGGGCGAGGTCGCCCAGGCGACATCGCGCGTGCCCCGCATGCGGAAGTGCCACGTCAGGGTGCCGCTGCGCTTGGGCCGGGACCCGGCGTCGCCGACCTCCGCAGGAGAGCGGATCATCACCGTCGAGTCGCTACGCGCCGCCTCGGCCAGCCGGTGGAGCTGGCCGGAGGTCAGGACGTCGGACGCGTTCTCCAGCCCCCCCGAGCCCACGACCAGGTAGCTCCAGGGCACGGTGACCCGGTAGTCGACGTCCCCGTAGTCCAGGTAGAACTGCCCGCGGCCCAGGTAGGGAAGGGTGTTCCAGCCCACCACGTCGTCGTACACGGCCATGCGCGGGTACCACTGCGCGATGGCGAACACGGGCCCGTTCTTCGTGTCGTACCAGCCCGTCCGCTGGCGGTAGGGCGGGATCGGGTAGGAATAGACGACCCGGACGTGGACCACGCCCCCTCCGCCGGCGAGCGCCCGGGGGAGCAAGATCTGCATGCGCGTGTCGGTGATCAGGTGGTCGGCCGCGTGCCAGGCGCTGTCCGGCCCCTCGCGGACCTCCACGGAACGGATGTCGTAGCCGCCGTCGAAACCGGGCGTGATGTAGCGCGGGTTCTGGAGCGCGGCCGTGATCCAGCCGCGCGAGCCCTTCCGGTACAGGTTCTGGTCGAGCTGGAGCCACAGGACGCGGAGCGTGTCGGGGCTGTGGTTGGTGTAGGTGATCTCGTCGGTGCCGGAGAGCGTCTTCGCGGAGGGGTCCAGCGTCACGCGGATCCGGTAGTCCGCCTCGTTCTGCCAATAGCGCGGGCCCGGCGCCCCCGAGCCGCTGCGGTAGACCGTCCCCGGGCCGCTCAGGAAGTTGAGGTCGAAGGCCTGGCGCGGGTCGTAGCGCCCCTGGGCGGCGGCTGTCGTCGTCGTAAGCGCCAGGGCGAGCCCCGCGGCCAGGGTCAAGAGGAATCCCGCGGCGAGCGGGCAGGGCGCCCCGAGCCTTCCCGTGCCCGCGAGTGTGCGGTCGCTGTCCCTCATCGTCTCTCCCTCTGTAGCCGGCTTGTCACTTTACAGTCCGAGTCGACGTGCGATCTCCGGGTAGCGGGGATGCGCCAGGAATCGGTCCACGTTCGGCCATCCGGTCCGCAGCCAGACGACGAGCCCGAAAGGCGAGCTCAGGCCGTAGCTATCCACGCCGCTCAGCGCATGGTCCATGGCCTCGTCCACGCGGCCGAGGGCGAGGGCGGACATGGCGAGCCAGTCCGCTCTCAACGACTCACTCACCGCGCGCGCATTCAGCTCCTGGTGCACGGCCTCCGCCCGCGCCGAGTCGCCCCGGCCGGCGTAGATGACGGTCATGAGGGCGAGGACCCAGGGGTTGCGGCCCGAGACGCGCAGCGCGGCCTCGGCGTAGGGGAGTGCGGCATCGTAGTCACCGGACAGCGCCGCCACCTGCGTGCGCGCCAGGTGCGAGATGAGGGCCCGGGGGGCCAGCTCGAAGGCGCGGGCGGCCAGGGCCTCGGCGACGTCGAGTCGGCCGATGAAGAGGAAGGCGAGCGCGGCGTTGGCGTGGCAGACGGGGTTCAGAGGGTCGTCCGCGACCGCACGCTCGAGCTCCGCCGCCACCCGCTCGTGCTCTTCGCCCGCCGCGATCCCGTGGAGGGCGAGAACGACCCGGGTCTCCGACAGGCCGGGATTCACGGCCAGCGCGCGCTCGAGCAGCCGGACCGACTCGGCCTCGTCGGCTGCAACGCTCCCGGCGATGAAGGCGCTCGCCGCGAGCGCTTCCCCGAGGTCGGGGTCCAGCTCCAGGGCCCGGTCGAGCGCGATCTTCGCGCGCCGAAGGCCCTCGTCCGAGGGGAGGGATCCGTAGTACGACAGCCACCACAGCGCTTCTCCAAGGCCGGCGTGCGCCCGGGCGGACTTGGGGTCGAGCTCGGCGGCCCGCTCGAAGCACGTGACGGCCTCCCGGAGGGCCGCGCCGCGCCGGGCCAGGAGCGACCGGCCCTGCAGCACCAGGTCGTAGGATTCCGCCTGCGTGGTGGTGAGCGGCTCCGCCCCCGCGGCGCGCGGATTCAGGTAGGTGACGTCGAGCTTGTCCGCGATGGCCGCCGCGATCTCGTCCTGCACCGCGAACACGTCGGTCAGCTCGCGGTCGAAGCGCTCCGACCACAGGTGGTAGCCGTCCGAGACCGTGATGAGCTGGGCGGTGACCCGAAGCCGATTCCCCGCCTTCCGCACGCTCCCCTCCAGCACCGTGGCGACGTCCAGCTTCTCCCCGATCGCCCGCAGGTCCTCCCGCTGCCCCTTGAACGAGAACGCCGATGTGCGCGCCGCCACCCGGAGCCCCTCGAGCCGGGTGAGCGCGTTGATGATCTCCTCGGCGATGCCCTCGCCGAAGTACTCGTTCTCCCGGTCTCCGCTCAGGTCCTCGAACGGAAGGACGGCGATCGATTTCGCCGCGGCCGTCGCGGCCGGGCGCCTCTCCGTCAGCGCCTCGGCGAAGCGCGCCACCGTGGCGTGGCGCTCCTCCGGGTCCCGCGCCAGCGCGCGATCGACCGCCCGGTCGACCGCCCCCGGCACGTCCGGCCGCAGGGCCGAGAGCCGCGGGGCCGCCTGCGTGAAGCGCTGCACCAGGATGGCCTGGGCCGACTCCCCCGTGAACGGCGGCCGGCCCGTCAGCATCTCGAACAGGACCGAGGCGAGGCCGTACAGGTCGCTGCGGCCGTCGATCTCCCGGTCGCCCGAGGACTGCTCGGGGCTCATGTACAGCGGAGTCCCCAGTGACTGCCCGGTCCGCGTGAGCCGCACCTCCTCCGCTCCGGCCACCCGCGCGATCCCGAAGTCCGCCACCATTGGCCGGCCCTCGTGCAGGAGGATGTTCTCCGGCTTCATGTCGCGGTGGACGATCCCGTGGCGGTGGGCGTAGTCGAGTGCCTCGGCCACCTCGTGGGCGATGGCGATCGCATCCTCGACGGAAAGCCGGCCCTCCCGGTCGAGCCTCTGCCGCAGGGACTCCCCCTCGACGTAGGGCATGACGTAGTAGAGAGAGGAGTCGGCGTCGCCCGAGTCGAACAGCGGCAGGATGTGGGGATGCTGGAGCCGGGCGGTGGTCTCGATCTCGGCCAGGAAGCGCTCGGCCCCGACCATCTCGGTGAGCTCGGGCTTGAGGACCTTGATGGCGACCTTCCTGTGATGCTTGAGGTCCTCTGCCATAAAAACCGTTGCCATACCACCTGCTCCGATCTCACGATCGATCCGATAGCGGCCGGAGAGAGCGGTGGAAAGGCGGGTCGCGGCGTCGGTCAAGGAGAAGCGTCCATCATGCGGCCGCGCCCCGCGGGTCGTGGTGCTCGGTCAGGTACAGGGAGATGCCGATGACCGCGCCGGCCAGCGCGTTGGTCAGCAGGACCCCGGGCAGGCCGAGCACGTCGAGGGCGACGGGCGTGCCGACGGCCCAGCGCACCATGTACATGAGACCCGTGCCGGCGACGCCCGCGAAGGCCGCCCCTCCCAGGGCGCCCGTCCACATCGTCGAGACGTCCAGCACGAAGGCCGCCACGGCTCCCACCGCGGCGAAAGCCAGCAGATGCAGGACGGTGTAGCCGAGGATCTCGAGGAGCTCGACGCCCAGGACGACGAAGGAGCCGCCCGGCCCGAGCGCCCTCGGGCCGCTCCCCACGCCGCCGAACAGGCCCGAGGCCAGTGCCGCCGGGACGGAGAGCGGATGGAGGCGCAGCGCTCCCTCGAGGAAGTAGAGCATCGCGACGGTGACCGCGGCCAGGAGACCGGCGGCGGTGCCCGCCTCCGCACGGTGCAGGAATCCGGCGATGCCGTGGCGTCGGTGCGCAGCGGTCATGGGGCCTCCCACTCCGTTTCCTGCCTCATCCCTGCGCCCGGCGCATCGTGCGCCGCTCGGGCTTCGAACCGCCCGGGCGCAGACGACTCAGAACAGCCCGACTCTCCCCTTCACGCTCTCGATCAGCCTGTGCGGGTCGTAGCCCACGCCCTGGCGGAAGACCATCTCGACGTTAAGGATGTCCGAGATGTGGGCGGCCGGGTCGCCGACGATGACCACCAGGTCCGCCTGCTTGCCCACGGCCAGCGAGCCGATCCGGTCCGAGCGGCCCAGGTAGATGGCGCCGTTCAGCGTGCAGATCCGGATCGCTTCCAGGGGCGTGAAGCCGGCCTCCACCAGGAGCTCCGCCTGCCGCTGGTCCGAGTAGCCGGGGATGACCCCACCGTAGCCGGTGGGGTCGGTGCCGGCCAGCAGGAGCCCGCCCGCCTTCGCGAAGCGGAGCTCCATGGCCATGTCCTTCCTGAACAGGGTCCGGAACACGGAGCTGTCGTTCTGCTGCACGCGCTCGTAGCCCGTCTCGAACTGCTGCTTCAGGAGGGGATCCAGCACGTCGAGTCCGGGCGGCCTCGGGCGGCCCGGCGTGAAGGTCTCGAACACGGTTAGGGTGGAGGTCACGGCCACGTGGTGGGCGATGAGGGTGTCGACCAGCGCCGCGAACCGGGGCCCGGCGGGATCCACCCGGTCCAGGGCCGCCATGCCGACCCGCTGTCCCGGGCACTGGTCGGGCTGCTTGTCCTTCACGAAGTCGGTGGACACGAAGAAGCCGTGCTCGAGGTCGTCGATGCCGAGGTCCGCCGCCTCGCGGTAGGTCACCGAGCACAGGTGCCCGGTGATCTTGAGCCCGCGGGCGTGCGCCTCCTGTACGGCGGCCCCGAGCTCGGCCCGCGTTATGTTCATGTACGCCTTGAAGGACGTGGCGCCGGCGTCGGCCCAGAAGTCCACCATGCGCTTCGCGTCGGCGGCGTCCTTGAGCGTGTACATCTGTCCGAACGGGTTGCCCGCGCCCGTCAGGTAGGGGCCGGTGGCGTCGATCCACGGGCCCGGCTTCTTGCCGTCCTTGATAGCCTTCGCGATGGCGAAATCGCCGTACCCGGTCATGTCCCCGGTCGTGCGCATGCTGGTGACGCCGCCGGCCAGGTAGAGCCGCGTGAAGCTCTCGGCGGTGTTGCCGTACACACCCGGACCGGTGGGATAGAACAGGTGCTCGTGCATCATCACGAGGCCCGGGATCACCGACTTCCCGGTGAGGTCCATCACGTCCGCGCCCGCCGGGACCTTCACCGACGAGGCCGGCCCCAGCGCGGCGATCGTCCCATCGCGGATGACCAGCGTCTGGTCCGCCCGCGCCGGGGCCCCCGTCCCGTCGATGACCCGCACGTGGGTGAGGGCCACCACGGGGGTGTCGACGGCCACGTAGCGGAGGACGTTGGCGGACAGTGTGGGCTGCTGGGCCGCGGCGGAAGAGGGCGCCAGGGCGAGCGTCGCCGCGAAGGCGAGGAGGACTGCGAGGGCGCGTAGGATCGGAGTTGTCGCGGCGGCGGAGCGGCGTGGCGGCATGCGGGACTCGGACATCAAGCAGCGCCTCCGGGTTGGACGTGAACGGACCTCGCAACGGTACGCGGAGGGGGATCGAGGCAGCAAGCGCTCGAGCGGACCGGGGCGCCACGCATCAGTCGGCCAGAAAGCTCCGCAGTGCCGATTCCGCCCCGTCGGGGTCATCCCGGTGCACGCCGTGGCCGCAATGCTCGAACAGCTGCAGATCGGCCAGGTCGACCGGCACGCTCGCCACGATCTCCTCCGAGCAGCTGACCGGGGTGATTGGATCCCGGCGGCCGGCCAGGACGAGCGCCGGACAGCGGACCGCGGACAGCCCGGCGCGGAGATCCATGGTCCGCATCTCGCCCAGGACGAAGTGCTCCAGCACCTCGGTCCGCATGAGCGCGCGCTTCTTCAGGGCCGCCGCCTCCTCGGGGTGCGGCACCGGGTTGTAGAGCGGCAGGCAGACGTCCAGGTACTCCGCCCTCGACGTCTCGTCGGGTTCGGTCCAGAACGCTTCGGCCACCGCGCGGGCCCGCTCGCCTCCCAGCTCCTCCATCATGTCGAAGGTCTCCTCCAGGTGCATGCGCGCCGCGGTCGAGGAGAACACCACCTTCGCCGGATGATCGGGGTGACGGGACGCGTAGTTCAGGGCGACCATGCCGCCGAAGGAGTTGCCGTACACACACGGCTTCTCGATCCCGAGCGCGTCGCACACCGCCCGCACGTCGTCCCCCCACTGCGCGAGGTTCCAGCTGTCGGGCTCGCCGGTCGAGCGGCCGTTCCCGCGGTGGTCCAGGTAGAGGACCTGGTGGGTGTCGGCGAACCGGTCGAAGTAGGGACGCAGGGTGGTGTGGTCGAAGCCCGGCCCTCCGTGCAGGACGATCAGGGTCGGGCGCTCCGAGACGCTCTCCGGGGCCAGCTTCAGCTGGCTTCCCACGGTATCGAAGTAGATCCTGGCGGTGCCGACCTCGACGTACACGGTCCTACCCCTCCCGGATGAGCTCCCAGAACTTGTCGAGATCGATGTTGCCGCCCGACACGACGGCCACGATCGGCCCGGCCCCGGCCCTTCCCGCGAGCGCCGCGGCCACCGGAAGCGCGCCGGCGCCCTCGGCGATGACCCGCGCCTTCTCCGCCATGAGCCGCATGGCGCGCCGGGTCTCGTCCAGGGTGACCACGATCGAGCCGTCCACCACCGGACGCATGCGCTCCCACATGCGGGGAAACACGCTCTTGCCCCCGGCTCCGTCCACGAACGAGGCCTTCCACTCGTCGAAGGCCTGCGGGGCCCCCGCCTCGAACGACCGCGCCGCGGGCGCGGCCGTCTCCGGCTCCGCCCCCCACACCTCGATGTCCGGCCGGAGCGCCTTGATCGCGCTTCCCAGCGCGGTGACGAGCCCGCCTCCCCCGATCCCGGCGACGACCGCGGCCGTATCGGGCGCATCCTCCAGGATCTCCAGACCCATGGTCGCGTGCCCCGCGATGAAATCGTGGTCGTCGAACGGATGCACGAAGGTGCCCTCGATTCCCGGATACTCGCGTGCCTCGAGCGCCTTCCAGGCGACGTCGTAAGGCGCGGGAACCACGCGCGCCCCGAGGGCGCGCATGCGCTCCATCTTCGAAGTGGGCGCCGTCTCGATGGCCACCACGGTGCACGGCACGCCCGCGGCCCTCGCCGCGTAGGCGACGCCCTGACCCGCGTTGCCGGCGCTGATCGTCCACACGCCGCGCGCGCTCTCGGCTTCGGGCAGCATGGCCACGGCGTTGACCGCGCCGCGCAGCTTGTAGGCGTTGATCGGCTGGAGGTTCTCGAGCTTCAGTCGGATGTCGGGATACTCGGGTCCCAGCTCCAGGCGGACCAGCGGCGTGCGCGTGACGACGTCCGCGATGCGCGAGCGCGCTTCACGGATCTCGTCCAGGGTGACGGGCCGAACGGGGTCCAATGTCATCGCGGCTTCTCCTCCTTCTGGACCGTCGCTCTCACCTCGGCCCCCCGGTCGTGCACGACCAGGAGCTGCTTCTGCTCTCCCTCGAGGACGAGGAGCGACTCCCCCCCGGATCGAGAGACGTGCACCCTGGCTCCGGGACCGGCGAGGGGCTGCACCACGACCTGCAGGCCGCCCCTCTCCTCGGTCACGTGAGCCACCTTTTGGCCGTCGGGGGAGACCCGCGGCTGGCCCTCATGGGCCCGAGTATTCGCGATGGGACGGGGGGTGGGTGGTGTCGCCGTCGAGCCCGCGGCCATCGGGGATCAGGACCCCCTCGAAGTCGTCGGCCACGCTATCGGCGAGGAGCGGCGACGCGGGGCCGATTTCGCTGGCGGGCCGCCGCCAGAGGGCCGAGCGCGCCACGGACCGTGCGGAAGAGCGCCCGCGTGCCGTCGGGAGACCACTCCGGACGCCGGCTTCATCCCGGGTCGAGGCTCATGCCGCAGCCTGCGACTCCATCGAGCGGGCACCGCTCATTCCCCGCTCGATGGCTCGAGGCTTCGTCCCACGATGAGCGTGATGTTGTCCGTCCCGCCGTCGTCGAGCGCGTCCTGCACCAGCTGCTCGACTGCCTGACGGGCGCTCGTCATGCTCGCCAGGCGCTCCCGGATGCGCTCATCGGAAACGTGCTTGGTGAGCCCGTCGCTGCACAGGAGCACGACCGCGCCCCAGTCCCGCACGACCCGGGTCACCACGGGGGCGGCCTGCTGGCCCCCCATCGCGCTGGAGAGGATGTGCGCCCATCGGCTCTTCTCCGCCACCGTCCGCGTGAGGGCGCCGCTGTCGATGAGGTCCTGCGCCAGGGTCTGGTCCCGGGTGATCTGCGTGAGCTCGCCGTCCTGGAAGACGTAGCAGCGGGAGTCGCCGACCTGGAGGAGGTAGGCGTGGGGCCACAGCCCCAAGAACAGGGTGACGGTGGTGGCGAAGCGCCGTCCGTCGTCCTCCTTCTCCGCCTCCGCGAGCAGGCTCTCGTGGACGTCCAGGGCCGCGGCGTTCAGCATCCTCGAAAACGCCTCGGGATCCTCGGGCTCTCTCCGGGCCGCCTCGTGGAAGGACTCCGAGACTGCCGACACGAGCCCCTCCACGGCCCGGCGCGCCGCCTGCTCGCCGCCTCCCGACGAGCCCACCCCGTCCGCCACCACGGCCAGGGTCGCGAGCCTCTCGGTCTGCCAGAGTTCGCCCGGCCCAACCGCGAGGCTGGAGCACTCGACGGTCACCCCGCACGACAGCGCCCCGAGGAGAAAGTGGTCCTGGTTGTCCGGACGCACGTTGCCGGGGTGCGTGGCGCCCCACGCGTCGATGTCCGAGAACTGGGGCGCGACTCGAGTGTCGCTCATGCGCATGCTCCGCGTCGGACTGTCCCGGGGACTCCCGTCACTCGACGAGCGCCACGATCGTCACCGCGAGCCAGACGACCCCGATGAGTGCCAGGAGGATCCGCTCGACGATCGGGGCTCGCTGCCGTCCACGCTCGCCGTGGAACCACGCGATGACCGCGGAAGCGAGGACGGCCGCGGCCACGAAGATCACGGTCAGGAGCTGGCTCTTGGGAGGCAGGAGGTCGTTCAGCGACCCGACCAGCTGGATGAGACCCACGCCGGCCCCCGCCACGATCAGGACGATCTGGGGCACGCGCCGCTTGATGAGCTTCGTGAGGTCGTGCTCCTCGGGATGGCCGGCGGGCGCTCCACCGGCGGACGGCGTCTCCTTCCCGAGGGCGCGAACCACGTCCCGGGCGGAGGGGCGGTGACGCGGCTCCTTGGCCAGGCACCGGCGCAGGAGGTCGGCCAGCGGCTCGGGCACGTCGGGCCGGAGCTCGCGGAGGTCCCGCGGCTCCTGCTGGAGGTGGGCCCGGATCCAGTCGGCCGCCGACCTGGCCTCGTAGGGTCCACGGCCGGCCAGGAGCTCGTAGCCGAGCAGGCCGAATCCGTACATGTCGCTCAGCTCGGTGACCGGTACGCCGGTGAGCTGCTCGGGGCTCGAGTGGCGGGGGTCCCCGAGCAGCTCTCCCGTCTGTGTCAGGCGCGGGGAGTCGGACCCGCCGGCATCGAGGACCGCCGCGATGCCGAAGTCCGTCAGGAGGGCGCGGCGCTTCTCCTCGTCCCACAGCACGTTGCCCGGTCGCAGGTCCCGGTGGATGATGCCCCTTTCGTGCGCCGCGGCCAGGGCCGATGCCACCTCCGCCAGGACCGCGGTCGCCTCCGGCACCGGGAGCCTCCCCTCGGCCTTGAGGCGCTCCTCCATGGTCCGGCCCTTCACGTACTGCATGACCAGGTAGGGCGTCTCGTTCGGGAGCCGACCGAAGCGCGTCACGGCCACGGCGTTCGGATGGTCGGAGAGCGAGGCGGCCGCCCGCGCCTCCCGCTCGAAGCGCTTCCGCGCCGTCTCGTCGGTGGCCTTCCCGGGCCGCAGGACCTTCACGGCCACGGGGATGCCCAGGGCGCGGTCTCGCGCCAGGTAGACCGTCGCCACGGCGCCTCGGCCCAGAGGCCGCACGATCTCGAAGTCGCCTCCGAGGGATGTGCGCAGCTCATCGAGGGAACGCAGGTCACCCTCGTCGGTGGCCGCCGAGGCCGAAGGGGGGCTATCCATGAGACCCGAACCATACTACGGGCCGGTGGCGAATGGAAGCGGTTCGTGTCGGGGTCGAGGATCGCGTGGGGCCGAGGGCGACGCCGGCTCCGGTCGGCCAGGTGCGTGATTGGCATGGACGATCTAGCTTTGTTCGCGTTGGATACACTCTCCCTCCGCCTCCGAGGTCGCCGTGCGCGCACTCATGATGGAGACGCCCCTCCTCGTCTCCTCCCTCGTCGAGCACGCCGCCCGCGTATTCCCCGACACCGAGATCGTCACCCGGACCGTGGAGGGTCCCATCCACCGGTACACGTGGACGGGCGTCCGCCGCCGCGCCCGGCAGCTGGCCCGGGCGCTCGAGGCCTCGGGCGTCAGGGAGGGAGACACGGTCGCCACGCTCGGCTGGAACACCCATCGGCACCTCGAGCTCTATTACGGCGCACCGGGGATGGGAGCGGTCCTCCACACGGTGAACCCGCGTCTGCACGCCACCCAGCTGGTCTACGTGCTGAACCACGCGGCGGATCGAATGCTGTTCGTGGACCTCACCTTCCTGCCTCTCGCAGAGGCCGTGTGGGAGCAGCTCGACACGGTAAGTACGCTGGTCATCCTGACGGACCGCGAGCACATGCCCCGGGCCACGATACCGGGCGCTGTCTGCTACGAGGAGTGGATCGCCGGGCACGACGACGACTACGCGTGGCCCGAATTGGACGAGAGCGCGGCGGCGGGCATCTGCTATACTTCCGGGACCACGGGCAATCCCAAGGGGGTCGTGTTCGCGAACCGCTCCACGGTGCTCCACGCGATGGGAACCTCCCTTCCCGACGCGTTCCCGGTCTCGGCCGACGGCGTGGTCCTGCCGGTCGTGCCCATGTTCCACGTGATGGCCTGGGGCGTTCCCTACGCCGCGGCCCTGAGCGGCTACAAGCTCGTGATGCCCGGACCGCGATTGGACGGCGAGGGGCTCACCGAGCTGATGAACCTCGAAGGGGTCACGGATTACTTCGGCGTTCCCACCGTCCACCTGGGGCTGCTGGCCCACTGGGAGGCGTCGGGGGCGAGCGTCCCCACCCTGAAGCTCGCCACGACGGGCGGTGCGGCTCCCTCCCGCTCCATGCTGCGGGCCTTCCTGTCCCGCGGGATCGACATCCGTCACGGGTGGGGCATGACGGAGACGAGTCCCGTGGCCACGGTCAGCCGGCTCACGTCGCTGCACGAGGGCCTGGACGAGGACGGCAAGATCGACATCCTGGTGAAGCAGGGCAGACCCCTGTTCGGCGTGGAGCTCCGGATCGTGGATGACGGCGGAAGGCCCCTCCCCCGGGACGGCCGCACCAGCGGCGAGCTCCAGATCCGCGGGCCGTGGGTGTGCTCCGCCTACCTTGGCGAGGAGCCCGGGAGCGCCCTGGATGCGGAGGGCTGGTTCCCCACGGGGGACGTGGCCACGATCGACCCGGAGGGCCGCATGAAGATCACCGACCGCAAGAAGGACCTCATCAAGTCCGGCGGCGAGTGGATCAGCTCCATCGACCTCGAGGACATGGCCATGCGGCATCCCGAGATCGCCCGGGCCGCGGTCATCGGCGTGCCCCACGAGAAGTGGGGGGAGCGCCCCCTCCTCATCGCCGTCCCCACGCCGGGCGGGGACCCGTCGAAGCAGAGCGTGCTGGAGTTCCTCGAGGGCCTGGTGGCCCGGTGGTGGCTCCCGGACGACGTGATCTTCGTCGACGCCCTGCCCCTCGGCGGCACCGGCAAGGTCCAGAAGTCGGAGCTGCGGGCCCGCTACGGAGGCGGCATCGGGGCCTGACCCCTCCGCGCGCCCGAACGGCCGCTCTCAGCCTCCGTGGGCGAAGTCCGGATAGTCCGTCATGCCGCCGTCCACGTACACGGTCCTGCCGGTCACGTAGGAGCCCACGTCGGACACGAGCACGACCGCCATTCGGGCGATCTCCTCGGGCTTCCCGATCCTGTCGAGCGGGATCTTCTCCAGCAGGTCTCGGAGCTTCTTCGGATCGCTCCACACCGACTCGTTGATCGGCGTCTTGATGGCGCCCGGCGCCAGCGCCAGGACGCGGATCCCGTGTGGGGCCGCCTCCTGGGCCAGGGTCCGGGTCATCATGCCGACCCCGGCCTTGCTGGCCGTGTAGGCGCTGTAGCCGGCCCACGCGATCTCCTCGTGCACCGAGGTGACGCTGAGCACCACCCCGCTCTTCGCCGACACCATGCGCTTGAGGGCCTCGCGCGCGCAGTGGAAGGCACCCATGAGGTTCACGTCGATCACCCGGCGCCATTCGGCGGGATCGATCTCCCAGCCCTGCGAACGCTCTCCGTCGATGCCGGCGTTGTTGATCAAGATGTCCAGGCCGTCCCAGGTGTCGTCGAGCCGGGCGAACATGCCGGCCACGGCACCGGGGTCGGACACGTCGGCCTCCACCGCGAGCGCCTCGCCCCCGCCGTCCCGGATCCGCTTCGCCAGCGATCTCGCGTCCTCGGGATGCGCGACGTAGTTGATCGCCACCCGTGCGCCCGCCGCCGCAAGCGCCTCCACGATCGCCTCGCCGATGCCGGAGTTCCCCCCGGTCACCAGGGCTCGCCGGCCGTCGAGTCGTACTTCCATGTCGGGCCTCCGTCCTCCTCCGAGCGGATGTGTCTCGTGCCTCATCGAAGGAAAGGACGCACGGGGCGTGCGCGCGTCGAGGCCGTGGTCTGGATACCGCCCGCTAGCGGCTCGCGGCGGAGAGCGCGTCGCGGTCGATGAACCGCACTCACCCCGTGCTCTGCATGGCCGCCGCGATGCCGTTCAGGCTGAGGAGGATCTCGCCGGCCAGGCGATCGCGGTCGCCTTCCCCGCCCGTGCCGCCCCGCTCCGCGTCGCCGGCCCGCCAGCGGCAAAGGAGCTCGAGCTGCAGGAGGTTGAGGACGTCCGTGTAGGGATTCCGCAGGCGGATGGACTCCTGGATCACCGGCTCGTTGTCCAGCAGGTCCCGCTGGCCCGTGATGCGGAGGAGGGCGGAGCGGGCTCGCTCGAACTCCGCCTCGATGCGCGCGTGGATGCCGTCCGCGGCCCCGCCCTCCGGCTCGGCCAGCGCGGCGTACATGCGGCTCAGCTCCAGGCGCGCCCGCCCCATCTCGCGCTGCGCGTCGTCGACCACGGCTCGAAAGAAGGGCCAGTCCCGGTACATCGCCCGGCAGGCGTCCAGCTTCCGGGGATCGTCGACCAGGGGTCCGAGCGCCCGGCCCGTCCCGTACCAGCCGGGCACGAGGTAGCGCGTCTGGCTCCAGGCGAAGTTCCAGGGGATGGCCCGGAGTCCCTCGAACTCGATCTCCCCCGTCCGCCTGGAGGCGGGCCGGGAAGCCAGGGGCAGGCGGCTGATGTGGCGGATGGGGGTCGCTCGCAGGTACCACGGCCAGAAGCTCCCGGCGTCCAGGAGCTCCCGGTAGGCGGCCATGCCGCGCTCCGCCATCCCCTCCAGCAGCTCCGCCCGCTCCGGGTCGCCGTCGGCCGGGGCCGCCCCCTCCGCCACGGCGGCGCCACGCAGCACGGCGCTCACGATCTGCTCGAGGTGCCGGTGGGCGATCTCCGGGAGGGAGTAGCGGAAGGAGATCACCTCCCCCTGCTCGGTGGCCCGGAACCGGCCGTTCTGGACCACGCGGGGCATGGCCAGGATGGCGCGGTTCGAGCGGCCGCCGCCCCGGCCCACCGTGCCGCCCCGGCCGTGGAACAGCCGCAGCTCCACGCCCTCGTCGCGGCAGGCGCGCCCCAGCCCCTCCTGGGCCCGCCGCAGGGCCCAGTTGGCCATCCAGTAGCCTCCGTCCTTGTTGCTGTCGGAGTAGCCGAGCATCACCTCCTGCATCGACCCACGCGCGTCCACCTGCAGGCGGTACAGGGGATGCCGCAGCAGGCTCCGCAGCCGATCCCCGGCGGCGCGCAGGTCCTCGATCGTCTCGTACAGGGGCACGAAGTCCAGGGGACAGCGGACCGCGTCCCCCTCGATCCGCCACACACCGGCCACGCGTGCCAGGAGCATCGGCTCGAGGATGTCGCTGAGCTCGTGGGTCATGCTCACGACGTAGGCCCCGATCGAGCGCGGGTCACGCCGCACGGCGTCCCGGACGACGCCAAGCGTGTCGAGGACGCGGCGCGCCTCGGCCGCGAGCTCGGCGCGGTCCGGCCGGAGCGGCTCTGGCTTCCGTAGCTCCCGCTCCAGGATCTCGAGGCGCCGAGCCTCGGGCATGGCAGCGTAGTCGGGCGTGACGCCGGCCGACCGCAGCAGGCTCGCCACCGCCCTCTCGTGCATGCCGCTGTGCTCGCGGATGTCGAGGCTCGCGAGGTGGAGTCCGAAGGTGCGCACCAGGCACCGCGCCCGCCGCAGGCTCCCGGTTCGCGCCACCGCTTCGAAGCCCGTCCGCCGGAGGCAGCGGTCGATCAGGTCTAGATCGGCCTCGAACGCCTCCGCGCTCCACGCCTGGTCGTGCGTCTCTCCAGGGCCGGCCTCGTCGGGGGCCGCTTCCGCGCGGGCTCCGGCGGGCTCCGGCCGGTCGACCGCCCGCGCCCTCCGTTCGGCCGCCTCCCGCACGCGCTCGAGGCGGGCCAGCATGCAGGTGAGCTTCTGGCGGTAGGGCTCGTCCTCGTGGGCGGACAGGGCCCCCTCCGGAACCCCGAGCTCACGCCGGTCCCGCTCGATCGACTCGCTCAGCTCGGCCGGCACCTCCACCTCGGAGGCCGAGAGGCTGAGCTCCTCGCGAAGCCGCTCGAGCTCGCGTCGATGGAGGCGCGCCGCGCGGGCCCGGTGCGTGGCCAGCGTCCACCGGGTGACGTCGGCCGTGACGTTCGGGTTGCCGTCGCGGTCTCCGCCGATCCAGGACCGGTAGCGCAGGAACGGCGCGACCCTTCCCGGCGCCTCGCCGAAGCGCCGCCGGAAGGCGCGGTCCACGTCCTCGTGGATTCGGGGGACGGCATCCCACACCGAGCGCTCCAGGAAGTACAGCCCCTGCTCCACCTCGTCCTGGACCGTCGGCCGCTCGGAGCGGACCTCGCGGGTGGCCAGGAGGAGGGTCACCTGGTCGAAGAGCGCGTCTCGCGTCGCCTCCTCCTCCTGCGGGGTGCGGTCCGGGTCCTGGAGCGCCGCGAGCAGGTCGGCGATGCGCCGCTGTTTGCCGAGGATGGGGGCGCGCCGGGCCTCGGTGGGGTGGGCCGTGAACGTCGGGATGACCTCCAGGCGGTCCAGGAGGGCCGAGACCTCCCCGGCGTCCAGCCCGCGCTCGGCCAGCTCGGCCACGGTCTCCTCGATGGAGCCGGGCCGCGGCCGGTCGAGGCCGCCTTCGCGCGAGCGCTCGCGGTTCACCCGTACGATCTCGCGCTGCTCGGCCTGGTTCACGAGCCGGAAGAAGGTGGTGTAGGCGCGCAGGAGCCAGCCGATCGCTTCGAGATCCAGCTCCGCGATGCGCTCGGCGGCCACCCGGCGCGGCCCCGGATCGCCGGACCGGGCGGCCTCCCGGCACGCCAGCCTGAGCGCCTCGACCCGGTCGAGCGTGTCGCGGCCGCCCCGTTCCCGGATGGCGCGGCCCAGGAGGGTGCCCAGCAGGCCCACCTGCTCGCTGAGGGGTTCGGAGGCCCTGGACTCGTCGGGGGAGCCGCGGGGAAACGACGGTCTCGAACCGGGAAGATCCATGTTCAGCGTCTCGCTCACCTACAGGCGGCCCCTCGAGGAGATCGATCGACACCTCGACGAGCACATCACGTTCCTGGACACCGAATACGCCAGAGGGAGCTTCCTGGCCTCCGGCCGGAAGGTGCCGCGCACGGGCGGCGTGATTCTCTCCCGGCTCCGGGATCGCGAGGAGCTGGACGCCGACCTCGACCGGGACCCGTTCAGGGTCCGGGGCCTGGCGGAGTATGCGGTCACGGAGTTCGTCCCCACCATGGTCGCCGAAGGCCTGGAGGCGCTCGAGGAGGGATGAGAGAGGCAGAAAGGCGCGAGCGGCCAGCTTCCTGCCGACGGCGGGCATCGGGGCTTCGATGGCGATGGAATCGGCTTCGGAGCAGGCGGACGAACTCTCTCGCTCCGACGCTGCATTCGTCGACATGGCGTGGGGCCGGAACCGGCTCGTGAAGGCCTGCTCCCTGCAGCACCTGGTCAGGGAATCGCCGACCTCATGGAGCAGCCCGTGTGAGAGGGGTCGGGTCCGGCTGTCGGGCGGCCTCCGGCACCGCTATCGTGCGGCCAGGCTCGTCGCCGTGACCAGGAGGGCGAGGCCCACGGCGAGGACCGTGAGACCGACGCTCCAGATGAGATCTCTCTGCTTGCGTGACATCCAGGGCCTCCCTTCAGGCGATGTTCAACCTCGGCCGGCCGGCCGAGCGCGTCTGTCAGGAGATTGTCGTGTCGATTCGTGGGTGATTTCCCTACGCCCCGGAAGCCGGATCCCCTCCGGCTCGAGGAGCCGGGCCCGGCGTGGCCTGCGGGACCGGAGGGGGCCGGGGGGCGCGTGAGCGGCCGGAAAGTGGTCCTCGCGACCCTGGGCTCCTACGGCGACGTGAACCCGTACCTCGGGCTCGCGGTGGAGCTCGCGGCCCGGGGGCATCGGCCCGTCGTCGCCACCAGCGCCTACTACCGGGACTACGTGGAGAGTGAGGGCGTGGGCTTCCGGGCGATCCGTCCCGACGTGGATCCACGCGACACGGAGCTGGTCGGCCGCATCCTCGACCCCTGGCGCGGCACCGAGCGGCTGGTCCGCGAGCTCCTCATGCCTGCCCTGCGGCCCGGCTACGAGGACCTGTCGGCCGCGGTCGAGGGCGCCGACCTCCTGGTGACCCACCCCATCACCTTCGCCGGCCCGATCGTGGCCGAGGAGCGGGGCCTGGCGTGGGTGTCCACCGTGCTCTCGCCGATCTCCCTGTTCTCCGAGCACGACCTCCCGGTGTTCCCGCCGGCGCCGTGGATGAAGCGGCTGGAGGGGGTTCCGGGCGCCGCGCGGGCGTTCGCGGCGCTCGCCCGCCGGGCGACCCGCGCGTGGACCAGGCCGGTGGTCCGCCTCCGGGAGGAACGCGGCCTGCCGCCGGGGCAGAACCCGCTGTTCGAGGGCCAGCACTCCCCCCTCCTCTCGCTGGCGCTGTTCTCGCGGCTCCTGGCCCGGCCGCAGCAAGACTGGCCGGGCCAGCTCCGCGTGACCGGCCCCGTGTTCTACGATCGCACGCCCGCAGACGCCGGCGAGTCGGAGGATCGTGATGGCGGGGCGCTCGCCGCCTTCCTGGAGGAAGGCCCGGCTCCCGTCGTGTTCACCCTGGGCTCGTCGGCGGTCGCGGCCGCCGGTACGTTCTACGAGGAGAGCCTGGTGGCCGCGCGGCGGCTCGGGGTCCGGGCCGTGCTGCTCGTCGGTCCCGATCCCGGGAACCGGCCCGCGGGGCCGCTCCCGGAGGATGTACGGGTGGCCGAGTTCGCTCCCTACGCCGAGCTGTTCCCGCGCGCCGCGGCCGTCGTCCACCACGGCGGCATCGGGACGATGGCCCAGGCGCTGCGGGCCGGGGTGCCGATGCTGGTCGTGCCCTTCGCCCACGACCAGCCGGACAATGCGCACCGCGCGGAGCGCCTGGGGATCGCGAGAGTCCTCGAACCGAGGCACTATCGAGGTGCCACGGCCGCACGGGAACTCCGCGCTCTGCTCGGGGACCCGTCCGTCCGGGAACGGGCCGCCGAGGTGGGGCGCGTGGTCCGGACGGAGGAGGGCCTGCGCCGGGCGTGCGACGCGATCGAGGGGGTGCTGGGGAGGACGTGAGGATGGCGAGCGCCGGTGAGGCGCTCCGACTCAGCCCTGCGCGCCCTCCGCGGCCGCGGGCCGGAGCGGCTCGGGATCCGGGGGGCTCCGGCCCGCCTCGCCCGTGCGCCGGATCTCCGCCGCGGCGCGGCTCGCCGAGTGGCCCTGCCGTTCCCGCACCATGCGCGAGAACAGGGTAAGGCTCGGGTCGAACACGAACTGGAGGAGCAGCCGCGACCAGGAGGCGTGCGACTTGAGCTCGCTGTAGTACTCGGGCGCGGTCGCCTTGATCTTCGGCAGATGGTTCCACGGGATGGACGGGAAGTCGTGGTGCTCGTTGTGGAAGCCCACGTTGAAGGCGAGCGTGTTCATGCGCCCGTAGTAGCTGTACGTCTCCTGCTCGTCCTCCACCAGCCAGTGACGCTGGATCCAGCGGGCTCCCACGGGATGCAGCCCCACCGAGAAGAACACGGCGGTCAGCAGGTAGAGGAAGGCGCGCGGACCCAGGACCGCCAGCACGGCGGCGTCGACCGCGAAGATCACGACCATGTTGAAGACTTGCCACCGGTCGAACAGGCTCACTTCCTTGATCCGGAAGGCCCGCAGCATCTGGAAGATCGGGAACAGCAGGAGCCACACCGCCTTCCGGACGGGAGAGTTGCCCACCAGCTTCGCCTCCCATTCGCTGGGCAGGTCGGCGTCGAGCTCGTAGACGCCCTGGTAGGAATGGTGCTTGAGGTGGTAGCGCTTGAAGGAGACCGAGGTCGGGATCACGCTCGGCAGGTTGGCGGTGATGCCCGCCAGCGTGTTAGGCACGGTCTTCCGGAAGATCAGGTTGTGAGCGCACTCGTGCACGAGCACGAACAACCCGTGGTCGGCGACGGCACCGGCCGTGTACGCGACCAGGAGGATGGCCCACCAGGGCCTGTCCCTCAGCCACCAGGCCAGCGCGAACTGGATCGCCACGAGAAGCAGGATGAGGGCAAAGGACCAGGGGTTCTTGCCGATCTCCTCCCGGACCTCGGGGTGCTCCCGCAGGATCGCCTGCGTTCGCGCCTTGTGGGGCTGAGGTTCGCTAGAGTGCGAGAATCCCTTGGGACCGTCGCTCTTCCGCATCGGCCTCTCCATCCTGATCCTTGGGTCCGGCGTGCGTCGATCGGCGGTCTGGGGTGGCAGCGCGCCCGGAGGGCGAGCCCCGATTCGGCACGAAGAGGACACCATGGATCGGGTGACGCGGTCGCGACCGGAAGGGCCTGTGCTCGATCAACCTTCGACGTTCCGAACGAACTTCCTGCTCTGGCGTACGATCACCACCGAAGAAGTCTACGAGTGTAGACATATACCGGCAAGCAATCCGGCCTCGCCAGCGCGGGCCGGGTGCCCACGAGGAACGCGCCTCGGCGGCCCCAACGGTCGGGGCGCCGCCCTGCAGCGACGCGGCGCCCCGGGCTATATTGAGGCCACGCGCCGGGACGATGGCCGCCCGTCGGCGTCCACGTCCAGATCGTGCTCAGCCTCGCGCTCCTGGAGCCTCCCATGTGCCCTGACCCGGGAACGACCCCGTCCGTCTCCGAGTTGCGCCTGGGCTTCGAGGAGCGCGGCTACGCGGGGCCGATCCGACTGTTCACGCCCGAGCAGTGCCGGCGGATCGTGGCCCTGCGCCCCGACGTGCCGCCTCCCCCGTTCTGGTACAAGGCCTACGCGGCCGCCTCGCCCCTCTACCACGCGCTGGGCGCCCATCCGCCGCTGGTCGACCTCGTGGCCGGGCTCCTCGGCCCGGACGTGCTCCTGTGGGGGGCGAGCATGGTCGATCGACGGCCCGGGCAGGTCCACCCGTGGCACACCGACCTCGAGACGGCCGATCCCCGGGGCCACACGGTGACGGCCTGGATCGGCGTCGCGAACACGCGCCGCGAGTCGAGTCTCGCCGTGATCCCCCACTCGCACCGCTTCGGCAAGAGCCTGCAGGAGGTCGGACACGGGCTGGGGCTGGCGCGGGGCGAGGCCACGACCGACCGGATCGCAGGGTGGGCGCGCGAGCGCGATCCACGGGCGGAGATCGTGCAGCTCGACATGACGGACGGGGACGTCCTCCTGTTCGACGGCCGTTTGTGGCACGGCTCGAACAACCTTCTCCAGGAGGGGACCCGCACGGCCCTCATCCTCCAGTACGCGGCGCCCGACACCCCCATTCGGATTCCCGACCCGGACGGGCAATTCGAGTGGCCGTTCCGCTTCCTCGAGCGCCCCCGCCCGCCATGCGTCGTCGTGCGGGGCCGGGATGGCTCGGGAGAGAATCGCGTTGTGGACGGTCCGGCCTTCGCGGGGGAGGCCGGCTCGGTGGAGGCCGCCCTGGAGGCCGAGCCCCTGGCCCCGTGCTGGATCCGGGAGCTGGCGCGCCGGGACGAGGATCCGGACACGGGCTGGGCCCTGTATTCCCAGTTCGAGGGCGAGACGCCCTGCCTCGACGAGCTGGAGGTGCACACCTCCGTCCTGAGCGCCGGCGCCGTGCCTCATCCGCCCCACGACCACGCGGAGGAGGAGATCATCGTCCCGCTCGGGGGCGAGGTCGAGATCGTCACGGCCGAGGAGGCGACGCCGGACGCGACCCGTGCCCGGAGGGTCGGGCCCGGCGCCGTGGTCTACCACCGCGCCCGCCAGGTCCACACGATCCGGAGCGTGGGCCGGGGTCCCGCCACCTACTGCATCTTCAAGTGGCGGAACGTGCCGGCGCGCGGGCCGAACCGGGCCGCGGCCTCCTCGGTGTGGAGCTTCGGCCCGGCCGGAGCCGGGGCCGCCGGCGAGGACCCGGGGGTCAGGTACGAGTCGATCTTCGACCTGGAGACCGGCTACCTGGACCGGCTGCACGGCCACTTCACGACCCTCGAGCCCGGGAGCGGCTACGCCCCGCACGAAGACGCGTACGACGTGGGGATCGTGGTGGTCCAGGGCGAGGTCGAGACGCTGGGCCGCCGCGTGGGGCCCGGGGGCGTGATCTTCTATCCGGCCGGCGAGCCCCACGGCATGGCGAACCCGGGCGAGGGGCGCGCCGCCTACCTGGTGTTCGAGCTCCACGGGACCCGCCGGCCCGCGGCCCGGACGTCGGGCACGTGGCGAGGACGCCTGCGGCGGGCGCTCGGGAAGGTCCGTCGCCTGCCGCGGCGCGCGGCCCGCCGGCTGGCCGGGCGCTAGGGCCGGCCGGCCCCCACCGGCGGGAGCCCCGCCCGCCCGAGCGACTCGTCGAGTGCGGGCAGGTCCGTGGACCGGAGCCCCCGCCAGCGCTCGAGGGCCGCGTCCAGCGCGCGGCCCGCCTTCTCGAAGCCCGTCTTCGCCTCCGCCGAGGGCGCCGAGTCCCCGCTCTCGATGGCGCGCTCCAGGCTGCCCAGGTAGCTCCTCAGGTACAGAAGCGTGCCGGCGGCCGGCCCGCCGTCCCCGACGCCCGCGGCGTCCGGGTTGGGCGCGGCCCTGCGCCCCTGCACGTCCCGGATCTTCCCCTCCACGCGGTCCAGCGCGGCCAGAACGTCCTTCTTCCCGGCGGCCTTCGCCCTGGCCGAGTCGATGCGGGCCCGAACGCCGTCGACCTGGCGCAGCGCCGCCGCGGCTTCGCCGCTCGCCGCCTCGACCCGTCGGGCCAGGGCCAGCTGGGCGGCCAGCGCCTCCGGCGCGGCCGCGCTGCGCGGGTCCTGGCGCACGACCAGCGGCCGGGCGAGAGTGTCGCCGCCGGCGACCAGACGGACCGTGTAGTCGCCGGGCAGGACCCAGGGTCCGCCCCCGCCGCCGAAGAACCCGCCCCGGCCGCCCCCGCCGCCGGTCCGGGCGTAGTGGAGGTCCCACGTCCACCGGTGCATGCCGGCCGAGGCGGGCAGCAGCTGGGGCGTGGAGATCCACCCGGCCGGGATGTCCAGCGACTTCGGGTCGGTGGCGTGCGGCTTCTCGGTGCTCGAGTAGCGGCGCACGATCTCCCCGTCCGCTCCGACGACCTCGAGCGCCACCGAGTCGACGTCGTCCTCCAGGTAGTAGTCCAGGATGGCCCCCGATGGTGGGTTCTCGCCCGCCGCCAGCTCGACCGGGTCCACGTACGGTGCCGCCGAGGGCGGGGTCGAGCGCGAGCGGCCCCGGACGAGCGTGGTCGTGTCGGGCCGGAACAGGTAGGCGCCGGAGCGGGCGACCTCGGAGGACATCTGCCTCAGCGGCGCGATGTCGTCCAGCGTCCACATCGAGCGACCGTGCGTGGCCGCGGTCAGGTCGCCATCGCGGATCACGAGGTCGCGGACGGAGCTCACGGGCATGTTCATGCGGAGGGACTGCCAGTGGTCCCCGCCGTCGAAGGAGGCGTACACGCCCATTTCGGTCCCGGCGAACAGGAGGTCCGGCCGGTCGGGGTCCTCGCGGACCGCGTTGACCCACGCGCCGGCGGGGAGCCCGTCGTCCACCTCCTGCCAGCTCCCGCCCCCGTCGCGGGTCCGGTACACGTGGGGAGAGAAGTCGTCCAGCCGGTGACGGTCCACGGCGGCCCACGCCACTGCGGAGTCCGTGTGCGAGGCCTCGATCATGGAGACCTTGCTCCACGGCGTCAGGGCTCCCGGCGTCACGTCCTTCCAGCTCCGTCCGCCGTCCCGCGTGACCCACACCAGCCCGTCGTCGGTTCCGGCCCACACCGCGTTCGCGTCCACGGGCGAGGGCGCGATCGTGAAGATGACGCCCCAGCGGGTTCCGGCCCGCTCGACCGCCGTCCGATCGTTTGCCGTGGCCGAGTCGAGGTTGGACGGCACCCCCGGCGCCTCACGGGTCAGGTCGGGGCTGATCTTCTTCCAGCTGGCGCCCCGGTCGCGCGTCTCGAACAGGTACTGGTCGCCGAAGTAGACGGCGTGCGGGTCGGCCGCGGAGGCCACGATCGGCATGGTCCAGGACACGCGGAAGGAGGAGTCGGGCCAGGCGAGCTCTGGAGAGATCGTGGTCCGCACGCCGGTGTTCTGGTCGCAGCGCACCACCGACCCGTCGTAGGAGGTTCCGAACAGGATGTCCTCGTCCAGGGGGTCGATGGCGATGTAGCCGCTCTCACCCCCGGCGCAGGCGTTTCCCCAGTACCGGAAGCTGATGCCGTCGCGGCCACCGCTCCGGCTCAGGATCCAGCGCGAGCCCGAGTCCTGCTGGGAGCCGTACAGCTTGTAGGGGAAGCCGTGGTCGGCGACCACGTGGTAGAGCTGGGCCGTGGGCTGGTTGTTCCACGAGCTCCAGCTGCCGCCGCCGTCCACGCTCACGATCACGCCCTGGTCGGACGCCAGGATCATGTGGCGCGCGTTCGAGGGGTCGATCCACAGCTGGTGGTAGTCGTCCCCGCCCGGCGCGCCCTTGAAGCCCTGGAAGGTGGCGCCGGCGTCCTCGGAGCGGTACACGCTCGTGTTCATGACGTAGACGACGTCGGCGTTGGCCGGGTCGACGGTCACGCTGCCGAAATACCAGCCCCGGTGCCAGATGCGGTCCTCGCCGTCCGCGAGCTTCCAGGTCGAGCCGGCGTCGTCGGAGCGGTACACGCCCCCCTCGCCGGCAGCGCCCGTGGCGTCCACCTGCGCGTATACGCGGTCGGGGTCGGTCGGCGCCACGGCGATCCCGATGCGGCCCACCCCCGGGCCGCCGGGGAGCCCGCCCGCCACCTTCCGCCAGTGGTCACCACCGTCGGTCGTCTCGAAGACCGCCCCGAAGCTGTTGGAGGGGGGGTACACGTTCCATGGCGGCCGCCGCGTGCCCCACAGCACGGCGAAGATCCGGTTCGGGTCCGAGGGAGAGGAGGCCAGGTCGATCGCTCCCGTGTTCCGATCGCGGTACAGGACCTTGTGCCACGTCCTTCCACCATCGTTCGTGCGGAACACGCCCCGCTGCTCGTTGGGCCCGTACGCGTGGCCCAGCGCCGCCACCCACACCCGGTTCGGATTCCGGGGATCCACCAGGATGCGGCCGATGCGGCGCGTGTCGTCCAGTCCGATGTGCCGCCACGTCTTCCCGCCGTCGTCCGAGCGGTACATTCCGTCGCCGGCCGCGTTCGAGGCGCGGATGTCCGCTTCGCCGGTCCCCACGTACAGGATGGAAGGGTCCGACGGCGCCACGGCGATCGCCCCGACGGATGCGACGGGCTCGCCGTCGAAGCGCGGTCTCCAGGTGAGACCCGCGTCGCGGCTCTCCCACACGCCGCCGTCCACGGCGCCGAAGTAGAAGTGCTCGGGCTGGCCCGGCACGCCGGTGGCGGCCACCGAGCGCCCCGCGCGGAAGGGCCCGACCAGGCGCCAGCGCATCCCCGAGAACAGGGAGGGATCGAACTGCTGGGCGCGGGCCGGGGCCGAAGCGAGGGGGAGCAGGGCGGTCGCGGTGAGGACGGCGGAGAGGATGAAGGATGGGATGATCGGCGAGCGGCGATCGAGGCTGGACACCGGCGTCTCCTGGCAGGGGTCGGCCGCCGAATCTACGGGAAGCGCTGGAGGTCCGCTACGCGCCACAGGAGGCTCCCGGATCCGCACCGGTTCTCTCCGGGGCCCGCGAGGCGGGGTCCCCGGCGCGAGGAACCCTTCCCGCCCGGGCCGCCGGCCCGAACCGCTCGACCGCCCGTGTCCGAGGCCTTCCGAGATCTCGCCTTATGGCGTATTCTGAACGAACACCCTAAATCCTTGCCGGCCCCGGCCGGAGCGCACTCCCCCTCGACGCGAGCGGAGCGATGACCATGCGCCTTTCCCACCCACGTGCCCGTGTGGCGGCGGCCGGATTCGTCGCCCTCCTTCCCCTGGGCCTGTTCTCGCTTCCTGGCGGCCGCCCGGCGACGCCTCCGACGACCCACACGGTGAACATCAACTACGACGCCAGCTCTGGGAAGCTCTCCGTCAGTCCCGACACCCTGATGGTCCGGCGCGGGGACAGGGTGGAATGGACGAGCGCGGCGGGTGTCTGGAAGGTCGTGGTGCCATCGGCCGACATGCCCCTCGGTGCGGCCGCCCATGGCAAAGGCATCGGGGCGCACAAGGGCCGGGCGGCCGGGGCCTCGGTGGCGGCGAACGCGAAGTACGGCACCTACAAGTACATCGTGGCTCTCTACGATGGTAGCGAAGTCCAGATCCTGGATCCGGACGTGATCGTGGGTCCCGGCTCGTAAGGCCGGGACCCTGCCCGGGGTCAGTCGGCCGCGCGCACCAGCGCCTGGAACCGCGGGTCGCCCCGCAACGACTTCCACCACCAGTCGCGCGCGATGTAGGCCCGCTGGGCGGGGAACTGCTGCAGGTAACCACCCAGGAGCTCGATCGCCCGGGCCGCCTCGCCCAGCTGGACGCGGGCGTTGGCCTCGTAGTAGTCGCCCCATGCGTCGTCCGGACGGTTCGCCCGTGCGCGTCGGATGACGGCCCGGGCGCTGTCGGCTCGTCCGACCTGCGCGAGGACCGCGGCGACCTGAAGGTGGCCGTACTCCCAAGTCTTGAGTCCGAAGCGGCTTTCGATCTTGGCGCACAGCGCCCAGGCCGTGTCCACCGCGGCCGGCACCGTGGCCGCCTCGCCCGAGCCCGCCAGGATGACCAGCTTCTGGGCCGTGAAGGTGGGGTCGGCCGGGAAGCGTCGTCGGCCGGCATCGACCCACTTGTTGGCCCTGTCCACCTCCTCGAGCTCGAGCCAGGTGTGGGCCACGATGTAGAGGATCTCGTTCTCGCCGTTGATGAGGAAGGGGTCCGCCTGCAGCGCGCGTTGGGCCGCCCGGGCCGCCTCGGTGAAGTTTCCCTCGGTACGGAGGAGCTCGGCCAGGGAGACCCAGGCCCACACCCGGCTGGAATCAGCCGCGACCGCCTGGCGAAGGTCGGTGGCCGCGTCCCTCCGTAGCGTGTCGACGGCGGTGGAATCGGCGTTGTAGCTGAGGACCAGGCGCAGCGTTCCCCGCAGCTCGAGGGCGGTGGGATCGCCGGGCCGGCGGCGCAGGGCCTCGTCCGCCAGGGCGAGCCCAGACTCGAGGCGAGCCTGCTGATAGGCGCCGTGCGATCCCGGCCTGAGCCCGCCCTGCCTGGCCTCGATCCAGCCGCGTTCGATGAGGGGCTGCAGCCAGCGGTCGTCCAGATTCGAGGCCCGGGCCAGCATGCTGTCCGCTTCGACCAACGCCGATCGGGCCGCGCTCGTATCGCCCAGGGTCCACCGGAGCGTGTCCGCCTGTTCCTCGAAGGCTTTCGCGTGCTGCACCAGTCTCCAGGCCTCCGGGCTCGCCGTCCCCGGTCGGTCCTGCTTTCCCGCCAGCTCGCGGCCCAGCTTCTGTCCGAGCTGGCGCTCGGCCGCGTCCACGATCTCGTTGCGGAGATGGAGGAGGTCCTTTCCCCGCTCCTGAATGCGCGTACTGAGGACCTCGAGACCCGTCCGGCCGTCCACCAGCTGGATCGTCGAGGAGAGCCCCTGTTCAGTCGGTTCCAGGCTTCCCTCGACCAGCCAGCGGACGCCCAGGATCCTGGCGACGCTGTCCAGGGATATGGTCGGATTGCGGAAGGGTTTGACCCCGTTCAGCGATACGACGTGCAGGGGTCCGATCTGGCTGAGGGAGTGGATGAGGCCAGCGGTGAGCCCGTTGGCCAGGTACGAGAGCTGGCCACGAGGACTGAAGTCGTCCAGGTACAGCACCGCGACGCCGTATTCGTCCAGAGGTTGTCGCTCGGGAGAGCTCGCCACCGCGGCCGAGTTTGCGCGAGGCTGGAGCCAGAGTCGCCACACAGCCCAACCCACGCCCGAGCTGACCAGCAGGACCCCGAGGACGAGCGCGTAGCGGACGCCGGGGGGGATGGTCGAGGCCTGGACCTCGTCGGAGTCGGGGTCGCGCGTCCGACGCACGCCCTCGGGAGTGATCTCGAAGGCCCACGCCAGGACCACCGCGACGGGGAAGCCCAGGATGGCGGCCATGACGACCGCCCGCAGCGTCCAGCCGGGCAGCAGGAGCACGGGGAAGGTGGCCACGCTGACCTGGATGATGAGCCAGGCCACGATGAGGTAGATCCCGCCCACCTGAAGCACGCTGCGGCGGCGCAGCTCGGTGAACAACGCGGAGAGACGCGAACCGGGCTTCGCCATCTGGATGCACGGCTCCAGGAAAGGGATCTGTGAATTCTAGTCCAGCATGGCCAGCCCGCCGGGATCCTGCAAGGGCCGGGTGGAAGCGGCGATGGACTGCCGTGGGCCGTCCGTCCGCCGGGGCGAGATCAGCCCGTCACGGCCTCCGCGCGGCGGACGGTACGGGCCACCTGGTGGCGGACCACAGCGTAGGAGCCCAGGACGAGCCCTGCCGCCAGCACCTGGGCGGCCAGCGTCTCGACCGTGGGGAACACGGCGAACCACATCTTGAGCCACGCCGGGATCACCCCGACCAGCCACGGGATCGTGGTCGTCGGCAGCCAGTGCGCCAGCTGCATCTCCTGCGCCTGCTCGCCCACCATGACCAGCAGGACGATGCCCAGGAGGACGCCGGTGAGGACCAGCATCTTCTTGTAGGGAAGTCGCCGATTGGCCACGAAGGTGAGGACACCCACGATCGCGGTGAGCGCCAGCCCGGCCAGCACCCCGTGCAGCACGGGACCCGATCCGAGCTTGAGGCGGTAGTTCTGCAGGAAGAGGACGACCTCGAAGCCCTCCCGGTACAGCGAGGTGAAGCCCAGGAAGCCAAGCCCGAACAGGATCTGGATCTGGGAGGCGCCCGGGTCGTCCACCCGGTCCAGGAGGGCCTTCTTCCGCTTCGTGTGGGCCGAGATCCAGCCGGTCCAGTAGATCTTGTGGAAGAACCAGTTCATGACCAGGAGGAGCACCACGATGGCCAGGAGGCCGGTTACGGCCTGGACCTGGAGTGCGGAGATGCTCTCGGTGAGGCTGTCGATGATCCCGATCGCGATCTTCCAGGTGACGAGCGAGGCCAGGAATCCGGCCGCGGCTCCCACCGCGACCGGCCTGCGGTAGGCCCGCGCGCCTCCCACCATGGTCGCCATGATGGCCGCCAGCACAAGGATCGACTCGAGGCCCTCGCGGAAGACCAGCACGCCGATGTCGAGCACCGCCGTGCCCGAGGCCCCGGCCGCCAGGGGATCGGGGCTGCCCCCCGTGGCCAGCGCCTGCCACAGAATGACGCCGCCCACGACGAGCGCCGCCAGCGTCAGGAAGACGCGGAGCGCCGTGTTCGGCCGGGCGGAAGCGTCGGTGCGTGCGTCGCAGCTCATGCGTGCCGGGGTTGAGACTCATTCTCAAGAACGTCCGGCACGCTACGTGGCGTGGCCGGCCGTGTCAACCTCCCGGGCCCGCCCCCGTCACGCGCCGGATCCCGGACAGGGAGAACTCGGCGATGTGCTCGGCCGCGTCGGCCAGCTCCCGGTCGGACAGCTCCCGCCATCTGGGGAAGGCGGCGCTCCGGAAGCGGTTCGGCATGTAGAAGAGGCACTGGGCCTGGATGCTGGCCACGCACCGGCCCACGCGGGGGTCGTCCACCGCGCAGCCTGCCAGCTCGGCGACCGCCTCCGACAGGTAACGGACCCGCGGGAGGATCACCTGCTCGGCGATCCACGGGGCCAGCGGCGTGGGCTCCTGCATCTCGTGCCCCATGATCCGCTGCATCCACACGGCCGGCCCCTCCGGCCGCGCCAGGCGCGGAACGTAGGTGCGCACGTAGTGATGGATGCGCTCCGCGGCGGGACGGTCCCGCGGCATCTCGGTCGCCGGGTCCGAGCCCCGGATCCCTTCCAGCGCGCCCCGGACGACCTCGCGGTACAGGCCGAGCTTGTCGCCGAAGTAGTAATTCACCGCCGCGAGGTTGGCCCCCGCGGCCCGGCACAGGTCGCGCACCGTCACTCGCCGGTAGGCCTCCTCTCCGAACAGCCTTCGGGCGGCCTCCAGCAGACGCTCCCGCGTCTCCGCGTCGCCGCCTCGGCTCATAGCTCCCTCCGGAACAGGAGCGTGGCGGCCGTCATGGTCACCGCCGCGAAGATCGCCAGGTACGCCAGGTCGACGGCGATGGCCCCGAAGCCCGTGTTCTTGAGGAGCAGGTTCTTGAGCGCGTGGACCGAGTAGGTGAACGGATCGGCGACCGCGATCACCCGCAGCCACTTCGGGAAGCCCTGCTGCGGGTAGACGGCGCCGCTCGGGAAGAACAGGAACGTGTTGAGCACGCCGAAGGTCGCGCGTGGCACCAGGGGATCCTCGACCCGCACCATGAGCAGGAACATCATGCTCACGAGGGCGATGGCGGTGATCGAGATCACCGTGAACAGGCGGATGAGGCGGAGCGGATCGAACGGGTTGGGCACCCCCGCGATCACCGAGCCGATGAACATGAGAACGGTGCCGGCCAGGACCGCCTTGAGGGCCCCCGCCAGGTTGAAGCCCAGGATGAGCTCGAAGCGGGTGATGGGCGTGACCAGGTAGCCCTCGTGCAGCCCGCGCGCCTTGTCGTCGATGAAGATGATCCCCCCGCCGATCATCACCATCATGAAGATCGACATCACGATCGAGCCCGGCAGCAGGTACTGGATGTAGGGCACGTACGGGTAAATCTCGACCACGTCCAGGGTGGGCTGGTGCGCGGCGGCCGATCCGCTCCCCGCGGCCGGGGCGGGGGAGCCGGGGGGCACGGAGGCCGCGACGCGCGCGCCGCCGCCGGGCGGCGTGTAGGCCCGCACCAGCCCCTGCAGGCTGGCCCCGAGCGCCGAGGCCACGAAGTTGTCCGTATTGTCCTCGACCAGCGCGACCCGGGGAGACTCGCCCACCAGCACGCGGCGCGAGAACCCGGGCGGGATGGTGAGGACGCCGTTCAACTTCCCGTTCCGGAGGTCGGCGAGCGCCCTCGTCTGGTCGTCGTAGGTGGCGAACGAGAACGTCTTCGCGTTGGCGGCGATCGCGTTCCCGAGCGCCCGGACCTGCACGGCCGGGAGCCCTCCGTCCTGGTCCACGAGCCCCACCTCGAGGTGCCGCACCTTCCCGCCGAAGGCGTAACCGAGGACGACGAGCTGGACGACCGGGAAGATGAGGGAGACCACGATGAGGGTGGGGCTCCGCCGGAAGCGGCGCAGGTCGCGTTCGACGATCGCCCACATGCGGTCCACGGCGGCCTCGTCAGCGCCCGGGGCGGACCACGAGCCGGTCCGCCGCGGAGGGCTCCTGGAGCTCGTCGCGGAGCTCGTGGCCGGTGAAGTGGACGAAGACGTCGTCCAGCGTCGTGCTCTGCACGGCCAGGGAATGCACGGCCACGCCGGCCTCCGCCGCCTCGGTGAGGAGCGCCGTGGTCGTGCGGGGCCCGTCGGCGGAGACGATCCGGTACACCGCGCCCTCCCCGCCGCTTACGCTCTCCACCGCCGGGAGCGCCTCCATGCGCGACGACCAGTCCGGCGGGGCGTCGGCGAAGCTGGCCTCCAGGGTGCTCTCGCCGGGGATGGCGGCCTTGAGGTGGAGCGGGGAGTCGAGGGCGAGCAGGCGTCCGTGGTCCACGATCGCGACACGCTCGCAGAGCCGGTCGGCTTCCTCCATGTAGTGCGTCGTGAGCAGCATCGTGAGGTCGTGCTCCGCCTTGACCTGGCGCAGCATCTCCCACACCGAGGTGCGCGAGACGGGGTCCAGGCCCGTGGTGGGCTCGTCCAGGAAGAGGATGCGCGGCTCGTGGACCAGTCCGCGGGCGATCTCGACCCTCCGCCGCATGCCGCCCGACAGCTGCTTCACCGGCCGATCCGCCCATTTGGTGAGCTCCACCGCCTCGAGCAGACCGGAGATGATCGCGCGCCGGCGGTCCCGGGGGACCCCGTACAGCTTGGCGTAGATCAGGAGGTTCTCGCGGACCGAGAGGTCGATGTCGCTGGTGAGCGCCTGGGGGATCACGCCGATGGCGCGGCGCACAGCGTCCGGCTCCCGGGTCACATCGTGGCCGCCCACCAGCGCCGTTCCCGAGGTGGGTCGGATCAGGGTGGTGAGCATGCGGATCAGCGTGGACTTCCCGGCGCCGTTCGGACCCAGGAGCCCGAAGATCTCCCCCTCGCGCACCGAGAAGGTGACCGAGTCCACGGCCGTAAAATCGCCGAAGCGCTTGGTGATCTCCCGGACCTCGATGGCGTCGGGCCGATCCGGGACGGAGGGGCCTCGAGCCGAGCCACCCGGCAGGGCGTCGGCTCGCGATCCGGCGCTCATGACGATCCCAGCGGCAGGAGCACGTAGGCCGTCATGCCGACCGCGAGCCTTCGGTCGTGGTTGTCGACCCGGAGGCGCACCTGGAAGGTCTTGATGTCGCGCTTGGTGCGGCTCACGTCGCGCTGGGTCGCGAAGTCGGCGTCGACGCCGCGGAAGTACACGACCCCGGGGAGCTCGGCGCCGGAGGGGAGTCGCACCGTCAGCGTGTCCCCCAGACGGATCCGGTCGATGTAGGACTCCTCGATGTCCGCCCTCACCCACACCGAGTCGGGGTCGACGAGGGTGACGAGGGGCTGGCCGGCGGGGACCACCTCGCCGACCCGGGCGGCGCGCACATCCACGATGCCGTCGATGGGGGCCCGCACCTCCGCGTAGCCCAGGCGCACGTCGGCCCTGGTCGTCTGCGCCGAAGCGGCGTCGCTCTGCTGGCGCAGGGCCTCGACGGTGCTGCGGGCCGCCGACACCTGGTGGTGGGCCGCCTCGGCGCGCGCCGCCGCCACGCGGTAGGCGGTCCGGGTGACGTCCAGCGCCTGCTGGCTGATCCCGCCCGCGCCGGCCACGGCCGAATCGCGCTCCCAGGAGCGCCGCGCGTTCACCAGGTTGGCGACGGCCTCGCTGTCCTGGGCCACGGCCGCCCGGAGGTCGGCCTCGGCGGCCGCCACCTGGGAGGCCATGGCCCCCGCGCTGTGCGTGTAGTACGTCCGATCGGCGCGCAGCTCGGCGGGCGCGAGCTCGGCGACGAGCTGGCCGCGGACCACGGAGTCCCCCTCGGCCACCAGCATGCGGCTCACCTGGCCGCTCACCTGCGAGCTGACCAGCACTTCGTCGGTCGTCACGACTCCCGTGAGGACGAGCTGGTCGGAGCCGCCGCGCAGCAGGAAGTAGGCGACCACAGCGCCGGCGACGAGGAGGGCGACGAGAGGGGCCGCGATCTTCCGGAACACGAGCGAACTCCGGGCCGGTGGAACGTCCAAGCGGCGGCGCGTCGGGCTCCCCGCCGGGGCGGACGTCGCGGCCGTTGTGAAACGTATGTATAAAACGCATGTTTCGCTCCGTCAAGCCGGACCTCCCGCGGTCGGCCGTGGCCGCCCGGCTCTTGACGGCACGCTTCCTCCCGCCTATCCATAAGTAACTTAGGGTAAGAGTCTGAGGGGAGTGGGCGCGCGGCCGAGGTCTCGGGCGATGCCTGCGACTCCGGCCGGAGAGGCGGCGATGGACCTGCTCAAGGGCACGCTGGACGTCATGGCGCTCAAGGCCCTCACCTGGGGCCCGCGCCATGGGTACGGCATCTCCCGCTGGATCCACCGCCGGACGGAGGGCGAGCTCGAGGTCGAGGACGCCGCCATCTACCAGTCCCTCCATCGCATGGAGCGACGTGGATGGATCGACGCGGAGTGGGGTCTCTCCGACAACAACCGGCGCGCCAAGTACTACAGCCTCACGGCGGCTGGTCGCGGGCAGCTGGCCGAGGAGATCCGGAGCATCCGCCGCTACACGGACGCGCTGTGGAAGGTGCTCGGAGCGGAGACGGCCTGATGGGCGGCGGTGGGGCCGGGGCGGTCAGGCGGCGCGAGGTCGCCGGGGGATTCCGGAGGGTCCGGGCGTGAGTCGGCTGCCGCCGGGGGTTCGCCGGCTCCTCAGGATCGACCGCGAGCTCGGCCGCCAGGTCCCGGACGACGTGGACGCCGAGATCCGCTTCCACCTCGAGTCGCGCGTCGACGAGCTCTTGGCGGAGGGGGTCGACCGGGCGGCGGCCGAACGACGAGCCCTGGAGGAGTTCGGGGACCTGGAGGGGGCCCGCCGGACCCTCGGCCGCGAGACCGCCCGCACCGAGCGCCGCCGCCGGCGCCTGGAGTGGCTCCACGAGTTCCGCGACGACGTGCGCTACGGGTGGAGGAAGCTGCGGTCGCGGCCGGGGTTCGCGGCGGTGGCGATTCTCACGCTGGCCCTCGGGATCGGGGCCACCACGGCCATGTTCAGCGTCGTGTACGCCGTCCTCCTCCGCCCCCTGCCGTACCCGCACCCGGACCGACTGGTGCAGATGTGGGACGTCAATCCAGGAGGCGCGGACCACAACGTCGTGGCCAGCGGCGACTACCTGGCCTGGCGCGACCAGGCCTCGTCGTTCGAGGCGGTCGGCGCCTATGGATGGGCGTTCTCGCCCTCCATGGTGGATCGCGACGGAAGGCCCTCCCGCGTGAGCTCGGTGACGGTGACGCCGAGCGTGTTCCGGATCCTCGGCACGCGGCCCGAGGTGGGCAGGATGTTCACGCACCAGGAGGGAGAGCGCGGCGCCGCGGCCGCCGTCCTCCTGTCCCACTCGGTGTGGCGCACGCGGTTCGGAGGCGACTCCTCCGTCGTGGGCCGGACCCTGAAGCTCGACGACGAGCCGTACACCGTCGTCGGCGTGCTGCCCCGCGGCTTCGACTTTCCCCGCCCGGACGTCCAGGTGTACGTGGCACGGCGGTTCGGTGCCGAGGACACGAAGGTCCACAGGTCGCACCAGTGGCACGTCATCAGCCGCCTTGGGAGGGGGGTCTCGCTCGGGCAGGCCCGCTCCGAGGTGGAGGGGATCCAGGCACGCCTGGGGAAGCAGTACCCGGAGGCCATGCAGGGCTGGGGCGTGAACCTCGTGCCCTTCCGCTCCGACCTCGTCGCCAGCGTCCGGCCCCTGCTCCTGGCGCTGTTCGGCATGGTGGTCCTCGTCCTCCTGATCACCTGCGCCAACCTGGCGAACCTCCTGCTGGCCAGGGCCCTGTCCAGGGAGCGCGAGGTAGCCCTGCGGGCGGCGCTGGGCGCCGGGCGGGGGCGACTGCTGCGACAGCTCCTCACGGAGAGCCTCGTGGTGGCCGTTCTGGGCGGCGGCCTCGGCGTGGTGGCCGTGAGATCGGGCCTCGCGGCACTCGTCTCCCTGGCCCCGTCCAATATCCCGCTGCTGGGCCACACCCGCGTCGACCCCGGCGTCCTCGCGTTCTCGGCCGCCACCACCCTGGCGGTGACCCTCCTGATCGGCCTCGTGCCGGCGCTGCGCGTCACGGGGTCCCGACGGCGCCATGCCCTCCGCTCCGGGCGCGACGGGTCGAGCGATCCACGGCACGGTCGTCTCCGGGCCGGGCTCCTGATCGCCGAAGTGGCGCTGGCCGTGGTGCTCCTCGTGGGCACCGGGCTCCTGGTGCGGAGCTTCGAGCGCCTGCAGGGCGTCGACCCGGGATTCGAGTCGCACCACGCGCTCACGGCCATGCTCGACCTCCCGCGCTCCCGCTACCCGAGCACGAAGGAGCAGGCCGAATTCTACTCCCGTCTCCTGCGCAGGGTACGCGGTCTGCCCGGCGTGGTGTCGGCGGCGGGGACCGCGGAGCCCCCGGTGATCGGTTATGACAACACGTTCAGCTTCGCCATCCAGGGAAGACCCGGCAACCGGGCCGACGGCATGCAGGCGGACGCACCGCTGCGGGCCATCACGCCGGGTTACTTCCGGACGATGAGGATCCCCGTGCGGCGCGGGCGGGCCATCGACGAGCGGGATGTGGCGGGCTCGGAGCGCGTCGCCGTGATCAACGAGTCGATGGCGCGCCGGAGCTGGGGGACACGCGATCCCATCGGCGACCGCATCAGCTTCGGGGGGGCGACGGGGCCCGACTGGTGGCGGATCGTGGGGGTCGTCGGCGACGTCAAGAACCTGGGCGCCGACCAGCCCGCGCAGCCGGCCGTCTACATCCCGCAGGTTCAGAAGCGCTGGGACTGGATGAGCTGGCTCACCATCGTGGCGCGGACCGACCGCGCTCCGGCGACGCTCGGGGATCCCCTCCGCCAGGCGCTGTGGGGGATCGACGACCGGCTGTCCATCGTTCGGCTGACGACCATGGATGAGGTCTACGCCGGGAGCAACGCCCGACGCCGGTTCGCGGCCCTCCTCGTGGGTGGCTTCGGCGCACTCGCGGTCCTCCTGGGACTCACGGGCGTGTACGGCGTCCTCTCGTACTCGGTGGGGGAGCGCAGGAGGGAGTTCGGCGTGCGGATGGCGCTGGGCGCCGATGGCCGCTCGATCGCCGGATCCGTCCTCGGCTCGGGCCTCCGACTCGCCGTAGCCGGTATCCTCGTCGGCCTCCTCGCGGCGCTGGTGCTCGGGCGTTTCCTGAAGAGCCTGCTGTTCGAGGTCTCGGCCGCCGATCCGGTGACGTTCGCGGCCGTGCCGCTCCTGGTCGTGGTCGTCGCCGGCCTCGCCTCCTGGCTGCCCGCCCGCAGGGCGACGCGCGTCGATCCGGCGGAGGTCCTCAGGGTGGAGTGAGAGGGCGGCTCGAGCTCCGGTCCCCTCCGAGCTCCGATCTTCTCCGAGCGCCGAGGCCTCGAGCCCCTCCGGCCCGGCACGCTCTCCGCCGACCCCCGCCCGCCGCGCCCCTCCCGGTCCCGGTCCGACCCCTCCTCTTGACGCCGATCGTCCGCCGTGTCACCCTGGACCCTGCGGTTCGACCATGTGGTCGAACCTAATGATCGAAGGTGGAGGCACGGGATGGTCTACAGCCGCTTCGACAACCTGGACGAGGAGCGACGGGAGCACCTGATACGGGTGGCCGCCGAGGAGTTCGCCGGGCACGGGTACGAGGGCGCCTCGGTGAATCGGATCGCGGAGGAGGCCGGGATGAGCAAGGGCTCCCTCTACTACTACTTCGAGGACAAGGCGGACCTGTACGCCACCGTGGTCGAGCGCGCCACGGCCCGCATGATCGAGCTCGCCGGCGGCTTTTCGATGGAGAGCCTGACGCCCTCCAGCTTCTGGCCCACCACCGAGTCCCTCATGCGGGAATCCACCCACTACCTCGAGGACAATCCCTGGTACATGAGGCTCCTGCGCTCCTTCTACCGGCGTCGGGGCGGTCCGGCGGACCGCGGCGGGACGGACCGCGTGTTCGACGTGGTGCGCGACTGGATCGGGAGGATCCTGGCCCGCGGCCAGGAGCTCGGGACCGTCCGCACGGACCTCCCGCTCGAGTTCCAGGTGGAGGTGTGCATGGGCATGGGCGAGGCCGGGGACCGTTGGATCGCGGAGCACTGGGAGGCGATCGAGCCCGGTCGCCGGGAGGCGGTGATGGGCGGCTACATGACGCTCTTCCGCCGGCTGCTCGAGCCGGTCGGGCCGGGAGGTCCGGCGCCGGGAGGGCCGTCGTGATCGGCGGTCGGCGGGACGGTCCCCGATGGCCGGCACGCCTCGCGGCGCTCGGGATGCCGCTCCTTTTGTGGACGGGCATCGGCGCGGCCGCGCCCGCCCCCCTCCGGGCGCAGACGCCCGGCGGGTCGGGGGAGACGCCCCGGGCGATCGTGGACCACGTGGACCGGCTCCTCCGGGGGAAGTCGAGCCGCGGGGCGTTCCGCATGGAGATCCGGACGGCCCACTGGAGCCGCACGCTGGAGGGGAAGGTCTGGTCGCTGGGGACCCGGTACAGCCTCATCCAGCTCACCTCGCCCCAGAAGGAGGCCGGAACGGCGACCCTGCGCGTGGGGGACGAGGTGTGGAACTACCTCCCGCGCGTGGACCGGACCATCAAGATCCCGCCGTCCATGATGATGGGCTCGTGGATGGGGTCCGACTTCACCAACGACGACCTGGTGAAGGAGAGCCGGCTGGTCGAGGACTATGACATCGCGATCGGCTACCAGGGGCCGCGGGACGGCGTCGAGGTGTGGGAGTTCGTGCTCACACCCAAGCCGGAGGCGGCGGTCGTGTGGGGCAAGATCGTGGAGCGGGTCCGGAAGAAGGACCTCATGCCGGTGTGGGCTCGCTACTACGACGAGGACGGGGGGCTGGTGCGGACCATGACCTTCTCGGACTACCGCACCTTCTCGGGTCGGCTCGTGCCCGCCACCATGACGGTGGTGCCCACCGACAAGCCCCGGAACCGGACCGTCGTGATCTACGAGTCGCTGGCCTTCGACGTGGGCCTGTCTCCCTCCTACTTCTCCCTGCGCAACCTGGAGCGGGGGCGCTGATCTCGTGAGCGGCCGGGTGTGGTGGAGGCTCGCCTGGCGCAACCTGGGGCGGAACCGGAAGCGGACCCTCATCACCGGCGCCGCCCTCGCCTTCGGCTACCTGGCGGCCGTCGTCATCGTCGGCGTCTCGGACGGGATCGTCGCCGAGATGATCGACAATGGCACCTCGCTGCTCCAGGGCCAGGTGCAGGTGCACGCTCCCGGCTACCTCCCGGAGCGGAGCCTGTACGCGACGCTGGGCGGGGACAGCGGGATGGCGCTGTCCCCGGTGCTCGAGCGGCTGCGCGCGCTGCCCGGCGTCACGGGCGCCGCCCCGCGCGTGCTCGGCGGCGGACTGGTGAGCGCCGGGAGCCAGACGTCGGGCGCCGTGCTCATGGGGGAGGACCCGGCCCTCGAGCCCGGGGTCAGCCGGCTGATGGCGTCCATCCAGCGTGGCCGGGCCCCGGCGGCGGGCACCCGCCAGGTGCTGATCGGCGCCGAGATGGCGCGCAAGCTCGGGGTGGGCCCCGGCTCCGAGGTCGTGCTTGTCGCCCCGGCGGCGGACGGCTCGCTGGGCAACGACCTGTTCACCGTGTCCGGCGTATACCGGACCGGCGTCCGGGAGCTGGACGCCGCCTACGCGCTCCTCCCGATCGGGACGCTCCAGAGCCTGCTGGCGCTCGCTCCGGGCCGCGTGCACGAGATCGCGCTCGCCCTGGCCGACCCGTGGGCGGCGACGGCCGTGGCCGACTCGGCCCGGGCGGTCCTCGCCGCCGCGGGCGCCGCGGCGGACGTGCGGGCCTGGCCGCGATTCCGGCCCGAGATCGCCGACTACGCGCGCCTGGCGCGGGCCAGCAACTGGATCCTGATCGCCATCGTGTTCGCCATGGCCGTGTTCGGGGTGGCCAACACGATGCTGATGGCCACATTCGAGCGGCGGCGGGAGTTCGCGGTCGTCCGGGCCCTGGGAACCACGCGGAGCGGCGTGGCCCGGACCGTCGTGTACGAGGGGCTCATGCTGGGCGCCTTCGCGCTGGTGGCCGGCGCCCTCCTCACGGCTCCCATCCTCGTGTGGTGGCACCGGTCACCGCCCGACATGAGCTTCCTGTACGGCGGCTTCACCATGGCGGGGGCGCTGGTGCGGCCCGTGCTCCGCGTGCAGTACTCGCTGGAGGCGCCGCTCCTCGCCGCCGCCGCCCTCCTGGTCACGGCCGTCCTGGCCGCGGCCTACCCGGCGTGGCGCGCCACGCGCGTGCCGCCCGCCGACGCGCTGTCCGACCGGTGATGGCCCGCCTCCGCATCCTGGCGCGGCTGTCGCTGCGCAACACCCTCCGGCAGGCGCGGCGCAGCGCCCTCACGGCCTCGGCGATGGTGGTCGGCCTCGCCCTCCTGACGATGGCGCGGGCCATCGGCGACGGCGCACACGAGCAGTGGATAAGCGACGGCGTGCGGCTCGGACTCGGCCACGTGACCGTGGAGGCGCCCGGCTTCGCCTCCACCGGGAGCCTGGACGACCGGCTGGACTCCGCGCGGGTCGCCGCCGCCGAGCGGGCCGTGGCGGGGCTCCGGGCCAGCGTTCCGATGGTCGCGTCGGCCGTCGATCTCACGGTGAGCGGCCTGGCCAGCTCGCCCGGCTCCTCCCTGCCCGTCCAGGTGGAGGGCGTCGACCCCGGCGCCGAAGCCGCCTTCTCGAAGCTGGACGACCGGCGGGTCGAGGGGCGCTACCTGGAGCCCTCCGATCGGCTCGCCGCCTACGTGGGAGCCGGGCTCGCCGACCGCCTCGGCCTCGAGCTCGGCTCGCGCCTCGTGCTCACGGCCCAGGGCGCTTCGGGCGGCGTGGCCGAGCAGCTGGTCCGCGTGCGGGGCCTGTTCAGGACCGGGATCCCCGACATCGACGACGGGGTCGTGCAGATCCCGATCGCCACGGCGCGCCGCTGGCTCGGCACCCCCGGCGCCGCCACCTCGGTGGCCGTCCTCCTGCGCTCCAGCCAGGAGACCGGGCGCGCGCTCGAGGTCCTCCGCGCCCGGCTCGGGGAGGGCGGAGGCGGCGCCGGAGTCGCGGTGCTGTCCTGGCGGCAGGTCTCCCCCGAGCTCGAGTCCGCCGTTCGCATCGACGACTTCGGCTTCTATGCCTTCATGGTCGTGCTCTTCGCGATCGTGGCCCTCGCGGTGCTCAACGCCGTCCTCATGTCCGTCCTCAACCGAAGGCGGGAGTTCGGCGTCCTCGAGGCCCTGGGCCTCACGCGCGGGGAAACGGGGGCGGTGGTGTTCGGCGAGGGCGTCCTGCTGGCCGGCCTGAGCGGCGTGCTGGGAGTGGCCCTCGGGCTGGCCACCACCTGGCTCCTGTGGCGCCACGGACTCGACCTGTCGGCCCTGTACGGCCAGGGCATCAGCCTGTCGGGCGCGGTCATCGACCCGGTGATCGTCCCCATCTTCCGGCCGACCCGCGTGGTGGAGGCGGCCGGCTTCGTCGTGGTCATCGGCATCCTGGCGTCGCTGTATCCGACCCGGGTGGCCACCCGGATCGACGTCGCCGAGGCGCTCAAGTTCGACCGTTGAGGGAGTGGACATGCGAGGATCCGACACGCACGAGACCGACCCGACCGATAACGATCGGACCGGTCCGGAGCCGCCCGTCGCGGCCGTCCGGACCGAGGATCTGTGGAAGATCTACGAGCAGGAGCCGGCACCCGTGGAAGCGGTGCGCGACCTGAGCCTGGAGGTCCGGGCCGGCGACTTCGTGGCCATGGCCGGCCCGTCGGGCTCCGGCAAGACCACACTCCTCAACCTGCTCGGCGGCCTCACCGCTCCGACCCGGGGGCGGGTGTGGGTGGCCGGACGCGACCTCACATCGCTGAGCGGCCGGGAGCTGGCGAGGCTGCGCCTGGAGCACATCGGGTTCGTGTTCCAGGCCTACAACCTCCTTCCCGTCCTCTCGGCGCTCGAGAACGCCGAGTTCACCCTCCTGCTGCGGGGCCTTCCGGCCGCGGAGCGGCGCGAGCGGGTGCGGGCCCTGTTCCGGGAGATCGGCCTCGACGGACTCGAGGATCGGCGGCCGGGGCGGCTGTCTGGCGGCCAGCAGCAGCGCGTGGCCGTCGCGCGCGCCGTGGTCGGCGAGCCCGCCCTCGTCCTCGCGGATGAGCCCACCGCCAACCTGGACTCCGCCACCGGGGACGCGCTGCTCGGCGTGATGGAGCGCCTGAACCACGAGCGCGGCGTCACCTTCATCTTCTCGACCCACGATCCGCGGGTCATGGAGCGAGCGCACCGGCTCGTCCACCTGGTGGACGGACGGATCGAGAGCGACGTGCGCCCGTCGGGGCGGGGCTCCACGGCGTGAGGCCGGCGCTCGGCGCGGTGCTCGGGGCCGGCTTCGTCCCGGCGCTCGGACTGGTCCTCGCCGCCGGAGCGCCACGCGCCGCCCGGGCCCAGGGGCTCGAGCCGCGCGGCTACTACCTGAACGTCCTCTCGTACGAGGGCTCGAGCCCCTACGGGCCCGCCGGGGCGCTCGATCTCCACAGGCTGCGGCTCATGCTGGACCCGCGACTGGGGCCCGCGACTCTCGACGTGGCGTACGAGCACACGCTCCACTGGAGCCAGCGCACGGACGCCTCTCCGGCGCTGCTGCCCGGCGGCGTGGCCGGGGCGCCCCAGGACTGGCTGAAGCTGGACTGGACCCTGGCTTCGGGCTCGCACGCGGTGTGGCGTCACCGCCTGGACCGCCTGTCGGTGGCCGTGCCCCTGGGATCGGCCGCGGAGCTCACGGTGGGCCGCCAGGCCATCTCCTGGGCCACGACGCTACTCTTCACACCCACCGATCCGTTCGCCCCCTTCGATCCCAGCGACCCCTTCCGGGAATACCGCGCCGGCGTGGACGCGGCGCGCCTCCAGTACTTCGCGGGGCCGTTCACGACCCTGGACCTGGTGGTCCGGCCGGAGGACACCTCCCCCGGTCACCGCGTCACGGCCCTCCTCCGGGGCGGCACCCGGCTGTCGTCCTGGGACGTGTCGGCGTGGGCCGGTGCCCTCCACGACGAGCCCGCGGTCGCGGTCGGCGCCGACCGCGGCCTGGGCGGCTGGGCCGTGCGGGTCGACGCGACGCTGCGCAGGAAGGTCGGAGGCGGGACGGTGGTGCGGGCGGCGGCCGGGGCCGACCGCCGCTTCGCGCTCCTGGGCCGGGACCTCCACCTGGTGGGCGAGGTCCAGCACGACGGCTTCGGGGCCACGGCTCCCTCCGGCTACCCCGGCGTCCTCGCCTCGGAGGCGTACCGGCGCGGGGAGCTTCAAGCCCTGGGACGGGACGAGGCGCTGGCCGAAGCCACCTGGCAGCTCCATCCCCTGGTGGGGGCCGAGCTCCTCGTGATCATCAACCTGGACGACGCCAGCACGCTCCTGGCGCCGGCCCTCACCGGGTCCCTGTCGGACGATCTCTCGGCTCGCCTCGGGCTCTACCTGTCGGCCGGCCGGGGCGGGGTGGAGCCGGTCGGGACGCCGCGCTCCGAGTACGGCGCCGTGCCCACCTACCTCTATGTGTCGCTGACGGCCTTCTTCTGAGAGTCGGCGTGGCGCCGGGGCGACCCGGCGCTCGGGCCGGTGGCGGCCACCGGCGTGGCGCGACGACAAGCAGGCGGGGGCCGGCGGTCAGCCCCGCTGGACGAGCAGCACCCCGGCGAACAGCAGGAGGACGCCGAGGATTCGGGTCGCGCTCACTGGCATTTTCGGTACGCCGAGCCACCCGGTGCTGTCCAGGAGCACCGAGCCGATGAGCTGACCGGCGATCACGGCGGCGAAGGTGAGCGCCGCGCCGACCCGGGGCACGGCGATCACCGTGAGGGTGATGTAGGTGGCGCCCAGCAGCCCGCCGATCCACGCCCACCAGGGGGCGCTCGCGGCCTTGGCCACCTCCGCGCGCCCGAACCAGGCCCGAGAAGGTCACGGCCGCCAGCAGACCGCCCATGCGGGCGTTGGCCGCCGCCTGGATGGAGAGTCCGACGCCGGCGGCGGCGATGGCGAGGAGGAACAGCAGGCGGGGCATGGACGTCACTCCTTCCGGGAGAGGCGGTACAGCTCGACGTGCTCGACCCCAAGGTCGTCCTTCCGCCGGCCGAGCAGGTAGTCACGGCCGACCTCGTACACGTCCAGCCCGGCCGGCACCGACACGGTCCCGAGCCAGCGTCCCTCCGGGTCGAACACGCTCCACGTCGACGGGTCGGCCTCCGCCCACGGAGGCCTGAAGTCGCTCACCCACAGGTCCCCGTCCGGGCCGACCCGGAGGGTCGAGAACGTGGGCGCGGTGCGGGGCGCCGGCAGGGCCGTCAGCGCCTTCCGGGCCGCGGCGAGATCGGAGGCGGACAGGTTCGGGTTGTCCCGCTTCCGGGCCGCCACGCGCGCCTCCACGGCCCGGGTCTTCATGGCGTCGGTCACGGTCGCCGGGGTCACGTCGGTGCGGCGCACGATCTCGCGGAGCGTCCCGTCGGGGCCGAACGCCCTGACCTCGTAGCGGTCGCTGGAGCCCGCCCACACCCGGCCGTCGCCCACGGCCACGTAGGCATTCCGGCTGAAGGGGAGGACCATGACCTGCATGGACGTGATCCGTCCGTTCCGGCGTGTCACGTCGACGAAGCGCTCGCCACCGGGGAACGGCCCCAGGTCAGCCACCTGACCCGCCGAGTCGTCGAGCTCGACGAGTCGCAGCGTGTCCCGGGCGTAGCCCTCCGGCACCCGCCCGGGTCCGAGGAGGGACTCGCGCATGGCCAGGAAGCGGCCTCCATCCAGGGCGCCGGCCAGCATGAGGGGGGCCTGCCCCGCGTCCCCCGCCAGGCTCACGGTCCGCGCCAGGCCGCCGTGGGGCCCGAACAGGCTGAGCCGCCGCAGGCGCCAGTCGAACGCGACGATCGAGTCCCCCGGGATGCGGACGATTTCGAGAAGGGCCTGGAACTCGCCGGGGGCGCCGCCCCGGCCGCCCACCGCGCGGACGAACTTCCCGGAGGCGTCGTAGAAGCGGAGCTGCTGCGTGCCGCCGTTGGCGACCACGATCGTCCCGTCCGAGAGGCGCGTCGTGCCCCGCACCTGGTACAGCTGGTAGGCCGAGTCGCCCTCGACCACCCCGATGGAGAACTCCGGCGTGTCGGCGACGGTCCACCCCTGTCCCTTCCCCCAGGCCGGCGCCCGGCTCTCGGCGATCCGCACCCCGGCGCTGTCCCGGGTCACGAACGAGGGTCCCCCGCCGCTCCCGCCGCAGCCGGCCGCCGCGGCGCAGACCAACAGCGGACCCCATACGCCCACGCCGCGGAGACCGGGCACGCGGCGCCTCATGCCGCGCCGCTCACAGCCCCGCCTTGGACCCCTGCGGCCCGATCGTGCGCGTAAACAGGGCGAGGATGCGCCGGTACTCGTCCGTCCACGAGCTCGGATGGATGAAGCCGTGGTTCTCGACCGGGTAGGGGGCCAGCGTCCACCCCGTCTTGCCCAGCTCGATGAGCTTCTGGGTGAGGCGGGCGATGTCCTCGAACTCGACGTTCGTGTCCCGGATCCCGTGGCACATGAGGAGCGGGTCGTCGAGCCCCGAGGCGAAGTAGATGGGCGAGGAGCGCTCGTAGGCCACGCTGTCGGCCTGCGGCAGGTTCAGGATGCGGCTCGTGTACCAGTGGTTGTAGTGGGCCCAGTCGGTCACCGAGCGCAGCGCCGCCCCGGCGCCGAACCACCTGGGGGCCGTGAACAGGGCCATCAGGGTCATGAAGCCGCCGTAGGACCCGCCGTAGATCCCCACTCTCTCCGGGCTGTCGATGCCCTCGTGGGCCAGCAGGTACTTGACTCCGTCCACCTGGTCGTCCAGGTCCTTGCCGCCCATGTGCCGGTAGATGGCGGTGCGCCAGTCGCGCCCGTAGCCGGCCGAGCCGCGGTAGTCGATGGCCAGCACCACGTAGCCCTTCGAGGCCAGGAGCTGGTTGAACATGTACTCGCGGTAGTAGTAGTCGGACCACCCCATCGTGACGTTGTGCAGGTAGCCGGCCCCGTGCACGAAAATCACGGCCGCGCCGTTCGGCTTCGCGCCCACGTCGGCCGGCCGGTAGATGCGGGCCGGGACCTGCGCGCCGTCCCGGGCCGTGAACTCGACGATGGGCGGCACCATCCACGGGTAGTCGCGCCACGCCCGCGTGGGCGAGCGGGTGACCGGGTCCGGGCTCGGGCTCCCGCCCGCGTCCACCAGGAAGAGCTCGGGCGGGCGGTCGGCGAAGGAGTACACGTCGGCCAGCCGCTTGCCGTCCGGCGACGGGGTCACGTCGTGCAGGCCCTCGCGCCGGGTGAGTCTGGTGCGGCCCGAGCCGTCCAGGTCGGCGCGCCAGAAGTGCCGCTGGTAGGGGGAGCCCTCGCTGGTCGTGAGGTCGAAGCGCTTCTTGTCGGCCGAGATCGAGGCCGACTTCACCTCCCACTTCCCGCTGGTGAGCTGCGTGGGCTTCGCCCCCTCCTCGGCCGGCATCCGGTACAGGTGGGACCAGCCGGAGCGCTCGGACAGGAACCAGGCGCTGTGCCCGTCCGGGAGCCAACCGGCGCACCCCCGGGAGCTCCACGTGGGGCACGGCCCTCCGATCCACGCGTCGTCGTGGTCGTGCGTGAGGAGCGTGAGCTTCCCGGTGGCCCCATCCACCGCGTACAGGTACTCGTCCTTGTAGGCGAAGGTGACCGTGCCGATCAGGCCGCGCGTGCCGTCCGCGTTCCAGCCCCCGAACCCGATGTCGGCCAGGTCGGGCTCCCCGACCGTGGCCGCGCTGTCGTAGCGCGTGGCGCCGGCCGGCGGCGTCAGGTCCAGCCAGGTCACCTTCCCGGTGGAGAGGTCGGCGATCCCGAGGCGGCTGTGGGGCTGGAAGTCCCCCACCTTCTCCCGTCCCTCGATAGTCTCCACGTAGCCGGATTCGGTGACGAAGCGGGCCACCGTCGTGTGGCGCTCTTTCTCCGGGCCCTTCATCAGGAGGACCGCGGCCCAGCGTCCGCCGGGCTCGACCTCGATGCGCGCGACCCGCTCCTCCTTGCCGATGTAGACCGGCGCCGGCTCCTTTGCCTCCCGGGCCTTCTTCTCGGCCTTGTCCTTCGCCTCCTGCTTCTTTCGCATCCGGATCACGTCGAACAGCTTCTCCTGCTGCGCCTCCAGCCAGGCGCGCTGCTCGGAGACCGGCTTCTCCTCCTCCGGCGGCTTCTCGCCGTGGCGGATGTCCGTGAGCTGGCGGAGGGCGCCGTCGGAGAGGTCGAGGGCGTAGGCATTCCCGTCGCGGACGAAGTAGACGGTGTGGCCGTCCCGTCCGAACACGGGCTCCGACTCCACGTCGCGCGTGTCGGTGAGGCGCGTCACGTGGAGGCCGGCGCGCCGCACCAGCCACAGATCGCCCTGCCAGGCGACCACGCGCCGCTTGCCGTCCGGGGAGTCGTCCCCACGCGCCACCAGGACGCCCAGCGAATCGGCCTGGGCGTCGGTGAGCCGCTGGGGCTCCCCGCCGCGCGCCGGCACCCGGTACAGGGCCGGGTCCTCGTACCAGGGCTCGCCGCCCGGCTTCCACCGGAAGAAGACCCAGTGGCCGTCGGGGGTCCACCGGACGGCCGAGGGGGGCGACCCCACCAGCTCGGGGCCGCGCATGATGTCCTGCACGGTGAGCTGGAAGTCGGACGTGTCGGCCGGAGCCGCGGTGTCGGCCCCGGCCTTCTGCTGCGCCGCGGCCTGGGCCCGCAGGGCGTGGGATGGGACGGCGCAGGGGAGGAGAGCGGCGACCAGGGCGGCCGTCATCGTGGACGTCGCGGAGGATCTCATGGGCAGCATCCGGCAGGGGAAACGGTCCGGGCCCGCGCCCGGTGCGAGCGGCGAGAAGTTAAGCCCTCCGTCTCCGGTCGGCACCCGCCCGGCCCCGGGTGCCCGTGGCGCGGTCCCTGCGGACGATGAGGTCGGCGGCGGCCCCCCGCTGGAGCGCGGCGGACCCGGGATGCGCCGGCCGGTCGTGCGTGCGAGGCGACATGAAGATCGCGGTGCTGGGACCCGGAGGGGTGGGGGGCTACTACGGTGGGGAGCTGGCCCGGACGGGCCATGACGTGAGGCTCCTTGCCCGCGGCCGGCACCTGGCGGCGCTCCGGGAGCGGGGCCTGGAGGTCCGCACGCCCGACGGCGCCTTCACAGTGCATCCCCTGGCCACCGGCGACCCATCCGAGCTCGGCCGGGTGGACCTCGTGCTCGTGACCGTGAAGTCCTACTCGCTGGCCTCGGTGACGCCCGCCGCCGCGGAGCTGGCCCGGGCCGGCGCCGACGTCCTCCCCCTCCTCAACGGCGTCGAGGCCGCGGACCGCCTGCTCGAGGGCGGCGTTCCGCCCGGGCGGCTGCTGGGCGGGGTCACCACGATCAGCGCGGCGAAAGTCGGTCCGGGTGTCATCGAGCGCCGGAGTCCCTTCCGGCGCGTGGTGGTGGGAGAGCTCGGGGGCGGGCTCTCCGAGCGGGCCGAGCGCATCGCCGCTACGTTCCGGGAGGCCGGCACCGACGCCCGGGCCTCGGCCGAGATCGAGGTCGACCTGTGGAGGAAGCTCGTCTTTCTCACCGCCATCTCCGGTGCGTGCGGCCTGGCCCGCACGGCGGTGGGTCCGGTCCGGGAAGCCGAGCTCGGTCTCCTGCTCCTCGAGCGCGCAGTGGAAGAAGCGGCCGTCGTGGGCCGGGCGCGAGGGGTGGCCCTCCCGCCGGACGAGGAGAGGCGCGCCATGGAGCTCATCGGGGGACTGCCGGGTGACATGGTGCCGAGCTTCGTGCTCGACGTCGAGGCCGGCGGGCCCACGGAGCTGCCGATCCTGAGCGGGGCCGTCTCCCGCTTCGGACGTGACGCCGGCGTCCCGACGCCCGTCCACGATACGGTGGTCGCCGCGCTGGGTGCGGCGACGGCCTGACCCCCGTCCGCCCGGGACGGAAGGAGGAATCGTGATGATCCCGCGCTCGATGCGTTCCCTCGGCCCCCTCGCGCTGGCCTTCCTGGCGTCGGCGGTCGCCGGCTGCGGCGGCACGCAGCACCTCTCCGAGTACGACTTCACGGGTCACAGCCTCGCGGTCGTGAGCTACGCTCCGTACGGGCCGGATCTGTGGATGGGGGGCGTGGACCTCAAGTCCGACAATCCGGTCTCGGCCGTGATCGACGCGGGCTCGCGGGCGGCCAAGGAGATCGAGGGCCGGCGGGCGCGGGCCCGGCTGGACAGCGCCGCCTCCCACGTCGACGTGTCGAAGCGCATGGCCTCCCGGCTGCTCGAGCGCTCCAGCCGCTACCTGGGTGCCGCGCCGGTGCAGGAAGCGGACAGCTCGGACTACTTGCTCGAGCTCGATGTCCGTCAGTTGGCCATCGACGCTCGCCGCCAGACGCAGGCGCGGCTGTACATGGAGGGCACCGTCTCCCTCCTGGATCGGGCGACGGGCCGCGAGATCTGGCACACGAATGTGACGGCGAAGGACCCCCTGACGCCCGGCTTCCGGCACGGGGACGACATCCCCGGCGACGTGGTGACGGCCGGAGCGCTGTACACGCTGTCGGTGAGCGACTTCGAGCGCATGCTGGAGGAGATGGCGGATCTGTCCTCCCGGGCCGTGCTGGACCACCTGCGTTCCGACCTGAGGGAGGTGCGGGAGAACCAGCGGCCGTAGGCGGGCCCGGCGGCGACCGCAGCCTCCGCTTGACCCGGGTTGCATACTGAATACAATATTAGGCATGGCTCCGAACGAGCCCGCGCCCGATAGGGACATGGGCCGATGTTTCCAGGCCCTGTCCGAGCCCAAGCGGCTCCGGATCCTCGATCTGCTCCGGAGCGGCGAGAAGTGTGTCGGCCACCTCACCGAGGAACTGCAGGTGGCCCAGTCGCTCCTCTCCTTCCACCTCAAGGCGCTCCGGGACGCGGGGCTGGTGGCCGACCGGCGCGAGGGTCGCTGGGTCTACTACTCCCTGGTGCCCGGGCGGCTGGACGAGCTCAAGGTCTTCCTGGACGATCTCCTGAGGAGCTCCGCGGACACGGCCTCACCGGCCGGCGGTCCGTCCCCCGTCGGACCTCACCTGGTGAAGTAGGAAACTCCCAGGGTCCCGAACACGCTGGTCCGGTTCACGAAGGTCTTGCTCCTGAAGAACTGTCCCACGCCGCCCGCGAGCCGCAGGCCGAGCCGGTCGGCGAGCGGGATCTTGAGGCCGAACTCCCCCGACACGCCGAACTGGCTCGACGTCATCCCGTCACCCACGCCGGGATATTCATGGAACACCGACACGTTGGCGCCCAGGCCCAGGTAGGGCCGCAGGCGGGAGGGATCGGTCACCAGGTGGTACTGGAGCACCGTGGCCAGGCCCAGGTTCCAGCGGTAGCCGGTGTGCGCCGGGTTCAGGTAGCCGAAGCTCAGCGACGGCTCGATCGACACCCGGTCGGAGGCGAAGAAGCCCACCCGGAACGCGTTGTGGGCGCGCGGCAGGTCGCCGCTGGAGAGGGGCAGGCTCATCTGGAAGATGTCGTTGCCGCTGCCCTTGAGGATGTGGTAGGCCATCTCGCTGTCGATGCCCAGCTCGACGGCTCCCTGCTGCGCCGCGAGGCGCGCGGCGGGGAGGAGGAGCATCGCCGCCACGGCGACGGCACCGGCGAGACGATTCGGGAACGAGGTGCGCATGGGCGTCCTCCGCACGGATCGGTTGGAAGTCGAAGGAGCTAGCCGGCGGCCCGCCGCGCGGGGGGCGCCGCCTGATGTCGGACGCGCGGCCGCCTGGCGAGCTGCCGCCGGAGCGCCTCCGCGTCTACGTCGACCGACCCGTCCGGCCGGAGCGGGCCATCGTCCTGTACTGGATGATCGCCTACCGGCGCCTCGACTTCAACTTCGCCCTGGAGCGAGACCGAGCTCCGCCGGTGCCTCGCGCCTCACCTCCGGGCACGCATCCCGGAGTGCCTCCAGGGGCCCCTCGGCCCGCCCGGAACCGGTGCCGGATCGGCCCGGCCCGCGGGGGCCTACTCCGGAAGCCGACCCGCCAGGTCGCCGGGAAGCACCCGCGAGCGGTCGCACAGGAGGCCCCGGGCCGCCTCGTCCTGGCCCCAGGTGTTCCACAGCAGCACGCCCTCGACGCGGTCGTCCGCCAGGTAGTAGACCACGCCCTGGTCATACTTCTCCCGCCAGTCCTCAATCACGTCCAGCCGGCTGTCGGCCCGGCCCACCGCCTCGTAGCCCAGGTCGAACAGGTCCGAGTAGAACAGGGGGACGTGCTCGTAGGGCTCGTCCGTCCCGGCCATGTTGCGACCCGCCTGGCGGCCCATGGTGTTGGCCGCGTCCTCGTGCTCGACGCGGATGTGGCGCCGCAGGGCGGGGTGCGGGAAGGAGGCCACATCGCCGGCCGCGAACACGTCCGGGTCGGAGGTGCGCAGGTGAGCGTCCACCACGATGCCGTCGCCGACCTCGAGTCCGGCGTCGCGGGCCAGGCCCGTCTCGGGGACGATGCCGATGCCGACCACCACCCCGTCGGCGCGGAGCGACTCCCCCGAGCCGAGCGCGACCTCGTAGGCGTCCCCCGTCCGGGTCACGCCGGTGACCGATTCGCCGGCGCGCACGGTCACGCCCTTCTCCCGGAAGTGGTCGGTGACGAAGCGGGCGAGCCCGGTGGGGAACAGCCGGGCGCACAGCGTCTTCTCCGGGAAGACCACCGTGGCGTCCCTGCCGGCCATCGTCAGGGCCGCGGCCACCTCGCTCCCGATGAAGCCACCCCCGATCACCACGAAGCGGCGGTCCTCGTCGGCCAGCTGCCGCAGACGCCGGTAGTCGCCGACGGTCCGGTAGTGGATCACGTCCTCCGGGGCGCCGGGGAGCTGACGGGGGCTCCCGCCGATGGCCAGGAGGAGCCGCCGGTAGCCGTAGGTCTCACCCTCGTCGTCGCGGACCGTGTGGCTCTCCGGGTCGAGGGTCACCACCCGCCGCCCCAGGTGGAGCTCGGCCCCTTCGGTCGCCGCCGTGCGCCAGATGTCCTCCTCGGCGCCTCCCTTCCACAACCCCTTGCTGAGCGGGGGGCGGTCGTAGGGCGGCTCCTCCTCACTCGATATCAGACCCACGGATCCGTCCGGGTCGACCTCCCGGATGCCTCCTACGGCGGCATCCGCGGTCATGCCTCCTCCGACGATCAGGTAGTCGTACGAGCGCATCCTCGTCCTCCGGGAGCGGTTGGATGGGCAGCCGGCGCAGGGATCAATCTACGAAGGATGCTGGCCACGCAAGTCCGACGCCGCGCGGGGTCCGGCCCTCGGGGAAGATGCACGCGTCTCTCCGGTCCGGTGGCGTAGGGCTCCGCCCTACCGGGGCCGGGGGATCCCCACCACAGGGTGTCGGGTCTTCTCCCCACGCGTCCTGTTGGCTTGATGCCTATACCGGCTGCGCGGCCCGGACGGCATCTATGAGGGCGTAGACTAGCGGACCGTCACGAGCACCAAGGGGAGCGAGGCGATGGAGAGGCCTAACGGACACGATCTGGCACATCCCGAGCGCGCCACCGCCGGGCCCAGGGCCATGCGAAGGTACTACGCCGAGGCGCCGGTCGTCCTGACCTGGGAGCTCACGCAGGCGTGCCCGCTCAAGTGCGTGCACTGCCGGGCCGAGGCTCAGCCCTTCCCGCACCCGAACGAGCTCACCACCGAGGAGGCGAAGGACGTGCTCGGGCAGGTCCGGGCGTTCACGCCGAGGCCACCGGTGGTCGTCCTCTCGGGCGGGGATCCCCTGGCCCGCGACGACGTGTTCGAGCTGATCGCCTACGGTGGGGACCTCGGGCTCAACATGGCCGTGACGCCCGCCCCGTCGCCGGACCTCACCGACGAGGTCATCGCGCAGCTCAAGGACGTGGGAGTGGTCCGCATGGCCCTGTCCCTGGATGGCTCCCGGAGCGTGGCGCACGACACCTTCCGTGGCCAGCCGGGCTCCTACGACGTGGTCATGCGGGCCGCCGAGGCCGCGCGCCGGGTAGGGCTCCCGATCCAGCTCAACACCACCGTGACGCGCGCCAACGCCGGCGACATGGG
>Ga0315556_1000022_pt1 | contig 66454 bp, 67 predicted proteins | sample SalMarSW160310MG_FD_202112 | JGI IMG/M metagenome (GOLD analysis project Ga0315556, IMG submission 202112) | Salt marsh sediment microbial communities from the Plum Island Ecosystem LTER, Massachusetts, United States - Salt Marsh Sediment SW1603-10 ...
TCGCGGCGCTTGCCGTCGCCGGTACCGCCGTTGCCGGGACCTTGCCGAAGGAGGGCCGTTACGACTACACCGCGTGCTGGTCGGGTGTCCCCACCGGGATCCGCTTCTCGAAGACCGATTTCGCAATCAGCTACGAAATGACAGGCACCAACCGCAGTAACCCACCCGGCGGCCTGTTCGACAAGAATACATTCCGCTGCGTCGGAATGAACGCGACGTTCGGCAGCAAGCGCGTAGTAAGTACGGTCTGCGAGGCGATCGACCCAGACGGAGACAAGCGCCTGGCGTATTTTTCGATCGGGAAAGACGGAAAACTCGTGAGGGAACAAATCGCCGGCACGGGGAAATTCGACGGTATGGTTACCAATGGCAAAGTCGACAGGTTGGGCCCGTTCCCCGTGATTAAGCCGGGAACGTTTCAGAACTGTAATCACCAGACAGGCACCTACAAGCTGAAATAGGCCCGTGCCGGGTAGCGGCGAGCGCACGCGAAGGGGCGTCATGATCAGGCAAAGCGTTCAATTCCGGCCTGAGCTGGTTGCGCCGCGAGGCGACGGCTTGAGCCGGTTGCGCCGGCGGTTGCTGCTTGGCGCAGGTGCGCTACTCGCGGCGCCGCTCGCCCGCGCGCAGCGGGCGGAAAAAGTGCATCGTGTTGCCTGGGTTCTCACGACCAGTCCGCTCTCCGAGTTGACCGGGCCTGAGCCGAGGCATCCGATCACACGCGCGTTCGTGCGGGAAATGCGCGCGCTGGGCTACGTCGAGGGGAGCAACCTCATTCTTGATCGCCGCTCGGCCGAGGGAGATCCCAAGCGCTACGCGCCGATCCTGGCCGGGCTGATCCGGAGCAAGGCCGACGTAATCGTGCTTGCTGGCAACACGAGGCTCAATCGGCTGGCGAAAGAGATGATCAAGACCATTCCGATCGTGATCTTCGCCATGAGCCAGCCGGTAAGAAGGGGGCTGGTGGCCAGCCTCGCACGACCCGGGGGAAATATCACCGGGCTCACAGTACATAGCGGTCCGGAAAACGAGGCCAAGCGGCTGCAGCTACTGAAGGAAGCCATCCCCGGAGCCGCGCGCGTCACCTACCTCGGACCGCCGGGGGCGTGGGAGGACCCTGTCGGGCTGGCGGTTCGGCAAGCCGCGCCGCGCCTGGGCGTGCGGCTGCTTTTGGCCGAACATACGCCCACCGATCTCGGGGCCACCTTCGCGGCCATCGACCGCCAGCACCCGGATGCGTTGTTCGCGTCGCTCTCGGCGCAGACCTTCGGCCAGCGCGAGCAGATCATCGACTATGCGCGCAAGGCGCGCCTTCCCGGTGCGTACCCCTATCTCGTCATGGCCAACATGGGCGGGCTGATGGCATACGGCGTCGATGTCGTCGATCTCGGCAGCCGGGCGGCCCACTACGTGGACAAGATCCTGAAGGGCGCAAAGCCTGCCGACATGGCGATCGAGCAGCCGACCAAGTTCAACCTCGTGCTCAATATAAAAACCGCCAACGCACTTGGGATCACGCTCCCGCAGTCGATTCTGCTGCGCGCGGACAAGGTGATCGACTGAGGGCGCACGACGCGCATAATCGCGTTTTGGGGGCTGGGGAGATGGCCGCGCGACTGAACTACGTTCAGGAACGGCCGACCACGCCGAGGACGCGGCGCAGTCGGCTGTTCCGCAAGTACTTCGCCCTGATCCTCGCGCTGGTGTGCGGCGCGCTGCTCGCCTCGGGCGCGATCGGCGTGTACTTCTCATACCAGGAGAACAAGGCGGGGCTCGCCAGCCTGCAGCACGAGAAGGCGGTCGCCGCCGCGGCGCGTATCGGACAGTTCATGCGCCAGATCGAGCGCCAGCTCGGCTTCGCCGCGCTGCCGCAGCTCGGCGTAAAAGGCCTCGAGCAGCGCCGCCTCGAGTTCATCAAGCTGCTGCGGCTGGTGCCGGCGGTCACCGACGTGGTCCAGCTCGATGCCTCGGGCCGCGAGCGGCTCGCGGTGTCGCGGCTGGAAATGGACGCCATCGGCTCGGGCCGGGACCGCTCGCGAGAACCGGCGTTCCGCCAGGCGCGAGTCGGCAAGGTCTGGTTCGGGCCGCTGACTTTCCGTCAGCAAAGCGAGCCTTACATGACGATCGCCGTGCGCTCGGCCGAACAGCTGACCGAGGCGCAGGTGAACCTGAAGTTCATCTGGGACGTGATCACGCGCATCAAGGTGGGCAACAAGGGCAAGGCCTACGTGGTGGACGCCGGCGGCGACCTGATCGCCGATCCTGACATCGGCCGGGTGCTGCGCAAGACCAACCTGTCCTCGCTCGCCCAGGTGAAGGCGGCGTTTTCCGCGACCGATGACGCCCCGGCGATGATCGCCCGCAACCGGGACGGGGTGGAAGTGCTGAGCGCTTTCGCGCCGATCGACCCGCCGGGGTGGACGGTGTTCGTCGAGCAGCCGGTGTCGGAGGTGTACGCGACGCTCGACGCCTCGATCTTGCGCACCGCCGCCCTGCTGGTGGCCGGCCTGGTACTCTCGGCGCTGGTCGCGCTCGCGCTCGCGCGCGGCATGGTGCGGCCGATTCGACGGCTCGAGGAAGGCGCGCGCAAGATCGGCGCGGGCGACCTCGCGCAGTCGATCGAGGTCCACACCGGCGACGAGCTCGAGGCGCTCGCGGGGCAGTTCAACCATATGACCGAGCGGCTGCGCGAGTCCTACGCCGACCTCGAGCAAAAGGTGGAGGCCCGCACCCGTGAGCTGGCCGACAAGAGCCGGCAGCTCGAGATCGCCGACCGCCACAAGTCCGAGTTTCTCGCCAACATGTCGCACGAGCTGCGCACGCCGTTGAACGCGATCATCGGCTTTTCCGAGGCGTTGAGCGAAGGTCTGTTCGGCGAGCTCAACGCGAAGCAGCGCGAGTACCTGGAGGACATCCACGCCTCGGGCAGGCACCTGCTCTCGCTGATCAACGACATCCTGGATCTTTCCAAGATCGAGGCGGGGCGCATGGAGCTCGACCTGTCGCCGTTCAGCGCGCCGGCGGCGATCGAGAACTGCGTGACCCTGGTGCGCGAGCGCGCGCAGCGGCACGACATCGCGGTTTCGGTCGACATCGATCCGGCGCTCGGCGAGCTGAGCGCCGACGAGCGCAAGTTCAAGCAGATCCTGTTGAACGTCCTGTCGAACGCGGTCAAGTTCACCCCGGACGGCGGAAAAGTGTCGCTGAGCGCCAGGGTCGATGAGGGGCAGCTCGAGGTGGCCGTCGCCGACACCGGAAGCGGAATCGCTCCCGGCGACCAGGCCACGGTGTTCGAGGAGTTCCGCCAGCTCGGCAAGGGTGGTGAGGGCACCGGGCTCGGCCTCGCTCTGAGCCGCAAATTCGTCGAGCTGCACGGCGGCACGATGGCGCTGCAAAGCGAGCCCGGTAAGGGATCTGTCTTCACTTTCACGCTTCCGCTCGGACGATGAACCCGGTCTTGATCGTCGAAGACAACCAGAAAAACCTGAAGCTGGTGCGCGACCTGCTGCAGGCCACGGGATATACGACGCTCGAAGCGGTGAGTGCGGAGGAGGGACTCGCGCTCGCGCGCGCGCATCTGCCGGACCTCATCCTGATGGATATCCGGCTGCCTGGAATGAGCGGCATCGACGCGCTGCGCGCGCTGCGGGCCGACCCGGCTACCGCCCGCATTCCCGTGATTGCGATCACGGCTTCGGTGATGCAGCACAACCGGCGCGAGATCGAGGCGGTGGGCTTCGACGGATTCATCGAGAAGCCGATCAACGTGCGCGGATTCCTCGAGACCGTGCGCGTGGCGCTGGAAAGGGCGCCGCGATGAGCGCGCGCATCCTGGTGGTCGACGACACGCCGCAGAACGTGAAGCTGCTCGCGGATCTGCTGGGCGCCAGGGGCTACGAAGTCGGCACCGCCTCCGACGGCGACGAAGCCCTCGCCAAAGTGGCGCGCGAGGCGCCGGACCTCATGCTGCTCGACGTCATGATGCCGGGGCTCAGCGGCTACGACGTTTGCCGGCGCATCCGCGAAAATCCTCGCACCGCGCTGTTGCCGGTGGTGCTCGTCACCGCGCTCGATGCGCAGCAGGAGCGCGTGCACGGCATCGAGGCGGGGGCGGACGACTTTCTTTCCAAGCCGATCAACCAGTCCGAGCTCTTCGCGCGCGTGAAATCGCTGCTGCGCATCAAGCGCCTGCAGGACGAGCGGCTTGCGCGCCTGAAGGGGTTCTTCTCTCCCGCGCTGGCGGAGGCCATCGTGGCCGGCGACGGCGAAAGGCTGCTCGCCACCCATCGGCGCGAGGTCACCGTCGTCTTTCTCGACCTGCGCGGCTTCACCGCGTTCGCCGGGCACGCCGCGCCCGAGGAGGTGATGGAGTTGCTGCATGCCTACCATGCGGCGATGGGCAGGCTGGTGCTGGCGCACGGCGGCACGCTCGAGCGCTTCGCCGGCGACGCGATCATGGTGTTCTTCAACGACCCGCTGCCGCTCGAGCGGCCGACGCGCGAGGCAGTCGCCATGGCGATGGAAATGCAGCGCGCCTTCGAGCCGATCCGCGAAGCGTGGCAGGCGCGCGGCCACGCGCTGGGGCTCGGCGTCGGCATCGCGCACGGCACCGCCACCCTCGGCGCGATCGGTTTCGAGGGCCGCTGGGACTACGCCGCGATCGGCAGCGTCACCAATCTGGCAGCGCGCCTGTGCGCCGAAGCCGCCGGCGGCGAAATCCTGCTGGACCGTGAGGCGGCCGCCGGCGTCGAGGACTTCGCCGGGCTCGAGTCGGCCGGCCCGCTGACGCTGAAAGGGTTCTCGCAGCCGGTGCCTGCATTCCGCCTGAGAGAAAAGGAGGACGAAGTATGAGTCGGATCAGCCGCCGGAATTTCCTGCTCGGCGCGAGCGCCCTGCTCGCGGCGCCTCGCATCGGTTTCGCGCGCGGAAGACTGCCCGTGATCGGGATGCTGCTACCGGCGCCCAAACCCGACCCAATAAAGGGATCGTGGGCTTGGAAACTCGAGCGCCGGCTGCGCGAGCGGGGATGGATAGAAGGAACGACCGTGAGGATGGAGCGCGTCTTCAGCGGAGACGACCTCTCCCGGCTGCCTGAGCTGGCCAAAATTCTGGTCGCGAAGAAGGTGGACGTGATCTGGACCGCCAGCCCGCCGGGCGCGGTGGCCGCCGCCCGCGCGACGACCACGATCCCGATCGTGTTCTGGCGCGTCGGTTTCCCGGTCGAACTGGGCCTCGTCGACTCGCTGGCCAGGCCGGGACGGAACGTGACCGGCCTCGCCTGGTTCGCAAACGAGGGCATCTATGTCAAGCGCTACCAGCTTCTCAGGGAGCTCGCGCCGCACGCCGTGCGGGTCGGAGCGATCTACGCGCCTAACACGATGTACGACGTTTCGGGCCGTCCGGTCGACTTCAAGTGGTTGCTGGACAGGATTACCGCCGCCACGCAGGCAATGGGCTTAGAGAGGCGGCGCTTTCTGGTGCGACGCCTTGCCGATTTCCGGCCGGCGTTCGCCGCGATCGAACGTTGGGGCGCCGATTCCCTCATGGCGCACGATGTCCCGCTGACCATCCTGGCGCGGAAGCAGATCATCGATTTCGCCCGGCGTCGTCGGCTGGTCGACATGTACTACGCGCGCGAGTGGGCCGCGGCGGGCGGTCTGATGTCGTACGGCATCGTCTTCGCGCCGACGCTGGTGCGGACCCTGGAAATGGTCGACCGCATCCTGCGCGGGGCAAAGCCGGCGGACATCCCGGTCGAGTTGCCCAGCCAGTACGAGCTGGTGGTCAACCTCGCCACGGCGAACGCGCAAGGTTTTGAGGTTCCGCAGTCGATCCTGCTGCGCGCCGACCGCGTGATCGAATGAAATCGGGGTCAGAGTCGAATTGATTTAATTCGACTCTGACCCCGATTTCCCTACCGGCAGCCCAGGCGCCGTTCCTTCTCGCGCACCAGCGCGGTGACGGTCTCGTTCACCGGCGCGGCGACCCCGACTTCCCTGCCGACGCGCGGGATTGCGCCGTTGATCACGTCGATCTCGGATTTGCGCTTCTCCATCAGGTCGAGCAGCACCGAGGGGCGCGCGTGCGGGATCTTGGAGCCGAAGTCGCGCACGTAGGCCACCGGATCGCCGAAGTCCAGCTTGATGTTCTTCTTCAACGCGACTTCGTAGGCTTCGCGCGCGCACGCCGCCGAGACCAGCGCCAGGTCCGGGTCCTCCATCACTTCGATCACGGTGAGATCGGTGATGCCGCAGGGGCCGGAATAGGCGCAGTTGCAGATCAGCTTCTCCCACACCAGCTGGTCGATGTCGTCGAAGCACTTGACGCGAAAGCCCGCGCCCTGCCACAGCTCGGCGATCTTCTGCAGGCGCGGCGTGATGGGGCCGTCGAATTCGCCCAGCCGCACCAGCTCCATGCCGTTATGGTGGGCGTGGCCGGGAGCCTTGATCGAGGCGCCGAAGCCGCCGACGACGCCCACGATGACTTTTTCCTTTCCCAGAACGGATGCTGCGGCATCGGGTCCGCCGAGACCGTTCTGGATCGAAAGCGCCACCGTGTCGGGCCCGAACAGTGCGCGCGCCGCCTCGGCGGCGTGCGTGACCTGCATGGCCTTGGTGGCGATGATCACCAGGTCGCAGGGGCCGGCGTCGCGCGCCTCGCCGGTGGCGTTCAGCGTGACCGTGCGGTCGCCCGATGCGCCCTCGAGCCGCAGGCCGCGAGCGCGCATCGCCTCGACGTGCTCGCGCCAGCGGTCGATCGCCCACACCTCGTGGCCGGCGGCGGCGAACAGCCCGGCGTACACCGAGCCCATCGCGCCGCAGCCGACGATGGCGATCTTCACAGGACTTCGAACAGCCCCGCCGCGCCCATGCCGCCGCCGATGCACATCGTCACCACCACGTACTTCACGCCGCGGCGCTTGCCCTCGATCAGCGCGTGGCCGATCAGGCGGCTGCCGGTGACGCCGTAGGGATGCCCGACGGCGATCGCGCCGCCGTCGACGTTGAGGCGGTCATTTGGGATGCCGAGCTTGTCGCGGCAGTAGATGACCTGCACCGCGAAAGCCTCGTTCAGCTCCCACAGGCCGATGTCTTCCATCTTCTTGCCGGTCTGGGCCAGCAGCTTGGGGATCGCGAACACCGGGCCGATGCCCATCTCGTCGGGCTCGCAGCCCGCCACCGCGAAGCCGCGGAACACGCCCATCGGCTTCAAGCCCTTCTTGGCCGCCATCTTGTCGCTCATCACGACCTGGGCCGAGGCGCCGTCGGAGAACTGGCTCGCGTTGCCGGCGGCGATCACGCCGCCCTCGATCGCGGGCTTGATCTGCGACACGCCCTCGTAGGTCGTGTCGGGACGGATGCCTTCGTCCTCGGTCGCGGTGACGTCCTTGAGCGTTTCGACGCTGGTCGTCTTGTCGATCACCTTCATCCTGGTGGTGATGGGGACGATCTCGTCCTTGAACTTGCCCTCGGCGCGCGACTTCGCGGCTTTGAGCTGGCTCTCGACGCCGTAGCGGTCCTGCGCCTCGCGCGAGATCTTGTAGCGCTTGGCCACCATCTCCGCGGTCTGCAGCATGGGCCAGTAGACCTCGGGCTTGTTCTTCATCAGCCACTCTTCCTGGATCATGTGCTTGTTCGCTTCGTTCTGCACGCACGAGATCGACTCGACGCCGCCGGCGATCATGATCTCGGCCTCGCCCTGGATGATGCGCTGGCTGGCGAGCGCCACGGTCTGCAGGCCCGAGGAGCAGAAGCGGTTCACGGTCATGCCGGAGACCGTGACCGGCAGGCCGGCGCGCAGCGCGATCTGGCGCGCGATGTTGGCGCCGGTCGCGCCCTCGGGGTTGGCGCAACCCATGATCACGTCGTAGACCTCGCCCGGCTCGAGCTTGGCGCGCTCGAGCGCGTGCTTGACGACGTGGCCGCCCAGGGTGGCGCCGTGGGTCATGTTGAGCGCCCCGCGCCAGCTCTTGCACAGCGGGGTGCGTGCGGTGGATACGATGACTGCGTCGGTCATATTCATTTCTCCTAGCCGTTGAAGCGTTTGCCTTCCTTGGCGAGCTTGACCAGCAGCGGCGCGGGCTTCCATACCTCGCCCTGGTAGCCCTTCTGGAACTTCTCGATCGAGGCCAGCACCTTGGGCAGACCCACGGTGTCGGCGTAGAACATCGGCCCGCCGCGGTACGCCGGGAAGCCGTAGCCGGTGAGGTAGACCATGTCGATGTCGGAGGCGCGCAGCGCGATGCCTTCCTCGAGGATATGGGCACCCTCGTTCACCAGCGCGTAGATCAGGCGCTCGATGATCTCCTCGTTCGAAATCTGCCGCGGTTTGAGCTTGTTGTCGCTTCTGTATTGGGCAATGATCTTGTCGACCTCGGGATCCGGGATCGGCTTGCGGCTGCCGGTCTCGTAGCGGTACCAGCCCTTGGCGGTCTTCTGCCCGTAGCGCCCCTGTTCGCAGATGCGGTCGCCGACCTTCGAGTAGACGAAGTTGGGGCGCTCGGCGTAGCGGCGCTTCCTGATCTCCCAGCCGATGTCGAGGCCCGCCATGTCGCCCATGGTGAACGGCCCCATCGCCAGGCCCCACTTCTGCGCCGCGGCGTCGACCTGTTGCGGGCTCGCGCCCTCGTCGAGCAGGAACAGGCTCTGCTGGCCGTACTTCTCGATCATGCGGTTGCCGATGAAGCCGTCGCACACGCCCGAGACCACCGGCACCTTCTTCAGCCGCTTGCCGAGCTTCATGGTGGTGGCGAGCACGTCCTTGGCGGTCTTCGCGCCGCGCACCACCTCCAGCAGCCGCATCACGTTGGCCGGCGAGAAGAAGTGCGTGCCGATCACCTCCTGCGGGCGCTTGGTGGCGGCGGCGATCTCGTTCACGTCGAGCGTCGAGGTGTTGGAGGCGAGGATCGCGCCGGGCTTCGCCGTCGCGTCGAGCTTGTTGAAGATCTCCTGCTTGACGTCCATGCGCTCGAACACCGCCTCGATCACGATGTCGGCGTCCTTCGCCGCGGCGAGGTCGAGCGCGGGACTGATGAGCGCCATCCGCTTGTCCATCTCCTCCTGCTTCAGGCGCCCCTTGGATACGGTGTTGGCGTAGTTCTTCTTGATCGTCGCCAGGCCGCGGTCGAGCGCTTCCTGCTTCATCTCGATCAGGGTCACCGGGATGCCGACGTTGACGAAGCTCATCGCGATGCCGCCGCCCATGGTGCCGGCGCCGATGATCGCCGCCTTCCTGATCTCGCGCGTCGGCGTGTCCTCGGGCACGTCGGGGATCTTCGAGGTCTGGCGCTCGGCGAAGAACATGTGCCGCAGCGCCTTCGACTCGTTGCCTTCGACCAGGGACTGGAAGCGCTTGCGTTCCTCGGCGCGGCCCTCGTCGAATCCCTTGCTCGCCGCGGCTTCGACGCAGGCGACGATCTCGAGCGGCGCCGGAAAACCGCGCGAAGCCTTGCCGACATCGGCGCGCGCCTGCTCGAAGAAGGCCTTGGGGTCGCCGTCGACCTTTACCTTCATATCGCGAATTCGGCGCGGGCCCTTGCCGTCGGCGAGGAGTTTCTTGGCGTAGGCGAGCGCGCCCTCGAGCAGATCGCCTTGCACGATCTCGTCGACCAGGCCGAGCGATAGCGCCTTTTCCGCCGGCACCGGGCTGCCCGTGGTCATCATCCTTATCGCCTCCGCGGCGCCGACCACGCGCGGCAGGCGCTGGGTGCCGCCCGAGCCGGGCAGCAGGCCGAGCTTCACTTCGGGCAGGCCGAGCTGGCTCCTGGGCAGCGCCACCCGGTAATGGCAGCCGAGCGCGAGCTCGAGGCCGCCGCCGAGCGCGAAGCCGCCGATCGCGGCGATCATCGGCTTGCCGAACGCGTCCTGCGCCTCGTTGATATCCGGCAGCGAAGGCGGCACGCTCATCTTCGGGGTGTTGAATTCGCGGATGTCGGCCCCGCCCGAGAAGGCCTTCTCCGAGCCGATCATGACCAGGGCCTTGACCGCCGGGTCCGAGCCGGCCTTCTTGATCCCGTTCATGATCGCCGGGCGCAGCACGCTGCCCAGGCCGTTGACGGGAGGATTGTTGAGGGTGATGACGGCGATGCCGTCGCGTACGGAATAGGGCGCTGCGTCGCTCATGCGATGTTCTCCGGATTGGATGGCCGCGCGGTGGGAAGTCGATTTTACCGGTAACTGCGGCCCGCTGCTTGACCGGCCGCGCTGCGCGAGAGTACTTTCGCCGGCTGTGCTCGCATTGTGAAAGAGCATTCCGGAGGAGCCCATGCAAGGCCTGATGATGAACGCGCCGCTGCTGATCACCGACCTGATCCGGCACGCGGATCGCCACCACGGTGCGACCGAGATCGTTTCCAAGACGGTGGAGGGGGGAATCCACCGCTACACCTACCGCGAGGCGCATACCCGCTCGCGGCGCCTGGCCAAGGCGCTTGCCGCGCTCGGCGCAAAGCCGGGCGACCGCGTCGCCACGCTGGCCTGGAACGGCTACCGCCACTTCGAGGTCTACTACGCCGTGGCGGGCAGCGGCGCGGTGATCCATACCATCAACCCGCGCCTGTTTCCCGACCAGATCGTCTACATCGCCAACCACGCCGAGGACAAGTACGTCTTCTTCGACCTCACCTTCCAGCCGCTGCTGGAGAAGCTCGCGCCGCAGCTGAAGACGGTCAAGGGCTTCGTGCTGATGACCGACGCCGCGCACATGCCCAAACAGAGCGCGATTCCGAACCTGATGTGCTACGAGACGCTGCTCGAGGCGCAGGACGACAGGTTCGAGTGGCCGAGCTTCGACGAGCGCACCGCGGCCTGCCTTTGCTACACCTCGGGCACCACCGGCAATCCCAAGGGCGTGCTCTACGCACACCGCTCGACGATCCTGCATGCCTACGCCGCGGCGCTGCCCGACGGGCTCAACCTTTCGGCGCGCGACGTGGTGCTGCCGGTGGTGCCGATGTTCCACGTCAACGCCTGGGGCCTGCCGTATTCCTGCGCGCTGACCGGCACCAAGCTGGTGTTCCCGGGGCCGCACCTCGACGGCAAGAGCCTGCACGAGCTGTTCGAGACCGAGCACGTGACCATGTCGGCGGGGGTGCCGACGGTCTGGCTCGGGCTGCTGAACTACATGAAGGAGTCGAAGCTCAAATTCTCGACGCTCAGGGGCGTGGTCATCGGCGGCTCGGCCTGCCCGCCCGCCATGCTGCGCGCCTTCCAGGAGGACTACGGCGTGAACGTGCTGCACGCCTGGGGCATGACCGAGATGAGCCCGCTCGGCACCGTTTGCACGTTCAAGGAAAAGCACCTGACGATGGACAAGGAAGCGCGCTACGCCGTGCAGGCCAAGCAGGGCCGGGTGATCTTCGGCGTCGACATGCGCATCGTCGGCCAGGACGGCAAGGAGCTGCCGATGGACGGCAAGGCCTTCGGCGACCTGCAGGTGCGCGGGCCCTGGGTCACGACCGGCTACTTCAAGGGCGAGGGCGGCGATCCGCTGCAGGACGGCTGGTTTCCGACCGGCGACGTGGCGACCATCGACCCGGACGGCTACATGCAGATCACCGACCGCTCCAAGGACGTGATCAAGTCGGGCGGCGAGTGGATCAGCTCGATCGACCTCGAGAACGTCGCCGTGGCGCATCCGGCGATCGCCGAGGCGGCGGTGATCGGGGTCAAGCACCCGAAGTGGGACGAGCGCCCGATCGTGGTGGCGGTGAAGAAGGCCGGTCAGGACGTGACGAAGGAGGAGCTGCTCAAGTTCTTCGAGGGCAAGATCGCGAAGTGGTGGCTGCCCGACGACGTCGTCTTCGTCGCCGAGCTGCCGCATACGGCGACCGGCAAGCTGTCCAAGCTCACGATCCGCGAGCAGCTCAAGGGCTACAAGCTGCCGGCGGCATGAAATGAGCGCCAACATCGTCGTCGAGACCCGGGATCGCGTCGCGCGGATCGAGATCGCGCGCATCGAGAAGAAGAACGCGCTCACCGTCGAGATGTACGGCGCGATCGGACAGGCGCTGTCCGCCGCCGAGGCCGACCTGCAGGTGCGCGCGATGCTGATCCACGGCAAGCCCGACTGCTTCTGCTCGGGCAACGACCTGAAGGACTTCCTCGAACGCCCGCCGCACGGCGAGCGCTCGACGACCTTCGATTTCCTGCATTTGATCGCGGACCTGAAAAAGCCGTTCGTCGCCGCGGTCGGCGGCGCGGCAGTGGGCATCGGCACGACCATGCTGCTTCACTGCGACCTGGTCTACGCCGCCCCCAATGCGCGCTTCCAGCTGCCGTTCGTTCCGCTGGGACTGGTGCCGGAGGCGGGCTCGAGCCTGCTGCTGCCCGCGATCGCGGGCTACCAGCGCGCCGCCGAGCTGCTGCTGCTCGGCCAGCCCTTCGGCGCCGACAAGGCGCACGCGGCCGGGTTCGTGACCGAGATCGTGCTCGAGGCCGACCTGCTCGAGTACGCGCGCAACGCGGCGCTCGCCCTGGCGGCGCTGCCGCCCGCGTCGGTGCGCCTGACCAAGCAGCTGATGAAGGCGCCGCACGCGCGCGCGGTCGGCGAGCAGATCGAGGAGGAGGGCCGCGCCTTCAGGGAGCGCCTCGCTTCGCCCGAGGCGAAGGAGGCGATGAACGCCTTCTTCGAGAAACGCAAGCCGGATTTCTCGAAGTTTTCGTGACGCAAGCAGGCGCCATCGAGCACGGCACCGCCGAGGTAAGCGGGATAAGGCTGCACTACGCGCGCATGGGCGAAGGGCCGCTGATGCTTTTTCTGCACGGCTTTCCCGAGTTCTGGCGCGGCTGGAGGAAGCCGCTGGAGCATTTCGGCGCGCGCGGCTGGTGCGCGGTGGCGCCCGACCAGCGCGGCTACAACCTCTCCGACCGCCCGGCGGCGGTCGAGCAGTACCGGGCCCGGCTGCTGGTCGAGGACATCCGCCAGCTGGCGCGCCGCTTCGCGGACAAGCGTTTCACTCTGGTCGCGCACGACTGGGGCGGCGCGGTGGCGTGGGGCTTCGCCATGGCGCACCCGGAGCTGCTGTCGCGGCTGGTGATCGTCAACTCGCCGCACCCCTACACTTTCTGGCGCGAGCTCGCCGGCAACGCCGCGCAGCAGCAGGCGAGCGCTTATATGCTTTTGCTGCGCGACCCGAAGGCCGAGCGCGTGCTGTCGCAGGACGGCTACGCCAAGCTGTGGCAGATGGCCTTCGGCTGGGGCAGCCCCCGCTTCAGCGAGGAGGACAAGGCCGCCTACCTGGAGGCCTGGGCGCAGCCCGGCGCCCTCACCGGCAGCCTGAACTGGTACCGCGCCTCGCCCCTCTATCCGCCCACCGCCGCGGACCCCGGCGCGTCGCGACTGAGCCTGGAAGCAAAGGATTTCCTGGTGAAGGTGCCGACGCTGGTGATCTGGGGCGAAGCCGACAAGGCGCTGCTGCCGGGCTGCCTCGAGGGGCTCGAGGCGTGCGTGCCGGACCTGCGCCTGGTGCGCGTGCCCGGCGCCTCGCACTGGATCGTGCACGAGCGCCCCGAGCTCGTGTGCAGCGAAATCGAGCGCTTCGTCGGCCCGCCGCGCGTTTAGAATCGGCGCGATTGCCGATACGGAGAACGCCATGAGCGCTGCCGCACTGACCATACGCGGGCTGGAGAGCAGGGTAGGCGAGGAGATCGCGGTCTCGCCCTGGCTCGAGATCACGCAGGAGCGCATCGACCTGTTCGCCAAGGCGATCGACGACTACCAGTGGATCCACGTCGACCGCGAGCGCGCCAAGCACTCGCCCTACGGCACGACGATCGCGCACGGCTCTCTCACCCTTTCGCTGGTGGCGCACCTGAGCGAGATCACCTTCTCGTTCTCCGATCGCAAGATGGGGGTCAACTACGGCCTCAACCGGGTGCGCTTCACCGCCCCGGTGCCCTCCGGGTCCAAAGTCCGGGCGCGCTTCACTCTGGCGAAATACGAGAAGATCGAGGGCGGGGTGCAGGTCGCCTGGAACGTGGTCATGGAGCGCGAGGGCGGCGACAAGCCGGTGATGGTCGCCGAGACGATCGCGCGGCACTTCTTCTGAGGAGGATGCAGGTGGCACAGCGATGGAAGAACAGGCCCCCGGGCTCGAACTGGGGCGAGTTCGGGCCCGACGATCAGCGCGGCCGCATGAACTACGTGACGAAGGAAAAGGTATTGCAGGGGGCGGCCGAGGTGAAGGAGGGCATCAGCTTCTGCCTTTCGCTGCCGCTCGACTACCCCGGCGGCAGCGCGCTCAATGCGCGCCGCGGCCCGCCGCGCCAGTTCGCCACCCTGCGCGACGGCAAGAAGAACGCCGGCCGGCAGAACTTCTGCTTTCCCCTTTCCGAGGACAACCCCGATCTCACCGACGTGGTGTGCGACGACCTGGTGTTGCTGACGCTGCAGTACTCGACCCAGTGGGACTCGTTCGCGCACATCGGCAGCAGGTTCGATGCCGACGGCGACGGCAAGGCGGAGATCGTGTTCTACAACGGCTTTCGCGCCGGGGAGCACGTCAAGCCCGCGCCGGAGAACCCCGCCGCGGCCGAGCCGTGGGCCAGGTACGAAGGCGCACGCGCCGACGCGCTCGGGATCCAGAACCTGGCCGAGCACGGCGCGCAGGGATGCGGCGTCATGATCGACCTGCACGCGCACTTCGGCCGCGAGCGCCGCGCGGTGGGCTACGACGAGCTGATGCGCGTGCTCGAGGCCGACAAGGTCGCGATCGAGCGCGGCGACATGGTGTGCCTGTACACCGGTTTCGCCGACGTGATCCTGGAGCTCAACAAGAAGCCCGACCCCAAGCTGCTGCATGCGACCTGCAGCGGCCTGGACGGGCGCGACGACAAGCTGCTCAACTGGATCAGCGATTCGGGCCTGGCCTGCCTGATCGCCGACAACTACGCGGTCGAGATCATCCCGGCCAGCCTGTTCAAGCCGGCGCCGCACGCGATGATGCCGCTGCACGAGCACTGCATCTTCAAGAACGGCATCCATCTGGGCGAGCTGTGGTACCTGACCCGGCTCGCGGGCTGGCTGCGCGAGCACAGGCGCAGCCGCTTTCTGCTCACCGCGCCGCCGCTGCGGCTGCCGGGCGCGGTCGGTTCGCCCGCCGCCGCGACCGCCACGGTCTGAGCGCGTGGACCCGCGCGTCGCGATCGTCACCGGCTCGGCCTCCGGCATCGGCGCGGCCACTGCGCTCGAGCTCGCCGGCCGCGGCTGGCGCGTGGTCGTCAACTATTCCAAGAGCGCCAGGCAGGCCGAGGAAACCGCCGCCCGCTGCGGCGAGGCGATCGCGGTGCGGGCGGACGTTTCCGACGACGCCCAGTGCCGGGCCCTGGTGCAGGCGGCGCTCGACAAGTGGGGCAGGCTCGACGCGCTGGTGAACAACGCCGGCACCACCAAGTTCGTGCCGCACGCCCAGCTCGACGGGCTTTCGGCGGAGGACTTCCAGCGCATCTACGCCACCAACGTGATCGGCCCGTTCCAGATGTGCCGCGCCGCGGCGCCGGCGCTCAAGGCCGCGCGCGGCGCGATCGTCAACGTCTCCTCGCTCGCCTCGCGCGTCGCCACCGGCTCGTCGATCGCCTACGCGGCGTCCAAGTCGGCGCTCAACACCGTCTCGATGACGCTGGCGCGGGTGCTGGCGCCGGAGGTGCGGGTGAACGTCATCGCGCCGGGCTTCGTCGACACGCCGTGGCTGGTCGCGGGCTACGGCGAGGAGCGCTACGCGCGGCTGCGCGAGACTTACACCTCGATCGCGCCGCTCAAATCGGTCACCCAGGCGCAGGACGTGGCGCAGGCCGCGGCCTGGCTGATCGAGGCCGCCGCCCAGGTCACCGGGCAGATTCTCTACGTCGACGCCGGGATGCACGTGGCGCCGCCGCGCAAGGTCTGAGCCGGGCATGAACCGCAGCGAGACCTGCGATGTCGTGATCGTCGGCGCCGGATCGGCCGGCTGCGTGCTCGCCAACCGGCTCAGCGAGGACGGCCGCACGCGGGTGCTGCTGCTCGAAGCCGGCCCGCGCGACACCAATCCGTGGATCCACATTCCGCTCGGCTACGGCAAGCTGTTCACGCGCACCGACGTCAACTGGGCCTACGAGTCCGAGCCCGAGCCGACGCTCAACGGCAGGCGCGTGTTCACCCCGCGCGGCAAGGTCCTGGGCGGTTCGTCGTCGATCAACGGCCTGGTCTACATCCGCGGCCAGCGCGAGGACTTCGACGGCTGGGGCGTGCCCGGCTGGGACTTCGACGCCCTGCTGCCGTATTTCAAGAAGTCCGAGGATCAGAGCCGCGGCGCCGACGCCTGGCACGGCGCCGGCGGCCCGCTCGCGGTCAGCGACCTGCCCGACAAGCACGAGCTGTGCGACGCCTTCATCGCCTCGGCAGAGGCGCTCGGCCTGCCGCGCAACGACGACTTCAACGGCGCGGCGCAGGACGGCACCGGCTACCACCAGGCCACCACCCGCACCGGGCGGCGCTCGAGCGCCGCCACCGGCTACCTGCGCCCTGCGGCGAAGCGCCCCAACCTGCGCACCGAGGTCAACGCGCTCGCCACCAGGGTGCTGTTCGAGGGCCGGCGCGCGGTCGGGGTCGAATACCTGAAGGGCGGCCGCAGGTACACGGTGCGCGCCGCGCGCGAGGTGATCCTTTCCGGGGGCACGTTCAACTCGCCGCAGCTGCTGCAGCTCTCGGGCATCGGCCCGCGCGCGCTGCTCGACAGCCTGGGCATCGCGCCCGTGGTCGACTCGCCGGGCGTGGGAGAGGCGCTGCAGGACCATTTCTACGCGCGCACCTTCTGGCGCTGCAACCGGCCGATCACGCTCAACGACGACATGGCGAGCCTGTGGCGCCAGCTCCGCATCGGGCTGCGCTACCTGCTGCAGCGGCGCGGGCCGCTGACGGTGAGCGCCGGCTACGCCGCGGCCTTCGTTCGCACCCGCCCCGAGCTCACGCGGCCCGACGCCCAGCTCTACTTCATCAACTTCTCCACCGCCAAGCGCGGCGGCATGCTGCACCCGTTCTCGGGCTTCACCTGCTCCGTTTCGCAGCTGCAGGCCGAGTCGCGCGGCTGGGTGCGGATCCGCTCGGCCGATCCCAGCGCGCCGCCGGGCATCCAGTACAACTATCTCGCCACCGAGAACGACCGCCGCGTGATGGTCGAGGGCCTGAAGTTCGCGCGCCGGCTGGTGAATACGCCGCCGCTGGCGGGCTACGTCGCCGGCGAGTTCCAGCCGGGCGAGCAGGTGCAAAGCGACGACGAGTGGCTGGCGTTCTGCCGCGAGGCCGGCGACACGGTTTTCCACCCGACCTCTACCTGCCGCATGGGAGCCGACGCCGCCTCGGTGGTCGACGAGCGGCTGCGCGTGCGCGGGGTTGGCGGGCTGCGCGTGATCGACGCTTCGGTGATGCCTTCGGTCGTGTCCGGCAACACCAACGCGGCGGTGATCGCCCTGGCCGAGAAGGGCGCGGATATTGTTCGCGAGGATGCTGAGATGTGAAAGGCGCTTGACAGGCCCTGCGCTATTGCGAAAGACTCACTGAAAACAAGAATCATCCGGCAAGTTCACCGTAGCAAGTTCACCGTATTTGGAGGAGGTAACCATGCGTTCGTACGGAATCCGCATTTGCGCGCTGGCCGCTGCGCTCGGCGCAGCCGCGTTCGCTTCGACCGCGTTCGCGGCGAAGGAAATTAAGATCGGGGTGATCTTCGACTACACCGGCCCGCTCGCGGCCGGCGGCTCGAAGGCCGCCGCGGTCGCGACCAAGATCGCGATCGACATGATCAACGAGAAGGGCGGCGTCGACGGCTACAAGATCGTTCCGATCTACGCCGACGCGCAGTCGAAAGTCGATGTCGCGATCAACGAGGCGACGCGCCTGATGGACCAGCAGCACGTCGACATGCTGATGGGCTTCTACTCGAGCGCGCAGTGCGTGCCGATCGCGCAGAAGGCCGACGCGCAGAAGCTGTTCACCTGGTACAACGTCTGCATCGCCTCGAGCGTGTTCAAGAACAAGAACCTGAAGTACGTGTTCCGCGGGCAGCTCCACTCCGATCAGATCGGCAAGGCGGCCTGCACATTCGTGAAGGAGATCGCGCAGCCCAAGCTGCACAAGGCGGTGAAGGACGTGCGCGTGGCGATCATCCACGAGGACGGGCCCTACGGCAGCGGCGTCGCGGCCGGCAACGTCGAGGCCTGCGGCGCGGACGGCATGAACATCGTGCTGAAGGAAGGCTACTCCGCGACCGCGCCCGACCTCTCTTCGCTGATCACCAAGCTGCGCCGCGCGCGGCCCGACGTGATCCTGCACACCGGCTACAACCCCGACATCACCCTGTTCTGGCGCCAGGCGCGCGAACAGGGGCTCAAGTGGGACGCTCTGATCGGCCAGGGCGCCGGCTACGGGCAATACGACAAGCTGCACGCGTCGTTCGGCGACGAGGCCAACTACATCTTCGACGTCGACCCGGTAGCGGCCCAGCTGCTCGACCCGAAGACGCTCAAACCCGGGCTGGGAGACCTGACCCAGGAAATGATCAAGCGCTACAAGGCCGCGACCGGTGCCGCCGAGGTGCCGCCGCACGCCTCGATGGGATTCAACCAGTCGTGGATCTTCTTCACCGACGTGCTGCCGCGCGCGATCAAGAAGTACGGTGGAATCACCTCCGAGGACCTGCGCAAGGCCGCGCTCGATACCGACATCCCGGTCGGCGGCACGATTCAGGGCTACGGCGTGAAGTTCTTTCCGCCGGGAACGGCGATGTCGGGTCAGAACGAGCGCAGCTCACCCGTCGTGATGCAGTACCTCGGCGGCAAGACCAAGATCGTCTGGCCCAAGGCGCTGCGCACCGCGGATCCCGTGATTCCGCTGCCCAAGAGCTCCGCCTACGCCAAGTAGCGTGCTGAGACGGGCGCGGAGGGCATGCTCTCGGTCAGCCGGCTCACCAAGCGCTTTGGGGGGTTCACGGCGGTCAACGAGGTCTCGTTCGAGCTCTCGCAGGGCGAGATTCTCGGCCTGATCGGGCCGAACGGCTCGGGCAAGAGCACGACCTTCAACCTGATCGCCGGCGCGCTCGCGCCTTCGGGCGGCTCGATCCGGCTGCTCGGGCGCGAGATCGCCGGCGAGGCCCCGAGCCGCGTCGCGCACCATGGTGTCGCGCGCACGTTCCAGATTCCGCGCCCGTTCAGGCGCCTGTCGATCGTCGAGAACGTCGCGCTGGCCGCCTACTACGGACAGCACGACAGGCCCTCTCGCGAAGCCGCCTTTGCCCAGGCGCGCGAGACGCTGGCGCTGGTCAAGCTTCCGGCCGAGGACTCGGCCCGCGTCGACGGCCTCGGCGCGGCGGGGCTGAAGAAGCTCGAACTGGCGCGCGCGCTCGCCACCCGGCCGCAGCTGCTGCTGGCGGACGAATCCCTCGGCGGTCTGGACGAGGCCGAGATGCACCAGGCCGCCGACATGCTGGCCGCGATCCGCGCCGAGCGCGGCATCACCATCATCTGGGTCGAGCACATCATGGGCGCGCTGATGCGCATCGTCGACCGCTGCCTGGTGCTCGATCACGGCGAGGTGATCGCCCAGGGGCCGCCTCAGGACGTCGCCCACGACCCCAGGGTGATCGAGGTGTATCTCGGCAGCGATGCCGGAGACGTGCAGGCCACCGTCGCGGCGAGGGCCGGCTGATGCTTGAGCTGGCGAACGTCTCGGCGGGCTACGGCAGCTTCCAGGCGCTGTTCGACGTCAGCCTGGAGGTGAACGCCGGCGAATCGGTGGCGGTGATCGGCCCCAATGGCGCCGGCAAGACCACGCTGCTGCGGGTGATCTCGAAGCTGCTGCCGGCGAGCGCGGGCGTGGTCTCGATGGAGGGCCGGCCGCTCAACGACGTACCGGCGCACCAGGTGATCGCGCGCGGCATCGCGCAGGTGCCCGAGAACCGGCGCCTGTTCCCCAAGCTCACGGTTGAAGAGAACCTGAAGATGGGTGGCTTCCTGCCGGCGGTGCGCGCGCGCTTCGGCGAACGGCTGGATTTCGTGTATTCGCTCTTTCCGCGTATGAAGGAGCGGCGCGCGCAGGCCGCCGGCACGCTCTCGGGCGGCGAGCAGCAGATGTGCGCCATCGGCCGCGCGCTGATGTCGGGGCCCAAGCTGCTGTTGCTCGACGAGCCCTCGGCCGGTCTCGCGCCGGTGGTGGTGCAGGCGATCTTCGGCATGATCAAGCGCATCTGCGCCGAAGGTTACACGGTGCTGATCGTCGAGCAGAACATCCGCCAGGTGCTCAAGGTCGTCGACCGCGCCTACCTGCTCGAGACCGGGCGCATCAAAATGAGCGGTGCGGCGGCGACGCTGCTCGCCTCGGACGAGATCCGCAAGACCTACCTGGGACTCTAGCGATGCAGATATTCGACGTTTTCCTGCTTGAGGCGGTGATCAACGGCATCCTGCTGGGCGGCATCCTGGCCCTGCTCGCGCTCGGGCTGAACCTGATCTTCGGCGTCATCGACGTGGTGTGGATCTGCTACGCCGAGCTGATCATGATCGGGATGTACTCGGTGTTCTACCTGCACAACGTGTACCACTTGCCGCTCGCGCTGGCTTTCATCGGCTGCGTGCTGCTGGTCGCTGCGCTGGGCGCGCTGCTGCACCTGCTGGTGATCCGGCCGGTGCTGAGCGCCGAGCCGATCAACCAGCTGCTGGTCACCGGCGGCGTGCTGTTCTTCCTGCAGGCGGTGGCGACGCTCGTCTTCGGGGTCGAGTTCCGCAACGTCGGCGTCAGCCTGCCGGCGCTGCAGGTGGCGGGCATGTACATCAGCTTTGCGCGCCTGATCGCGTTCGGCGTCGCGCTCGCCGGCATGGTGGCGGTGTACTTGTTCCTCAAGCGAACCTACATCGGCACCGCGATCCGCGCCATCTCGCAGGACCGCGCCATCATGCCGCTCATGGGCGTCAACCCGAACCGCATCTTCGTGCTGACCTCGGCGATCGGCGGCGGGCTCGCCGGCCTTGCCGCCTGCCTGCTGGTGCTGCAGTACGACATCCATCCCGCGATCGGGCTCACCTTCGGCCCGATCACCTTCATGGTGTGCGTGCTCGGCGGCCTGGGCAACATGGTCGGCGGCTTCATCGCCGCTTTCATCTTCGCCCAGTTCATCTCGGTGGGAGGCTACTTCCTGGCGCTCGAATGGGGCTACGTGCTCGCGTTCCTGTTCTTCATCGCCATGATGTTCTGGCGCCCGCAGGGCATCCTGGGAGGCAAGTAAGATGAAGAACGCGCGCTGGATCGGTCTCGCGCTGCTTGCCGCGGCGCCGCTGGCGGGCATGGGCGAGTACCCGCTTCACCTTCTCATCCTTTGCCTGCTGTGGGCCTTCGTCTACACCGGCTGGGCGGTCATGGGGCGTCTTGGCATGGTGAGCCTCGGGCACGGCGCCTTCCTCGGCATCGGCGCCTACGTGGTGGTGATGGGCTGGAACCACTTCCATCTCTCGCCCTGGCTCGGCATTCCGCTCGCGCTGCTGGCCACCGCGCTGCTCGCCTTCGTGATCGGCTATCCGTGCTTTCGCTTCAAGATCGTCGGCCACTATTTCGCGCTGGTGACGCTGGCGCTGGCGGAGGTGGTGCGGCTGATCATCATCGCGCTGCGCGATTACACCGGCGGCTCGCTCGGCGTGACGCCCAAGACCGCGCTCGTCAACACCTCCTGGTCGCTCGGCGCGATGCAGTTCTCCTCCAAGCTGGTGTGGTTCTACGTCATTCTCGTGGTCTGGCTCGCCGGGCTGTGGATCTGGACCCGGGTCGACCGCTCGATGGCGCGCCTCGCGCTGGAGGCGATCAGCCAGGAGGAAGACGCCGCGGCCTCGATCGGCATGAGCATAACCCGCCTCAAGCTCGGCGTTACCATGATCTCGGCGCTGATGACCTGCATGGGCGGCGTGCTCTATGCGCAGTACCAGCTGTACGTCAACCCGGAGAGCCTTTCGGGCATCGGCATCAGTCTGCAGATGGTGTTCGGCGCCATCGCCGGCGGCATGTTCGTGCGGCTCGGGCCGACGGTCGGCGCGGCGTTCACGCTGTTGCTCGCCGAAGGGCTGCGGCTCGGCCTCGGCCACGACATCCACGGCCTGGACACCACCATCTACGGCCTGATGCTGGTGCTGTTCATCATCTTCATGCCGAAGGGCATCCTCGGCGCCGCGATCGCGGCGTACGAGAAGCGCCGCGCCGCGCCGCGCGTGGCGACCGCCTGAGGGAACCGGGTTGGCGGAGTTCGATTACGTCGTGGTGGGTGGCGGCTCGGCGGGCTGCGCGCTCGCCGCGCGCCTGTCCGAAGATCCGGCGCTGCGCGTCTGTCTGCTCGAAGCCGGCCCGTCGGACGACAGCGCGATCATCAGCACGCCGGCCGGAGTTGCGCTGATCCTGCCGACCCGTATCCGCAACTGGGCCTTCGAGACCGTGCCTCAGGATGCGCTCTACGAGCGCCGCGGCTACCAGCCGCGCGGCCGCATGCTCGGCGGTTCGAGCTCGCTCAACGCGATGATCTACATGCGCGGTCACCCTTCGGACTACGACGGCTGGGCGGCCGCGGGCGCCAGCGGCTGGGCCTGGCGCGACGTGCTGCCGTATTTCCTGCGCGCGGAGAACAACGAGCGCGGCGCGAGCGACTTCCACGGCGTGGGCGGGCCGCTCAACGTGGCCGATCTGCGCTCGCCGAATCCCTTCGCGCGGCTGTTCGTCGAGGCCGCGAAGGAAGCCGGCCTGCCGGCCAACGACGACTTCAACGGCGCGCAGCAGGAGGGCGTCGGCCTGTACCAGGTGACGCAAAAGGGCGGCGAGCGCTGGAACGCGGCGCGCGCCTATCTGCACCCGGCGATGTCGCGTCCCAACCTCGCGGTCTACACCGGCGCGCACGCGCTGCGCGTGCTGTTCGCAGGCAGGCGCGCGACCGGGGTCGAGATCCGGCGCGCGGGGCGGACCGAAACCATCGCTGCGGCGCGCGAGGTGGTGCTTGCGGCGGGCGCGTTCCAGTCGCCGCAGCTTCTCATGTGCTCGGGCGTGGGCCCCGGCGAGCATCTGCGCGCGCTCGGGCTCGCCGTGGTGCACGACTCGCCCGGGGTGGGCGAGAACCTGCAGGACCATCCCGACTACATCATCAACCGCAAGCTGCGCTCGGGCGAGCTGATGGGCGTGTCGCTCGGCGGCGCCGTGCGCCTGGCGCGCGAGCTGCTGCGCTACCTGCGCGAGCGGCGCGGCATGCTGACCACCAATTTCGCCGAGGCGGGCGGCTTCGTGAAGAGCGAGCCAGGGCTCGAGCGACCCGACCTGCAGCTGCACTTCGTCATCGGCATCATCGACAACCACAACCGCACGCTGCACCTGGGGCACGGCCTGTCGTGCCACGTCTGCGTGCTGCGCCCGAAGAGCCGCGGCACGGTGCGGCTGGCGAGCCGCGACGCGCGCGACGCGCCGCTCATCGATCCCCGTTTTCTCGCCGAGCCCGAGGACCTGGCCGGGCTGGTGCGGGGCTTCAAGCTGGTGCGGCGCATCCTCGATGCGCCGGCGCTGGCCGCGTTTCCCTCGACCGAGCTGTACACCGCGAAGGTGCGCGACGACGCGGAGATCGAGCGCGCGATCCGCGCCCGCACCGACACCGTCTATCACCCGGTGGGGACCTGCCGCATGGGCAGCGACGCGGGCGCGGTCCTCGACCCCGAGCTGCGGGTGCGCGGCGTCGAAGGCCTGCGCGTGGCCGACTGCTCGGTGATGCCGAGCCTGATCGGCGGCAACACCAACGCGCCGGCGATCATGATCGGCGAGCGCGCGGCGGAATTCATGCGCCGCGCGCCCTAGGCGCGGATGACGCGTTCGAGCGCGACGCCGCGCGCGTCCATTTCGTACTCGAGTCCGCTGATCGGCGGGCGGCAGAAATGCCAGGTGAGGCCGGCTGGGGCGGCGCCGCGGGCGACGATTTCCTCTCCCAGGAACGGGTGCAGGTCGTGCACCGTGTAGACCTGGGTCGCCGAGACCGCGGCCCAGCCCGCGCCCAGGCCGCGCAGCCTTTGCGCCATCATGTCGAGTACCCAGCGCGCCTTGGCGCGCAGCCCCGCGGGCGAGACGTCGCCGCGCGCCACGATGTCCTCGGGAAAGCGTCCGCCTTCGGGCCACTCGCCGCTGCCGGCGACTACGAAGCTCGCGCCGGCGGGCTCGGCCGCAACCGTGTAGCAAAAGGCATGAAACGACGGCTCGGCGGGCGGATCTATCTCGGGCGCGACGTTGGAGCGTGCGACCGGGTTGAGCCCGGCGCGAAAGATGCCCCAGTCCTCGAGCACCGCGACGTAGCGCTGATTGAACTCGCCGAAACCGTCGAAGCTGAAAGGGCGGGGCGAGCGCAGCTCTGCGGCACACAGCGCGCTGCGCGGGCGGCCGAGCGCCGCGAGATGCGACTCGATCGCCGCGAAACCCTGCGCCAGCGGCAGCGGGCGCGTGAAACGCGCGCGCTCGATGGCGAAGCCGGACAGAGCGATCACGCCCTGCGAGTAGGGGTATACGCCCTTGAGAAACGCGTAGCCGCCGTCTGCGAATTCGATCAACTCGGACATCGGGCCTAAACTCTACAGCATGGACGACGACGGGTTTCGCACATCGCTTTGGCGCGCCACCGCGCCGCCGGCGCCCCCGACCGGGGCGCTGGAGGGCGAGCAGCGTATGGACGTCGCGGTGATCGGGGCGGGCTACACGGGCTTGTCCTGCGCGCTCGCTCTGGCGCAAGGCGGCGCGCGCGTCGCGGTGCTCGAGGCGGGCGAAATCGGCCAAGGCGCATCCGGGCGCAACAACGGCCAGGTCATCCCGACCCTGTCGCGCGTCGATGCCGAAGAGCTCGCGGCGCGCACCGGGGACGGCTTCGTGCAGCTGGTATGCGACTCCGCGCAGGCGACTTTCGAGCTGATTCGCCGCCACGGCATGCAATGCGAAGCGGTGCAGAACGGCTGGGTGCAGCCGGCGCATACGCCAGGCCGCATGCGGCTCGCCGAAGCGCGCGCTGCGGCCTGGGGCCGCCTGGGCGCGCCGGTCGAGCTGCTCGACCGGGCCGGCGTCGAGCGCGTCACCGGGTCGGCCTTCTGGCACGGCGGCTGGCAGAACGCGAGCGGCGGCAAGCTCAATGCGCTGGCCTACTGCCGCGAGCTGGCGCGGACCGCGATCGGCTGCGGCGCACGCGTGCTCACGCAAAGCGCGGCGCAAAGCATCGAGCGCGCGGGAACGCTGTGGCGCGTCGCCACCGCGCGCGGCGGCGTGCGCGCCGAGCGCGTGGTGATCGCCACGCAGGCCTATTCCGGCGCGCTTTGGCCGGGCCTGGCGCGAAGCGTCTTCCCGGTGACCAGCTACCAGATGGCGACCGCGCCGCTGCCCGTGGCGGCGAGAAAGAGCGTGCTGCCGTTCGATCATGCCTGCTCGGATACGCACGGCGACCTGCATTTCTTCCGCTGGGACGCGGCCGGGCGGCTGGTCACCGGCGGCGCGCTGGTGCTGCCGTGGAACTGGCGCGAGCGGCTCGCGCGGCGCATCGGCGAGCGCGTGGCGCGCGTGTTTCCGCAGCTCGGTGTGCCGCGCTTCGAGTTCCAGTGGCACGGCCGGCTCGGCATCACGCTCGACCGGCTGCCGCACGTGCACGAGCTGGCGCCGGGCGTGCTCGCCTGGCTCGGCTGCAACGGGCGCGGGCTGGCCCTTGCCACCGCGATCGGCGGCGAGCTGGCGCGCGCCTGCCTCGGCACGCCGCTCGCTTCGCTGCCGTTGCCTTTCACGCCGCTCAGGCCGGTTTTCGGACACGCGCTCGCAACAGGCAAGGAAACGCTCGCGCTGCTGTACTACCGCTATCGCGACGCCCGGGAGATGGCGTGAATATAATGCGTCATCCATGCTGGAACTGTCCGCACTCGCCGTCGCCGCCGGCGCCACTTGGTTTTGGATCGACAGCCTGCGGGCGCGCGAGCGCGCCGTCAGGGCCGGGCGCGCCGAGTGCGGGCGGCACGGACTGCAGTTCCTCGACGAAACGGTGGCGATCGTGAAGCTGCGCCCGGCGCGCGACGACCAAGGGCGCCTGCGCCTGCGGCGCACCTACGCGTTCGAGTTCTCCGACACCGGCAATAACCGGCGCCAGGGCGTGATCGTCACGCTAGGCGGGCAGCTCGCCGATGTCCAGCTCGAGCCGTACCGGATCCAATGAGCAAGTGGCTCGAGGGGCGCGTGATCGAGAACCGTCGCTGGACCGAAGCGCTCTTCTCGCTGCGGGTGCAGGCGCAGCCGCTGCCGTTCGAGGCCGGGCAGTTCGTCAAGCTCGCGCTGGACATCGACGGCGAGCGCGTCGCGCGGCCGTTTTCGTTCGTCAATCCGCCCCAGGCGCCGCTGCTCGAGTTCTACGGCGTGGTGGTCCCCGACGGGCCGCTGTCGCCGCGGCTGGCCAAGCTGTCCGCGGGCGATGCTATCTATTTGTCGACCAATCCGTCCGGCTTCCTGGTGCTGTCGGAGGTGCCGGACGCCGAAACCCTGTGGCTGATGTCCACCGGCACCGGGCTGGCGCCGTTCCTGTCGATCCTGTGCACCGATACGCCGTGGCTGCGTTACAGGAACGTGGTGCTGGTGCATGCAGCGCGCTTCGCGAAGGAACTCGTCTACCGCGAGCTGCTCGATGCGATCGAGCGGGAGCGGGGCGGCGAGCGCTTTCGCCGCGTCAGCTTCGTCAGCCGCGAGGCGGCGCCGGGATCGCTTTCGGGACGCATACCGGCGGCGATCGGCGACGGGCGGCTGGAAGCCGCCGCGGGCGCGCAGCTGCGGCCCGAGAGCTCGCAGGTGATGCTGTGCGGCAACCCCGACATGCTGCGCGACGCGGGCGCTGCGCTCGCCGCGCGCGGCATGAAGAAGCATCGCCGTCGTACTCCGGGACAAATCACGGTCGAGAGTTTTTGGTGAAATATTTCACACGCGCCGTCATTCAGCCGCACGAAGGCATTTGGGGTTACGATTCCGCGGGGGAGCCGCCAACGGCGGGAGGCACGGTTTGAAAACGAGAGACTCGGAATGAGCGACTCTGCGCCGCTGCGGGCCACCGCGACCGAACCGGTTGCGCCCGCCGCGCAAGCACCGGCTCCGCGCGTCGAAGCGCCCGCGGCGGGCTACGGCAATCGCAACCGCTATACCGAGCTCGAGCACCAGGCGGTCCTCGCCAACGCCTCGATCGGCATCGCGTTCACCCGCGAGCGCAAGTTTTCGCTCTGCAATCCGAGGTTCGAGGAGATGCTCGGCTGGGGCCCCGGGGAGCTGATCGGCCAGCCGGGCGAGGTCATATATACCAGCCCCGAGAGCTACGCCGAGCTCGGGCGGGTCGCGGTGCCCGTGCTGCGGGAGGGCAAGCAGCTCGACCTGGAATGGGAATTCAAGCGCAAGGACGGGTCGATCTTCTTGTGCCGAGTGATCGCCAAGGCGATCAATCCGAGCCAGACCCAGCAGGGAACGATCTGGATCGCCGAGGACATCACCGAGCGCAAGCGCCACAGCGACGAGGTCAACCGGCTGCTGCGCGAACAGGAGGCGATTCTCGGCAGCGCATCGATCGGCATCGTGTTCATCAAGGACCGCCACATCGTGCGCTGCAACCGGCGCTACGAGGAGATGTACGGCTACGGCCCGGGCGAGATGGACGGCAAGCCGACCAGCATCCTGTACGCCGACGAAGAAGGCTTTCGTGCCGGGGGCGGCGCATACGCCGATCTGGCCAGGGGGCAGACCTTTCGCCGCGTCCAGCTGCGCCGGCACAAGGATGGCAGTACCTTCTGGACCCGTACCGACGGGCGCGCGGTCGATTCGCGCCATCCGGAGAAAGGCTCGGTATGGACCGTCGAGGACATCACCGAACAGCGGCGCGCGGAGGATGAGCTCGCGCGACTGTTTGCCGAGCAGCAGGCGCTGCTCGACAACGTGGTGGTCGGCATCGCCTTCGTGCGCGAGCGCGTGGTGCAGCGCTGCAACCAGCGCTTCGAGGAGCTGTTCGGCTACGCGCCCGGCGAGGGACAAGACCTCCCGGCGCGCGCCCTGTACTTCACCGACGAGGAGCACGCGGCGCGCGGCGCGACCTACGCCGAGCTGGACCAGGGGCACTCGCACCAGCGCGAACAGTTCCTGCGCCGCGCCGACGGCGCGGGCTTCTGGTGCCGGGTCTCGGGCCGCGCAGTCGAGCCCGGCAATGCGGCCAAGGGCTACGTCTGGCTGTTCGAGGACATCACGCTCGGGCGCGAGACCGAGGAACGGGTCCGCCGCGCGCTCGCCGAGCAGCAGCTGATCCTCGACAACGCCACGGTCGGCATCTCGTTCGTCAAGAACCGCGTCTACCAGCGCTGCAACCCGAGATTCGAGGAAATGTTCGGTTACGCGCCGGGCGAAATGATCGGTCAGAGCACCGCGATCGTCTTTCCCAGCGAGGAAGACTACAGGCAGGCGGGCGAGTCGCGCTACGAGGCGCTGGCGAGCGGCGAGCGATCGACCGACGAGCGCCAGCTCAAGCGCCTGGACGGCACGCTCATCTGGTGCAAGATCGTCGGCCGTGCGATCGACTCGTCGCGGCCGCACGAGGGCACGATCTGGATCTACGACGACATCAGCGCCGAGCACGCCGCGCGCGAGTCGCTCGAGCAGGCCGTCACCCAGCGCACCGCGCAGCTGGCGGACGCGAACCGGCTGCTCGAGGGCCAGATTGCCGAACGCAAGCAGGCCGAGCAGCGCGCTCAGCACCTCGCCGACCACGACGCCCTGACGGGGCTGCCGAACCGGCGCCTGCTCGAGGACCGGCTGACGCAGGCGCTCGCGCTCAGCTATCGCAATCGCGAGCAGACTGCGGTGATGTTCGTCGACCTGGACCGCTTCAAGACCATCAACGACTCGCTCGGCCACGCGGTCGGCGACGTGCTGCTCAAGGAGGTGGCCAAGCGCCTGGTCGCGCAGCTGCGCGACGGCGACACGATCTGCCGCATCGGCGGCGACGAGTTCGTGGTCGTTCTGCCCGAGATCAAGCGCGCCACCGACGCGGCGCACGTGGCGCAGAAGGTGATCGAGCAGCTGTCGTTGCCGACCGTGGTCGAAGGGCGCGAGCTGCACGTCACGCCGTCGATCGGCATCAGCATATTCCCGGAAGACGGGCGCGACGCCGAGACGCTGATCCGCAACGCCGACGCGGCCATGTACCACGCCAAGGAGATGGGGCGCGCCAACTACCAGTTTTTCACCGACCAGATGAACCTGTCCGCGTCGCGGCGGCTGGCGCTGGAGAACGATCTTCGGCGCGCGCTGCAGAAGGGCGAGCTGCGGGTACACTACCAGCCGATCGTGGAGCTCAAGGGCGGTTGCGTGGCCGGGCACGAGGCGCTGGTGCGCTGGCAGCATCCGTCGAGAGGGCTGGTGCCGCCGTCGGAGTTCATTCAGCTGGCCGAGGACACCGGACTGATCCTCAACATCGGCGAGTGGGTGCTGCGCGAGGCCTGCCGCTGGGCCACCTTCATCGGCATCGACCGGGGCCTGCCGGTGTCGGTCAACCTCTCGGCGCGCCAGTTCGGCGATCCGACGCTGGTCGATACGGTGTCGCGGGCGTTGCAGGAAAGCGGATTGCCCGCGAGCCTGCTCGAGCTGGAGATCACCGAGTCGACGGCGATGCAGCACACCGACGTCACGGCGGCGACGTTCGCCAAGCTCAAGCAGCTCGGGGTATCGATCGCGATCGACGACTTCGGCACCGGCTACTCGAGCCTCGCCTACCTCAAGCGCTTCGCGGTCGACAGGCTCAAGATCGACCGCTCGTTCATCGCCGACATTCCGGGCGACAAGGACCACAAGGCGATCGTCGCTGCGGTGGTGGCGCTGTCGCACGCCCTCGGCCTCAAGGTGGTGGCCGAAGGCGTCGAGACCGAGGCGCAGATGGAGTTTCTGCAGACCTGCCGCTGCGACTACCTGCAGGGCTACCTCGCCGGGCGCCCGGTGGACGCGGACACGGCGGCGAAAGAATACGTCTGAGCAAGCTGCCGCTGCATTTTTCGCACGCCAACGGATTCCCGTCGCCGTGCTACGCCCAACTGTTCGAGGCGCTCGGCAGGCGCTACCGCATCGGCTGGATCGAGGCGATCGGCACGGACCCGCGCTATCCGGTCAGCGAGGGCTGGCCGCACCTGGTCGAGCAGCTGATCGACGCGCTCGAGCGCGAATACGGCGGCACGCCGGTGCTCGGCGTCGGGCATTCGCTCGGCGGCTATCTGAATTTTCTCGCCGCGGTCAGGCGGCCTGAGCTGTTTCGCGCCATCGTGCTGCTCGATGCGCCGCTCATCGGCGCTCTGCGCGGGCGCATGCTCGGCGCCACCAAGCGCCTCGGCAGCGTCGACCGGGTGACGCCCGCGGGCGCGACGCGCGACAGGCGAAGCCACTGGGACAGTCGCGAGGAAGCGAAGCGCCACTTCCGCAGCCGTCGCCTGTTCCGCCACTTCACCGAGACCTGCCTCGACGATTACGTGCGTTACGGCCTGGTCCGCTCGGGCGGTGCGCTCAGGCTGCGCATCGACCCGCAGATCGAGTACCAGATCTACCGCACCATCCCGCACGGCATGAGCCGTCACCTGCGCGCGCTGCGCGTGCCGGCGGGGTTCATCGGCGGCGAGCATTCGGACGTGGTCCGGCGCGCCGGGCTCGCCGCGACGCGGCGCCGCTTCGTGCTGCGCAAGGTGCCCGGCGGGCACCTGTTCCCGTTCGAGCATCCGGCTGCGGCGGCCGCGGCAGTGATGGAGCTTGCCGACGCGCTGTGCCGCTGACGCCTCAGATCGTGCGTGCGCGCCGTTGCCTGAAAATTGCCTCGAGCGCCTTGATGTTGAGCTCGACGCCCTCCAGGTTCGGATTGACCTCGAGCGCGCGACGGAACCAGGCCAGCGCCTGCGCGTAGTCGTCCTGCGCCAGGTAGATCTGCCCCAGCCCCGACAGCGCGCCGAAGTGCCGCGGGTTGCGCTTGAGCACCTGTTTGCAGTCGGCGATCGACTTGCGGTACCGGCGCACCAGGAAATACGCCGTCGCGCGCTTGTTCCACGCTTCGGTGAACGACGGCATGCGGCGAATCACCTCGGAGAACGTCTCGATCGCCTGCTGCAGGCGGCCGCCGTTCATTTCCTCGACCCCGCGCGCCAGCATCGTGTCGAGCGCGTGGTCGCCCGAGCGGCTCCACAGCACCCACAGCGCGCTCTCGGCGTAACTGCGCACCCGCGCGCTGTCGTCGCGCAGCCTCGGGTAGAGCAGCTCGGCGTCGCCCGCGGCGCCGTGATTGGCGATCCAGGCGATCGCCTCGGCCCGCCGCGCGGGGTCGTCGGTGCCCAGCTCGGCCAGCGCCGCACCGCGGTCGGCCGGCGGCGCCGGGAATGCCGGCCCGGCATGCAGTGTTAGCCCCAGCAGGGCTGCGCACAGAAATACGGTGGCGCGGTTTGGCATGGTTGGCCCCTTGTGAGGAGAACACATGAAAACCCCGAATAGTTCCCTGATTTTGGCCCTGATTGCAGGTTTCTGCTGGCTCCCCGGCGGCGCGCTGGCGGCCGGCGGGGGCGGCGGCGACACCGTCTCGGAGGCGCCGCAGGACCCGGCGATCGCGAGCGCCCGGAAAGCGATCGCGGCGAAGGACTGGAGGCGCGCCGCGGCGGTGATGCGCGACGCGCTCGCCGCCCACCCGGACAACGCGGACTATCACAACCTCTACGCCTACTCGCTGCGCAAGGGCCCGCACCCGGACATGAAGGAGGTCTTTCGCCAGTACGAGGAGGCGCTGCGCATCGACCCGGAGCATCGCAACGCGCACGAGTACATCGGCGAGGCCTACCTGCGGGTCGGCAATCTCGCTAAGGCTAAGGAGCACCTGGCGGCGCTGGACAAGCTGTGCTGGCTGCCCTGCGAGCAGTACAGCGAGCTGAAGGAGGCGGTCGAGGACTACGAAGCGAAGCACCGCTAGCGCGGCGGCGCGGCCACTAACTTTCCTACCGGCAGAAGGGCCAGATATCGAACAAGCCGTCGCACCTTAACTCTCTCTCGCAGTGTTTGAGCTGGGCGCGGTATGCGCGCGCCCGGTAATCCACCCCGTCTGCCACTCGCCGCAGGTGGTGCTTGCGACGCCAGGCACCCGATCTGTAGCCGCCGATCCCTTCGTGGTAGGCGATGTACAGGTGCCTGGCGTCGCGGTACGAGATCCCCAGCGCCGCGTGAGTCCTGTGGTTGTACCAGCCCACGAAATCCAGCGCATCCTCCATGTCCGCGCGGCCCTTCAACCAGCCGCCGGTGTCCTTCAGGTATTCGTCCCAGGCGGGATCCTGCGCCTGCGCGTAGCCGTAGGCCGACGAGTCCCGCGGCAGCGGGATGAAGCCCAGGAACCAGTGGCGCTTCGGCCTGATGTCGGCGTGGTAGCCGGACTCGTGGCGGACGAACGCCATGAGGACATACGACGGGGTGCCCCAGCGCTTTTCGGCGTGCTTGGCATAGTCGTACCAGTCCGGATACTGGCGAAACACTGCGCAGAGGTCCTCCGCATGCCGGGGCGGTGCGGTAGCGCAAGCCGCCAGCGCCGCCATCACGGCAATCGCGGCAATGTGGCGCGCCTCGACCTCGATCTTTCGCTCCGCGAGCAGGTCGAGCAGGAACATTCGGGTATTCTAGCGGCCCCCATGAGCGCCCGAACCTACCGCGACCTTCCCACCGACTCGACCACGTTCTATCCGCGCCTGATCGGCACGCACGGCGCGGTCGCCTCGAACTCGTATCTCTCGGTCAACGCCGGCGTCGACGTGCTCAAGGCGGGCGGCAACGCGTTCGACGCCGCCGTCGCGGCGACGCTGGTCGAGGGCGTGGTCAATCCGCACATGCACACGATCGGCGGCGAGTGCCCGATGCTGGTGCGGCTCGCGGGCGAATCGCGCGTGATCGCGGTCAACGGCAACACGGAGGCGCCGATGGCGGCGACGCCCGCGGCCTACCGCGCGCGCGGGCTCGACGAGGTGCCCGACAGCGGAATCCTCGCCGCGGGCGCGCCGGCAGCGTTCTCCGCCCTGATGACCGCGCTCACGCGCTGGGGCACGATGAGCCTCAAGGACGTCTCGTGGCACGCGCGCGAGCTCGCGGCGAAGGGCTTCCCGATGCACGCGGGGCTGCGCGACTCGCACAAGTACGGCCTGACGGTGCTGCGCGAGAAGTTCCTCACGGAGTGGCCCGCGAGCGGGCGGCTGTACATCCCCGGCGGGCGCGTGCCCGAGGTGGGCGAGCCGGTGCGGAATCCGGCTTACGCCCGGGTGCTCGACCATCTCGCCGGCGAGAAGGAACCGCTCGCCGCGTTCTACAGGGGCGAGGTGGCGCACGAAATCGCGAAATTCTCCCGCGAGCGCAACGGCCTTCTCGAGCGCGAGGACCTGGAGCGCTTCGAGACCCGGCTCGAGGAGCCCGCGCGCCTTCGCTTCCTCGACAGCGAGCTCTACAAGTGCGGCTTCTGGGGCCAGGGGCCGGCCGAGCTGCAGACCCTCGCCCTGATGGCGCGCCACGGCGTGGAGACAATGACGCCGGGCGGCGCGGACTACTGTCACCTGCTGATCGAGGCGATGAAGCTCGCCTTCGCCGACCGCGAGCAGTACTACGGCGACCCGTCGCAGACCATGGTTCCGTCCGAGATCCTGCTGTCGGACGCGTACAACGACGAAAGGGCGAAGCTGATCGATCTGCGCCGCTCGAGCCTCGAGCTGCGCCCCGGCGACGCGCGCCGCAACGCAGCGCTGCTGGCCGAGGATGAGCGCTTCTCGCCCGGGCACTGGGGCGCCGGCACGGTGCACGTCGACGTGGTCGACGCCAGGGGCAATATGGCCTCGTTCACGCCGAGCGGCGCCTGGCTGATGTCGGCCGAGGTGATCGAGCCGCTGGGCTTTCCGCTTTCGGTGCGGATGATGACCTTCTATCTCGGCCCCGAGCACCATCCCAACGTGGTGGCGCCGGGCAAGCGCCCGCGCACCACGCTCACGCCGTCGCTCGCGTTCAGGAACGGCAAGCCGTGGATGACCTTCGGCACCATGGGCGGCGACAACCAGGGGCAGTGGCTGCTGCAGTTCTACCTCTACCGCGCCGCCTTCGGCATGACGATCCAGCAGGCGATCGAGGCGCCCAAGCTCTCGACCGAGCACTTTCCCGGCTTCTTCGCGCCGCACCGCGGCTATCCGAACCGGGTGCGCATCGAGCCGCGCTTCGGCAAGGAAGTGCTGGACGAGCTCAGGCGCCGCGGCCATGAGCTCGACGTCGCCCCGGACTGGACCGAAGGTTTCGTTTCGGCAGCCCAGTTCGACGAGACGAGCGGCCTTATCGAGGCCGGCTGCGACCCGCGCGGCGCGAAGTCCGAGGTTTTCTCGGCTTACGCTTTTTGCTGGTAGCGGCGGACTTGCCGTAGCGCTTGCGCGCCAGCTCCGCGCCCGCGCCAAGCGCCTTGAGCTTGGCGATCGCGATCTCGCGCTGCATCGGCGCCATGCCGCAGTTGGTGCAGGGAAAGAGGCGGTTCTTCGGCACGTACTTCAGCGCGCGGCCGATCGTGGCGGCGACCTCGGCGGGCGTCTCGACCTTGTCCGAGGCGACGTCGATCACGCCCACCAGCACGTCCTTGCCCTTGAGCAGCGCCATCAGTTGCGGCGGCACGTGCGAGTGGATGCACTCGAGCGAGACCTGCTTGATCTTGCTCTTCGCGAGCGCGGGGAAAATCTTCTCGTACTGGCGCCATTCCTCGCCCAGGCTCTCCTTCCAGTCGATGTTCGCCTTGATGCCGTAGCCGTAGCAGATGTGGACCGCGGTCGTGCACTTCAGGCCGCGCGCGGCGCGCTCGAGAGCCTTGACGCCCCACTTGACCACGTCGTCCATGTAGACGTTGAACGCCGGCTCGTCGAACTGGATGGTGTCAACGCCGTCTTTCTCCAGCGCGCGCGCCTCCTGGTTGAGCAGGTCGGCAAAGGCCATTGCCAGCTTGACCTTGTCGCCGTAATAGCGGTCGGCGATGGTGTCGACGATCGTCATCGGCCCCGGCATCGTGATCTTGAGCTTCCTGCCGGTATGCGCGCGCGCCACGCGCGCCTCGATCTGGTGCACCCGGCCTTTCAGGCGCACCGGCCCGGTCACCACCGGCACCATCGCCTCGTAGCGGTTGTCGCGGATGCCCATCTTCACCTTGTGCTCGAAATCGATGCCTTCGACCGCCTCGAGGAAGCCGTGCACGAAATGCTGGCGCGACATTTCGCCGTCGGAGACGATGTCGATGCCGGCGTCCTCCTGCTCCTTCAGCCACAGCAGCGTCGCATCGCGCTTGGCGCGCGCAAGGTCGTCGCCGGACGACTGCCAGGTCGGCCACAGCTTGTTCGGCTCGGCGAGCCAGAAGGGTTTGGGCAGGCTGCCGGCGATGGTAGTCTCGAACATGGTGCGGTCTCCTCCGGTGACGATTGCGCCAAGTCTACCGCCTAAGGGAGGTGAACCGCTCATGGTTAAGAACGCCGCGCTGGTACTGGTCGTGATCCTGCTCGCGCTGCTGGCCTGGGTGGCGCTGCACTCGAGCGACGTGACGATAGTGGTGAACGGCCGCGAACTGGCCGGGCCGGCGAAGATCGCGGCCGAAGGCTGGGGCCTGCTGGTGACGATCGTGGGCCTGTTCTGCGCCGCGATCCTGCTCACCTTCGTCTTCGCCGGGATCGGCCTCATTCTGCTCGGCGCCTTCGTGCTCGCGGGGCTGGCGCTGGTCTGGCTTGCGTTCCCGTTCCTGCTGCCGCTGCTGATTCCCCTGGTGGTGGTGTGGCTGTTCGTCGCCGCGGTGCGCGGTCGCAAGAACGAAACCCGCCGCGACGGCTAGGCGGCCGCGACCGCGGGTCGTCGCGCCTCGCGGATCGGCAGGTTCACCGCCGCCGCGAACAGGCACAGCGCGATGTCGGCCCACCACATCCAGTCGTAATTGCCGGTCGCCTCGAACGCTTTGCCGCCGAGCCAGGCGCCGAGGAAGCCGCCGACCTGGTGCGACAGCATCACCACGCCGAACAGCGTCGCCAGGTACTTCGGGCCGTGCAGCTTGGCGACCAGGCCCACCGTCGGCGGCACGGTCGACAAATAGGTGAAGCCGATCGCGGCGGAGAACACGAGGAAGCTGAGCTCGGTCTTGGGCGCGAAGAGGAAGAACACCAGGATGATTGCGGCGCGCGCGGCGTAAATGCCCGCGAGCGACGTCTTCATCCGTCGGGTCTGGATGCGCATCCCGACCCACAGGCTGCCGCCGATGTTGAACAGGCCGACCACCGCCAGCGACCAGGCGCTCACCGTCGCCGGCAGCCCGCACAGCGCGACGTAGCCGGGAAGGTGGGTGACGATGAAGGCGACGTGGAAGCCGCAGGTGAAAAAGCCGGCGTTGAGCAGCAGGTAGCTGCGGTCCCCCGCGGCTTCGCGCAGCGCCTGGCGCAGCGACGCGGCGCCGGGCGAGTTCGCCTGCGAGGCCGCGGCCTGCGCCGCGCCGCCGCGGGTGAGCCACAGCACCAGCGGCACCGCCATGAGTCCCGATGCGCCGAGCAGCACCAAGGCCGGCTGCCAGCCGGCGAGCCCGATCGCGAGCTGCGCCAGCGGCACCAGGGTGAACTGGCCGAACGAGCCGCCGGCGTTGACGATGCCGCTCGCGAAGGCGCGCTTGGCATCCGGGATCCAGCGGTTCACTGCCGACATGAGCAGCGACGGCCCGATCGCGCCCGAGCCGGTCGCGGCGAGCACTCCGATCAGCAGTGCAAGCGCGAGCCCGGTATGCGCGAGCGGGGTGAGCGCGGTGGCGGCGGAAACCAGCAGCGCGCCGCTGACCATCACCGGGCGCGGGCCGTAGCGGTCTGCGATCGCGCCTGCCACCGGCTGCGCCACGCCCCACATCAGCTGCGCGATACCGAACGCGAGACTGATCGTGGCGTAGCCGATGCCGGTCGACGAGTTGATCGCGCTGATGAACAGCGGCTGCGCCTGGCGCACGCCCAGGCCGAGCGCGAACACGGCGCCTGCAGCGAACGCGACGAACAGGTAATTGCGGTGCTGCGCGGTCATGAAGCCCCCTTGCGAATCCTAGCTGGTGCCCGATTGGCGTCAAGCCGCACGAAGCTGCGCCCTTCATGTAGGCTTGCGGCCATGGCAAAACGTCTCATCGTCGCGATCACCGGCGCGACCGGCGCGGCCTACGGTGTTGCTCTGCTCAAGGCGCTGCGCCGGCAGCGCGGCTGGGAGAGCCACCTGGTGCTGTCGGAGGCGGGCGCGCTGACCGCCTGGCAGGAGCTGGGTCTCAAGCGGCGCGAGATCGAGCGCCTGGCCGACGCCGCCTACAGCCCGCGCGACGTCGGGGCGACGATCGCCAGCGGCTCGTTCCTGACCGAAGGCATGGTGATCGCGCCGTGCTCGATGAAGACGCTCGCCGCGGCGGCCCACGCGCACGCCGACGACCTGGTGTCGCGCGCCGCCGACGTGGTGCTGAAGGAACGGCGGCGCCTGGTGCTGCTGCCGCGCGAGGCGCCGCTCAATCTCGCGCACCTGCGCAACATGGTGGCGGTGACCGAAATGGGGGGGATCGTCTTTCCGCCCGTGCCGGCGCTCTATGCCAAGCCCAAGAGCATCGACGAGCTGGTCGAGCACACCGTGGCACGGGTGCTCGACCTGTTCGGCATCCGCGCGCCGGGGGTCAGGCGCTGGGCAGGGATGAAAGAAAGCCTTCCAGCGCGCGGTTGAACTCGGCGGGCTTTTCCAGGTTGGACAGGTGCGCTGCGTCGGGGATCAGCACCAGCTTCGAGCCGGGCGCGTTGTCGTGGATCTCGCGCGCCATCGCCGGCGGCGTGCCCGGGTCCTTGTCGCCGCAGATCACCAGGATCGGACACTTGATTTCCTTCAGCCTGGCGGTCAGGTTGATCTTCGGGATCGCGTGGCTGCAGCCGGCGTATCCCGCCACCGGGGTGCCGGCGATCAGCACGGCCACCCGCTGCACAACCTCGGGATGCGCCTTGCGGAAGCCTTCCGTGAACCAGCGCTCGAGGGTCGGCTGCACCAGCGGCTGCATGCCGCGCGTCTCGACCGTCTGAATGCGCTCGTTCCACGTGCCTGCCGCATCGGCCGGGTAGCGGCTAGTGGTGTCGGCCAGGGTGAGGCTGCGGAACACGCCCGGGTACTTGAGGGCGAAGGTCTGCCCGATCATGCCGCCCATCGAAAGGCCGACGAAGTGCGTGCTCTCGATCGCGAGATGCTTGAGCAGGGCATGCAGGTCGTCGGCGAGCTGCTCGAGCGTATAGGCGCCGGCCGGCGCCATGCTCTCGCCGTGGCCGCGGGTGTCGTAGGCGAGGATACGGTAGCGGCTCTTGAGGGCCTCGATCTGCGGGTCCCACATGCGCGTGCTGCAGGCAAGCGAGTGGCTCAGGGTGAGCCACGGCGCACCTTCCTTGCCGTGGGTCTCGTAGTAGGTCTCGATGCCGTTGACGGTCGCTTTCATCCTCTCCTCCCTAGGTCGCGGCGACCACCAGCGGGATCATCATTTCCTCCGCGCTCGCTCCGCCGTGGTTGCCGATGTGCAGGTGCCGGGGCTCGCCCGGCATCCAGTCCTTGATGGTAAACCTCCCGTTCATCACCAGCGCGACGTCGCCGACGCGCTCGGCGATGCGCGGGTGCGCGGGGCCGACGCCGAACCAGCCCTCGGCCAGCAGCTCGCGGCTCTCGCGCACCTGCGCGCGGCCGTCGAGCCATTGTGCCGCGCGTGCCATGAACTCCTTCACCCGTCCCTCCTGCACGTGGCAGTACGCGACGCGGCGCTCGCCGCACAGCGGCAAGCGCAGCAGCGCCGAAAGTCCGGGCCCGTCCTCGAGCTGCAGCGCGGCCTCCGGCGGGCAGTCGATGAAGCCGTGGTCGGCGGTTGCCACCACCGCGCTGTCGGTCCCGGCCAGGCGTGCCAGCAGGGCGCCGAAGGCCGCATCTATCTCGGCGAAGTGCTGCGCCGCCTGCGGGCTTTCCGCGCCGTGGGCGTGCGACAGCGTGTCGTACAGCGGCCAGTAGACGTAGACGAACTTGCGCTCGCTGCCCGACTTCACCGCTGCCTCGGTCTCGCGCAGCAGGCCCTCCAGGTCGTCGTAGGCGCGCCGCTCGGCGCGCCCGCAATGGTGCAGGTTGTAGTCGGAATCGATGATCTCGCGCTGCGAGACGACGATCGAGCGCACCGGTAGCGCGTCGAACAGCGAGGCCGAGGCGTAGATCGCGCCCGGCTCGACACCGCGCTCGCCGAGCGGGCGGTAGTCGCCGCGGGAACGAAACGGCAGCGCCGCGGCAACGCAGCCGCAGGCGCCGAAATAGGTGAACCAGCCGGTCAGGCCGTGCTCGAGCGGTGCGCAGCCGGTGTACGAAGTGGTGATCGCGCTGGCGGTGGTGGAGGGAAACACGGAAGTGATCGCGCCCCGCCGCCGGCGCTCGAGCTCGCCGCCGGCGCCGCGCCGCGTCAGGTAGAGGTTGCCCAGACCGTCGACGATCAGCAGCACGATATTGCGCGCCGCGGCGATTTCCGCCGGTGGCAGTTGCTCGAGCGTCGGCTGGAGTGCCCGGCCGCCGCGCGCCTCGGTCAGCGAGGCGATCAGGTTGAGCAGGCCTGCGCCAGCGTAATCGGGTCTTACCATGGCCCGAATGCTAGCGGATCCGGGCCGCCCGGCTGCGAAACGGGGCCTGCGTTAGTGGAACACGATCGGGTTGGTCAGGAGCGCCTCGTAGCCGCCCAGGAACGCCTCGACCGACTCGTCGCTCGGCCCGCCCGATATCAGGTGCTCCATTTCGGCACGGAACTGACGTTCCAGGGCACCCTCCAGGTAGGCGCCGAGGCCGGCGCGCGTATCCACCAGCTCGATGCCCCAGCCGGGGAACTCGGTGACGTAGAAATCGCCGTTGTTGTACAGAATGTTCATTGCAGCCTCCTTCGGCGCACCGTTGCCAAGACGTTGGACAACTACAAGCAAACTTTGTGCCGCTGAGCCGGGATTCAAGCCCTGGCCGAGGCCCGGATGGTAGAATGTCACGCTTCTTTCGCAAGGATTGCGCCATGCGCGTCGAAGTTCACGTCCACGCCGACATCCCCATTCTGGAAGGGGTCTCGAAGAAGCAGATCGAGCAGGCGCTGGCGCCGTGGCTCGAGTACCTGGACGCCGAGGGCCTGGGCGACGTCAAGAGCCTGGAGCCGGACGAACCGGGCCTCAAGTTCGACGAAAAGGACCTCATATTGTACGTCTGCTGGACCGGAGAAATCGGCCGCAGCTTCCATCGCGCACTGGACGAGGCGCTGGAGAACCTCGGGCCGTACTGCTACGAGGCGGTCGAGGTCGACCTCACGCTGTACCAGGAGAACGGCGACCAGGAAGGGCGCCTGCTGTTCGTCGGCCCGACCGCGCAGGCGATCCACGAGGCGCAACGCCGCTGCATGATCGAGGACGTCTCCGCGCTGCTCGAGCGCCAGTTCGACAAGGAACGTGCGGCCGAGGTCGTGATGCTGGTGAACGACCTGTTCGACCGCGACTGGAAGGAGAAGGCCGCGCAGCCGAAGCCGTCCGAGCGCGCGTTCGAGGTCTACACGCGGCCGAGCCGCAAGCACCTGCACTAGACGAGCCGACCCTACGAACGCCCCTTGCGAGGGGCGTTTTCTATTGCGGAGCCCGCGATGGCAGCACCCAAATACCCCGCTCTCGACACGCTCGCGCTGCACGCCGGCCAGTCGCCCGACGCGACGACCGGCAGCCGCGCGGTGCCGATCTACGCCACCACCTCGTACGTCTTTCGCGACACCGAGCACGCGGCCTCGCTGTTCAACATGGAGCGCGCGGGGCACGTGTACTCGCGCATCTCCAACCCGACCGTGGCGGTGCTCGAGGAGCGCGTCGCCGCGCTCGAGGGCGGCGTCGGTGCGATCGCGACCGCGTCGGGACAGGCGGCGCTGCACCTGGCGGTCGCTACCCTGCTCGACGCCGGGCACCACGTCGTCGCCTCGAATTCGCTCTACGGCGGCTCGCACAACCTGCTGGGCTACACGCTCAGGCGCTTCGGCATCGACACGACCTTCGTCAGCCCGCGCGATCCGCGCAATTTCGAGCGCGCGATGCGGGACAACACGCGGCTGGTCTTCGGCGAGACGCTCGGCAACCCGGGACTCGACGTGCTCGACATCCCCGCCGTGGCGCAGATCGCGCACGCGGCGGGCCTGCCGCTGCTGGTCGACTCGACTTTCACCACGCCGTACCTGATGAAACCCTTCGAGCTGGGCGCCGACCTGCTCTACCACTCGGCGACCAAGTTCCTCGGCGGCCACGGCGTGGCGATCGGCGGCGTGCTGGTCGACTCGGGGCGCTTCGACTGGGGCAAGAGCGGCAAGTTTCCCCAGCTCACCGCGCCTTACGAGGGCTTCCACGACATGGACTTCGAGGACGAGTCGGGCACGCGGGCGTTCCTCTTGCGCGCGCGGCGCGAGGGCTTGCGCGACTTCGGCGCCTGCATGGCGCCGATGACCGCGTTCCACATCCTGCAGGGAATCGAGACGTTGCACTTGAGAATGCCGCGCCACGTCGATAACACGCGCAAGGTGGTGACTTTCCTCGCCGCGCACCCGATGGTCGAGTCGGTCGGCTACCCGGAGCTGGCCTCGCACCCCGATCATGCGCTGGCGCAGCGGCTGCTGCCGCACGGCGCGGGCGCGGTGTTCTCGTTCAACATGAAGGGCGGGCGCCCCGCCGGACGCGCGTTCATCGAGAGCCTGCGCATCTTCTCGCACCTGGCCAACGTCGGCGACGCGAAGTCGCTGGTGATCCATCCCGCCACCACCACGCACTACCGCATGTCCGACCAGGACCTGAAGAAAGCCGGCATCAGCGCCGGCACGGTGCGGCTCTCGATAGGGCTGGAGGACGCGCAGGACCTGATCGACGACCTGGGCCGCGCGCTGGGCGCGGCGAAGAAGGCAGTGCAATGAATTTCGCTGTCGACGGCAAGCAGGTCTTTGCCTACACGGCCGCGCACGCGATCGACGCGGCGCGGCCGAGCGTCGTGTTCCTGCACGGCGCGGGACTCGATCACAGCTGGTTCGGGCTGCAGAGCCGGTACTTCGGTTATCACGGGCGCAACGTTCTCGCGCTCGACCTGCCGGGGCACGGCCGCAGCGACGGGCCGCCGCTCGCGTCGGTCGAGGCGATGGCGGACTGGGTCGTGCGGGTGCTCGACGGCGCCGGTCTCGGCGAGGCAGCGCTGGTCGGACACTCGCTGGGGTCTCTGATCGCGCTCGAGTGCGCCGCGCGCCACCCCGCGCGCGTGGAGCGCGTCGCGTTGATCGGCGTCGCGTACCCGATGAAGGTCTCGGAGGCGTTCCTGGAGGCAGCGCGAAAGAACGCGCAGGAGGCGTTCGACATGTCCACCATCTGGGGCCACGCGCCGCAGGTGCCGCTCGGCGGCAACCCGAATCCCGGCATGTGGATGTACGGCGACACCCTGGCGCGGCTGGCGCGGCTTGCACCCGGCGTGCTGCACAGCGACCTCAAGGCGTGCAACGATTACGCCGCGGGACTCGACAGCGCGGCCAGGGTGAAATGCCCCGCCCTGTTCCTGCTCGGGCGGCGCGACGTGATGACTCCGCCCCGGGCTGCGGCGTCGATCGCGCAGGCGATTGCCGGCAGCCGCACGGTGCAGATCGCCTCTTCGGGGCACTCGCTGATGGCCGAAGCGCCCGACGCGGTGCTCGACGCGCTGATCGAGTTCTTCGCTTAGCGCACCCCCCACACCGCCCTGGTGACCGCGAGGGCAGTGAGCACGCCGAAGATCAGCATGGCGATGGCGATCACCGCGAACACGCTCTGCAATCCCGCGCCGACGGCGAGCACGGCGCTGCCTCCGGCCACCACGATCAGCAGGCGCGCAGTGCCGGCCAGCACCGGCCAGAGCACCTGGCCCGCGCCCTGCGAGGCGAAGTACAGCGCGAGGCCCACGGCGAGGAACGGATAGCACAGCCCGACCGTGCGCAGGTAGCGTGCGCCGGCGTCGAGCACCGCGGCATCGGCGCTGAACAGGCCCATCCAGGCCTGCGGCACGATCGTGATCGTGACGCCGATGGCGAGGCTCACGCCCGCAGCCAGCCCGCTGCCGGCGAAGGCGATCTTTTTCGCCCGCAGTGCGCGCCCGGCGCCGACGTGGGTACCGACCAGCGCCACCATTGCCTGCCCGACCGCGAACACGAGCGGAATCTGCAGCAGCTCGAGGCGCAGTCCGACGCCGTAGCCGGCGAGCGCCGCGGTGCCGAAGCGCCCGACGAAGCCGGTAAGCACCACCGTCGTGAGCACGGTCTGCGCCGACGAGGCGACCGAAATCCCGCCCACCCGCAGGATTTCCCTGAACAGCCGCCGCTCGAGCCGGAAGTCGCCGGCGCGCGGCCGCAGCAGGCTGCCGCCGCGGAACACCGCGAACGTCATCGCGAGCGCCGACAGGCCGAAGGTGGTGACGTAGGCGACGCCGGCGCCGGCGATCCCGAGCTGCGGCATTGGCCCCAGGCCGAGCACCAGCGATCCCGAAAGCGGCACGTGCACCAGGGTGGCGGCGCTGAGCGTGAGCGCCGGCAGCAGCATGTTGCCGGTGCCGCGCAGCGCGCTGGCAAGCGTGTTGGCGAGCCACACCAGGATTGCGCCGCCGAACACGACGTTCGAGTAGGCGAGGGCGAATCCGACGGTCGCGTCCTGGGCGCCGAGCAGCCGGTACACCGGCCGGCCGAAGCCCCGCAGCAGCAGCGTGAACGCGATCCCCAGCGCGAGGGCGATCGCCAGCGCATGGACCACCAGGCGCCGCACGGTGACGAGGTCGCCGGCGCCGAGCGCGCGCGCGATCGCCGACGCGACGCCGCCGCCCATCGCGCCGGCGGAAGTCATCTGCAGCAGCATCAGCAGCGGGAATACCAGCGCCAGGCCCGCGAGCGGCACGGTCCCGAGCCGGCTGACGAACCAGGTGTCGCCGATCGAGATCATCGACTGGAACACCACCAGCAGCGCTCCCGGGGCCGACAGGCGCAGCAGCGTCGGCAGGATCGGCGCCGCGAGCAGGCGCTCGGTACGGGCGTCGGCGGCGGGCGCGGCGTGGCTCATCGCGTCAGCCTAGCAGGGCGGGTCGCGTGCAGGGCTCGCGTTTCGCCGGTGTTAACATTTGGCCGCCATGCTCGCTGCGATCACCGTGCTCCTGGTCTACCAGCTGGTCGGCGAGGTGATCGTGCAGGCCGCGGGTCTGCCGGTGCCGGGGCCGGTGGTCGGCATGCTGCTGCTGTTCCTGAGCCTCGCCCTGCGCGGCGGCGCGCCGGACTGGCTGAGCGGAACGGCGCAGACGCTGCTGTCGCACCTGTCGCTGCTGTTCGTTCCCGCCGGCGTCGGGGTGATGCTGCATTTCAGGCGGCTCGAGGCGGAGTGGCTGCCGATCAGCGTCGCGCTGGTCGCCAGCACGGTGATCACCATCGGCATCACCGCGCTGGTGATGCGCGCGCTGCAGGCACGCCGATGAGCAGCCGCTTCACCGAGATCTGGGTCTACCTGTCGACCTCGCCGCTGCTCGGCCTGACCGTCACGCTGGTCGCGTACCAGGCGGCGTACTGGATCTACCGCCGCCTCGACATGAACCCGCTCGCCAACCCAGTCGCGCTGTCGGTCGCGTTCCTGGTCGCCCTGCTGTGGGCGACGGGGACGCCCTACCAGACCTACTTCGACGGCGCGCAGTTCGTGCACTTCCTGCTCGGGCCGGCGACGGTGGCGCTGGCGGTGCCGCTGTACGCCAACCTCGGCAAGCTGAAGAAGAACCTGGTGCCGGTGCTCGGCGCGCTGCTCGCCGGCTCGCTGGTCGCCGCGCTGTCGGCGGTCGGCATCGGCTGGCTGCTGGGGGCGGATCGCGTGACCCTGCTGTCGATGGCGCCGAAATCGGTCACCACCCCGATCGCGATGGGGATCGCCGAAAAGCTCGGCGGCCTGCCGTCGCTCACCGCGGTGCTGGTGGTGTGCACCGGCATTCTCGGCGCGGTGCTCGCGCGCGGCACGCTCAACCTGCTGCGCATCCACGACCACGCGGTGCGCGGCTTCGCAGTCGGGGTGGCGGCACACGGCATCGGTACCGCGCGCGCGTTCCAGGTTTCCGAGACCATGGGCGCCTTCGCCGGCCTCGGCATGGGCCTCAACGGCCTGCTCACCGCTTTCCTGTTCCCGCTCCTGGTAACGCTGTGGGGAAGATGAGCGCCGCGCTCCAGCCGAAAGCCACGCCCGCGGCGTCGGCCAGCATGTCGGCCAGCTCGAAATCGCGGTAGCCAAGCCAGCCCTGCACGATCTCCAGTGCGACGCCCAGGGCGGCGAATCCCAGGGCGTAAGCCAGGCGCGCGCGGCGCGCGTAATAGAGCTGGCAGAACCAGAACATGACTAGGCCGTAGCTGCCGACGTGCTCGAGCTTGTCGCCTTGCTCGAAGCCGAGCGAGGGCGGAGAGTGCATCACCGAGCCGAAAACGATCGCCGCCACCATTACCCAGCCGACCGCGAGCCAGAGCCTGCGCACGCTCAGAAAAGCTGCATTTGCCCGGGGCGTGGGGGCGGGCGGAAGAGTGAGCAATCGAGCTCGCGGCGTGGCCGGGTGCCGCGCTCGGCGCCGTTGAGGCCGAGCCGGCGGCAGGCGATCTCGAAGCGCTTGGCCAGCAGCTCGGCGTAGTTTCCGCTGCCGGTCATTCGAGTTCCGAAGCGCGGGTCGTTGTCGCGCCCGCCGCGCAGCTGCTGCACGATGCTCATCACGTGCTCGGCGCGCAAGGGGTAGTGCGCTGCCAGCCATTCGCGAAACAGCGTCTTGAGCTCGTTCGGCAGGCGCATGAGCTGGTAGCCGGCCATGCTCGCGCCCGCCGCGGCGGCGGCCTCGAGCGATTCCTCCACCGACTTGTCCGACAGCGCGGGGACCACCGGCGCGAGCATGACGCCGACCGGCACGCCGGCTGCGGCAAGCGCGCGGATGGTGTCGAGGCGCCGCTGCGGGCTCGCCGCGCGCGGCTCCAGGCGCCGCGCGAGCTGCCGGTCCAGGGTGCCGAGCGAGACGAACACCTTGGCCAGGTTGACGCGGCCCATCGGGCCGAGCAGGTCGAGGTCGCGCTCGACCAGCGCAGATTTGGTGACGATCGTCAGCGGGTGGCGGCACTCGGCGAGCAGCTCGATCAGGCCGCGCGTGATCCTGTAACGGCGCTCGATCGGCTGGTAGCAATCGGTGTTGGCGCCGAGCGCGATCGGCGAGGGGCGGTAGCCCGGCCTGGAGAGCTCCTCGCGCAACCGCTCGACCGCGTTCACCTTGGCGAACAGCCGGGTCTCGAAGTCCAGTCCCGGCGAAAGCTCGAGGTAGGCGTGGCTCGGCCGCGCGTAACAGTAGATACAGCCGTGCTCGCAACCGCGGTAGGGGTTGATCGACAGCTCGAACGGCAGGTCGGGCGAGTCGTTGCGCTGGATGATCGTGCGCGCTCGCTCCTCGGTGACCGTGGTCTCGATCGTCGCCGGCGCCTCGTCGTCCGCGCCCCAGCCGTCGTCGAAGGCCTCGCGCGCCAGACTTTCGAAGCGTCCCTGCAGGCGCGAAAGCGCGCCGCGCGACTTGCCCGGCGCCTGTACCGTCGCCGCATGCACGTCGATCGAACGGGTTTCGCGCTTTGCTTCGTTTGCCATCGTCGCTGCCGGTAGAATCCGGGCTTCCCGAAACGAAACCTGATGCGAAGCCCCATGCACTGTATATATGAACAGTGAACGGCGCAACGTCGCGCTGCTGACCGCCTGTCAGGCGATGCTGCTGACCAACAACTCGACCCTGATCGCGATCAACGGGCTGGCGGGGCTCGCGCTGGCGCCCAACCGCTCGCTCGCCACGCTGCCGGTGACTTTCTGGGTGCTTGGCGGCGCGGTGGCCACGATGCGCGCCTCGCTGCATATGAAGCGGGTCGGGCGCCGGCGGGGCCTGACGCTCGGCACGCTGTGGGGGATCGCCGGCGCGCTGGTCTGCGCCGGCGCGATCTGGTCGCAGAATTTCTGGCTGTTGTGCTTCGGCGCGCTGGTGTTCGGCGTCTACAACGCATTCGGTCAGTACTACCGCTTCGCCGCCGCCGATGCGGCGAGCGTGCAGTTCCGGCCCACCGCGATCTCGCTGGTGCTGGCGGGAGGGCTGATCGGCGGCGTGCTCGGCCCGACCACCAGCCGGCTGACGGTGGATCTGCTGCCGCAGAGGTTCCTCGCCGCCTACCTGGCCCTGATCGTGTTCGCGCTGGTGACCATGGCGCTGCTGCGCTTCATCCGCATCCCCGATCCAAGCGCGGCGGAGCAGCAGACGACGGGGCGGCCGCTGTCGACGATCGCGCGGCAGCCCAAGTTTCTGGTCGCGGTGGCGGGCGCGGCGATCGGCTACGGTGTGATGAACTTCCTCATGACTTCGACGCCGATTGCGATGAGCATCTGCGGCCACCCCTATGGCGCGGCCGCCTTCGTCATCTCCTCGCACGTGGTGGGCATGTACCTGCCGTCGTTCTTCACCGGCGGGCTGATCCGCCGCTTTGGCGCGCTGCGGGTGATGTTCGCCGGCGCGCTGCTCAATGCAGTCTGCGTCGGCGTCGCGCTGACCGGTGTCGCGATTACGCAGTTCTGGTTCGCGCTGGTGCTGCTGGGGGTGGGCTGGAACTTCCTTTTCATCGGCGCCACCACGCTGCTCACCACGACCTACCGCCCGGAGGAGCGCGCCAAGGCGCAGGGTGCCAACGACTCGGCGATTTTCGTCATGATGGCGCTGTCGTCCTTTTCCTCCGGCCTGATCGTGACCAACCTGGGCTGGAACAGCGTCAACTATGCTGCCCTGCCGCTGGTCGCGATCATCATGGCGGCGATCGCCTGGCTCGAGCGGCGCGAGCGCGGGCATCGGGCGGTGGCCTAGCGCCATGGCGCTCGCTCCTCCTGCGACTGTCGGCGCGGCGCTCGACGAGGTCGACACCCCGGCCCTGGTGATCGAGCTCGACGCCTTCGAGCGCAACCTCAGGCGCCTGTCGCAGGCCGTGGAAGGGCGAGGCGTACGCGTGCGAGCCCATGCCAAGACGCACAAGTGCGCGGAGATCGCGCGGCGCCAGATTGCCGCCGGCGCGGTCGGCGTGTGCTGCCAGAAGGTGTCCGAGGCCGAGGCGATGGTCGACGGCGGCGTGGCCGACGTTCTGGTCTCGAACGAGATCGTGGGGGCGCGCAAGCTCGAGCGGCTCGCCGCGCTCGCGCGGCGGGCGCGCATCGGCGTCTGCGCCGACGACGCGGCCAACGTGGGCGAGCTGTCGCAGGCGGCGCAGCGCGCCGGCGCGACGCTCGACGTTTACGTCGAGGTGGATGTCGGCGCGCACCGCTGCGGCGTCGCGCCGGGCGAGCCGGCGCTGGCGCTGGCGAGCGAGATCGCCGCCCGCCCCGGGTTGCGCTTCGCCGGGCTGCAGGCCTACCACGGCGCGGCGCAGCACCTGCGCACGATGGCCGAGCGCCGCGCCGCGATCGCGCGCGCCGCGCGCGCCGCCAAGCAGACGCGGCGCCTGATCGAGTCCGAGGGGCTCGCCTGCCCGACGGTGACCGGCGCCGGCAGCGGCAGCTTCGCCTTCGAGATCGAGTCGGGCGTCTTCGACGAGATCCAGCCCGGCTCGTACGTTTTCATGGACGCCGACTACGCGAAGAACGAATGGGCCGCCCCGCTGCCGTCCTTCGAGCATGCCCTGTTCGTGCTGGCGACGGTGATGAGCCGGCCGGCGCCGGATCGCGCGGTGCTCGACGCCGGGCTCAAGGCGCTGAGCGTCGATTCCGGGATGCCGCTGGTGTGGGAGCGCCCCGGGCTGCGCTACGCGCGCGCCTCGGACGAGCACGGCGTGATCGAGATCGCAGCCGGTCCGCCGCCCGCGCTCGGCGAGCGGCTGCTGCTAGTCCCCGGGCACTGCGATCCGACGGTGAATCTTTACGACTGGTACGTGTGCGTGCGCGACGGTCGGGTCGAGGCACTGTGGCCGGTGAGCGCGCGCGGAGCCGTGTATTGAGCCGCCGCCCGTATTACGGCTGGGTGGTGGTGGCCGCCGCCTTCACCCTGATGTTCGTCGGCTTCGGCGCGGCGTACTCGTTCGCCGCGTTCTTCAGTGCGTTCCAGTCCGAGTTCTCGGCCTCGCGCGGGCACGTTTCGCTGGTGTTCTCGGTCGCCGCTTTCCTCTGGTTCAGCCTCGGCGCGCCAGGCGGCGTGCTCGCCGACCGGCTCGGGCCGCGCCGGGTCGCGCTGGCGGGCGTCGGCTGCCTGGTCGCCGCGCTCGCGTTGGCAAGCGTCGCGTCCTCGGTCGAAGTGCTCTACCTGACCTACAGCATCGGCATCGGCGTCGGCGTCGGGCTCACCTACGTCCCCTCGGTGGGCGCGGTGCAGCCGTGGTTCGTTGCCAACCGCGCCTTTGCCTCGGGGCTCGCGGTGGCCGGTATCGGCGCCGGCAATTTCCTGGTGCCGCTGCTCGCGGCCTGGCTGATCGGCACCTTCGGCTGGCGCGCGGCGTACCAGGCGCTCGCGCTCGGCGTGCTGGTGCTCGGCGGTGCCGCCGCGCTCGCGATCGACGACGACCCCGCGCGCCACGGCGCCGCCGGCTCGGAGCGCACCGCGCGTGCCACGCTGCCCGGCGCGACGCTCGGCCAGGCCCTGTGCTCGGAGCCGTTCTGGCTGCTGTACTTCTCGAGCGTGCTGGTGTGCGTCGGGCTGTTCGTGCCGATGGTGCACCTCGCCTCGTTCGCCCAGGACGCGGGCTATTCCGAGGCCAAGGGCGTGGCGCTGGTGAGCCTGATCGGGCTGGGCAGTCTGCTCGGGCGCTTCACCATTGGCGGCGTTGCCGACCGCCTCGGGCGCGTGCCTTCGCTGGCGGTGATGTACCTCGGCCTGGGCGCGATGCTGGTCGTATGGTGGCTCTCCACCCAGTACTGGATCCTGGCCCTGTTCGCGCTGTCGTTCGGCGTCTTCTACGGCGGATTCGTCGCTCTCGCGCCGTCGATCGTGATGGATCTCTACGGCCCGCGCGCGCTGTCGGGCATCATCGGCTTTCTCTACACCGGCCCGGGAATCGGCACCCTGATCGGCCCGCCGCTGGCGGGCGCCGCGTTCGACGCGCTGGGCAGCTACGCGGCGCCGATCCTGGCGGGCGCCGCGCTGTCGTTCGCCGCCGCGGGCATCGTGCTGGTGCTGATGCGGCGCACGCGCGCCGCCGCGTCGTGAAGCGCGCCCCGGCGCTCGCGGTGAGCGAGGCGCGCGGCGTTCGCCGCCTGCACCTCGGCGGCGACGCGATCCAGAGCGCGATGCGGATCGACGACCCGTACGCGCTCGCGCTCGACTACACGCGCTGCATGATGGCGTTTCTGCTGTTCCACCCGCAGCCGCGCGAGGTGCTGATGATCGGGCTGGGCGGAGGGTCGCTGGCCAAGTTCTTCCATCGCCGGTTCCGCGCCGCGCGCCTGCGCGCGATCGAGCTCGACCCGCGCGTGGTCGCGGCGGCGCGCGAGCACTTCGCGCTGCCGCTCGACGACGCGCGGCTCCGGGTCGAAATCGGCGACGGCGCCGAGGCGCTGGCGCCGGAATGCTGCGATCTGCTGCTGGTCGACGGCTTCGACGACGGCGAGCAGGTTGCCGGGCTGGTAAGCCGCGCGTTCTACGACGCCGCCTGGTTCGCGCTCGCCGAGCCCGGCGCAATGGTGCTCAATTTCATGAGCGACGACCCGGGGCTCGACCTCTACCTGAGGCGGTTGGAGGGCGCCTTCGGCGGCGCGGTGCTGTGCCTGCCGGCGCTCGCCGACCCGAACCTGCTGGTGTTCGCGCTCAAGGGCGCACCGCGACGGCTCGCCTGGCGCACGCTGCGCGAGCGCGCCGAGCGGCTGGAGCAGCGCTTCGCGCTGCCGTTCCGGCGCTACGTCGCGGCGCTCGGGCGGATCAATCCCCACACCAGGGACGACCTTATAATTACGCCGGACACGGACACGAAGGGAGGCGAGGGATGAAACTGACCAGCGAGAGCTTTGCCGATATGGGCGCGATTCCGGACCGCTGCGCGTTCGCGGTGCCCGACGCGAAGACCCATGTCCGGCTGTCCGACAACCGCAACCCACAGCTTGCCTGGAGCGGGTTGCCGGCGGGCACGCGCTCGCTGGCGCTGATCTGCCACGATTACGACGTGCCGTCCAAGCCCGACGACGTCAACAAGGAGGGCCGGCAGATTCCCGCCACGCTGCCGCGGGTCGATTTCTACCACTGGCTGCTGGTCGACCTGAAGCCTTTCGACAAGCCGATCGCGGAGGGCGAGTTCTCGAACGGGATCACGCCACACGGCAAGCCCGGGCCACAGGCGCCGCGCGGCGCGCGCCAGGGGCGCAACGACTACACCGGTTGGTTCGCGAGCGACGCGGAGATGAAAGGCGACTACTTCGGCTACGACGGGCCGTGCCCGCCTTGGAACGACACGATCGTGCACCACTACGTGTTCACGCTTTACGCGCTCGACATCGAGAAATGTCCGCTGGCGGACGATTTCAGGGGAGCTGACATGCTGGCCGCGATCAAAGGCCATATCCTCGACAGCGCCCGCCTTACCGGCGTCTACACGCTGAATCTGTCGGCCAAGACTTGAGCGCCGAGGTCCTGGCGCTGGCGCCGATCGCCTTTCTCGGCGCGCTGGTCTACGGCATTACCGGCTTCGGCGCCGCGCTGATCGCGATCCCGCTCGCGACGCACTTCGTGCCGCTGCGCTTCGCGCTCGCGGTGTTCGTGCTACTCGACCTGGCGAACGCGCTGCGCATCGGGCTCGAGGCGCCGCGGCACGTGGTGCGCGGCGAAGTTGTGCGACTGGTGCCGATGCTGGTGGCGGGGACCGTGCTCGGTGTTACTGCGCTGGTGAACATGCCGCGCCAGGGCGGGATGCTCGCGCTGGGGGTCTTCGTCGTTGCCTTCGCCCTGTACTCGCTCGTCTGGCGCGGCCCGAGCGGCGCGGTTGCGCGCGGCTGGGCCTGGCCGGCGGGCCTCGCGGGCGGCATCACCAGCGCCATGTTCGGTGCGGGCGGGCCGCCGTACGCGATCTATCTCTCCCAGCGAAATCTAAGCAAGGAAGCGTTCCGCGCCACGCTGGCGGTGACTTCGATCGCGAGCATCTCGATGCGGCTGGTGGCGTTCGTGCTCACCGGGCTCATGAGCGACCTGTCGGTGTGGGTCGCGGCGGCAGTTGCACTGCCGGCGGCGTGGATCGGAATTTCCACGGCTTCGCGCCTGTTCCGGCGTATCCGACGCGATACGCTGATGCGCGCCGTGGCGTTGATGCTGCTCGCCTCGGGCGGCTCGCTGGTCGTGCGCGCGCTGGGCTGAGCGATGGACTGGGTGCTCGCCTGCGTGCTGCTCTACATTGTCGCCCAGCTCGGCATCGCGTTCTGGTTCTCGCACCGCAACCGCAACGAAGTGGACTACCTGCTGGCGGGGCGCAGCCTGGGTCCCTGGCTGGCGACCTTCACCGTGTTCGCGACCTGGTTCGGCGCCGAGACCTGCGTCGGCGCTGCGGGGGAGGCCTATGCGCACGGCATCTCGGGGGTCATCGCCGATCCCTTCGGCTACAGCGCCGGAATCGTCCTGTCCGGGCTACTGTTCGCCGGCCTGTTGTGGAAACGCGGCATCGTCACGCTCGCGGATCTGTTCCGCCAGCGCTACGGCATCGGCGTCGAGCGGCTCGCGGCCATCATCATGATCCCCGGCTCGGTCATGTGGGCCGCAGCGCAGGTGCGCGCCTTCGGGCAGGTGCTGGCTTCGGCCTCGGACCTCGGCCTGCTCTCGGCCATCACGCTCGCCGCCGCGGTCGTCATTGCCTACACCGCGATCGGCGGCATGTGGGCGGACGCGGTCACCGACCTGGTGCAAGGCATCGTGCTCATTGCGGGCGTGCTGGCACTGGGCGCCGTGTTCGTTTCGCTCGGCGGGCTGCGCGAGATCGCCGCGCTGCCCGGGGCGCGCTTCGATCCGATGCACGGGCGCAGCGCGCTGAGCGTGCTCGATACGCTCGCAGTGCCCATATTCTCCACCATCGCCGCGCAGGAGCTGGTATCGCGCATCCTCGCGGTGCGCGGCGCGCAGCTCGCGCGGCGCGCGACGGTCGCGGCCGGCGCGCTGTACCTCGCGATCGGCATCGTGCCGGTGGCCATCGGTCTGGGTGCCGCCGGCATGATCGGCGCGGGGCGCAACCACGAGCAGGTGCTGGCGCTGTTCGCGCAGCAGCAGCTCCCGATGCCGCTATACATCCTGTTCCTGGGCGCGCTGGTGTCGGCGATCCTGTCGACGCTTTCCGGCGCGCTGCTTGTCGCGGGCTCGCTCGCGGCGCACAACGTGCTCCTGCCGCTCGCGCCGCGGCTGCCGGAGAAGGTCAAGCTCAGGGCCAACCGCTGGGCGGTAATCGCGTTCGGCGTGATCGCCTACTTCATCGCCCTGTCGAGCGAGAGCATGTACGCGCTGGTGCAGGAGTCATCCGGCCTGGGCAGCGCCGGGATACTGATCATGATGCTGTTCGCGCTGTGGGGCGGGCGCGTCGGTGGCCCGGCGAGCGCCTACGCGGCGCTGATCGCAGGCACCGGCGTCTTCGTGCTCGCGGACAGCGTGCTGGGACTGGAAGGCTCTTACCTGCTGGCGCTCGGCGCAGCGCTCGCCGGCTACCTCGGCTGCGTGCCGCTGGCCTCGATCAGGATGAGCCGCCGCAACTCGCGGTAGCGCTCGTCGGAATCGTCGCCGAACAGGGGGTCGCGGCCCGCCGGGATCGCGGCGGCCACCGCGGCCCAGTCCTCGGGCGTGAGCAGCTCGACTGCGCGCGGCAGCACGTCCGCCTCTTCGGTCGCAACGTGATGGCGGTAGTACACCAGGTAAGTGGCGGCCGCCGTTTCGACTTCGGCGCGCGAGACGATCGCCTCGTCGACGACCTGGTTCAGCAGCTTGAGCAGTTCGTCGCCGGCATTGGCGATGACGCGGTGCTCCTGCAGCAGGCGGCCTATCTTGCCCTGCAGCTCCGGTTCGCGCGCAACCAGGCGCGCGAAGGCGACGTCCTCGCGCGCGTGGTGGAAGCGATCGGGGTAGTGCCGCAGGTACGACACGATGTCGATCATCAGCTCGTAGTTCGGCTTGCCGCCCTCGTGAAATACCGCGAGCTGGTTCTCCAGCAGCGAAAGCAGGCGCGAGAAGTTCGCGTGTTCGGCGTGCCAGAGCGCGACGGGGCTGCTCATCGGTAGATCCAGTCCCGGCTCCAGGGCAGGGGGTTGGTGGTCGGGTTACCGCTCTTGACCGCGAGCATCTGGTGAATCGAGACCCAGCGTTGTTCGAAGGCGTGCGCGCAGCCGGCGAGGTAGGCGCGCCAGATGCGCAGGCGCTTCTCGCCGGCGTACTCGCTTGCGCGCTCGAGGTTCGCTTCGAGCCGCTCGCTCCACTGCCACAGCGTCTTGGCGTAGTGCAGGCGCAGCGTTTCGACGTCCATCACCTCGAGGCCGGCGGCGACCATCTCGCGCAGGGCAAGCGACACGTGCGGCAGCTCGCCATGCGGGAAGACGTACTTCTCGACGAAGTCGCCCCCGCCCAGGCCGACCGAGCGGCTGTCCGGGTCGACCGAGGTGATGCCGTGGTTCAACGCTACGCCGCCCTCCTTGAGCAGGCGCCGGATGACGCCGAAGTACAGCGGCAGGTTTTTCAGCCCGACATGCTCGAACATGCCCACCGACGAGATCTTGTCGTACACGGCCGTGCCCGGCACGTCGCGGTAGTCCTGCAGCAGCACCCGGCAGCGATCCGTGAGGCCGTCGGCCTTGATCCGCTCGGACGCCAGAGCGTGCTGGTTGCGCGACAGCGTGATGCCGGTCGCGTCGACGCCGTAATTCTTCGCCGCCCAGCGCACCAACCCGCCCCAGCCGCAGCCGATGTCGAGCAAGCGCTCGCCCGGGCGCAGCCGCAGCTTGCGGCAGACGTGGTCGAGCTTCTGCTCCTGCGCGGTGTCGATGTCCTCGTCGCCGGTCTTGAAGTAGGCGCAGGAGTAGACCATGTTGCGATCGAGCCACAAGGCGTAGAAGGCGTTCGAAACGTCGTAGTGGTATCGAATTGCCTCGGCGTCGCGCTGCTTGCTGTGGCGGCGGCGCAGCAGCGGCAGCTTGCCGCCCTTGCCCTCGCCAAGGTTGCGCGACAGGCCTTCGGCTGCGCGCAGCGCGTCCGCGATCGGGCCCTTGATCTCGAGGTGGCCCTCGACGTAGGCCTCGCCCAGCTTGGCGAGGTCCGGATTGATCAGGTAGCGCAGCGCGCCGGCCGACGGAACGCGCAAGGTTACCGTCGGCGACGGCGACAGGTCGTAACGCTCGCCGTTCCACAGCTCGAGCGCGAGCGGCAACTGCACCTTGCCGCTCAGCTCAGCGATGATCTTCCTGATGCGGGACTCCAGCAGCATAGCGGGCGTAGCTCTGTGTCTAGCTTGCTTCTGTCTTGCGTTTTACCGGGCTTTGCGCGGCAGATCAAGGACTCGCCGCTTCTCGCATGGTGACGAATTCTTCGGCGGCCGTCGGGTGAATGCCGATGGTGGCGTCGAACTGCGCCTTGGTTGCGCCGAGCTTAACCGCGATCGCGATGCCCTGGATGATCTCGCCCGCATCCGGGCCGATCATCTGGGCGCCGACCACCCGCTGGCTGTCGGCGTCCACCACCAGCTTCATGAACGTCTTCTCCTCGCTCGCGGTGAGCGTGTGCTTGAGCGAGCGGAACGCGGTCTTGTACACCTGAAGCTTCGGGTAGCGCTCGCGCGCCGTCTCCTCCGACAAGCCCACGGTGGCGAGGTTCGGGTTGGCGAACACCGCGGTCGGCACGTTGTCGTAGTCCATCGCGGTCGGCTCGCCGCCGAACAGCGTCTTCGCCAGCGCCATGCCCTCGGCGGTCGCTACCGGGGTCAGGTTGATCCGGTTGGTGACGTCGCCGATGGCGTGGATCGAGGCTACCGAGCTCTTGGAGAAGGCGTCCACCAGCACCTCGCCGATCGGCCCCAGCTTCACGCCCGCGACCTCGAGCCCGAGACCCTTGCTGTTCGGCACCCGTCCGGTGGCGAACAGCACCAGCTCGGCGCGCGCGTGCATGCCGTCGCCGTAGGCGACTTCGAGCACGCCGTCGGGCAGCTTGGCGATCGACTCCGGCTCGGCGCCGAAATGCACGATGACGCCCTTCTTCTGGATCTCCTCCCCCAGGCGCGTTCCCAGCTCGACATCGAACTCGCGCAGCAGGCGGTGGCGGCGGTAGGCGAGCGTGGTCTGCACCCCCAGCCCGTTGAAGATCGAGGCGAACTCGACCGCGATGTAGCCGCCGCCGACGACGATCGCGCGCGGCGGCAGGCGCTCGAGATGGAATACGGCGTCGGAGGTGATCACGTGCGACTTTCCCGGTATGTCGGGCACCTGCGGCCGCGAGCCGGTGGCGATCAGGATGTGCTTGGCGCTCCAGCTGCGGCCGGCGACCTCGACCGTGTGCGCGTCGCGCAGCGCGGCGCGGCCGCGCACGATCTCGACTCCGGCAGAAGCGAGCAGCCGCTCGTAGACCGCGTTCAGGCGCGCGATCTCCTTGTCCTTGTTGGCGACCAGCGTTCGCCAGTCGAAGCCCTGCTTGGCGAGGCTCCAGCCGTAGGCCGCGGCGTCCTCGAAATCGTCGCGGAAGTGGGCGGCGTAGGAAAACAGCTTCTTCGGGATGCAGCCGATGTTTACGCAGGTGCCGCCGAAACGGCCCGACTCGGCGATCGCGACGCGCGCGCCGTAGGTGGCCGCCACGCGGCTGGCGCGCACGCCGCCCGAGCCGCCGCCGATCGTGAAAAGGTCGAAGTCGTACTGCCCGGCGCGTTTCACTTCAGGTTGGGCAGGTTCAGCTCCACGAGCTCGAGCAGGGCCGAAATGGCGCCATGCTCGGGCTTGCCGCGCAGCAACTTGAGCGCATTCTGCACTCGCTCCTGCATCTGCGCTTGCGGCTCGCCCTCGATGCCGTCCAGGAGCGCCGTCACCTCGCTGAGGTTCTTCTCGCGTGCGCCGCTGCGCACCTCGGCCAGGCGTGCCTCGATCCCGGCGCGGTCCAGGTTGGTCACCAGCTTCAGCGTCTTGTCGTGCATGCTCATGGCGCTCTCCTCGAACGGCAGGGTGTGGCGATCTTAGCCAGTTGGCGCGGGATTGGCTAGCCGGGGTGGCTGTAGCGGCCGGCGGCCACGCGCACGCTGCCCTCTGCGACGAGCTTGTCCAGATGCGCGCGCAGAGAGCGCGCCGCCACGGCATGAAGTTTTGCCGGCACGTCGTCGTAAACGGCGGGCACCAGCGCTTCGAGCGTCGCGCCGCCGAGCTTCGCCAGCGCCGCCACCACCTTGGCCTCGCGCGCGAGCCGATGCGCGATCAGGCGCTGCAGCTCCTTGTGCGGCGCGCCGATCAGGTAGCCGTGTCCCGGCGCGAAGATCGCGAACTCCTCGGCGAGCAGCGCTTCGAGCGAGCCGAGGTAGGCGCGCATGTCGCCGTCGGGCGGGTTGATCACCACGGTCGAGCCCTGCATCACGTGATCGCCGGTGAACAGCATGCCGGTTTGCTCGAGGAGGTAGCACAGGTGGTTCGATGCATGGCCGGGCGTATGCAGCGCGCGCAGCGCGATGCTGCCCAGGGCGAGCGTTTCGCCGTGCGCGGGCACGCGCTCGGGCGCGAAACCCGGGTCCTGGCTCGCGCCCGGCGGCGCCGGACGGCCGATCAGTTGCGCGCCGGTCGCTTCGCGCACCGCGGCTGCCCCAGGCGAGTGGTCGAGGTGAGTGTGCGTGCACAGCACCCACTTGATGCGGCCGGCGCCCGCAGCGAGCACCGCGTCGAGGTGCGAGTCGATTGCCGGGCCGGGGTCGATCAGCGCCAGGTCGTCGTCGCCCACCAGATAGCTGTTGGTTCCGGGGCCGGTCATCATGCCGGGGTTCGGCGCCGTGATGCGCGTCACCAGGCGGTCGAGCCGCTTCGGCGTGCCGGGCACCAGGTCGTAGCTCGTGTTGCCGCTTTCCTGCGGATCGCACCAGTGGATCTCGAAGTACTGCGGGTCGGCGCGCCGGAACAGCCTCGGGCCGTCCTTGCCCTGGGCCCAGCAGGCACGGTTGGTCTCGATCTCGGGCAGCGCCTTGACGTGCTCGAAGGCTTGGTACGGGCGCGCGAAGCGCGCGAGCTTGGTCAGCGTGTGCTTGGTGGCGAACACCAGCTCGATCTTGCCTCGCGCGTTGCGCTCGAGCGCTTCCTGCGGCCGCAGCCAGAGGTTGTGGATCGTCTCGGCGTTGTCGTGCGAGCCGGCCTGGCCCTGCGGCGCGAGGGCGACGAAGAAGCGCGTGTCGAAGCGGCGCGAGCGTCCCGGCGCGGTGATCCAGTGGCCGAAGTAGGCCAGCTGCTGCGCCGGCACGATCAGCCGCTCGCGCTCCAGGAAATCGGCGAACGACAGCTCGCCGGCGTTGAGCGGCGCGCGCAGGTGCTCGAGCGCCGCCGCGCGCTCGGCGCTCACCGGGCGCTCGTGCTCGTCCAACGCGATCAGGATGCCGGCTTCCTCGAAGCATTCGCGCACCGCCGCGACCCAGTAGGCGAGCCCGCCGGCGGCGACGCCGAGCCGCTCGCTCGCCTCGCCGTCGGCGAGGCCCACCACGCGCTGCAAGACGCGAGGTTCCGCGTCGTCGTCGTCGATCGCGCCGCCCGGGAACACGTAGGCGCCGGCGAGGAATGCCGCGCCGCGGGTGCGCTGGAGCAGGAACACCTCGAGCGTATCGGCCGCCTCGCGCAGCAGGGCGACCGTCGCGGCGGGTCGCGGAGCGGAACTCACGCGGTGCGCCCGGCGCGGTCCTTGTCGTTCTGCGCCTTGATCAGCTCCCGCATGCGCTGCCAGTCGGCGTCCGAGAGCTTGTCGAGCTCGCTGAACGAAGCGCCGTTGGCGAGGTAGCCGCCGCCGTCGATCGCGATCGTCTCCCCGGTGAGGTAGTCGCAGCCGTCCGCCATCAGGAAGGCGGCGAGGTTCTGCAACTCGGGCATCTGCCCGATGCGTCGCATCGGGATCGTGCGCGTCGCGTCCTCGAAGCTGCTGTCGGGCCGCAGCCGTTTGGAGGCCCCCTCGGTCGGGAACGGTCCGGGCGCGATCGCGTTGAGGCGGATGCCGTGGCGGCCCCACTCGACCGCAAGCGACTTGGTCATCACGTGCAGCGCGGCCTTCGACATCGCCGAGGGCACGACATACGGCGACCCGGTCCAGACCCAGGTCACCAGGATCGAGATTACCGATCCCTTGTGGCCGCCCGCGATCCAGCGCCGCCCTACCGCATGGGTGACGTAGAAAGTGCCGTGGAAGACGATGTTGGCGATCGCGTTGAAGCCGTTCGGCGTCAGGTCCTTGGTCGGGCTGATGAAGTTGCCCGCGGCGTTGTTGACCAGGCCGGTGAGTGGACCGGCTTCGTCCCAGATTCGCTGCACCATCGCGTCCACCGCCTGCGCGTCGCGGATGTCGACCGAATGCGTGCGCACCGTGCCGCCGTGCGCCCCCATGAGCTCCTTCGCGGTGCGCTCGAGCACCGGCCCGCGCCGGCCGGCGATCCAGACCTCGGCCCCGAGTTCGAGGTACTTGGCGGCGATCTCCTTGCCCAGGCCGGTGCCGCCCCCGGTGACGAGGATCCTCTTGTCCTTGAACAGGCCTTCCTTGAACATGCGCGCGACGGCTATACGGTTAGCACCAGCTTGCCGATGTGCTGCGAGGATTCCATCAGCCTGTGCGCATCGGCGGCCTGGGCGAGGGGGAAGGTCTTGAAGATCACCGGCTTGATCTTGCCGCCTTCGATCAGCGGCCAGACGCGCTCGCGCAGGCTCGCCGCGACCGCGCCCTTGAACTCGACCGGGCGCGGGCGCAGGGTCGAGCCGGTGAGGGTGAGGCGGCGCCGCATCACCTCGTTGATGTCGAGCTCGGTCTTGGGCCCGCGCAGGAAGGCGATGAACACCAGCCGCCCTTCTTCGGCGAGGCACTTGAGCTCTTTCGGCACGTAATCGCCGCCGACCATGTCGAGGATCACGTTCACGCCCTTGCCGTCGGTGGCGGCCTGCACTTCGGCGAGGAAGTCCTGGGTGCGGTAGTTGATCGCCTTGTCGGCACCCAGCTTGACGCAGGCGGCGCATTTGTCGTCGCTGCCCGCGGTGGCGAGCACGCGGTTGCCCATCGCCCTGGCGATCTGGATCGCGGTGACGCCGATGCCCGAGGAGCCGCCGTGCACCAGCAGTGTCTCGCCGGCCTTCAGTCGGCCACGGTCGTAGACGTTGGACCACACGGTGAAGAAGGTCTCCGGCAGCGAAGCGGCCTCGATCATCGACAGTCCCTTCGGTACCGGCAGCGCCTGCACTTCGGGCACCACGCAGTACTCGGCGTAGCCGCCGCCGTGGGCGAGCGCGCAGACCTTGTCGCCGACTTTCCAGCGCGTCGCGCTCGCGCCGCAGGCGACGACCTCGCCGGCGATTTCGAGACCGGGCAGGTCGGACGCGTCGGGCGGCACCGCGTACAGCCCCTGACGCTGCAGGATGTCCGGTCGGTTTACGCCGGCCGCGGCAACTTTGACCAGAATCTCGTTCGGCTTCGGGCTCGGCAGCGGGCGCTCGGTCGGCACCAGCGCTTCCGGTCCGCCGGGCTTCGCAATCTCGACCGCGCGCATCTTGCTTGGTAGTGTCATGTTGGCTCCTGAATAAGCGGGCGAGTTTAGCGCAGCCGCTGGCGCGCCGCCCAGTCGAGGTCCACGTTGCCGCCGGACAGGATCACGCCGACGCGCAGCCCCGCGGCGTCGAGCTTGCCGCGCAGCAGGGCGCAGGCGGCGAGCGCTCCGGTCGGCTCGACCACCAGCTTCATGCGCTGCCAGAGGAAGAACATGGCTTCGAGCAGCTCCGCGTCGCTCACGGTCAGCATCTCGTCGACGTAGTGCAGCACCAGCGGGAAGGTGTGCTGGCCGAGCGACGAGGTGCGCGCGCCGTCGGCGATGGTGTCCGGGTTGTGCACCGACTGCAGGGTCTTAGATTTGAACGAGCGCGTGGCGTCGTCGCCCGCGGCCGGCTCGACCCCTATCACGCGGCAATCCGGATTCATGCGCCGCGCAGCGACCGCGCAGCCCGAAAGCAGCCCGCCGCCGCCGCATGGCACCAGCAGCGCGTCGAGCGGGCCGGCGTCCTCGATCAGCTCCTTGGCCGCGGTGCCCTGGCCGGCAATCACGTGCGGATGGTCGAACGGCGGGATTACGACCAGCCCGCGCTCGGCGCCGATCCGGCGCGCGATGTCCTCGCGCGACGCGGTTTCCGGGTCGTAGGTGATCACCTCGGCGCCGTAGCCGCGCGTCGCCTCGAGCTTGACGCGCGGCGCGTCGGCCGGCATGACGATGGTCGCCGCGACGCCGAGCAGACGGCCTGCGAGCGCCACCGCCTGCGCGTGATTGCCCGATGAGTAGGTGATGACGCCGCGGCGCTTTTCGTCTTCCGCGAGCTGCGTCAGCGCGTTGTACGCGCCGCGGAACTTGAACGCGCCCATGCGCTGCAGGTTCTCGCACTTGAAGCGCACGCTCGCGCCGGTCAGCGCGTCGACGCTGCTCGAGGTGAGTGCCGGGGTGCGGTGAGCGACTCCGCGCAGGCGCGCGTGCGCCGCTTCGACGTCGTCGAACGATACCGACAGGCTCACGCGCCGCCCCAGTGGGCGAGCGCCGCGCCCGCGACTTCTTCGCCCCACTCCTGCAGGAAATGCCCGCCTTCGGCATGCAGCCACGGCTCGGGACAGCCGCGAATGACGCCGCGCAGCGCCTGCATGACGGGCGGGCCGAGCACCGGGTCTCGCGCCCCCACGGCCATGAACGACTCGCCGCGCCAGGCGTTTCGCCACCAGTCGCGCGCGCGGCGCGAGATCGCGGCGCCCGGAGCGTCGGGCCGGTCCGGCACCAGGTTCGGGAAGCTTCGCGCGCCGGCCTTGTGGCGTGCGTCGGGAAACGGCGCGTCGTAGGCCGCCGCTTCCTCGTCGCGCAGGTGCGGGCAGGTACGCTTGAGCAGCTTGCCGCAGGCGAGGTCGGGATTCTTGTTGACGTACGCGCGCCAGGCGATGAAGCCCTCCGACAGCGGCGTGTCGCCGGTGCCGAGCGCGGTGTTCATCACCAGCAGCCGCGCGTAGCGCTCCGGCGCCTCCATCGGCGCGGTGAGCCCGAGCAGCCCGCCCCAGTCCTGCACCACCAGCGTGATGCGACGCAGATCCAGCCGCTCGACCAGGTCGAGCAGCAGCGCGCGGTGGAAATCGAAGCCGTAGGCGGCTTCGTCTTCGGGCTTGTCGGAGCGGCCGAAGCCTATGAAGTCGGGCGCCACCACGCGCGCCCCGCCGGCGAGAAACGACGGCAGCATGCGCCGGTAGAGGTAGCTCCAGGTCGGCTCGCCGTGCAGGCAGAGGAACACGGGCGCGTCGGCCGGACCTTCGTCGAGGTAATGCACCCTCAAGCCCCGCCACTCGAGGTAGCGCGGCGCCCAGGGGTAGCCCGGCAGGGCGGCGAAACGCTCGTCGGGAGTGCGCAGGATGTTCGCCATGGCCGGATTGTAGAATGACCGCATGGACTACTCCACATACCAAGACCTGAAGATCCGGCGCCTCGAGCCGGGAATCCTGGAAATCGTGATGGGCGAGGAAGGCGGCAAGCTCTCGACCGCCACGGCGCGCATGCACGCCGAGCTGGCGCGGATCTGGCTCGACGTCGACCGCGATCCGGAGACGCGGGTCGCGATCCTGCGCGGTGCAGGCAAGGGCTTCTCCGCCGGCGGCGACCTGGCGATGGTCGAGCAGATCACGACCGACTTCGCGGCGCGGGCGCGCGTCTGGCGCGAGGCGCGCGACCTGGTCTACAACGTGATCAACTGCTCCAAGCTGGTGGTTTCGGCGATGCACGGCCCGGCGGTCGGGGCCGGGCTGGTCGCCGGGCTGCTGGCCGACGTGTCGATCGCGGCGAGGAACGCGCGCATCATCGACGGCCACACCCGGCTCGGCGTCGCGGCGGGCGACCACGCGGCGATCGTGTGGCCGCTGCTGTGCGGCATGGCGAAAGCGAAGTACTACCTGCTCACCTGCGAGCAGATCAGCGGCGAGGAAGCCGAAAGGATCGGGCTGGTCTCGCTGTGCTGCGAAGAGGGCGAGCTGCAGGAGAAGTCGCTGGAGGTGGCGCGCAAGCTCGCCGCGGGGGCGCAGACCGCGCTGCGCTGGACCAAGTACAGCCTCAACAACTGGCTGCGCATGGCGGGGCCCAGCTTCGACGCCTCGCTCGCGCTCGAGTTTCTCGGCTTCAGCGGGCCCGAGGTGAAGGAAGGCATTGCTTCGCACCGCGAAAAGAGGAAACCCTCGTTTCCGCCGGCGCCTGAGGATTTCTAGCCGTTGCCGCTGAAGTCCAGCGAGTCGCCGGCGTCGGCGGCGGGCTCGCCCAGCGTTACTTCGCTCGTTGCGCCCGGCATCGCGACATCGTCGGTGTCGCTGCCCAGCAGCCGCTCCAGGTCGCGCGCCACCGCGTCGATGTCGGGCCCCATGCGCCCCATGTACGAAAGCAGCATGCGAACCGGAAGATCGACCAGGGTCGGATAGGGGTGGTCGCGCAGATGCGAAACGTTCTGGATTGCCGGCAGGACGTAGTTGCCGCGCGTGCCCGGCGTGGCGGTTTCGAGCCCCAGGACGACGGCTGCCTGAGCGCGGGCGATGCCCGAGAGCAGTTCGGCGAGTTGTTGCGCGGATATTTGCAGCATGGCGATCCTCCAGAGGAAAAGACCCGCCCGAAACCAGCGATGTACGATGGTAACATCCGCGCGAATTTCCCCGAAAGCGCGCATCGAATGCTGAAGCGGGTGCTCCTGGTCGTATTCCTGCTCCTCGCCGGCGCCGCCGCGGGGGTCGCGCTGCACACCGTGCTCACTCCGGGAGACACCATGTTTGCAGGCAAGCGTCCAGTCAACCTCGGCCTGCACGACGGCAGGCTCGCGCCGTGCCGGCGGTCGCCGAATTGCGTCTCGTCTCAGGCGGACCCGGCGGACGCGGTGCACTACATCGCCCCGATTCCGTTCCAGGGCGCCCCGGTCGAAGCGATGGCCGCGGTGCGGAGGGCGGTCGACAGCATGCCGCGCGCAACGATAGTGCGGCACGAGCCGGACTATCTCTACGCCGAGTTCCGCTCGCGGCTGATGGGGTTCGTCGACGACGTCGAGTTCGCATACGACGACAAGGCCGGATTGATCCAGCTGCGCTCGGCCTCACGCCTCGGCCGGCGCGACTTGGGTGTGAATCGCAAGCGCATCGAGGCGATCCGGGCGCTGATCCTGCGCCGCGTCAGTGCCTGAGCTCGAGCACCACCGGCTGGTGGTCTGAGGCCTGCGTCCGTGCGTCGACGGCGAGCGCGCACACGCGCGGCGCAAGATCCTCACTCACCATGATGAAATCGCAGCAATAGGGCGTCTCGCCGCGCGCTGCGTCGTGCAAGCGGAAGCTCGGGGGGTGTGCGATCTCCGGATACGCGTGCTGCCAGGCATCGATCAGGCGCGGCGCGCCGTCGGCGAAGCCGGCCTGCAGGCGCGCGTGCAGCGGATCGTTCGGCCGCAGGTTGAAGTCTCCGCACAGGACCGCCGACGCAGGGCGGGCCGGATACCGGAAAGGCCCGGCATCGACCGGCGGCGAGGCCGGGGCGCGGGCGTGGGCACAGGCCTCGGCGTGCAGCTCGCGCAGCCGCTCGACCTGCGCCGCGCGATGGGCAGCCGAGTAGTACTCCAGGTGCGTGGTCGTGACGCGCAAGGGACCGAACGCGGTCGTGACAACGACTTCGAGCGCGACGCGCGGCATGCTCGGGGTAGCCGACGTGGCCGGCCACGGCAGCGAGTGGCGCAGGACCTGCTGCAGCGGCAAGCGCGACAGGATCAGGTTGCCGAAGCGGCGCCGCCCGCCGGCGTCGTCCGGCAGGTCGACGCCCCAACCGTACGCCGCCTGGTAACCCGGGAACTCGCGCGCCAGCAGTTCGGCCTGGTTCTCGCCGCTGCTGCCGGCGAGGGCGGGGAAGTTGTCCGCCACCTCCTGCAGGCAGAGCAGGTCGGGGTCGGCCAGGCGGCGCACCTCGCGGGCGATGCGCGACGGGTCGACCGCGCCGTCCATGCCGCGGCACCACTGGACGTTCCAGCTCAGGAGCCGCATCCGCAGATCAGTGGATCACTCGTCTTTCGGGTCGGGGTCGGCCTCGGGAGTCAACGTCACGGGCGGCATGCGGCGCAGCACGTCAGCGTCAGAAGGAGCGTCCGCCAGCGATTGCGCGTGGCGCACGTTCTTCAGCATTTCCTCGAGGTAGAGATTCTGGCCGCCGAAGTGGCCTTCGGCATAGGCGTAGGCGTGCGCCAGCTGCAGGTCGAGTCGCCGCGCTGCGTTGCGGTAGAAGTCCGGCGTCTTGCGCACCAGATCGTCGCCCGAGCGGAACAAGTCCTGCGTGAAGCCGCCGGGGAGTTCGCGGCGTGCGATCCCGCCGAGCACGAACTCCGGGTACAGGCGGTCGCGGCATTTCTCCAGATAGCAGCGGTCGGCCATCTGGGCAATGATATCCGCAGTGCCGAGCATCTGGCCAACGCGGCGAATCAGCGAATCGGCGACGCGGATCCGCTCGACCGGCCGCTCGTAGCCGGTGTAGTGCAGCAGCTTGGCGGCGATGTCCGACAGCCGGCCGGTGCCCAGTTCGCGCATGTAGCGCCGCAAAAAGGCGGCGCCGCGCGAAACGTGCACCAAGGTGTACTCGGCGCCGTTGCTGTGACGCCGGTCGCTGCGCCGGCGCAGGTAGCCGAAGTCGTGGAACAGGGCCGAAATCACGCCGAGCATGAATAATTCGGGCGGCAGATGGGGAGTGCCGTTGCGCCGGCTGCGCTCGTAGCCGTCCATCAGGCGCGACATCGCCAGCGTAACCTCGAGCACGTGCTGCAGGTCGTGGTAGCTGGTGTCGCAGGCGTAGTACTCGGAATGCTCGCCGCGGTAGATCTTTTCGATGTCGGCGAACGCGCGTTCGATGGCTTTGGCGGGGGCGACTTCGTACAGTTCCCTGTACAGACGCTCGACTTCGGCTTTGACGGGCGCAGGGCTGGTCGTCCGGATGCTGCCTGTAACGTCGTAATCGTTGCGCCGCATATTTTGACTGACGAGGTGCCGGCCGCGCTGGGTGCGGCGCCCCGCGGCCCCTTTTCCGTGCCCGCAAGTAGGGATAGGATGGTCCGGCCGCAGCAGCCTGTCTGTGGAACACGTCACGGATGAAGTGGCGGCGCGCGTAAATATTTGTCATGGGCATGCG
>Ga0315556_1000023_pt1 | contig 65828 bp, 60 predicted proteins | sample SalMarSW160310MG_FD_202112 | JGI IMG/M metagenome (GOLD analysis project Ga0315556, IMG submission 202112) | Salt marsh sediment microbial communities from the Plum Island Ecosystem LTER, Massachusetts, United States - Salt Marsh Sediment SW1603-10 ...
TCGGGAACGCCGTGCCCCTTTGCCTCGGGTGCGAAGTTCTTCACCAGGAAGGCCACGACAATGGCCCCCAAGGCCGGCACGAGGATCACCCCCCATCCCCAGGGACCGGGCGGCGTATGCAGGTTGGCATCATAGCCGAAGGCAAACTGGCCGAGGAACAGCACGTTGTGGACAAGCCCGATGAGCATGCGGAACCCCCAGGCGCCGACCCCGCCCACGCAGCCGACCAGAAAGGCCAGCACCGACAGACCCAGCAGGTTGGGGTGGCGTCCATCGTCTTGCTTCGCACTCACCATCCCCTTCGTGTCCCTTTCCCTCATAGATCGCCTTGGTTGATGATGGCGGTGAGGCTGGTCGGCGCTCTGACCGTGCCTGTGCCATCATGGCCAGCACAACTATGCCGCTCGCCACGAAAAGTCTAATCCTTCGTTTGCCTGCCTGGCGTCAATCACCACGGCTTTCCTTGTTGACCCAGAACCAGGCATTCAGGGCGCCCAGCACGGCGCCGGCCAGCAGCAATGCCAGGGTCCAGGAAAAGTGCTGCGGCGCGACCCGGTCGAGCCACCAGCCAAGGGCGATGCCGGCGAGCACGGGAACCGCTACCGACCAGCCGACGAGGCCGAACATGCCGAAGCCGAACCACAGCCCGTGTCGGCGCTCGCGCTGTGCCTTGAGGCGGCGCTCGGCGGCGCGTCCGATCTCGCCGGCGGTGTCGGGCGGGGTGAAGTGATCGGGGGCCCTGTCGCGGGGATCGCTCACCATCACCTCCCGACATCGCGCAGATCGAGGAAGCGGCGCACCACGCCGGCCTCCAGCCGGGCCAGCGCCAGACGGGCGTCGCGCTCGAGATCGCTGAGATTGAGAAATTCCCTTTCCACCGCCCGTTGCAGGTTGGCGAGATCGTCGCCAGCCACCGCCCGCCTGGCGGCGATGCGCACCCGTTCGCCGGCCTTCAAGAGGACCCCATGGTCGATCGCCACATAGTGCTCGGCGCCGCTGGCATCGACATAGACGACAATGCCGGGGAGGACTGCGGCGGCGATGTCGACATGATGGGGCAGGATGCCGAAGGCGCCGTCAGCGCCGCGCGCCGTCAGGCGGCTGGCCTCGACCTCGACGAGGGTTTCGGCAGGCGTGAAGATGGCGAGTTGCATCAGGGCCTCAGCCATCCCCGCCTCCCTTGGCCGGGGTCCCGGTCGCCTTGAGGTCGGCGAGACCGCCGATCATGTAGAAATCGCTTTCGGGCCGGTCGGCAAATTCGCCGGCCAGGATGCGCTCGGCGCCGTCCAGGGTATCTTCCAGCGAAACCAGACGGCCGGCGTGACCGGTGAACTGTTCGGTGGAAAAGAACGGCTGGGTGAGGAAGCGCTCCAGGCGGCGCGCCTTGGAGACCGTTGCACGATCGCCTACCGACAATTCGGCCATGCCGAGCATGGCGATGATGTCCTTCAGTTCGTCGTATTCCGCCAGGGCTGTCCGCACGCCTTGAGCGATGCGGTAATGGCGCTCGCCGACGGTCGCCGGCGACAGCATCTTGGAGGACGACTGCAACGGGTCGATGGCCGGAAACAGCCCCTGGCTCGCCCGCTTGCGCGATAGCACCACGGCCGCCGAAAGATGGGCAAAGGTGTGGGTCGCCGCCGGATCGGTAAAATCGTCGGCGGGGACGTAAACCGCCTGAATCGACGTCATGGAACCGGCGGAGGTGTTGCAGACGCGCTCTTCCAGTTCGGCCAGTTCGGTGCCGAGGGTCGGCTGGTAGCCGACCCGCGAGGGAATACGTCCCAGCAGTCCCGAAACCTCAGAGCCGGCCTGCACGAAGCGGAAGATATTGTCGATGAGCACCAGCACGTCGCGGTTCATGGCATCGCGGAAATATTCCGCCATGGTCAGCGCCGAGTGGCCGACCCGGAAGCGCACGCCCGGCGCCTCGTTCATCTGGCCGAACACCATGACGGAATGATCCAGCACCTTGGTGCGCTGCATCTCGCGGTACAGTTCCTCGGCCTCGCGGCAGCGCTCGCCAATGCCGCAGAACAGCGATACGCCTTCGTATTCGGTCGCCATGTTGTGGATCATCTCCATGATCAGCACGGTCTTGCCCACCCCGGCGCCGCCGAACATGCCCGCCTTGCCGCCCCTCTCGATGGGCGCCAGCAGGTCGATGGCCTTGATGCCGGTTCGAAACACGCCGGCCCCGGTGGTGCGCCGGGCGAGCGATACCGACGGGCGGCGGATAGGCCAGCTGTGGACTTGACCGAGGGTGCCCTTGCCGTCGATGGACTCGCCGAACATGTTGAGCATGCGCCCCAGAATGCCCGGGCCCACCGGCACCATGAGGGGCTGAGCGGTGTCACGCACGGGCATGCCGAGATCGAGAGCCGAAGATGACTTGAGAACGAGGCCACGCACGATGTGTTCACTGACAATGTCGGCGACTTCGATGATGACGTCGCCGGCCCCGCCGTCATCGAGCACGGCGCCGATCTGCGGCATGGCGCCGGCAAAACGGGCATCGACGATGGTGCCTTCGATGGCAATGATCTCACCGATACGGGAGTCCGTCGGCTGCAATGGCGTTACGATGTTGCTCAAAAAGTTATTGCCCTGGTCAGCGAACAAAAGCCAAGCGCATTATTTCCAGCCAATGTCGCGGCCACCTTGATCTGCATTAAGGAAGCACCAGCCGGCAGGCGCCAAAGTTACAATAAGGTGATGGTGCGCGCGAAACTTCCCCACACCGCTTTGCGGCTGACGCCTTGCTTTGGTATAAGTTGATCTTGTGGCAAGACAAAGCAGAAATCCGGGATTGTTGCATTCAGGCCCCCGCCTGCCGGAAGATCATCCGTCCGCTATCGCCGAGCGCTCTCTAGAGCCGGCCGGCGCTGATGATCTTGGTCAGGAAGCTGCGGGTGCGTTCTTGCAGGGGATCGCCGAAGATTTGTTCGGGCGGGCCTTCTTCATGCACCACGCCGCCATACAGGAAGCACACCTTTGAGGCCACGTCGCGGGCAAAGCCCATCTCGTGGGTGGCGAGCAACATGGTCATGCCTTCCTGTGCCAGATCGCGCACGATGCCCAGCACTTCGGCGACCAGTTCGGGATCGAGCGCGGAGGTGATCTCATCCAGCAGCAGCACCAGCGGCTCCATGGCGAGCGCCCTGACGATGGCGACGCGCTGCTGCTGGCCGCCGGACAGGCGATCGGGGTATTCCTTGGCCTTGGCTTCAAGGCCGATGCGCTGCAGCAGTGTCATGGCGCGTTCCTCGGCCTCGGCGCGCGGCATCTTCAGCACCCTGACCGGCGCCAGGATGACGTTTTCCAAAACCGTCATGTGGGGGAACAGGTTGAAGCTCTGGAAGACGATGCCGATGTCGCGGCGCAGGGCGTTGAGGTCGACCCCCGGCCCGGTGACCCGGTCGCCGTGCAGGCGGATCTCGCCGCCTTCGATGGTCTCAAGGCCGTTGATGCAGCGCAGCAGGGTGGACTTGCCGCAACCCGACGGTCCGATCAGGCACACCACCTGATGCTGGTCGACGTTCATGTCGAGCCCTTTGAGGATCTCGAGATCGCCGTAGCGCTTGACCACCTTGTTCATTTCAATCAACGGCATGGTCTTATCCTCTCCTATCCGCCGGCCCGCATGCGCCGCTGGTCACGGGCGATCAGGCGATCGACCATCCGGGTCTGGGGAATGGTGATCAGCACGAACAGGAAGGCCACAGTGGTGACCGACGACAGGTTGAAGTGGTTGCTGGCGATGATCTTGGCCTGGTTGAAGGCATCGATGGCGCCGATCACGTTGACCAGCGCGGTGTCCTTTTGCAGCGAGATGAAGTCGTTGAGCAGCGGCGGGATGATGCGCCGCACCGCCTGCGGCACGACAACATAGCGCAGGGTCTGGCCGAAGCTCAAACCCAGCGAGCGCGCGGCGGCCGTCTGGCTCCAGTGGATGCTTTCAATGCCGGAGCGGTACACTTCGGCGACGTAGGCCCCATAGGTCAGGGTAAGGGCCAGGATCGCATACCATTCCGGTGCGAAATCGCGGATGACCGGCAGCCCGGTCAATGGCAGCCCGAAGCCCACCAGATAGATGGTGATGATGGCCGGCAGACCACGAAACACGTCGGTATAGGCGGTGGCGATGAGGCGGATCGGCCGGCCGGCATCGCCGGGGATCAGGCGGGCGATGGCCACCACCAGACCCCAAACCAGCACCAGCACTTCGCCTATGCAGAAGATGTAGACGTTGGTCCAGAAGGCGCGGATGACCAGACCGAAGGAGGAAAAGATCAACGGAATGAAGATGAAAGTCTTACCCACCGCGACGTCGTTAGCGATGATGAACAGCCCGATGGAGAGCACCAGCACCACGGAGACGGCATAGCCCATGGTGATCAAGGCGAAGTTGCGGGCGGCGGCGCTCTCGACCCGGGCATCGACGAGCTTGCTGGAGGCGATGGCGGCCTGGGCGCGGCGCGCGGCGGTGAACGAACGGTAAGCGGGGATGAACAACAGGACCGAAACTGCGCCGGCGATCCACAGGGCCCAGTGAATCACCGCACTCTCGACCTTGGACTGGGTCATCACCTCCTCAATGGCGGCGATGACCCGGAAGGTCGCGGCCGCCACGCCCAGGGCGATCGCCAGTGCCAGTAGTGCCAGACTGGTGCCGGGATTGGGCGGTACCGGGTTGCGCCAAAGATCGCTGCGGTCGGTTTGCTGGTTGGCGAGGGGACCGGTCATGGCGGCAAGGCCTGATGGTTGAACGAACGGAAAGAGGCAGGATAGAGCGCCCCTCCCTCGGGATCATCCCGGGGAGGGGTGGGGTTGTTGCGGATCAGATCAGGGCTTGAAGTAGGGAACCTTGGTCGGGTCGGAACCCCATGCGGCTGCCAGATACTTCGCCGCCAGCTTCTTCAGGGTGCCATCTTTCTTCAGCGCGGTAATGATCTTGTCGAACTTCTTGCCGTTGGCAGAGCCCTTGGGATAGAGCGCACCGTAGGTTTCGCCGGTGTGGTACTGGCCGACCACCTCAAACAGGCCATGCGACTGGCCGGCCTGGGCCAGCACGATGGAGGTATCGGTCATCGCGGCATCAATCTGGCCGGCCTGCAACGAAGTGAACATCGACGAGGTGTCGGGGAACACCTTCGGTGCGATCTCGGGCTTCAGCTTGTCGGTCACGAAGGCAGCACCGGTGGTCGCCTGCTGAACGCCGATGCGTGCCTTCTTGATGGAGGCTGAGTTGAGCTTGGTACCCTTCTTCACCATCACGCCGATGTCGGATGAGAAGTAGGGTACGGAAAAGTCCACCACCTTGGCGCGTGCCGGGGTGATCGAGATTTCCGAAAGCGCCATGTCGAAATCCTTGGTCTGGCCGGCGACCAGCGCATCCCAGGCGACGTTCTTGACCACCAGCTTGTCGAGCCCGGCGCGGTGGGCGATGTTGGCGGCCATGCAGTATTCGTAGCCGTCCTTGATGCTGTCGGGCGTGTCGCCGTTCCACCAGCCGACCGCCGGCAGGTTGACTTCGACGGTCAACTGACCGGGGATCGCCGGCTTGATCGGCGTCTCGCCCTTCTTGCCTGTAAGGGTGCAGTTGCCGATCATCGAGGCGGCGAAGACCGGCCCGGGCAAAGCGATGGCGAGCACGATGCCGGCAAGCGCCACGCGGCGAAGCGGCGAGATATGATTGGCTTTCATGGATTGATCCTCCTGTCTTGATCAGTGCTGATTGTTGTCGTTCACAATGATCGCGGCGGCGGCACGCAGGCCACCGTCACGATAGGGCTTTGGGGGAGAAAGGCTTCTGTCACGGCCGTGAAAGGCTTCACGCCGAGGACCCGTTCATTGACTGCTTGTGTGCTTGGCATCGAACTGAAGCACCCAGAAGCTGGGCGCACAGCAACTGCCTAAGCGCCCGCATTTGATGATGTTTGCATATATGCGTGGCGGTTCCAATGGCTTATAGCCGACCTTTACGCGGACGCGACACTACGTCACTTTTGGTGGCCGAAGGCAAACTTGGTAATTGCCTTTCCGCCGGACCCCTTTTCTGCCCCCGGCATTTCATGTTGTTTATCGGCCAGTTGCGATCAGTTGCGCGAAGGCCGGAAATTGCGGAAGGAAACCGCCAGCGATGAGCGCATTGCAGTATCTCCCTCTGCCGCTTGCCTTCTTCACGATCCTGGTGGGGGTGTTCGTCCTTCTGGTGATTGTCATCGAGGTGGGGCTGCTGCGCTACGCCTACATGCGGCTGGGCATCAGTTCGCGCATGGCGTTCCTCCTGCTGTTCGCTTCGCTGGTCGGGAGCTACATCAATTTGCCCCTGTTCGATCTGCCGGCGAGAGAGGTGATGTCGGGACGGGTGATCTACTATTTCGGAATGCAATATGTGGTCCCGTCAGTGATCAACTGGCCGGCGACGCTGGTGGCGGTGAACGTGGGCGGCGCTGTCATTCCGGGGCTGGTGTCGCTGTTTCTGCTGATCAGGAACAGGCTTTGGGTATCGACCTTCATCGCCACGGCCGGGGTGGCGCTGGTCGTTCATTTCATGGCCACGCCGGTGCCCGGCCTGGGAGTCGCGGTTCCCATTTTCGTGCCGGCGCTGACCACGGCGATTGTCTCACTCCTTCTGTCGCGCGAGCACGCAGCCCAGCTTGCCTACATCGGCGGCAGCATGGGCACGCTGATCGGGGCCGACCTGCTCAATCTCGGCAAGGTGCAAGGACTAGGCGCACCGATCGTGTCGATCGGCGGGGCGGGCACCTTCGACGGCATCTTCATCACCGGCATCCTGGCGGTGCTCATCGCCAGTTTTTCGTCGGGAGTGGGATCGGGGCGCAAGGGGCGCGCGCGTAAAACTCAGTAGATGCCGGCGTAGCGGGTGCAAAGCTGATCGCCCTCGATCCCCTCCACGAGCTTCAATTCCATGCGCTTCATGCCGGTATAGGTGGCAAGGGCCGGCTCGCTGAACCAGCCACACACCTCAGCGTCGGCGGCAAGGCAATCGAGGGCTTGGGGCAGGGATTGCGGCAGGCGCCGGAGTTTCATTTTCTCACGTTCAGGCGCGCTCAGGGCGGCGGGGTCGCCGTCGAAGATGGCAGGGGCGGCGAGCTTTTCGCGGATGCCGGCAAGGCCTGCCCGCAGCATCACGCCCAGCACAAGGTGCGGCGAGGCGGTGGCGTCGGCGGCGCGATATTCGATATTGAACTGGCGGGCCGGATCGCGTCCGCCGATGGAGGTGAGCGGGCAGATGCGCAACGCCGCCTCGCGGTCCTGGCGGCCCAGCCAGGTGTAACTGGCGCTCCAGTGGTGGGGCTCAAGGCGCATGGCCGAAAGCGGCGACGGCGCGGTGAAGGCGGTGAGCGCCGGCAGGTGGCGCAAAAGCCCGGCGCAGAACGATCCGGCGAGGCCTGAGAGCCCGCCCGGTGCCTGCGGGTCGTAGGCGGCGGGACCGTCCGGACCGGCAAAACTGAAATGCACATGCACCCCGTTGCCGACGCCTGCAACAGCGATCTTGGGCGCGAAGCTGGCGCGCCAGCCATTGAGGCGGGCGGCCTCGCGCACGATCTCGCGCACCATGGCGGCCCGGTCGGCGGCGACGAGACCCGGTGCGGGCGAGGTGGTGACCTCGAACTGGTCCTTGCCATATTCGGCGATGAACACCTCCGGCTCGAGACCGGCCTGTTCGAGGGCGGCCATCAGTTCGGGGGCGAAGGGATCGGCACGGCGCAGCGCTGCGACGGAAAAGGCCGGTGCGGCGGGCCAGTCGGCGTCGAGGATCTGGAATTCCTGCTCGAAGGTGGCGATGAAGTCGCACCCCGTCGCTGCCTTGAAGTCGGCCAGCGCGCTCTTAAGGAAAGCGCGCGGGCAGCACGTCCAGGGGGCACCGTCGAGCTCGACGATGTCGCACATGACGATGTCGAGCGGGGTTGCGGCGCGGGCCGGCCAGGCGCGAAAGCGCGCCGTTTCATCGGCCAGCAAGCGCAGGTCGCCGGCGCTGCCCCAGGGGTTGGGGTCGGCGATCTCATCGAAGGGGGTGAGCGACATGTTGGCCGGCACCCAGCCGCAGGTCTTGATCGCGCCGGAGGCTTCAAAGGTGCGGCGGACGAACGAGCGGGCGCGCATCAGGCCGGCATAATCGACGATCGCCATGGAGACCAGCGGCTCAGGGATCGCCGGTTGCGCGACGCGCGGGCCGGTCATGGCGCCAGGCCCGCAAGCCGCGCCACTACCTCATCGGTCGTCGTCACCCAGCAATAGCCCCCGAAGGCAGAAAGGGCGCTGTCGTGGCGGGCCTGGCTCAAGGTGGCCGAGGCGTCCTCCGGCAGGCTCACCAGATAGCCGCGATCAGAGGCATCGCGCACCGCCATGTCGACGCACTGGTCGGTGACGACGCCGGCGATGATCAGGTATTTCACCCCGAGATTCTTCAGCACGTAGTCGATGGCGGTGGAGTTGAAGACGCCGGAAGACGATTTGGGCAGCACGATCTCGTTGTCGATGGGGGCGAGCTCGCTGATCGGCTGCCCCTCGGGCGCGCCTTTGGGAATGAAGATGCCGGACAGGCGATGATCGAGCGAGATGTCGCGGCCGTCCTTCGTCAGGGCCTCGATGATGGTGTGCAGCACGTTGATGCCGGCGGCGCGGGCGGCGGCGAGCAGGCGAACCTGGTTGGGAATGGCGGTCTGGCGAAGGCGCTTGAAGAAATAGTGGTCATCGCCGCGCTCGGGATAGGCGGGATCGCGGCCGGGGCGGCAATAGATCTCCTGCAAATCCACGAACAGCAGCGCCGTCTGATCGCGCTCGTAGGGGGCATCGCGGCGCGCTGGATGATGTTGCATCGCCATCGATCCTCAATGCACCGCGGCGTACATGATCTTTTCCTGGGTGGCCTCGACGGGCGGGATCTCCTCGACCACCCGGCCCTGGCGGAAGACCAGAATGCGGTCCGACAGGTTCATGACTTCCGGCAGGTAGGACGAGATCACCACAACGGCGAGGCCGTCATCGGCCAGCTTGTTGATGAACTGATGGATCTCGGCGATGGCGCCGACGTCGACGCCGCGCGTCGGTTCGTCGAAGATGACGAGACGCGGCTTCTGGATCAGCCCCTTGCCGATCACCACCTTTTGCTGGTTGCCGCCGGACAGTTCGATCACCCGGGCATTTTCGTTGATCGCCTTGACGTTGAGGCGCTTCGACCAGTCCGCCGCCAGCTCGCGCATCTCGGCGAAATCGATGATGTGCGAGCGTTCGAGGCCAGCCGCCAGCAGCCCGGAATAGAAATTCTCGGCAATCGACATGGTCTCGAAGAAGCCTTCGCTCTTGCGGTCTTCGGTGACGTAGATCACCCGATCCTTCACCGCCTCGGCCGGTACGTTATAGCGCACCGGGCGCCCGTCCAGCTTGATGTCACCGCCGCGCAGGAAGTCGCGCTTGTAGATACCGGTGATGATCTTGAAGGTCTCGGTGCGCCCTGATCCCACCAGGCCGAAGATGCCGGTGATCTGGCCCTTGAAGATGGAAAAGGAGTTGTTGCGAACCGCGTTGCCCATGGAAATGTCCTGCACCGACAGGACCTTGGCGCCGGGCTTGCGGATCTGGGCGAGGCTGCGGCGGGTCTTGTAGATCTCGCCGGACAAGGTGCGCCCGACCATGGCGTGCACCACTTCGTCGCGGGTGAAGTCGCTCGCCTTGCCTTCGGCGACCTTTTCGCCATCGCGCAGGATGGTGATGCGGTCGGCCTCGGAAAGCGCTTCCTCCAGTGTGTGCGAGATGAAAACCACCGAAACGCCGGATGCCTTCAGCCGCTTCATCAGGGCAAAGAAATAGCGCTTTTCCTCCGGCGTCAGTGCGGCTGTGGGTTCATCGAAGATGATCACCTCTGCCTTGTGGTGGACGGCGCGAGCAATCTCCACCATCTGACGCTTGGCGGCGCCGAGGCTCGCCACGGGCGCGGTGGGCGAGACAGTGAAGTTGAGCGACTGCAGGAACTGCTGGGCGGCGACGTTCACGCCGCGCAAGCGGTTGAGGAATTTTTCCGAACCCAGATAGATGTTCTGCGCCACCGTCATCGACGGCACGAGGCTGGTCTCCTGGAACACCATGGCGATGCCGTCGCTCAGGGCCTCGAACGGCGAGGCATAGGCGACCTCGCGGCCGCGGTAGAGCATGCGGCCGGACGTTGCCTCCACCACGCCGGCCATGACCTTGGTGAGGGTCGACTTGCCGGCGCCGTTCTCGCCGACAAGCGCGTGGATCTCTTGGCGCTCGAGCACGAAGTCGATGTCGCGGATGGCCGGCACGCCGCGATATGCCTTGGTCACCTTCTGCATCTCGATGATGGGGCTCATGGTCGGGCCACCTCGCTCGACGGACGAAGGGAAAGGATGGCATCGCCGCCCCGCGAGGCAGCCAGGATCGAGGCCTCGTGCAGGATGGCGCTGGTCACGCCATGGCGGGTGCCGTTGGCGCGGCTGTGGTAGCTGGCCACCGGCTGCAGTTCGGCATCGAGCTCCACCACCAGCCCGCACGAGCGGCTGGGCGACCATGGCTTGTGGATGCCCATGGTCCTGACGCCGCCGCATTGCAGCGGCTCGAGGAAGGAGCGGCTGGAGGACAGGGACGGGGCGATCCAGTAGCGCGGGTCGATCTCGCGCATCATGTCGGCGCGGTAGTCGTCCTCTGAAAGGATGAACTCGATGAGGCGGTTGCGCGGGGCAAACAGCGACAAGAGGTAGCCGTCCCGGCGTGGCGACAGGCGCGCCGGGTAACCGGGCAACTGGGTGAGGACCGGCAGCGGTTCGCCGCCGCCGGCGGGTATGGCGACAAGCCGATGGCGCCAGGCCTCCGAGACGATCAGCCGGCCAGCCCCTGGGTCCATGACGATGCCGAAGGGAAAGGCCAGCCCCTGGGCAAGACATTTGCGCTCGCCCGAGGAGAGCGACAGGTGCCAGACGCTGCCGAGGGCGTTTTTCTCCATCAGGTCCATGGCCCAGTTGGCGGGGCGGTGCTGGCGTGATCCATCGCACACGAACACATCGTGCTCGCCGGCGAAGGTGATGGCGACGGGGCAGCCGAAGCCGTCGATGTGCCGGCGGGCCTTGCCGGGCCCCAGAATCTCGATGCTGCCGGCATCAAGCCCCACCGCCAGGAGGCCCGCTTCGCTCACCGCCAGGGCGGATACGGCGCTGTCGAATGCGGCGATGATCCGGGGTTTGGCATTCTTGCGTTTGCCCAGTTCCAGCACCTGGCCGCCGGAGGAAAACACCACCTTGCCAGCCGTTGCGGCCAGATTGTCGGGCGCCTCGACAGCCAGCCGCACATCGGCCTCCTCCAGCAGGTTATTGGGGCGCAAAGTTCCGTCCATGGGTGGAATGGTCACCGCCTTGCCGCGGAACAGATCGAGGATGGGATCGAGGATCATGAGCGCGGCCCCCAGTATGAATCCATGGCGGTCCAGTGGGGGTCGGCGCCTTCGAGCTTGTAGCGGCCGATGCGGTTGTTGAGGATGCCGCCGATGAACAGGTCGCCCTTGTGCTCGCGCATCGAGGTGACCATCGGGTGGCTGAGCCCGGTCATGTCGCCGAGGGTGCCGAGGATGCGGCCGGTCCCGTCGAACTTCACCACGCCGCCGGTATTGATGTTGGGGAACAGCCATTCGTCCTGCGGCAGGCGGCTGGTCATGCGCTTGCGGAAGGCGGGATGGCGCAAGGCGAGGTCAAACGAGGGCGTGCGCATGCCGAGCCAGGCCATCCAGTAGTTGCCGTCGGAAGCGCGGTTGACGTTGTCGGGATAGCCGGGCATGTCCTTGATGACACATTCGGCGGTGCCGGCCTTGGGGCCCTCCAGCCAGTAGCGGTGCACCCGGCAGGCCCAGCTTTCGTTGAAGAACAGCGACTTGCCGTCGTGGGCAAGGCACACGCCGTTGGTGTAACGATAATTGTCGAGCAGGGTCCTGGTCTTGCCGGTTGCCGGATCGTAGACGAGAAGGCGGCCGGTGGGACGGCTCTCGATCGAATCGATGGCCCATTCGTGAGCATCGTAGCGGGTGGTGGAATCGGTGAAATAGATTTTTCCATCCGGCGCCACGTCGAGGTCGTTGGGATCGCGCAACGGCCCGTCATCGATCACCGAGCCATAGGAGCGGTTGGTCTCGGCGGAGAGCTGCTTCACTTCGCCGGATTTTGAAATGGCATAAAGGCCCATGGCGCCGACGCACGACAGAAGTGTGCCCTCGCGGTCGAAGGCAAGACCCAGCGGGAAGCCGCCGGTGTGGGCGAAGACTTCGGATTTCTTGTAGTCGGGGGCGAAGAAGCGGATGATCTCGCCGTGGCGGGTGCCGCAATAAAGGTGATCGTCGCGGTCGAGGATGACGTCTTCGGGGCCTTCCAGTTCGCCCAGCCCGATATATCGGGTCTTCGAAATCCGGTTGTTGAGCGCATAGGGCGAAGCGGAATCGGGCAGCGCCGACTGGGTCTCGCCCATGCGATGATAGATCGGCGCCACATAGAGCTCGTCGAGGACCTTGTGGCGGTTCTTGAGCCAGCGGATGTCAAACACCACGGCGACCGCCAGCAACAGGCCCAGCACCATCTGGTTGGTGCCGCTGCCGTAGCCGAGGCGGACGAGGCCGTTGGTCATCACCAGCACGATGATGGCGCCCATGATCCCCTTGCCGATGGAACCGCGCCCACCGCCGAGCGAGATGCCCCCTACCACGGCGGCCGTGAGCGCCTGGATCTCCAGACCGAAGGCGGTGCCCGGCCCGGCACTGGAAAGCCGTGTGGCATAGAGAAAGCCGGCAACACCTGAGCACAGCCCGGAGAACACGTAGGTCATGAAGACGGTTTCGCGCACCCGGATGCCGGCATTGTGGGCCGAGCGCCGTGAACCGCCGACCGCCAGTACGTGCCAGCCCGGACGCGAGCGCGTGAGCGCTACATGGGTAACGACGGCCAGTGCCAGCGCCGCCAGCACCGGTGTCGACAAGCCGAAGAGGGTGCCGTCGCCAACGAAATCCCAGACGTCAGAGGGCGTAAAGGACATCTGCACCAGCGAGCCGTACTGGACAGCGAGGATGTCGAAGACAGCGCGGCCGATGACCAGTGTCACCAGGGTGGTGAGAAACGCCCTGAGGCGCATGAAGCCGATAAGATAGCCGTTGACGGCACCGAACACGGCTCCGGTGGCCAAGGCGGCGAGGAAGGCCAGCCACGTGGGAAGCTGGAAGATGGAAAAGGCGGCGAGCGAGGTAAAGGCCGACAGTGCGAAAATCGAGCCGACCGCCAGGTCGATGCCGCCACCCAGCATCACCACGCTCAGCCCGATGACGACGATGGAGAACTCGCCGAGCTGGCGGGTCGATTCCTGCAGCGAGTAGAGGCCGAAAAAGCCCGGGATGGCGCTGCCGAAAATCGCCACGGTTGCAACCAGCGCGGCAAACGGAATAGCGTTGTCGGCCCAATGCTTGGTCAGGATCTCACCGATGACATGATCGGGAATGAAGTTGTAACGCCAGGCCTGAAGCCGCTCGCGGGAACTCATGTTCGAATACCGGTCCGAATGAAGGGCGGCCGGTGGAGGCCGGCCGCCCGAGGAACGCACATCAGTGCGCCGATCACTTGCCTTCAGCTATTGCCTGCAGCCCCTTGAGGCTCCAGCAACTTCGCGGCTTCATGTTGTCTTTGGTGATTGTCGACAACAGCGTGTAGATGTAGGTGGGCGTCGTGCCGGGCTTCTGGCCGCTCTGCAGGAGATACTTGATCATCGCCACCATAGCCTCGCTCTCGTTGACGAGCTCGGTGGAGACAACGGCGCTGAACGTGCCATCGCCAAGAAGCTTGCAGTCGGTGGTTTCTTCACCGCCACCGGTGGTGACCAGATAGATCTGCTTCATCTTGCCGGCGTCGCGGATCGCGGCCGCCGCGCCCGTGGCGTCACCATCCCAGAAGTCGATGATGCCGCACATGTCAGGATGCTGCTGCAGCATGGTGGTGGTGACGGTGCGCGAAGTGGTGGCGTCCCAGTTCGAGTCGGGCTTGGCGACCACCTGGAAATCAGGATGCTGCTTCATGACTTCCATGATGCCGGCATACTGGAACAGGCTGGTGGCGTTGGTCTCGTCGCCCTGAACCAGGCCGATCTTCTTTGACGAGTTGGCCCCGCAGCCCTTGATCACCGCCTCGGCCTCCAGCCGGCCCAGTTCGGTCCAGTCGCCGCCGACATAGGCGTCGGCCTTGAAGTTGGCCGGATTGTCAATGAGGATGACGTAGATGCCTTCCTTTTGCGCCCGGCTCAGGAGCTTCGAGTAGGAGTTCAGGTCGAACGGCATGGCAATCAGCACATCGGGCTTGTTTTCCGAAGAGATCGCCTCGGTGATCGCCTGGGCGCCCGCCTCGACCTTCCAGTTCGGGTCGCGGGTCTCGAAGATCCCGCCGAAGCCTTCGACTTCGTGCTTCAGGATAGCCATCCAGCCCTGCGCCAGGTCGAAGCCGGTGGCCATGGGCACGAGCATGACGCGTTTGCCCTTCAGTGCCTTGGCATACTGCATTGGGCCCGGATCGGCGGCCGAGGCCTTATGGACGTTGACGCCCAAGACTATGGTCAGGGCAGCCGCAGCCGCCATAATCATCTTGAGGTATTTCATGTCGCTCCCTTTCCGTTACGTTTCGTGGCTTCTTGCTTGCCGGCTTTGAGCACCGGTTTCTCTCAAATATCGCCTTGCTGCGAGGTCTGCTCGTCACGCGGGTTGATGAGCCCGTCGATGATGATGGCGGCCAGCAGGATGGTCGCCTTGATCAGGTTCTGGATGAGGACCTGGATGTCGAGGATGGTCATGACATTGGACATGATGCCGATGAGGGCTGCGCCGAACAGCACGTTGCGCACCCCGCCCTTGCCGCCCGACAGCCCGATGCCGCCGATCACCGCCACCAGGATGATGTCGTAGAGCAGGGTGGAGTTGACCACGCGGGTGTTCATCCAGTGCAGGCTTGCCGCCGTCAGCAGCCCGGCGATGAAGGCGATGAGCGCCGAGACGACATAGCGCAGCATGAGCATCGGGCGCACGGGGATGCCGACGTTGCGCGCCGCGACCGGGTTGTCGCCGGCATAATAGACGTAGCGCCCCCACTTGGTGTAGCGCAGGAAAAGGAAAGTGGCGAAGGCGATGGCGGCGAAGATGAAGACTTCGATCGGAATGCCGGCATAGCGGATGCCGCCGAGGACCTCGACCCAATGTCCTGCCGGCACCGGTATGGCGTCCTGGGCAATGAGCTGCGAACGCACAAAGCCGAAAACGAAGGCACCGCTTGCCAGCGTGGCGAAGATCGCCGGCACGTCGGCATAGGCAATGAGGAAGCCGTTGGCGAGGCCGATGACGAGGACGCCACCGAGGGCTATCGGCAGGGCCAAGGCATCGGGGGTGCCGGCGCGCAGCATCTGCAGGTACCAGGCCACCGACATGGCCATGATGGCGACCGCCGACAGATCGATTCCACGACCGATGATGACGATGGCCATGCCCAGCGCCAAAATGCCAAGCACCGACACCGAACGCACGATGGAGATGAGATTGTCGGGGGCGATGAAGCCCCGCAGGGTGAGCGCTGCGATGACGAACAGCAATATCGCCAGTGCCAGGACAATCCTCTCCTGGCTCACCACCACCGATTTGCGAACCGACGTCGTCATAGCCCCCCGCAAGGCCGTATGTCCACTCAACGATAATCCAGACCCTTCATCAGGGTTGTCCAAGCGCGCGGGCTTGTCAACGGCGGAAAGTTGCCGCTGCTGCCCCCAGGGGGCGTCAGCCGTTCAGCTTTCGATCTCCAGATCGAAATTCTCCTGGCCGAACCATTTTGCCAAGCGGATGTCGGCAGTTCGGGCGTGGCCCTGCATGCCTTCCAGCCGCGATATGCGGGCACAGGCCGGGGCTATTTCCCGATTGGCCTCGCGGGTCATGCGCTGCCAGGTGACGGTCTTGAGGAACTTGCCCACCGACAGTCCGCCGGTATAGCGCCCCGCCGCCTTGGTGGGCAGGATGTGGTTGGGGCCGGACACCTTGTCGCCGAAGGCAACGGTGGTTTCCTCGCCGAGGAACAGCGAGCCGTAGTTGCGCAACTTTTCATGCCACCAGTCGAGGTCGGCGCATTGCACCTGCAAATGCTCCGAGGCATAGCGGTCGGAGGCGATGACCGCCGCCTCGCGGCTTTCCGCCAGCATGACCTCGCCATAGTCGCGCCAGGCATCGGTGGCGCTGCTGCGATTGGGCTCGGGCAGGCTGGCGATGAGGCCGGGAACCAGATCGAGAACCTTCTCGCCCAATGCCGCATCGAGGGTGATGAGCCAGACGGGAGAGTTGTAGCCGTGCTCGGCCTGGCCGACGAGATCCCAGGCGACGATCTCCGGATCGGCGGTGTGATCGGCGATCACCATGCTCTCGGTCGGTCCGGCGAACATGTCGATGGCGACGCGGCCGTAGAGGATGCGCTTGGCCTCGGCGACGAACTGGTTGCCGGGGCCGACCAGGATGTCGGCCGGGCGGTTGCCGAACAGGCCGAAGGCGAGCGCCGCGATGCCCTGCACGCCGCCGAGATTGAGTGCCACGTCGCAGCCGCACACCTTCAAGGCGAACAGGCTGGCGGGATGGATGCCGTCGCCGGAGCGCGGCGGCGAGCAGGCGATGACGTTTTCAACCCCGGCCACCTTCGCCGTGGTGACGCTCATGAGGGCCGAGGCGATGTGGGCATAACGCCCGCCCGGCACGTAGCACCCGGCGGTCTCGAGCGGAATGTTGCGATGGCCGGCCATGAGGCCGGGGATCACCTCGATCTGGGTATCCAGAATGGCGGCGCGCTGGGCTTCGGCGAAGCGGCGGATGTTGTCATGGGCAAAGCGGATGTCGTCCCTGAGCTTGGCCGGCACCTTTTCATCGCACGCCGCCCACACCTCGGGTGGAACGACGATGTCGCCGGTCCACTTGTCGAGCTTTTCGGCAAAGCCGCGCGCGGCGGCATCGCCGCCTGCCTCGATCTCGGCCAGCATGGCCTCGACGGTGCCGCGCACGTCGGCCTCGCCGGTTGCGGCGGTCTTGGCGGCCTTCTTCAGATACACAATGCCTGACAGATCACTCATGGCTACATGCGGCCTTTCCATGGCACGGTCTTGCGTTCGATGAAGCGCATCAGCATGTCGAAGGCATAGGCGATGGCGGCAATGATGATGATGCCCATGATGACGGTCGCCGTCTGCAGGAACTGCGAGGCGGTCAGCACCATGTAGCCGAGGCCGCGGGTCGCTGCGACCATTTCGGCGGCCACCAGCGTGGTCCAGCCGAAGCCGATGCCGATGCGCATGGAGGTGAGGATTTCCGGCATGGCGGCGGGCAGGATCACCTGCAGCAGCACCTGCCAGCGCGTTGCACCCATGGAATAGGCGGCATGGATCTGCTCGATCGCCGCCGAGCGCACGCCGGATCGGGTGCCGAGTGCCAGGGGGGCGAAGATCGACAGGAAGATCAACAGGACCTTCGACAGCTCGCCGATGCCGAACCAGATGATCATCAGCGGCAGATAGGCGAGCGGCGGGATGGGGCGGTAGAATTCGATCGGCGGATCGAAGATGCCGCGGGCGATGCGGCTCATGCCCATGGCGAGGCCGAGCGGGATGCCGACCGCGCAGGCCAGCGCAAAGGCGCCGAACACCCTCAAGAAGCTCGCCCAAGTGTGCATCAGCAAGGTATCGCCGGCAAAGCCGTCGCGGGCGGTGGTGTAGAAGGTCTTGAGCACAAGGAGCGGGGAGGGGATGAAGAGCGGCTTGACCCAGCCCATGCCGGTGACCAGCGACCACGCGCCGATGAGCACCAGGGCGCTGACGGCGGAGATCCACATGCTTTCGCCCTGGCCGGGCACGCCATAGATCTCGCCGGGCTTGGTCGGCTTGGCACGCATCATGCGGGCGAAGAAACCATCGGAACGCTTGTTGTCGGGCTCAGACATGATCGCCTCCCAGGGCCAGTTCGTCGCCAAAGATGATGGCCAGGATCTGTTCGCGCATCTTGATGAATTCGGGTGAGGCCTTGACGGCGCGGGCGTCGCGTTTTTCGAAGTACTGGCGCGAAAAATCGAGGTCGAATGTGTGGGTGATGCGTCCCGGACGCGGCGACATGACGATAAGGCGGGAGCCCATGAACAAGGCTTCCTCGACGCTATGGGTGATGAAGAACACCATCTTGCCGGTTTCTTGCCAGATGCCGAGGATGAGTTCCTGTGCCTTTTCGCGGCTCAGCGCATCGAGCGCGCCCAAGGGCTCGTCCATGAGCAGGATTTCCGGATCGCTGGTCAGCGCCCGGGCAATGCCGACGCGCTGCTGCATGCCGCCGGAAAGTTCATAGACCGGGCGGCGCTCGAAGCCTTCGAGGCCGAGCAGGCGCAGGTATTTCTGCGAGATTTCCAGGCGCTTCGCCTTGGCGATGCCCTGCAGCTTGAGCCCGAAGGCCACGTTGTCGACGACGTTCAGCCACGGCATCAGCGCATGGCGCTGGAACACCACCGAGCGATCGGCGCCGGGACCGGTAACCGGGCGGGCGTTGAGCTTGATCTCGCCGCTGGAGGGGGCAAGGAAGCCCGCCAGGAGATTGAGCAGGGTCGATTTCCCGCATCCCGAGGCCCCCAGCGCCACCACGAACTCGCCATCGCTGATAGACAGGTTGACATCGCTGAGCGCCTTGACTTCCGGCGTGTAGAGACCGGCCGGAAACACGACGTTCGCATGATTGACTTCCAGTTGCGCCATGGGTCAGCCCCCCCGGGGTCCGTTTGCCTGCCGCCGGGTGCGGATCCCCTTCGGGTATCGTCCCTAGGGGATCCGTCCCTGCCGGCAGGTCGGGTTTCAGCTTACTTCATTGCATCCTTGATGAAGCTGGTATTCACGAACTTGGAATAATCGTCGAGAGCGGTGGGAATCTTATGCTGCTCAACCAGGAACTTGGCGGTTTCCTTGAGGCTGTTGGCGATGGCGCCGCCCAGCCAGTCGGGCGAGACCTGCTCGGCAAGGGTCGGCAGCTTGTAGCCTTTCAGGATGGTCGGAATGTCGGCGGGCTTGGCACCGGTGCGCTTGGCAATGGTCATCACCGGCGCGGAGTCGGGCGTCCATGCAGCGGGATTGCTGGTATAGGAGGTGTCCGCCGCGGCGATGGCCTTGACGAAGGCAACCATGAAGTCATGGTTCTTTTCACCGAATTCGCGGTTCACCACCCAGCCGTCGAATGTGGGATAGCCTTTGACCTGACCGGCATCGATGATGACCTTGCCGTTGGCCCTGACCTTGGTCTGCACCGGATCCCAGATGAAGGTCGCATCGATCTGGTCCTGGGACCAGGCGGCGGCGATCTGGTCGGGGCTCATGCCAAGGACGGTGACGTCGCTGGCGGGGACGCCGGCGTTCGCAAGCGCACCCATGAGCGAGAAATGCGACGTCGAGCCAAGCGGCACACCGACCTTCTTGCCCTTGAGGTCGGCGACCGCGGTAATGCCGGTGCCGTCGCGGGCGACCAGCGCCTCGGCGCTGCCGATGCCGTCGGAGATCATGAACAGTTGCAGGTCGACGCCCTGGGTGGTGGCAATGGCGAGCGGCGAGGAGCCCAGTTCGGACAGCTTGATGTCGCCCGAGGCCATGGCGGCGATGACGTCGCTGCCGGCCTGGAACTTGCGCCAGTCGATGGTCCAGCCGGTCTCCTTGGCGAGCTTGTCGCTGGCGGCGACAAGCTGCATCGGGGTGGCGTTGCCGAAGTGGCCGATGGTGACGGTCTTGTCGGCGGCTTGTGCCAGACCGATGTTCATTCCGCATGCCAGCGCAATGGCGGCAGCGGTCTTCAGGAACCTTGACAGCATGACTTTCTCCCTATGCTCGGTTCGTTTCGCCGCCCCTGGCCGGTACTCGTGGCACGGTCCGGCTGGGCGGTCTTCAATCGCGGCGATCGGATGATCACATGCGCGACATTCTCCGTGGCTCGTCATCGTTCGTTGCTTCCGGCCGGGTGAGGCCCAGCGTAACGATCTCCTCGCTCAGCACATCGAGGGCATCGATGACGGCGGCTGAAGGATCGAGGCTCGAGGCGAGCACTGAAAGCTCGGTGCAGGCGACCAGCAAAAGGTCGGTATCGCGCGCCATGAGTTCACCGGCGATCGACGCGAAGGCCCTGCGGTTGGCGGGCGAGGTATCGCCGCGCTTGACCGCCTTGATGATGCCCATGAGGTCGGACTGGCGCTGCGGCCACACGAGGCTGATGCCGAGCGGGGCAAGGGCCTTGTCATAGAGGCCGATCATCTTCACCGCGCTCGAGGCCAGCATGCCGATGCGGCGGTGGGGCAGGATCATGCGGGAAATGCGCTCAGCCGTCAGGGCGATCATGTCGAGGAGCGGAATGGTGACGCTGGCGGCAATCTGGCCGGCATAGGCATGGGCGGTGTTGCAGGGAATGGCCAGCACGGTGGCGCCGGCGGCCTCCAGCCCCTTGGCCATGCGGATCAGTTCCGGCGCCGGATCGATGCCGTTGCCTTCGATCAGGGTGGCGATGCGCGAGGGTATCTTGGGATTGTTGTCGACGATCATGTGGATGTGGTCGCCATCGTCGCCGGCCGGGGTCAAAGCGATCACCCGGCGCATGAGGTCGAGGGTCGCCTCGGGGCCCATGCCGCCGATGATGCCAATGACCGGATGGGGGGGAACGCCGGTGGTCATGAGGCCTCCAGCGCGAAATTTTCCGTGACCGAAAGTTCGCCGCGGGCGAGCGCGGCGCGGGTTTCCATGACGCATTCGCGGATGATGGTGCCGATGAGGCGGCAATCGGCAACGCTGAAGGTCAGCGGCAGGCGCATGTCGAGGAGGTGTTCGAGGATGCGGTCGGTTGCCGGCAGCGCCTGGGGCGCGACGTAGCGCCAGGTCTGGTGGCGGCTGGTATAGGCGACGGGCTCAGGCGCCCCGAACCACTTGAGTTCGACGCCGCGTGCCTTGCAGCGCTTCAGGGTGTCGATGATGGCGGGCGCATCGAAATCGGCAAGCTGGAACTGGATGGATGAGCCGACGAAGGCTTCTTCCGCCGGGCGCTGCGGGAGCCTGAGGCCCGGCACATTGGAAAGTTCCTCCTCGACCGCGCGGTAGCGGGCGTTCCAGCGCTCGCGGTTGGCATCGAGTTGGGCAAGCTGCGGCCTGAGGATGGCGGCGCGCAGGTTGTCCATGCGCCCGGAACAGTTGGGCGTGTCGAGGCGGATGTCGGCGAAAACCTCATGAGAAGGTCCGGCGGTGTGGCGGTCGTAGAGCATGTAGGAGCCCGACAATATGGTGGCGCGCGCCATCAGGTCGGCATCGTCGGAGCAGATGAAGCCGCCCTCGCCGGAATTGATGTGCTTGTAGGTCTGGGTGGAATAACACGCCGCCAGCCCATGGCGTCCGCTGGGGGTGCCGCGCCAGGCCGCGCCCATGGTGTGGGCGCAGTCCTCGATCACCTTTACCTCATGAGCATTGGCGATCGCCATCAGCCGGTCCATGTCGCACAGGTGGCCGCGCATGTGGGACAGCAGCAGGGTGCGGGCGCGCGAGCTTTTGATCTTTCTTTCGAGGTCATCGAGATCGATCACCAGATCCTCGGTGGTCTCGACCAGCACTGGACGGCCACCGGCTGCGGCGATGGCACCGGGGACCGGTGAGAGGGTGAAGCCGTTGGTGAGGACGGGCTCGCCCGCCGCAAGCCCCGAAGCCTTCAGGGCGGCTGCGAGGGCATAGCCGCCGGAGGCACACGCGAGGCAGTAACGCGCTCCGGTTGCCTTTGCGAATTCCTGCTCCAGCAGGACGGTTTCGCTTATCTCCCCGGGTGCGGTGTTGTAGCGGTGCAGGCGGCCCGAGCGCATGACCTCGACGGCGCGGGCGATCGCCGCCTCGGGGATCGGCTCCTGTTGGGTGAAGTTGCCCTGGAAGATGCGCTTCACGCGGCCATCCTCTCCTTGCCTCAGGCCACCGCGGCCTGGTGTGCATCAAAGCCGAAATCGGCCACATAGGCGAACAGCGCCGCCGAGCCGCCGGTGTGGATGAAGACGACGTTTTCACCCTTCTTGAAGACGCCCTTGCGGATGAGGTCGATGAGGCCCGCCATGCCCTTGCCGGAATAGACCGGATCGAGAAGGATGCCCTCGTGGCGGGCCAGCATGGTGATGGCCTCGATGGTCGAGGGGGCGGGAATGCCGTAGCCCTTGCCGACATAATCGGAATTGGCCACCACGTGCTGGCGCCTGACGATGCCCGAAAGGCCGAGCTTGTCGGCGGTGGCGCAGGCCAGCTTGAAGACGTTTTCTTCCTGCTTTTCCTTCGGCGCCCTGACGCCGATGCCGAGCAGTGGGACGCCGGCATTGATGCCTTGAAGACCGGTCACCAGCCCGGCCTGGGTGCCGGCGCTGCCGGTGGCGGTCACGACGTGGCTGATATTCAGGCCCAGATCGTTGGCCTGGGTGATGAGTTCGACGGCAGCGTTCACATAGCCGAGGGCTCCTGTCGGGTTGGAGCCGCCGCCCGGAATTGAGTAGGGATTGCGGCCTTCGGCGCGCATGCGCTGGGCGACCTTTTCCATCTCTGCGTCCATGTTGGAATCGGCCGGGCGGTGCTCGATCGAGGCGCCGTGCAGTTCGTCCAGCAAGACGTTGCCATTGCGGGTGTAGTCATGATCGGTCTTGCCGGTGCGGTCTTCGAGCAAGACGTGGCAGGCAAGGCCGAGGCGGGCGGCACAGGCGGCCGTCTGGCGTACGTGGTTGGACTGGGTGGCGCCCAAGGTCAGCACGATGTCGGCGCCCTGGCCGACGGCCTCGGCCATCAGGAATTCCAGCTTGCGCGTCTTGTTGCCGCCGGTCGACATGCCGGTGCAGTCATCGCGCTTGATCCAGATCTCCGGCCCATTGAGGGCGCGGGTGAGATTGGGTATGGGTTCGAGCGGGGTCGGCAGGTGAGCCAGGCGGAGACGGGGGAAACGGGCGAGATTCATCTTGAAATCGATCCTCGATGACGGTGGCGCCGCGACGAACGTCAGGGGGTCCGCGAGGCTCCTTTAAACAATCCTGCGATGTTAGAAGCAGAAACTGGCAGAAACCAATGCCAATCCCGCCTCATTTCATGCATAATCGGCATAATAGGGAAAGGGGGCCCGCGGATGGAACTCAAGTGGCTGGAAGATCTGGTGGCGCTTGCCGAGACCGACACGCTGACCAAGGCGGCCGAGGCGCGTCATGTCACGCAGCCGGCCTTCTCGCGCCGCATCAAGGCGATCGAGGACTGGCTCGGGACGCCGGTGATCGACCGCACCCGCAAGCCGGCGCGGGTGACGCCGGCCATTCGCCGCCAGCTCAACGGCATCCGCAGCCTCGCCCAGAACTTCCGCCACCTCAAAAGCGAGATTCAGGCCTGGGAGAATGCCCAGGGGCGGCTGGTCATCGCCGCCCAGCACACGATTTCGGTGGGTTACCTGCCGGGTTTCATCGCCCGCCTGCAGGATGTCCTGCCGTCGACGGCGATCCGCCTCAGGTCCGCCAACCGCGATGAGTGCTACACCATGCTGATGACCCGCCAGGCGATGCTGCTGGTCAGCTACGAAACCGCCCGGCTGCCGCTGGCGGCGGATGAGGCGTTGTTGGAAAAGGTGCGGCTGGGCGGTGACAGGCTCATCCCGGTCGCGCGTGCCGGCTTTGCCGAGCGCTGGCAAACCGCGGCCGAAGGCCTGCCGGTCCTCAACATCGTATCGTATCCGCCCGATGCCTTTCTCGGCGCCGTCCTGCACCATGCTATCCTGCCGCTCCTGGGCAACCAGTATCGTATCTCGGTGGCGTGCGAGACGGCGCTGGTGCCGGCGGTGGCCGAACTGGCGCTTGCCGGGGTGGGGGTGGCGTGGCTGCCGGCGCTGGTGGCGGCACCGCACCTGGCCGCCGGGCGGCTGGAGGACCTGAGCCCCATCCTCGCCAGCCAGGCCCTCAGCGTGGTGGCGGCGCGGCTCAGGACGCCGCGCTCGCTGTTTGCCGATGCGGTATGGACACAGTTGCAGTTCTACGCGGCGAGCGCACCGCAGGTGCAGGGTCCTCAGCCTGGTCAGTCGACGATCGCCTGATAGACGAGGGCGCGCAGTTCCTTGCGGTTGGGCCAGGTGCTGGAGGGCAGCAGTTGGGTGAGGAACACCACACTCAATTCTTCGGCGGGATCCACCCAGAAATAGGTTGAGGCCATGCCGCCCCAGCTGAAGTCGCCCGGCGATGCCGACAAGAGCGACCGCGCCGGTGAGAGATTGACGGCAAAGCCCAGGCCGAAGCCGACGCTGGAAAACGACGTCTCGCACCAGTTGGCGGGACCCATGGAGGCGAGGTCGCCCGACAGATGGTTGGCGGTCATCAGCTTCAGCGTGCGCGGTCCGATGAGGCGCTCGCCGTCGAGCGTGCCGCCTGAACGCAGCATCTCGGCAAAGCGCAGATAGTCGGGGCCGCTCGAGACAAGGCCGCCGCCGCCGCTCAACGTGTCGACGTGGCCTTGCGCGAAATCGGTGGGGAATTCCACAAACCTGGCCTCGGGCGAGAGCATGTAGCAGGGGCCGAGCCGTGACAGCTTTTCCTCAGGCACGGCGAAATAGGTGTCGGCCATGGCGAGGGGAGCGAGGATGCGCTGCCGGAAGAAGCGATCGAGGCTGAGGCCTGAGACGATCTCGACAATACGGCCGACGACGTCGGTGGCCACCGAATAATGCCAGCGGGTGCCGGGCTGGAACAGCAGCGGCTGGCGCACCAGACGGCCGATGGTTGCGGCAAGGCCGCCCGACTGGGGCCAGAAATCCACCTTGCCGGCGGCATAGGACTTGGCCAGCACATCGTCCTGGAACTGGTAGGTGAGGCCGGCGGTATGGGTCAGCAGATGATGCAGCCTGAGCGGTTCGGCCAGCGGTTCGGTCTGGTCGATGCGTTCGGCGCCGGGCACCAGCACCTTCAGATCGGCGAATTCGGGAATGAAGGTCGAGACCGGATCGTCGAGATGCACCAGCGCGTCTTCGTAGAGCATCATCAAGGCGATGGAGGTCAAGGGCTTGGTCATCGAATAGATGCGCACCAGATCATCGGGCGCGTAGGGGCGGCCGGCGGCGATGTCGGCGATGCCGCAATGGCCCGCCCATGCGAGGTGGCCGCGGCGGGCGATGAGGGTGGCGGCGAAGGGAAATCGGCCGCGATCCACGTAACGCTGCATCCAGCCTGAAATGCGCTCAAGGCGCGAGGGATCGAGACCGGCGGCTTCCGGCCTGAAAGGCTTATCGAGCATCTTCAGTTTCCTTGTCGAGGGCTTCCTGCATGAGGTCGGCGATGGCCAGCGAAGCGGCATCGCCCCTGGCCCGCAACGCTGCCATCGCACCGCGTCTCGCCGGCTCACCCTTGTGCTGGCTCAGCTTCTTCTGGGCCTCGATGCTCTCGACGTCCACGGCGATCACGGCGATGGCGTGCAGCATGGCTTCGAGCTTGGCCGGCGGCATCTTGGCGCTGGTCCACACGGGCTTGGGCGCCAGGCGGGCCTCGAAGGTGGCCGACAGGCGGTCGACATGGGCGCGAAAGTCTTCTTGCGGCACCAGACGGGCGGTGCCGGTGAGGTGAACGGCCGAATAGGTCCAGGTCGGCACCTGATCGGCAATGCCGTACCAGTCGGGGCTGATATAGGCATCGGGTCCCTGACAGGCGATGAGCGCCTTGCATCCCGCCCCGATGTGGGTGTGGATCGCATTGGCACGGGCAACGTGCAGCGTTACCCGCAACCTGCCGTCGGGCATTTCATCCACCAGAAACGGTACATGCACGGCCAGCGGGGTATCGCCGGCGGCCACGACAAACAAGCCGAAGGCGCGTTCGCGCAGCAGGGCCAAGGCCTCGCCCGCATCGATGCCGAAGGCTGGATGGACATACATGTTCAGGTTTCCGCAACGCCAGAGGCGCCAAGGATGATATTTTCAGGGCCACATTGCAATGCGGCTCTTGGCTACTGGTTGCCAAGCACCTCGTCGACGGCGGTCTTCATCGCCGCCACGACGATATCGGCCTCATCGGTTGTCAGGCACAAGGGCGGGGCAAAGCCCATGATGTCGCCCTGCGGCATGGCGCGGGCGATGACGCCCTGTTTCAGCAGAGCAGCCGCGATGCGCGGCCCAACCTTCATTGCGGGCTCGAATGAGGTGCGCTGCGCCTTGTCGGCCACGAATTCGACCGCGCACATGAGACCCTCGCCGCGGATATCGCCGACATGGGTGTGATCGCCGACGGCCGCCCGCATGGCGGCGATGAAATAGGCCCCGGTCCTGCCGGCATTGGCAACCAGGCCCAGATCGTCGATGAGCTTCAGGTTGGCGACACCGGCGGCGGCGCCGATGGGGTGGGCGGAATAGGTCCAGCCATGGCCGATGGCGCCGAACTCGTCGGTTCCTTCTTCCAGCACCTTCCATACGCCCTTTGAGATGATGGAGCCGGAGAGCGGCGCATAGGCCGACGTCAGGCCCTTGGCGATGGTGATGATGTCGGGTTCGATGCCATAGTGGGTGGAGCCGAACATGGAGCCCAGCCGCCCGAAACCCGTCACCACCTCATCGGCGATCAGCAGCACGTCGTATTTCTTCAACACGGCCTGGATGGCCTGCCAGTAGCCGGCGGGCGGCGGCACCAGGCCGCCGGTGCCAAGCACCGGCTCGCCGATAAAGGCAGCGATCGTGTCGGGGCCTTCGGAAAGGATCAGCGCTTCGAGTTTTTGCGCGCAATGGGCGGAAAATTCCTGCTCCGACATGGCGGCATCGGCGCGGCGGAAATAATACGGGGCCTCGGTGTGGATGACCTGGGCGAGCGGCAGGTCGAATTTCTTGTGGAACAGCTCAAGACCGGTCAGCGAGCCGGTCATCAGGCCGGAACCGTGGTAGCCGCGCCAGCGCGAGATGATCTTCTTCTTCGATGGGCGCTTGAGGACGTTGTTGTAGTACCAGACCAGCTTGACGTTGGTCTCATTGGCATCCGAACCCGACAGGCCGAAATACACCCGGCTCATATGGGCGGGGGCGCGCTCTACGACCATCTTCGCCAGGGTGATCGAGGCCTCGGTGCCGTGCCCGACATAGGCGTGGTAATAGGCCAGTTCGCGTGCCTGGGCGGCAATGGCGTCGGAAACCTCGCGGCGGCCATAGCCGATATTGACGCAGTAAAGTCCGGCAAAGGCATCCAGCAGCCGGGTGCCGTCGCGGTCGGTGATGTAGACGCCCTCGCCGCCGGTGATGATGCGCCCCGGCAGCTCGCCGCGGGCGAACTGGGCAAGGTGGGTCGAGGGATGGAAGAAATGTTCGCGGTCCCAGCGGTCGAGCTGGTCGTTGGTGAGCATGGTGAGGGGTGTCCTTGCCTTGATGCCGGTCGCCCGGCGTTATGGCATGCAGAATGCGAGTTCGACCAAGGCTTGTCAATTGTGATGAGTTCCAGCATGGTTGAAGCATGTCAATCTGGCCACCCGATCCGCTCACCCTGAAGCGACCCGCCTATCGCACGCTGGCCGAATGCGTGGTCAGGGCCGTGGAGGCCGGCGAGCTCAAGGTCGGCGACCGGCTGCCCACCCATCGCAAGCTTGCCATGCAGCTTGACCTTAGCGTGCAGACGGTCAGCCGCGCCTACGAGGAATTGATCCGGCGCGGCACCATCGGCGCAGTGGTCGGACGCGGCACGTTCGTGCGTGCCGGACCGGCCGAGACCAGAACGCCGTTTCTGCCGGAGACCCAGCACAACACCCTGGTGGACTGTTCGCTGCTGAAGCCGGTGTGCGAGCAATTGCACATGGACCACATGCGCGCCGCGCTGGCCAGGCTTGCCACCGACCTGCCGGCAACGGCGGTCTCCTCGTTCCGGCCCAACACCGCCTTGCAGAAGGATCGCATGGCATCGCTTGCGTGGCTGGCACGCTGCGGCATTCAGACGCGGCATGAACTGGTGCACCTGACCAACGGCTGCACCTCGGCGATGACCATCGCGCTGATGACTGCCACCAGTCCCGGCGACCTGGTGGTGACGGAACGGCTTGGCCACCACACGCTCAAGCCCCTGACCCACTATCTCGGCCTGCGCATCAAGGGCCTGGAGATCGATGATGAGGGCATCGTGCCTGACGACTTCGACCGGGTATGTGCGGGAAATGCCGTAAAAGCGCTTTACGTAATGCCCAGCGGGCTCAGTCCGACGGCTTCGATGATGAGCCTTGAGCGGCGCGAGACGCTGTGCGCGGCGGCCCGCAAGCATGACGTGCTGATCATTGAAAACGATGCCTGGGGACCGCTGCAGCCGGGACGCCTCTCGCCGATGGTGGTGCTGGCGCCGGAGCGCACCTTCTATTTCACCGGGTTCAGCAAGTGCCTCATGCCGGGCCTGCGCATCGGCTACCTGGTGGCGCCGGAAACCTTCGGCTCGGCGGTTGCCAACCGGAATCTGGTGACCAACTGGATGGCAACCGCCATGGTCGCCGAGATCGCCTCGCGCTGGGTCAGCGACGGTACAGCCGCCTATCTGCTGGACTGGCAGATGGCAGCGCTTGGCAGGCGCAACGCGCTGGCGGCGCGACTGCTGGGGGACATTGCCTTCCGGGCCAGCCCCAACGGCCTGCATATCTGGCTGCCGCTGCCCAGTCCATGGAGCGAAGACGCCTTCGTGACCCATGCCCGCCTGCACGATGTGGCCGTGGCGCCGGGCTCGGCCTTTGCCATTTCCGATCCCGTCCCCGAGCCCGCCGTTCGCATCTGCCTCGGGGGGACGACTGCTGAAGGCCTCGAGCGCGGCCTCGAGGTTATCGCCCGGCTTGCCCGCAGCCAGCCGGAACCAGCCCTGCTCACCATCTGAGCCGCAAGCCAGGGTCGCGAAGATTGTCATGATTTAATAATTCATTTGACTCTCGATTGTCCTTATTTCAGGCTTCAAAGAAAACAGAACAATAAACGGGCTGGACAGGGGGGGTGTGGGCCTTGGCTGCACCGATCATTCGCATCGACAAGGTGTCGAAGAGCTTCGGCGCCCATCAGGTGCTGAAGGATCTGAGCTTCGATGTCGGGGCGGGCGAGAAGCTGGCGCTGATCGGTCCCTCGGGCTCGGGCAAGACCACCATCCTGCGCATCCTGATGACGCTGGAGACCATCGATGGCGGTTTCATCTACGTCGAGGACGAGCCGCTGTGGCACATGCCGCGCGACGGCCAGCTGGTGGCGGCGAATGAAGCCCACCTGCACAAGATGCGCGCCAAGACCGGCATGGTGTTCCAGCTTTTCAACCTGTTCCCGCACAAGAGCGTTCTAGAGAACGTCACCCTGGCCCCGATACTCACCAAGGGGGTGTCGAAGGCCGAGGCCGAAAAGCGCGGCATGGAGCTGCTCGACATGGTGGGCATGGTCGACAAGGCGTCCGCGAAGCCGGCCAGCCTGTCGGGCGGCCAGAAGCAGCGCGTCGCCATCGCCCGGGCACTGGCGTTGCAGCCGCGTATCATGCTGTTCGACGAGGTGACGTCGGCGCTTGATCCCGAACTGGTCGAGGAGGTGCTCAATGTCATGCGCAAGCTGGCGGCCGAGACCGACATGACCATGCTGCTGGTCACCCACGAGATGAGCTTTGCCCATGATTTCGCCGACCGGGTGCTGTTCTTCGATGCCGGCAGCATCGTCGAATCGGGCCCGCCGGAGCAGATCTTTACCGACCCCCAGCAGGAGCGCACCAAGACCTTCCTGCGCAAGGTCATCGCCGCTGGCCAGCGCCTGTGACCGGCGCCACAAGGTCGTTCGCGACCCAGGCTGAACGAAAGAGAACGTCAATGTCGCTTCAAGGAGGAACTGAGCCAATGACCCTGACAAAGTTACTTGCATCCACAGCCACCGCGGCGGTTGCCGCGCTGTTCATCGCCGCGCCGCTGGCAGCACCGGCAAAGGCCGCCACGCTGAAGGAACTGAAGGCGCAAGGGTTTGCCCGCATCGCCATCGCCAACGAGCCGCCGTGGACGAAGGTCTCATCCGACGGCAAGGTCTCCGGCGCCGCACCCGACCTGGCGCGGGCGGTGCTCAAGAAGCTGGGCGTCAAGGATATCGTGGCGTCGATTTCCGAATACGGCGCCATGATCCCCGGTCTGCAGGCGCGCCGCTTCGACATGGTGTCGGCGGGCCTGTTCATCAAGCCGGAGCGCTGCGCGGCGGTCATCTTCTCGCAGCCCGACTTGTGCGATGCGGAAAGCTTCATGGTGAAGAAGGGTAATCCGAAGGGCTTGAAGTCCTATGCCGATATCGCCAAGACCGGCGCCAAGGTGGGCGTCGTCGGCGGCGGCACGGAGGAAAAGCTTGCCATCGAGGCCGGCGCCAAGCGTGAGAACGTGATCGTGGCCCCCGATCCGCAGTCGGGTGCCAAGATGCTGCAGGACGGCCGCATCGACGCCTTCGCGCTGCCGGTCCTGTCGATCAGCAGCCTCCTGAAGAAGGCCAACGATCCCAACCTGACGATGTTCGCGCCCGTCGAGGGCACGCCGATCTATTGCGCCGGCGTGGCGTTCCGCAAGCAGGACACCGCCTTGCGCGATGCCTACGACAAGGAACTGGCCAAGATGAAGGCCGACGGGGAGTTCGCCAAGATCATCGAGCCTTACGGCTATTCAGCCGCCGCGGCCATGAAGACCACCCGCGCGAAGCTGTGCGGCGGACCGAACTGAGCCACAGGCAAGCAGGAGGCGGTGGCTATGGTGCCGCCGCCTTCAAGACCACAACGGCCCGGGTCGATCGCGCATGGAACAGTGGTGGGGATATCTCGGTCTGATAGCGCAAGGCGCGGTCGTCACCGCCCAGATCACGCTGCTGGGGTGCGCCCTGGCGCTGGCGGCGGCGTTTGTCGCCGGCTTGGGACGGATATCGAAATACTGGCCGCTGCGCTGGCTGGCGACCGCCTACATCGAGTTCTTTCGTGGCACATCGATCTTCGTGCAGTTGTTCTGGGCCTATTTCGTGCTGCCGCTGCTCGGCGTGCCGCTCACGCCGTTGCAGGCGGGCGTGCTGGCGCTGGGGCTCAATGTCGGCGCCTACGGGGCCGAGGTGGTGCGCGGCGCCATCCAGTCGGTGCCGCGCGAGCAATATGAGGCCTGCAAGGCTCTCAACCTGACGCGCTTGCAGGAATTGCGCTACATCATCATGCCGCAGGCCTTCGTCTTGATGCTGCCGACCTTCGGCAACAATGCCATCGAGCTGCTGAAGGGAACAGCGGTGGTCTCGCTGATCTCGCTCTCCGACCTGACCTTCCAGGCCCAGGTGGTGCGAGCGCAGACCGGCTCGACGGCCGTCCCCTTTCTTACCATCATGGCGGTCTACTTCTTCTATTCGACGGTGATTTCCTCCGCCATCCGCGGCCTCGAGCGGCGCCTGTCGCGCGGCCTCGACGTGACCAAGGCCTGACGCCGATGGAATGGGACTGGGCATTCGTCTGGCAGATCCTGCCGCAACTCGGCCAAGGGGTCATCATCACCATCGAGGCGACGGTGATGGGCACCATCGTGGCTATGGTGCTGGGCCTTGTCCTTGCCATTGCGCGGCGTTCTTCCAACAAGGCGGTGGCGCGTCCGGTCGGGTTCTTCTCCGACTTCGTGCGCGGCACGCCACTTCTGGTGCAGCTTTATTTCCTGTTCTACATCCTGCCCGATGTCGGCATCCTGCTGCCGCCGCTGGTGGCGGGCGTGATCGGTCTGGGCGTCCACTATGCGACCTATACCGCCGAGGTCTATCGCACCGGCATCGACAACATTGCGCGCGGGCAGTGGGAGGCGGCCAAGGCCGTCAACCTCGATACCCGCCAGACCTGGGTCCACATCATCATTCCGCAGGCTATTCCGCCGATGATCCCGGCGCTTGCCAACTATTTCGTGGCCATGTTCAAGGAAACGCCGCTACTGGCCGCCATCACCGTCATGGAGCTGATGGGCCAGGCCCGGTCGCTCGCCAACTACAATTACAAGTACGCCGAACCGATGACGCTGGTCGGCGTGTTCTTCCTCGCCGTCAGCATTCCCTCGGTCATCGGGTTGCGCTATCTGGAGCGTCGCTACAGCCGCAGGGAACGCTGATCGATGCCCACAATGAACCCGCCGCAGGTCTCCATCGCGGCCACAAAAGTCCGCTTCGAAGAGCGCGCGGCCGTGAAACGTCTCGGGTTGATCGCCCTGGCGACCGATCTGACGAGCGAGCGCGATTTCACCCGGCTGGTCCCGGCGGACCGGGCGGCGGTGCATGTGGCGCGGCTGGCGTTTGAAAATCCGACCACGCCGGAAAACCTCGTCAAGATGAGCCCCCGGCTGATCGCCGCCGCCGATCTGATCCTGCCGGACGAGGCGCTGGCCGCGGTGTGCTACAGCTGTACCGCGGCCTCGGTGGTGATCGGCGATGATGCCATCGCCGACGCCATCCACGCCGTCCGGCCGGGGGTGCCGGTGGTGACGCCGACGGGGGCGGCGCGGCTGGCGTTGGCGGCGCTGGGGATCAATCGCATCGCCATCCTCACCCCCTACCTGATCGAGACCAGCCGGCCGATGGCGGACTATTTCACCGCCCAAGGGTTCGAGGTGTCGCGGCTCGACTGCTTCGGGCTGCAGGACGACCGGCAGATGGCGCGGGTCCACCATGACAGCATCGTCGAGGCCGCCTCAGCCATCGACAGCCCTGAGGCGGACGGCATCTTCATTTCCTGCACGGCATTGCCGGCACTGGGGGCGGTCGCCGAGATCGAGGCGCGGACGGGCAAGCCGGTCGTCACCTCGAACCAGGCGAGCATCTGGGCAATGCTGCGGCATGCCGGCCTTGACGATGCGCCGGCAGGCTTCGGGCGGTTGTTCGACCACGATCTGCCGTTACATGGCCTGGGAGCCGTTGCATGACGGGCTTGCCGCCGATCGGACTTGGAGAGATTGAAGCAGCGCGCACTGCCATCGCCGGCACCATCCGGCGGACACCCGTGCAGCCCTCGCGCTTCCTTTCGACGCACACCGGCGTGCCGGTCAATCTCAAGTGCGAGCATCATCAAGTGACCGGCAGCTTCAAGGTGCGCGGTGCGTCCAATGCCGTGCAGCGCCTCACCGAAGACCAGCGCCGCAACGGCGTCGTCGGGGTTTCGACCGGCAATCACGGCCGCGGGCTTGCCCATGCGGCGCGTCAGGCGGGTGTCAGGTGCATCATCTGCATGTCCAGCCTGGTGCCGCAGAACAGGATCGACGGCATCAAGGCGCTGGGGGCCGAAGTGCGCATCGTCGGCGCCTCGCAGGACGATGCCCAGGTCGAGGTCGACCGGCTGGTCGGCACCGAAGGCATGACCATGGTGCCGCCGTTCGACCACCCTGACATCATCGCCGGACAGGGCACGCTGGGGCTTGAACTGATCGAAGACGTGCCGGAGGCCGAATGCGTCCTGGTGCAGCTTTCGGGCGGGGGGCTGATTTCCGGTGTCGCGGCGGCGCTGAAGGCGAAGCGTCCGGGTATCCGCGTCATCGGCGTCTCGATGCAGCGCGGGGCAGCGATGTACCAGTGCCTCAAGGCCGGCAAGCCCGTTCAGGTGGAGGAATTGCCGACGCTGGCCGATTCGCTGGGCGGCGGCATTGGCCTCGACAACCGCTATACCTTCGCCATGGTGCGCGAGCTGGTGGACGATGTGGTGCTGGTCAGCGAGCCCGAGATCGCCGCCGCCATCCGTCATGCCTACTGGCAGGAAAGCCAGATCGTCGAAGGCTCGGGATCGGTCGGCCTGGCGGCACTCTTAAGCGGTAAGGTGCGCCCCTCAGGCCCCACGGTGGTGCTGCTCAGCGGCGGCAATATCGCCATCGAGCTGCATCATCGCATCATTTGCGGCGAGGATGTCGATGTGACTAGAGCATGATGTGCGAAAAGTGGAAACCACTTTTCGGATAACATCATGCTCAACATATTGGAATCGATCAGCTTTTATGCAATTGGGTGATTCCACCCAATTGCATGCTGATCTAGGGAGTGTCCTGAAGATGCCCACCATCAGGTTGCTCAGTGAAGGGGACCTGCGGCAGGCGGTGCGGCTCGACCTCGATGCGATCGACTGCATCGAAAAGGCCTTCGCAGCGCTCGCCGGCGGCAAGGTGGTTATGCCGCCGATCCTCTCCATGGCGATCCCGGAGCATAACGGCGAGGTCGATGTGAAGACCGCCTATGTGCCGGGCATTGCATCGTTTGCCATCAAGATGTCGCCGGGCTTCTTCGACAATCCCAAGCTCGGGTTGCCGAGCACCTCGGGGCTGATGATCCTGTTTTCCGCCTCGACCGGCATGCTGGAGGCGCTGCTGCTCGACAATGGCTATCTGACCGATGTGCGCACCGCCGCGGCCGGCGCGGTGGCCGCCCGCCATCTGGCGCGCCGGGATGCCGCCAGCGCCTGCATCATCGGCGCCGGGACGCAGGCGCGGCTGCAACTGCAGGCCTTGTGCCTGGTGCGCCCGATCACCCGCGCGACGATCTGGGCGCGCGATCACGGCAAGGCTGAAGCCGCTGCGCGTGAATTGAGCGAACGTCTGGGCATTCAGGTCGAAGCAGCGGGCGATGCCGCAGCGGCAGTAAGTGCAGCGGACGTGATCGTCACCACCACGCCCTCGTCGACGCCGCTGGTGAAGGCCGACTGGCTCAGGCCGGGCCAGCATGTGACGGCGATGGGTTCCGACCAGCACCACAAGAACGAGCTTGATCCGGCCTGCCTCGCACGGGCCGACCCTTACGTGCCCGACCGGCGATCGCAGACCGAAAGGCTGGGGGAACTGCGCGCCGCCATCGCCGCCGGTGTCGTCAAGGCCGATGCCGTCTTCCCCGAGCTTGGCGATATCGTCGCCGGCAAGGCGTCCGGGCGCGGATCGGATGAGGCGATCACCATTGCGGACCTGACCGGTACCGGCGTGCAGGATACCGCCATCGCCACCTTCGCCCGCCAGCGTGCCGAGGCGGTGGGCGCGGGCAGCGATTTCACCACCTGAGGACGGGGCCCTGCCTCCCGCGCCTCAGCGGTAGCCGTGGGTGCGGAACCAGGCGATGGCATCGGCGAAAGCGTCGTGGGCCGGGCGCGGTGCGTAGCCCAGCTCGGCAATGGCCTTGTCGGAGCGGAAATACATGTGGTGACGGGCGAGCTTGACGCCATCGACGGTGACAAAGGGCTCGTTGCCGCCGGTCAGGCGGGTGAACAGCTCGGCGCCGTAGGCGATGGGTAGTATCGCTGCATTGGGCATGCGAAAGCGCGGCGGCCTGACACCCGACAGTTCGCAAATGGCGCCCAGAATGTCCTTCAGCGACATGTTCTCGCCGCCGAGGATATAGGACTGGCCGATACGGCCCTTGGCATGGGCGAGGAGATGGCCCTCGGCCACATCATCCACATGCACCACGTTGAGCCCGGTATCCACATAGGCCGGCATGCGCCCGGTCATGGCCTGGACGACGATGCGGCCGGTCGGCGTCGGCTTGACATCGCGCGGTCCAAACGGGGTGGACGGCTTGACGATCACCACCGGGGCGCCTTCGTCGTCGATCAGGCGCCTCACCTGCTGCTCGGCGAGAAATTTCGAGCGCTTGTAATGGCTTATCATGCCATCAAGGGTGCCAATGTCGGCTTCATCCGACGGCACATTGCCGGTGGGCGCCTTGAGGGTGGCGACGCTCGAGGTATAGACAAAGCGCGGAACACCGGCACGGGTGGCGGCGGTGATGAGGGCGACCGTGGCATCGACGTTGGCTTCATACATCTCGGCGGGCTGGCGCAGCCACAAGCGGTAATCGGCAGCCACGTGGAAGACGGCGTCCATGCCCTCAACTGCCGCCTCGCGGCTCTTGGCATCGCGCAGGTCGCCTTCGACCAGTTGCAGATCCAGATCGGCAATATTGCGGCGATCGCTTGCGGGGCGGACGAGGGCGCGCACTCGCCAGCCGTCATCGATGAGGCGGCGTGCGACGGCGGACCCGACGAAGCCGGTGGCGCCGGTTACCAGTGCTGATTGTGTCAATTGCAGGTCTCGCGCTTTGACAGGGGGTTCATCAAACTGTAGTGCATCGCCCTTCGGGGGATATCAACCTGCTTATGCGGCAAGCGATGCGTCCTGTCATCATTACGGCCGATGATTTTGGTTACAGTCTGGAAATCAACGAGGCCGTCGAGCAAGCCCATCGCGACGGGGTGCTGAGCGCTGCCAGCCTCATGGTGTCGGGGGCAGCCGCCGGCGACGCGGTGCGCCGGGCGCGGGCCATGCCGACCTTGAGCGTCGGGCTGCACGTGGTGCTGGTGCAGGGCACCCCGGTGCTGCCGGCAGCGCAGATCCCCGCCCTCGTTGCCGCGGACGGCCGCTTTCGAGACAATCTCGCCGGGGCCGGCTTCAAGTGGTTCTTCACGCCCGGCGCGCGCCGCCAGCTGGCCCGCGAGATCGCGGCGCAGTTCGAGGCCTTCAGGGCCAGCGGCCTCGACCTCGATCACGTCAACGGGCACAACCACATGCACCTGCATCCGACGGTCCTCGGCATGATCATCGCCGAATGCCGGCGCAGCGGGTGCCGGTCGGTCCGCCTGCCGCGCGAACCCTTTGCCTTCAGCCACGCGAAAGAATTTTCCGCTTCCTCGCTGGCGGCGTTGGCCGGGCGGGCAGGCCTCGGGCCGTGGCTGGCCCTGATGCGCGCCCGGCTTGCCGCGGCCGGCCTTTGCTGCAACGACTGGCTGCTCGGCATGCATGACGCCGGGCATGTGGACGAAGCGAAATTGCTGGACTTCCTGGACAGACTTCCCGGCGGCGTGACGGAAATACATTGTCACCCCGCCGTGCGCCTGTCGCCCGATGTCGCCAGCGCCATGCCCGGCTACGACAACGTGGCCGAATTTGCGGCGCTCACCGGCCCGGCGGTCAAGGAGCGGCTGTCGCAGATGGAATTACAACCTGTGGGTTACCGGCGTGCTCTGTCGCCGGAGGGCCGTTAAACTCTTGCCTGCCCTATCATTCTATTATACACGGAGCACGGAAGAAACAGGACTCACAGCTGGTCTTTTTCGGGGGATCAGTTCAAACAAAAGTGAAGCTGGATGCTAAGTTCGAACGGCGTAGTGCTGCCGCAGGTCGCACGGTATGTCGGGTGGCTCGATCCGTGCGACTTGACGCATATGGAGGATCGTTCGGCAAGTCAGAAGCTGAACGACGAAGGTTACGTCTTTCTCAAGGGGCTTTTGCCGCGCGATCTTGTCCTTGACGTGCGCGAGCGCTATTTCGGGCAGCTCGACCGATCCATCTGCAAGGACGGCGATACCCGGCGCGGGGTGTTTTCCGGCGCCGTCCCGCCGCAGGACAAACCCTTCGGCGTCAAGGGCCATCCGGCCTACGATTTCGTCCGCAGCCCGGACTTCCACGCCTTTGCGAACAATCCGATCCTTGCCAGGGCGGCGGAATTGCTGATGGGCTCGCCCGTCGAACGCATCCGCCGCACACCGTTCAGGCATTTCATCCCCGGCACCAGCAAGGCCTCGCGCGCCCATGCCGACGGCGCCTATATCAGCAACGATGGCGCCGATGTGCTGACGTTCTGGGTGCCGCTGGGCGATTGCCCGGTCGAGGCGGGGGGCCTTGTTTATCTCGAGGGCTCGCACAATTTTCCCGAACTTGACGAAGCAACGCGCCAGGATGCGCCCAATGATCGCCCGAACGACCGGCGCCCTGTGACCCACGATCTGAAATGGATCGCCAACCGGACGGGGCGGCGTTGGCTGATCGCCGATTACGAGGCCGGGGACGTGGTCGTTCACCTGGCGTCCATCATTCATGCCTCGCTCGATCCGGTGTGCGACGTTATGCGTCTGTCCACCGATATCCGTTTTGTGCGCAAGGGTGTTGCGTGCGATCCGCGCTGGCGTAATGACTGGGCCGCCGACGACGGTTATTGATCGGCAGATTACAGGCGGCCTGTGGCCAGTCCCGATGAACTTGTAACGAGTGGTTTGGCGCGCCTCGCGGATGCATGCATGCGTCACGCGAGGCTTTGCGTTGCCATCACGGTGCTGCTGGCGGTGGCGCTTGCCGGCCTCGCGGCAACGCGGCTGGCGATCAATACCGACACCAATGCGCTGTTCGAGAACACGGCCCCTTTCAGGGTCGCCGAACGACGGTTTGCCAAGCTGTTTCCTGACGAGGACGATCAGATCCTCATTGTCATCGACGGCCCTTCACCGGTCAGGTCGATGCTGGCGGCCGACAGGCTGGTTGCCGCCCTGAAGAAACATCCCGACGTCTTCGTGTCGGTGCGCCAGCCTTCAGGCGGCAAGTTCTTCGTGCGCAACGGCCTGCTCTATATGTCGGTCAAGGAACTCGGCGATGTCGCGGACAGCCTGACGCAGGCACAGCCGATGATCGGAAGCCTGGCCGCCGACCCCAGCCTGCGCGGCCTCGATGGCGTTCTGGCGCTCGCCTACAAGAACGCCGCAACGGGCGCCTTCGATGGCCATTCCCTGGTTCCCCTCGTCAACGAGCTGCAGGCCAAGCTGGCAGCCGACGCGGGTGGCGCCAATCTCGCTATCGACTGGGGCAAGCTGTTTGCGTCGGGCAACAGCCATGCCGGCGGCCGTACCTTCGTTCTCGCCCGCCCCAATCGCGACCCGACCAACCTCGAGCCCGGCGCAAAGGCGACGCGCCTGGCGCGTTCCACGGCGAAAGATCTCGGGCTTACGCCGCAAAATGGCTTCCGGGTGCGCCTGACGGGTTCTATTCCCCTCGAAGATGAGGAATTTGCCACCGTGGCCTCGGGCGCCGAGACCGCCGGCATCGCTTCGGTGGTGCTGGTGGTGCTGCTGCTGGTCGCTGCCTTGCGGTCGACGCGCCTGGTGCTGGCGGCGCTGTCGGCGCTGGTGCTGGGCTTCATGATGACGCTGGGCTGGGCGACGCTGTCGGTCGGGCGGCTCAATCTCATTTCCATAGCCTTTGCCGTGATGTTCGTGGGACTGGCGATCGATTTCGGCATCCAGTTCGCCATGCGTCTGCGCGAGGAACGTTTCCGGCTTGGGGACTTGCAGCCGGCGCTCAAGACGACCGTCGCCAACTTTACCCGGCCGCTCTTGCTGGCCGCCTGCACGACCGCCATCGGCTTTTTCTCCTTTGTGCCGACGGCCTATCGCGGCGTGGCGGAACTGGGCATCATCGCCGGCGGCGGCATCGTCATCGCCTTTGTCCTCACCCTGACCTACCTGCCGGCCATCCTGACGCTGTTTCCGCCCGCTGCGGAGCTGGCTCCCGTAGGGTTTGAACGGGCACGCGGCCTCAATGTCTGGCTTATCCGCCGGAGATGGGTGGTTCTGGGGGTGGCGGGCGCCCTGACGCTGGCGTCGCTCGGGGGCCTGAGGCAGCTCAGTTTCGATTTCGATCCCTTGCATTTGAAGGATCCCAACAGCGAATCCATGCAGACCTTGAAGGATCTGATCAACGATCCCTGGGCCACCCCCTACACGCTCAACGTCATCGTGCCGTCCGCGGCTGCTGCCCGCAGCATGCAAGCCAAGCTCCAGAAGCTGCCGCAGGTGCGCGAGGCGATGACCCTCGACAGTTTCGTTCCCGAAGACCAGAAGACAAAGCTGGGCATCGTCAACGACCTGGCGTTCGTGATGGGCCCCGCCATTGCCCCGATTGCGGCAAAGCCGGCGCCGACGGCGAAGAAATTGCGGGACGCCTTGTCGGGCTTGCGCCGCGCCGCGCAGGACTATCTGGCATCGCCAAAGGCGGCCGGGCCGCTCAAGACGGCGACACAGAAACTGCTGGGCAGCCTCGACAAGATGGCCTCGGTAACGGATCCGGCGGCGCTCACCGGCATTGCCACCAGCGTCGTCGCTGGCCTGCCACAGGAGCTTTCCGGGCTTTCCCTGGCGCTCGATCCGCAAGCCGTCACGGCCGCTACGCTGCCGGATGATCTGCGCCCGAGCTGGGTGTCGGCCGACGGGGAATACCGCGTCATGGCCTATCCGCGTGGCAATGCGCGCGATCCGGCGGTGTTGCGCGCCTTCGTGAAGGCGGTGAGGACGGTGGCTCCCGACGCGGTCGGACCACCGATCAGCATCTTCGAATCGGGCAATCTCGTCATCACGGCCTTCATCACGGCCGCAAGCCTCGCGGTTGCCGCCATATCGCTGCTGCTTCTGGCCGCGCTGCGGCGGATTTCGGATGTGTTGCGGGTGCTGGCGCCGCTGGTGCTGGCGGCGATCTGGACCCTGGGTCTGACCGGCGCCAGCGGCCTCCACATCAATTTCGCCAACATCATCGGACTGCCGCTGCTGCTCGGCATCGGCGTCACCTTCCCGATCTATCTGGTGATTGCCTGGCGGCAGGGCGAGGCCTCGATCCTGACATCGCCGTTGGCGCGTGGCGTCTTCTACAGCGCCTTGACGACGCTGGCGTCCTTCGGCAGCCTCGCGATATCCAGACATCCGGGCACTGCCGACCTGGGGCTGCTGTTGACCATCTCCATCAGCCTGACGCTGGGCATAACCCTGCTCGTCCTGCCCGCACTTCTGGGGCCGCCGCCTGATCGGTCGTGATGCCAGATATCAGCTGTTGTCGCGGGCGACCTTGGCGGTCAATTCCTTGATGCGCGACACGAGGCCGGCTACGCCCTGCTGCTTGAGGACCGCCGAGAACTCACCGCGCCAAACCGCCAGCTGAGAGATGGAATTGTCGAGATAAATATCGATGATGCGGTCTTTCAGCACCCGGTAGCCGAGCGAGACGGGTGCATCCCCCTTGGGCGTGATGGTGGTATGTACGACCAGGGTTCCCCTGCCACCGTCGGTCACGTGTCCGATGTTGAAGTGTTCGCCATCGAAGGCGTTGAAGCGCGCGGCATAGGTGGAAATCGTCCAGTCGGCAAATGCCGCCTTCAGCGCCGATCGATCATTGGCGGGCATGGTATCCCATGACCGCCCGACAACCAGATGGGTCATCAAGTCGAGATCGAAAGTCCGCCTGATGACAGGCCCCAGAGCGGCGCGGCGCTGCTGAAAGTTCAACGTCTGCCCCTGCTTCATCGAGGACAGCAAGGCGTCATAGAGTTGCCGGGTCAGGGCTGTTGCCGATTCTGCCGGCGTTTGCGGCAAGGCCGGCCCGGTCAGCAACACAAACGCGCCGAGCAGGCAAACAACAGCGGTTCTCAAACGCGACAACATCGGACTCACTCCATAATGGCAGGTATCAGTGTCGTTAATTCATGAGGGCGGACCATTTCAACTTCAATCGCGGCAAAACTAAGGTATCGATGACAGCGGCCCGTGGCGGGTCTGCTGGCGACCAGTAGACAATTGTCGTCTTTCCTTCGCCATCAAGATGTGACAACAAGGCTTGGGATGCACGAGCCTCCGGCGCGTGCGGGTGGGGGAAACTTTCCTGATGAGTGCATACTTTGTGCGTGAACTGCTGGTTCTGCCGGTGATCCTGGGCAGTATTTTTGCCATGCTGTCAGTTTGGGCGACCTGGCGGGTACTCGCCCGCCGGGGAGAAGCCGAACAGCGATTCGCGCCGCCGCTGACGGTGCTCAAGCCGCTGCACGGGCTCGAACCCGGCCTGGCCGACAATATCGCATCGTTCTGCCGGCAGGATTATCCGCAATACCAACTCGTCCTCTCGGTGCAGCACAGCAACGATCCGGCCATTCCGCTGATGCGCCGCTTCGAGCGCGACTATCCGCATCTGATCACGGTCGTCATAAAGGACAGGCCCCCGACCCTCAACGGCAAGGTGCAGAACCTCATCGATGCCGTGCCTGCCGCCCGCCATGATTATCTGGTGATCAGCGACAGCGACGTTCGCGCCTCGCGCGATTATCTCACCAAGATCGTGCAGCCGCTCGCAGACAGCAGTGTCGGCTATGCATGCACGCTGTATCGCGCCGTCGATGCGACGCGCTGGTACGACAAGCTCGAATTGCTGGGGATGAACCTCGACTTCGTCCCCGGCGTCGTCTTCGCCTACTGGTCGAAGGCAGCACCGTTCTGTCTTGGCGCGACCGTGGCTTTCCGGCGTGATGATCTCGAAGCGATCGGCGGCATGGCCGCGCTGGCGGACTATCTGGTCGAGGACCAGGAACTCGGCCGCCGCATCACCGCGACCGGCAAGAGCATGAGCCTAGTCCCGATGACCGTCGACCTGATCGCCCGGTTCGACAGTTTCCGCAACTGGTGGACCCATCAGGTCTACTGGGACCAGAACACCAAGGCCGCCAATCCGATGGGCTTTGCGCTTACCGTTCTGGTTCGGGCGGTGCCGTTCGCGCTGTTGTACGTACTGGCGACCGGCGCCTCGGCCACCAGCCTGGCAGTGCTCGCAGCAGCCGTGGCAATCCGATGCACCACGGCTGCTGCCATCGCCCGCCTGCTCGATGACCGCGAAGGCCTGAGAGCCCTTTGGCTATTGCCGCTGCGCGATGTGCTCGGCCTCGGATCGTGGCTGGCGGCCATGGTCAAGCGCCGGTTTTTCTGGCGCGGTCATGAATTTGAGCTGACCGCCAGCGGGCGCATCATCCTGCGAGATGAGACAACCGATATCGCGGCGGTCAAGGATGCCTGATCGCCAGGCGCGGGGTTTGCACCGCGCCCCGGGTGAGGCCGACGCCGGCGGGGACTGGTCAACACGGGCCGGGTGCCGCCGCCACACCCTTGAACCGCAACAAACCGCGGCGCCATGAGATATCTGTCGATCGCAGCCCTGTTCGCCGGGTTGGCCCTGTTGGGCTGGCTGATCGCCGATGCCGATCTCTCGAAGGTCGCGAGCATCATGACCGGGCTCGGCTGGAGTGGAGCGGCCGCCATCATGGGGCTCTTCGCGGCGGCCTTTGCAACCGATGTTGCCGCCTGGGCATTGACCTTCACGCATCGCCATCTGCGGCCACGCTGGCTCAAGGACCTGTGGTTCATCAACATGACCGGCGAAGCGCTCAATGTCGTGCTGCCGTTCGGGTCGCTCGGTGGCGAGCCGTTCAAGCTGATGCTGCTCAAGCGCCATTGGGCGGTGCCGCTATCTGAGTCCACGGCAGCGTTCATGCTGACGCAAGCCCTCATCGTGCTGGCCCAGTCGGTATTCGTCGCCATCGGCGTATCGTTGCTCGGCTATCAGGGAACGCTACCGGGCGATATTGGCCTGGCCGTGGACTGGGCGGCTGGCGTCTTGTTCACCCTCGCCGCCCTGCTTGTCGTGGCACTGCACCTGCGCTGGTTTGCCCGCCTGCCACGGGTTCTGGAAGGCAGCAGATGGGGCGAGCAACTCGTCCATGTGATCGCGATTGCCGATGATATCGAACACCGGCTCTACGACTTCGTGCGCCGCCAGCCGTTGCGCTTCAGTCTGGCTGTTGGCCTGTTTCTGGTGAACTGGATCAGTGGCGCGGTCGAAATCTGGCTCATCATGTGGTTTCTCGGGGCGCCGATCGGGCTGGCGGATTGCTGGATCATCGAGACGGCGGTGGTGCTCGCGCGCTCGGCCACGTTCTTCGTTCCCGCTCACATCGGTGCCTTCGAGGCCGTCATCGTGCTGGTGCTGGGGGCGATTTCCGGCTCGGCCGACGTGGCCTTGTCGGTAGCCCTCATCCGCCGCGCCCGCGAACTGGCATGGTCGGCACTGGGACTGGCGGCGGGCGCCTACCTGCACTTCAGGCGCGATTGAGAAATCAGCCTCGAGCATGATGTGCGAAAAGTGGAAGCCACCTTTCGGATAACAGCATGCTCAACATCCTGGAATCGATCAGCTTTTATGCAACTGGGCGGTTCTACCCAATTGCCTGATCTAGCAGGCCGGCCGCCTGGGCTGCCTCGAGGCCGTCTATCACCCGATGGGCCTCATCATCGGTCATGCTGGCGAACATCGGCAGGCAAATGTGGCGCGCGCACAAGCGGGCCGCAGCGACGAGATCGCCACTGTCGAGGTGGGCAAGGACCGGGTGGCCATGAAGCGGCGCCTCGTAGACTTCGCCCGACAGGTTGATGCCGCGGCTCGCCTTCAGCCAGGCCTTGAGCGCCGCGCGGTCGATGCCATCGGCAAGCATCACCGGATATTTGTAGTAATTGGCGTGGCAGCCTTGCGGCGGCCGGATGGGTCGAAGCCCCATGCTCTCGGCACCCAGTCGTGCATTGTAGATGGCGGCGATGCGGCGGCGGGCCGCAACCATTTCTGCAAGGTGGGTCAAGTGCCTGAGGCCAATGATGGCGTGCGGCTCCGACATCCGCCAGTTGCCACCAAGGCGGACGTGACGGTTTTCCATGAAACTGGCCTTGCCCTGATCGCGCAGGAGGCGGCTTTCGGAGGTGATCTTCTCACTGCCCGTCACGATCATGCCCCCCTCGGCGCTGGTCATCACCTTGGTGGGATAGAAGCTGAACGAGCCGGCAATGCCGAAGGTGCCGGCATGGCGTCCCCCAAGCATCGAGCCGTGGGCGTGGGCGGCATCCTCGACCAGCCACAAGCCGCGCCGGGCGACCAGTTCGGCGATGGCCGGCATGGCGGCGGTCACGATGCCGGCGATGTGGACGACGATTATCCCCGCGGTTTCAGGTGTCAGGCGGCGCTCGATCTCTTCGCAGGTCGTCGACATGGTGTCGAGGTCGGTGTCCATCAACACCGGCCGGCCGCCTGCTGCGATGACCGCGGAAGCCGTTGCAATGAACGTGTTGGCCGGCACCAGCACGTCGCGGCCGGCGACATCGAGGCTGCGCAGAATGATTTCGATGGCCGAGGTGCCGTTGGAGACGGCGATGGCATGCGGAGCGCCGGTCAAGCTGGCGAATTGCCGCTCGAATTCCTCGCCGTAGGGACCGAGCGTGAGCCGACCGGTTTCAAGCACCTCCATGATGCGGTCCGCGATCCAGGTGCGATCTTCTGCGGAAAAATCGATGCGGGCCGGTGGAATCGGCGGCAAGTCGGAGATTGCGTCATCGTTCATCGGTTTTTCCATGTGACTGAGAATGTGGCCTTTTATCAACGTTGCGATGCGCTGTCATGGCCCTCCTTACTTTTCGTTCATGACAGTTGGCAGGGTCATTCAAGGTTTGAAATCGGCTACCGGGCAGGCTAGGTTGCGCGTAGTGGCGCAGGCTGGAGGACGCTTCCTTAACATGTTTATGGCTTTGCACCGGTTCGGCGGCGCCGTCGCGGCACTGCGAGGTGGCTCTGTTGTCGTGTGCATCGCGGCAATGGCCGCCCTTTCGGCTTGTGCAACCGTGCCCAATACCAGCACGCCACCCGATCCCCTGAGCGGTTTCAACCATGCCATGCTCAAGGTCAATGACGGCGTCGAAACGGTCGTCGCCAAACCGGTGGATACGATCTATCGGGCCGTGGTGCCGAGCGTGGCGCGCGGCATGTTGTCCAATGCGCGTGCCAATCTGAGCGCTCCGGTGACCTTTGCCAACGACCTGCTACAGGGCCAGCCACGGCGGGCGAGCGAGACATTCATACGCTTTCTCATCAATTCGACTGTCGGGTTCGGTGGTCTCGTCGACGTGGCCTCGGCCGGCGGCATCGCCGCCCATGATGAAGATTTCGGACAGACGCTGGCCGTGTGGGGCGTTGGGCCGGGTCCCTATCTGGTGGTGCCGCTGCTCGGGCCGTCCTCGTTGCGCGATCTCGTAGGCGCCGGCGTCGATACGATCACCGACCCGACATTCTGGCTGATCGGAACCCCGGGCACGACCTCCACCGCTGATGTCGCACAACTGGGCTCGTCGACGCTTGTTGGCTATGACGACGCGCGCGACGATCTCGAATTGTTGCGCAGTTCGTCGGTCGATTTCTACGAAGCCTTGCGGAACGTCTATCACCAGCACCGGCAGTATGAAATTCTCAATGGCAATTTTGTGCAAAGCAAGTCCGGTGACATTCTCGATACGCTCGACAGCATAAACGGCAATTGACGCCTTGCGGACGTCACGCCGCGCAAATTGCCGCGCCGGTTTTGATCAGCTTGCGAATTTCCTCGTCGCCGAGGCCTGCTTCGGCCAGCACCTCGCGGGTATGCTGGCCCAGTAGCGGTGCCGGCCGCACGACAGCGCCGGGGGTCGATGAGAACTTGACCGGCAGGCCGATGGTCTTCACCCCTCCCGCCACCGGATGTCGGGTCTCCACCACCATATCCCGGGCGATGGTCTGAGGGTCGGCATGCATCTGAAGGATGTCGAGGACGGGTCCGGCGGGAACGCCGGCAGTTTCGAGCTTTGCAAGCCAGTCTTCGCTCGATTTGCGGCGCAGAATAGCGTTCAGCGTCGCGGTTAGTTCCTCGAGGTTGCGCATGCGGGCGCCGTTGTCGGCGTAGCGGGGATCGCCCGCAAGTTCACCGGCCTCGATGACGTCGAGGAATTTGAGCCAGTTGCGCTGGTTGGCAGCGCCGATGGTAATCCACCCGTTGGCGGTCTCGAAGGCCTGATAGGGGGCATTCAGCGGGTGGGCGGAGCCCATGGGATGGGGTGCGATGCCAGTGGCAAAGGCGATTGCCGACTGCCAGTAGGTGTGGGTGATGCCGGCTTCGAAAAGCGAGGTATCGACGCGCTGGCCCTCGCCGGTCCGGAGCTTGTGGGCATAGGCCGCCGCCGAGCCCATGGCGCCCAGAATGCCGGCGGTGATGTCGGCGATCGGCGCGCCGGGCTTGACCGGTGGGCGGCCCGGACCTTCGCCGGTTATCGACATCAGGCCGCTCATGCCTTGCGCGATGAGGTCGAAGCCGCCGCGCCCGGCATAGGGTCCGGTGCGGCCGAAGCCGGAAATCTCGCAATAGATCAGTCCCGGATTGAAGGCTCTCAGCGTCTCATAAGCCAGGCCGAGCTTTTTCATGGTGTCCTGGCGGTAGTTCTCGATCACCACATCGGCTCTCGCCAGCAAGGCCTTGAGCGCCTGGCGTCCGCCTTCGGACTTGAGGTCGAGAGCGATGCCGCGCTTGTTGCGGTTCATCATCATGTAGGCCGCCGCCACGCCGTTGATGTCGGGCGGGAGGAAGCGGCGGGTGTCGTCGCCTTCGGGCTTTTCCACCTTGATGACGTCGGCGCCCATGTCGGCCAGCATCAATCCGCACACCGGACCCGCCATGATGTGGGCAAGCTCGATCACCCGCATGCCGGCGAGGGGGCCACTCATTTGCCTTTCCACTCGGGTTTGCGCTTGGCCAGGAAGGCTTCTATGCCTTGGCGGAAATCATCGCTCATGTAGGCCTTGACCACCAGGTCGGCGTCATTGGCCCGAGGCCCGTCGAGGCGCAGGCGGCGCAGCGCTTCCTTGGTGGCCATCAAGGTGATCGGGGCATGGCGCGAAAAAGTTTCCGCCAGTTCCGCAGCACGCGCCATGAGCGCTTCATGGTCGGCCAGGATATCGGTGATGAGGCCGGCAGCCCTAGCCTCTTCCGCCCCCACCAGGCGCGCCGTGAAGATGATCTCCTTGGTGAGGCCGGCGCCCATCAGGGAAGTTAGCCGCGACAGGTTGCCGATCGACAGGCAGTTGCCGAGCGTGTGGGCGATGGGAAAGCCGAATTTCAGGTCGGCGGTGGCGATGCGTATATCGCAAGCCGCCGCGATGGCGCCGCCGCCACCGGTGCAAGCGCCTGAAATCGCCGCGATCGTCGGTATCTGGCAGGATTCGATGGCCCCCAGGACACCATCCATGCGGTGCTCGTAATCGAGCGCGTCCTGGTCGCTCTTGAAGTCGCGAAACTGCGCCATGTCCGTGCCGGCGGCGAAGGCCTTGGCGCCGGCACCGGTGACGATGAGCGCCTTGACGGGTCCGCCGATGGTTGCTTCACGGCAGATTTCCGCCAGTTTCTCGTACATGGCGAAGGTGAGGGCATTGCGCACCTCCGGCCGGTTGAGGGTGATCCAGCCGGTGGAGCCGTGTACGTCATAGACGATTTCGTCGGTTGTGGTCATTGATGGAATTCGTCGGTTGTGGTCATTGATAGAAGGCGTGGACAAGGTACATGGGGATGGCTGGAACATAAGTGCAAATGGCCAGAACAACCAGCAGAACAGCAACAAAACCGACGTTGACCTTGGACACTTCCCAAATGTTCGCCTTGGCAATGGAACACGCCGTAATAAGGACGCTGGCCACCGGCGGCGTCTGCTGGCCGATGGCCAGGTTGAGAGTGACCACGAGACCGAAGTGGACCGGGTCGATACCGGCCTGGGTGATCAGCGGCACGACGATGGGCACCACCAGGATGATGGCTGCCGCGGAATGCAGGAAAAAGCCGATCACCAGGAAGAAGACGTTGAGCACCAGCAGGATCAGCCACTGTTCGTGGATGACGCTGAGCATGGTGGCGGCAAGCTGCTGCGGCACGCGCGCGAGAGTGAGATAGTTGCCCATGAGGGCCGATGACGCCACCAGCAGCATCACAACGGCGGTCTGGATGCCGCCGTCGAGCATGGCCTGTTTCAACTGGCGCCAGTCGATCTCACGATACCACAGGCCGACGAGGATGGCCGCCACCACTGCCAGCCCGCCGCCCTCGGTAGCGGTGACGAAGCCACCGAAGATGCCGCCGAGGATGATCATCGGCAGGCTGAAGGCGGGCAGAGCGTCGATGAAGGTCGACTTGAGGGTCGTCACCTTGAAGGCGGCCTCGACGGGAAAATTGCGTTGGCGGGCGAAGTAGTAGGCAACGCCCATCAGTCCGGCGGCGCCGAGAAGACCCGGGACGATGCCGGCGACAAAGATCTGCTCGACGCTGGTGCCTGCCGAGACCGCATAGAGGATCATGGGGATGGAAGGCGGGATGATGATGGCGAGCGAGGCGGCCGAGGAGGTGACGGCCGCCGAGAAGGGGGCGCCATAGCCGCGCTTCTTCATCTCGGGAATGAGGATCGAGCCGATGGCCGCGACGTCGGCGACGGCCGAGCCCGAGATCTCGGCAAAGAACAGCGACACACCGATGGTCACCATCGCCAGACCCCCGCGCACGAAGCCGATGATGGCCGAGACGAAGGCAATCAGCCGGCGGGTGATGCCGGTGGCGTTCATGATGGCACCCGCCAGCACGAACATCGGGATGGCGATGAGCGAGAACTTGTTGGCGCCGTCGTACATGTCGAGCGCAATATTGACGATGCTCGATGGGCCTTCGCCGACGGCGACGCCGAGCACGCCGGCAAGTGCCAGGGCGATGGCGATGGGCACGTTGATGCATACCATCGCGATGAGGGCGAGGAACATGGCGAGGAGCAGCACGTTCAGCCCTCCTCGTCGTCGGGGGTTGCGCCGTGGGTCATGGTCTGGTGCTCGGTGGAGCGCCCGGCCTTCACGTCGGCCCAATAGTCGGGAAGGCTGAGGATCTCGGCCACGATGAACAGCACCGAGCCGATAGGGATGACCGAGTGGGTGAATTGGGTCGGCACCCAGGTGAGGCTGACGAGGGTATCGCCGGCCAGCACCTGGATCACCCTGATGCCCGCCCAGCCGAGCATGGCGAAGAACGCGATGACGAGGATTTCGGCGGCGACGACCGCCATCATGCGGACTCGCACCGGCAGGGCCCGCAGCACGTCGTCGAAGCCGATGTGGCTGCGCTTCAGGGCGGCCAGCGCGGCGCCATAAAAGGTGATCCACACCAGCAGGACGGAGGCCACTTCATCGTACCACGACAAGGAGTCGCCGAGCTTGCGGTAGATGACGCCCACCACAACCACGATGGTGAGGATGATCATCAGGCCGACCACCACCCAGGTCAGGATTTCGCCGAGCAGGCGGGCGATCGATCGCACGAGATCATTCTCCAGGGAGCGGGATGACAGAGCGGGTGGGGTGCGGGCGATGAACGCTCGCACCCCGCAATCGTTGCTTTATGAGCCCTCGCCGAGCTTCTGGACCTCGTCGATGAGCTTCTGGCCGCCTTCGACGCTATTGGCGAACTCCTTGTAGATCGGCCCCGAGGCGGCGATGAAGGCGGCCTTGTCGGCGTCGTTCACCTGCATGCCTGCGGCCTTGACCTTGGCGACCAGATCGGAGTCAAGCTTGGCGGCGGTCTCGTAGACGAAGTCCTGGGTGGAGACGGCACAGGCATCGACCGCCTTCTTGATGTTGGCCGGCCAGGACTTGTACTGGTTGACCGAGGTGACGATGTAGCCCGGCGTGTAGACGTGGTGGGTAATGGAGAGGTACTTCTGCACCTCCTGGAATTTTGCCGACCAGATCTGCGCCATGGGGTTTTCCTCGCCGTCGATCACCCCGGTCTTGAGGGCGGTGAACACCTCGGAAAACGCCATCGGCGTCGGGTTGGCGCCATACGCCTTGAACATCTTCACCCGCCAGGCCCCCTTGGGGGTGCGCAGCTTGATGCCCTTCAGGTCGGACGGCTTGTAGATGGGCCGCACATTGTTGGTGATGTTGCGGAAGCCGTTCTCCCAGAAGCCGAGGATCTCGTAGCCCTTGGCCTCTGCGGCCTTCTTGAACACGTCGCCCATCTTCATCGAGATGCGCTTCATCTGGGCGCGGGACTTGATGATGTAGGGCATCTCGAACACACCGAAAGTGTCGGAGACCGAGCTCATCACCGAGGACGGCAGTGAGAACTGCACCTGGCCGAGCTTCAGCTTCTGCAACAGTTCCTTGTCGTTGCCGAGTTGCGAGGAGCCGAACACCTGCACCTCGGCCACACCCTTGAGCTTGGCGTTGGCGCAGTCCGCGAAATGATTGGCCGAGGTCTCGAACAGCGAGCCCGGTTTGCCCACATGACCGAACTTGAGAACGGTCTGGCCTTGCGCCGTGGTGGCGGCGAGGGCGGCAACCGCGCCGGCAAGCAATATTGTCTTGAGTTTCATGTCATTCCTCCCTGGTTTGACGGGTTAACGGACTGTCGGCATTTTTGCCGTCTTTGCAAAAGCATCAGCTTTGAAACCAGTGCCTCGTTCCTATTCCGCCGCCTGGCGCCCTTGCGATGATCCGGCGTCGGCGCGCAGGAAGTCGATGGCGGCCTGCGCCCCGCCCGAGCGGCAAGGGACGCCGGCCCGTGCCAGGCCCATCTCGACGCCGGCCAGGGTGCCGGCAAGGGTAAGGTCGTTGAAATCGCCGAGATGGCCGATGCGGAACACCTTGTCGGCCAGCCGGCCGAGACCGGAGCCGAGCGATAAGTCATAGGCATCGAGCACCACCTTGCGGAATTGATCGGCGCTATGGCCCTCGGGCATGACGACGGCCGTCAGGGAGCCGGAATATTCGCTCTCCTTGCGGCACAGGATTTCAAGCCCCCAGGCCCTGACGGCGCGCCGGGTGGCCTCGGCGTGGCGCTGATGGCGGGCGAAGACGGCATCGAGGCCCTCTTCGCCCAGCATGTCGATGGCCTCGGTAAGGCCGTAGAGAAGGTTGGTCGAGGGCGTGTAGGGGAAAAAGCCCTTGTCGTTGAGCGCCAGCATGTCGTCCCAGGCCCAGTAGGATCGGGCGAGGCGGGCGGATTTCGAGGCAGCGAGCGCCTTGGGCGAGACGGCGTTGAACGACAGGCCCGGCGGCAGCATCAAGCCCTTCTGCGACCCGGCAACGGTGACATCGACACCCCATTCGTCGTGGCGGTAGTCGATGGAGGCTAGCGAGGAAATGGTGTCGACCATCAAGAGCGCTGGATGGCCGGCGTCGTCGATGGCGCGACGCACGGCGACGACGTCGGTGACGCAGCCGGTCGAGGTCTCGTTGTGGACGACGCAGACGGCCTTGATCCGCTTTGCCTTGTCGTCCTTTAGGCGGGCGGCGATGGCGGCGGCATCGGCGCCGCTGCGCCAGTCGCCGGGAAGGAATTCAGGCACCAGCCCCAGCCGTTCGACCAGCCGCTTCCACAGGCTGGCGAAATGGCCGGTCTCGTACATCAGGACAGGATCGCCCGGCGACAGCGTGTTGACCAGCGCCGCCTCCCAGGCACCGGTGCCCGAGGCGGGGAAGATGATGACCGGTTGTTGGGTTCGGAAAATGCCCCCAAGACCCGACAGGATGCGTTTGGTGAGGGCCTGGAAGGTGGGCCCGCGATGGTCGATGGTGGGCATGTCGATGGCCCGCAACACCCGGTCCGGCACGTTCGTGGGTCCGGGTATCTGCAGGAAATGCCGTCCGGATTTGTAAGCCACTTATTCGTTCCTCCCGAGAGCCCGGCAAGGCTGGCATCGACCGCTGCTGCCGGACAGCAGACCCCGCTTGGGCACCACTTGCCAGTTCGGTTCATTTGCGTTCATAATTTGAATTATGAATTCATTATTGAGTCAAGAGGCGGTAGGCGTTAATTTTGGTGGGCGGTCCGTGACGGACCCGCGCCGGTCAACGGGAACGAAGCCATGAGCCTGCAGGAAGTCCGAAACGAGAACCATCTCGTCCGCCCGGTGCTGGCGGTCGAACTGACCGACCGGATCCGCCGCATGATCATGGAGGGCGACCTGAAGGCCGGCGAGAAAGTGCCGGAGCGGGAACTGACCGTGCGTTTCGGAGTGTCACGCACGCCGGTGCGCGAGGCCCTGAAGGTGCTGGCGGCGGAAGGTTTCGTGCGTCTCCTGCCCAATCGCGGCGCCATGGTGTCGCGGCAGACCCCGGAGGAACTAGCCGAGATCTTCCCGATCATTGCAGCACTTGAAGGGGTGGCGGGCGAACTTGCCGCGGCTCGGGCGGGGCCTGAAGAGGTGGCCAAGATCGTCGCCCTGACCAAAGGCTTGCGGGTCACCTACGAGGCCGGTGACCGGCCGCGCTATTTCGAGATCAACCAGGCAATCCACATGGCCATTCTGGCGGCCGCCGGCAACAAGACGCTGTTGCAGCAGCATGCAGCACTTGCCGGGCGCATCTACCGGGCGCGCTACACGGCCAACCTGGAAAAGCGGCGCTGGCGGGCGGCGATCGGCGAGCATGAAGCGATCGCCGATGCCTTGCAGCAGCGCGACGGCGGGCGCCTCGGCCGGCTGATGAAGGAGCACTTCGAGAACAAGCTCAAGTCGCTCTTGTCCGGCAGCGATATCTAGGTTCAGGCCACCATGGTCGCTCTCGAAGTCGCCAACAGCACAAGCACCGATGCCACCCTGGAGCGCCGTCTGCATGACGCACTCGAAGGCGAGGTGGCGTTCGATGCTTTTACACGCGGGCGCTACGCCAGCGATGCCTCAATATACCAGATCATGCCGCAAGGGGTGGCGTTCCCGAAGTCGGAGGCCGACATCGAGGCCGCTCTGAAGATCGCCGGTGAGCATGGCGTCAGTGTCATTGCGCGCGGTGGCGGCACCTCGCAGAACGGCCAGCCGATCGGCGCCGGCCTCATCCTCGACATGAGCCGCCATCTCAATCGGATCACCGCCTATGACGCCGCAGCGGCCAGCGTCACGGTCGAACCGGGGGTGGTGCTCGAACAGCTCAATGCCCGGGTAAAGGCCGATGGGCTGTTCTTTCCGGTGGAACCCTCCACCGCCAGCCGCTGCACCATCGGCGGCATGGCCGGCAACAATTCCTGCGGCGCGCGCTCGATCCGTTACGGCAAGATGGTGGACAATGTCACCGCGATCCGCGCCCTGCTGGCGGACGGCGAGGCGTTTTCGCTCGGTCCGGCCGCGGCCAATGCGCCGCCGGGCGGTTTTCAGGGCTCTGACCGGGTGCGGGCGCTGATGGGCGACATGGTGGGGCTGGCGGGGCGTGAGCGCGATGAGATCGAGCGCATGTTCCCCAAGGTGCAGCGCCGCGTCGGTGGCTACAACCTCGATGAACTGTTGGTCGAGCATCCCAACCTGTCGCACCTGCTGGTGGGCTCGGAAGGCACCCTGGCGGTGAGTACCGGCATCACCCTGGCGTTGTCGCCGTTGCCCGCCCACCGGGTCATGGGGGTGTGTCATTTCCCGAGCTTTCGTTCCGCCATGGAGACGACCCGGCATCTGGTCGGGTTGGGACCCGTTGCGGTGGAACTGGTGGACAACAACATCCTGAGGCTGGGGGCCGGCAATCCCCTGTTCCAGGCGACGCTTGATGACATCACCAGAGGCAATCCCGACTGCCTGCTGGTCGTCGAGTTCGCTGGCGACGATGCCGACAGCCTGAAGCGAGACCTGAAGCGCCTCGATCAGTGCATGGCCGATCACGATTTTGCCGATGCGGTCGTCGAGGTGGTGGAACCGGGGCGGCAGCGCCAGGTGTGGAACATGCGCGAGGCGTGCCTCAACATCATGATGTCGATGAAGGGCGACGCCAAGCCGGTGTCGTTCATCGAGGATTGCTCCGTGCCGCTCGACAGCCTGGCTGATTATACCGATGCCATCACCGAACTCTTCGCCCGCCACGGCACCCGTGGCACCTGGTACGCGCACGCTTCGGTCGGCTGTCTGCATGTGCGGCCGATCCTCGACCTCAAGGGTGCCGAGGGGGTCAGGGCGATGCGCGAGATCGCCGAGGCGGCAACCGATCTGGTGCGGCGCTTCAAGGGCTCGCATTCGGGCGAGCATGGCGATGGCATCTCGCGCTCAGGGCTACATGAAAAGATGTTCGGGGTCCGGCTGATCAAGGCATTCGAAATGGTGAAAGACGGGTTCGACCCTGAAGGCCGGCTCAATCCGGGCAAGATCGTGCGCCCCTACGCCATGGACGATCGCACGCTGATGCGGTTCAAGCCGGGCTATCGGGTGTCGGAACCTCGGGAACCGGCGCTCGACTGGTCGCCTTGGGGCGGTTTCGGCGGGGCGGTGGAGATGTGCAACAACAACGGCACCTGCCGGCAGTTGTCGACGGGGGTCATGTGCCCCTCCTACCGGGTAACCCGCAACGAGCAGCATGCCACGCGGGGGCGGGCCAATACGCTGAGGCTGGCGATCTCAGGCCAGCTCGGCGCCGATGCCTTCACCTCGCCGCAGATGAAGGAAGCCCTCGATCTGTGCGTTTCGTGCAAAGGCTGCCGGCGCGAGTGTCCGACCGGTGTCGACATGGCGCGCATGAAGATCGAGTTCCTCTCCCATTATCACGCCCGCCACGGCCTGCCGCTGAAGGACCGGCTGATCGCCTGGCTGCCGCGCTATGCAGCGCTGGCCGCGCCGCTGGCGCCGCTCCTGGGGTTGCGCGACCGGGTTCCCGGACTGGCGCGATTGAGCGAACGCCTGCTGGGACTGAGCGCGCGGCGCTCGCTGCCGCAATGGCAAAGGCCGTGGCGTCAGTTGGGCAAACCGGCGGTCGTTTCCGACGTGGTCGGCGACGGTCGCGATCTGGTGCTGTTCGGCGATACCTTCAACCGCCACTTCGAACCGGAAAACCTGAACGCTGCCGAACGGGTGCTGCAAGCCGCCGGCTACCGGCTCCACCGGGTCGAAGCGGCGGGCGGCGGGCGGCCTTTATGCTGCGGGCGCACCTTCCTGTCGGCCGGCCTGGTCGATGAGGCCCGGCGCGAGGCCAGACGCACGCTCGATGCGCTGGCGCCGTTCGTTGCGGCGGGCGCCCGCATTGCCGGGCTGGAGCCGTCGTGTCTTTTCACCTTCCGCGACGAATTCTCAAGCCTGCTGCCCGCAACCGAAGTGAAGCCACTCGCCGCGGCGGCCTTCCTGATGGAGGAAATCCTCATCGCCGACGGGGCCCGCCTGCCCTATGCCGATCAGGGCGGCAGGGTGGCGCATGTGCATCACCATTGCCATCAAAAGGCGTTCGCGGCGACGGGGGCGGTCGAGGCGGTGCTGAAGACGGTGCCGGGGCTCGATGTGCGGATCATCGAGTCCGGTTGCTGCGGCATGGCAGGCGCCTTCGGCTATGGGGCGGACACCTACGATCATTCGATGGCCATGGCGGAATTGTCGCTGCTGCCGGCGCTGCGCATGGCAGGTTCGGGCGACCTCATCGCCGCCGACGGCACCAGTTGCCGTCATCAGATCAACGATGGTATCGGGCGTGAGGCGTTGCATGTGGCGCGGTTGCTCGATCGGGCCCTTGAGCATGATGCCGAAAAGTGGAAACCACCTTTCGGATAACATCATGCTCAACATATTGGAATCGATCAGCTTTTATGCAATTGGGTGATTCCACCCAATGGCATGCTGATCTAGAGGCGGCAAGTTGAGGAAACCGACATGACGGTGATCAAGACAGGGCCACGCGATCTCTTGCTGGTTATCGACGTGCAGAACGATTTCTGTCCCGGCGGGGCGCTGGCGGTGCCGCGCGGCGATGAGGTGGTGACGACGATCAACGGCCTCATCGAGCGCTTTTCCCATGTGGTGCTGACCCAGGACTGGCATCCCGCGCACCATCACTCGTTTGCCAGTGCGCACGGCAATGCGGCGCCCTTCAGCGAGATCAACATGCCCTACGGTCCCCAGACCCTGTGGCCCGACCACTGCGTTCAGGCAACGGCGGGGGCCGAGTTTCACCGGGCGCTGCGATGGGCGAAGGCGGAACTGGTGATCCGCAAAGGCTTCCGGCGCGAGATCGATTCCTATTCGGCCTTCTTCGAGAACGACCGGCGCACCCCGACCGGCCTGACGGGCTATCTGCGCGAGCGCGGTTTTGACCGGATCTTCTGCGCCGGTCTCGCCTTCGACTACTGCGTGCGCTATTCGGCCGAGGACGCCAAGGCGCAGCGGTTTGAGACACTGGTCATCGAGGATGCCTGCCGGGCCATCGACATGGGCGGCACGGCGGCGGCCACGCGCGATGCCTTCGCCGGTCTGGGCATCGGCCTCATCACCAGCAACGATATCGCCTGAACGGATGCGTCCCCGACAAGATGGCGCATGGATCGACCGATCGCGGCTTGCCATGTTATGGCATTGCGACACTGCCGGTCCGGTGCGGCTGTTTCGACCTCGAAGAGTCCTGAAACGTGAACGAATGGACGAAAAATTCATCCAGATGGTGCCCGGCGACTAGCCGATTGCCGCAGGACCGGCTAAGGAAGCGAGAGTACAGCTACTGCGCAAGGGGTGACCAATGCACTACGCACGTCCGAGTTCGATGAAGGAGGCGGCTGGCCTCCTGGCAAAGGCGAAGGGTCAAGCCTTCGTTCTGGCCGGCGGCACCGATCTATTGGTGCGCATGAAGGGGGGCTTCATCGAGCCCCAGCTCATTGTCGACATCAAGTCCGTCAAGGGCGCTGGCGACATCAAGAAGACGGCCAAGGGTTTCAGCATCGGCGCGGCGGTGCCGTGCGCGGCGTTGGGAGAGAATGCCGCCTTGAAGAAGGCCTGGCCCGGCGTGGTCGAAGCCGCCAATCTCATCGGCTCCAAGCAGGTACAGAGCCGCTGCACCATCGCCGGCAATCTGTGCAACGCCTCGCCCGCCGCCGACAGCGTGCCGGCGCTGGTGGCGGCCGGTGCCAAGGCGGTGATCGCCGGGCCGAAGAAGAAGCGCACGGTCTCAATCGACAAGGTGACGACGGGCCCCGGCAAGACCTCGCTGGGCAAGGGCGAGATCATCGAATCGATCCTTCTCGACAAGCCTGCGGCGCGCTCGGGCGATGCCTATCTGCGCTTCATACCGCGCTCCGAAATGGATATCGCGGTGGTGAGCGCCGGCGTCAATCTGACCCTCGATGCCAAGGGCGTCGTCAAGAAGGCGCGCGTGGCGCTAGGGGCGGTGGCGCCGACGGCGCTGCTGGTCTCGAAGGCGGCCAAGGCCATTATCGGTACCAAGCTTGATGAAAAGGCGATGGAAAAACTCGCCGCGGCGTGTACCGCGGCGTGCCGTCCCATCGACGACAAGCGCGGTACGGTGGAATTCAGGAAAAAAGTTGCAGGCGTGCTGGCGACGCGCGCCGCCAGGATCGCCTATGTGCGGGCAGGAGGAAAGTAATGTCGGGAGTTGCTGTAACGACCACCATCAACGGCGATGAAGTGGAATTCATTTGCCAGCCGGATGAGACGCTGCTCGATGTGCTGCGTGACCGCCTAGGCCTGACCGGGTCCAAGGAAGGCTGCGGCACCGGCGACTGCGGCGCCTGCAGCGTCATCATCGATGACCGTCTGGTGTGCTCGTGCCTGGTGCTGGGGGCTGAGGCCGCCGGCCGCAAGATCGAGACCATCGAAGGCATGGCGAACGGCGACAAGCTGCATGTCCTGCAGACAAAGTTCATCGAGCACGCGGCGCTGCAATGTGGCGTGTGCACGCCGGGCTTTCTGATCGCGGCCAAGGATCTGCTGGCCAAGAATCCCAACCCGACGGAAGAGGAAATCCGCTTCGGGCTGGCCGGCAATCTGTGCCGCTGTACCGGTTATGACAAGATCGTGCGCGCCGTTCAGGACGCCGCACGCGTGATGAAAGGAGCCTGACCCATGGGTTTCGATGCCAGCTATACAGGCCAGAAATTCAAATCCGTCGGCACCCGGCCGCTGCGCCCCGACGGCGTCGACAAGGTGACGGGACGCGCCCGCTACGGCGCCGACTTCAACATGCCGGGACAATTGGTGGGCCGCATCCTCAGAAGCCCGCATGCGCATGCGAAGATCAAGAAGATCGACACCTCGAAGGCTGAAAAGCTCAAAGGCGTGAAGGCGGTGATCACCGCGGCCGATCTTCCCGACCTGACCGATGGCGATGCCGGCATGTACGATGTCCTCGACAACTGCATGGCGCGCAAGAAGGCGCTTTATGACGGCCACGCGGTCGCCGCCGTTGCGGCCATCGATGCGCCGACGGCGCGGGCCGCGCTGAAGCTCATCAAGGTCGATTACGAAGTGCTGCCGCATGTGACCGATGTCGATGAGGCGGTGAAGCCGGGTGGACCGTTGCTGCACAAGACGGTGTTTACCGGCGGCGTCGATCCCAAGCCGAAAAAGCCCTCCAATGTCGCCAATCGCAGCCAGTACGGCCATGGCGACGTGGAAGCAGGCTTCAAGGCCGCCGATGTCATCATCGAGCGCACCTACAGGACCGAGCAGACTCATCAGGGCTATATCGAGCCGCATGCCTGCGTGGCGAGCGTCAATTCCGATGGCACCGGCGAGTTGTGGGTATGCACGCAAGGCCATTTCGTCTACCGCCAGCATTGCGCCCAGTTGCTCGGCATGGATGTCTCCAAGCTGCGCGTCACGTCCTCGGAGATCGGCGGCGGCTTCGGTGGCAAGACCCATGTATGGGCCGAACCGGTTGCCCTTGCCCTGTCGCGCAAGGCCGGGCGTCCGGTGAAGCTGGTGATGACCCGCGATGAGGTGTTCCGGGCGTCCGGGCCGACCAGCGCCACGTCGATCGATATCCGGATCGGCGCCAGGAAGGACGGCACCATTACCGCGGCCGAGGCGACGCTGCGCTATTCATGCGGTCCCTATGCCGGCATGTGGGCCGAACTGGGCGCCATGACCTCGTTTGCCTGCTACGACCTCAAGAACGTCAAGTCGGTGGGCTATGAGGTTCTCGTCAACCGGCCCAAGGTTGCGGCCTATCGTGCCCCGTCGGCACCGATGGCCGCCTTTGCCGTTGAAAGCGCCATCGACGAACTGGCCCACAAGATCGGCATGGATGCGGTGAAATTCCGCATCAAGAACGCCGCCAAGGAGGGGACCAAGTCGTCCTATGGTCCGGTCTATGGTCCCATCGGCATCGGCCCGACGTTGGAGGCGGCGCAGAAGCATCCGCACATGAAGGCGCCGCTGGGCAAGAACCAGGGACGCGGCATGGCCTGCGGCTTCTGGTTCAATTTCGGCGGCCAGACCTGCACCGACCTCAATATCGGTGTCGACGGCACCGTGAACCTGGCGGTCGGCACCGTTGATGTGGGCGGCTCGCGGGCCTCGCTGTCGCTGGTCGCGGCCGAAGAACTCGGCATCGCCTACGAGCAGGTGAAGGCCGTGGTGGCCGATACCGCAACGCTCGGGTACAACGACATGACCGACGGCAGCCGCGGCACCTTCTCATCGTCCATGGCGACCATCTTTGCCGCCCGCAATGCCATCAAGGTGATGCGCGAGCGGGCCGCGAAGATGTGGGATATCTCCGTCGACGATGTGGTCTGGGAAGACGGCCACGCCAAGGCCAAGGGTAAAAAGCACGGCAACCTGGCGCCTCTTTCGGTGAAGGAGATTGCCGCGGCCGCGCCCAACACCGGCGGACCGATCGCCGGCCACAATGAGATCGTGGCCGACGGGGCGGGCGTTTCCTTTGCCACCCATATCTGCGACGTCGAAGTCGATCCGCAGACCGGTTCCACCAGGGTGGTGCGCTACACGGTGGTGCAGGATGCCGGCAAGGCGGTGCATCCGACCTACGTGGAAGGCCAGTACCAGGGGGGTGCGGCGCAAGGCATCGGCTGGGCGCTGAACGAGGAATACATCTACGGCAAGGACGGGCGCCTGCAGAACGCCGGCTTCCTCGATTATCGCATCCCGGTGTGCTCCGACCTGCCGATGATCGACACCCAGATCCTGGAAATCCCCAATCCCAACCATCCCTATGGGGTGCGCGGGGTGGGCGAGACCTCGATCGTGCCGCCACTGGCGGCGATCGCCAACGCGGTGTCGAACGCGGTTGCGGTGCGCATGACCCATATCCCCATGTCGCCGCCGCGTATCCTGGCGGCACTGGAGGCGGAAAAGGCCTGAAGCGATGGTCGAGGTGGCGCTTTTGGGCTCGCTCAGCGCGGCCGCCGGCGGCAAGAAGACGCTCGATATCGAGGCCAAGGACATCCGGGAGCTGTTCCGCAAGCTGGCGGAACAGTATCCCGGGCTTGAGCCGCTCATCGAGCGCGGCATCGCGGTCTCCATCGACGGGGTGATCTATCGCGACACCTGGTCGAAGGAATTGCCGGAGGGCGCCGAAATCTACCTGCTGCCGCGCATCGCCGGCGGATAGCGAGGAAAAGCCATGGACGCCATTGCATGGAGCACCGCGGGACCGGCCATCGGGGCCTCGTTCGTGGCGTCGATGGTCGAGGTGGTCGAGGCCTTCACCATCGTCCTGGCGGTTGCCACGCTCAGGGGCTGGCGGCCGGCGATCTCGGGAACGCTGGCAGCGCTTGCCGTGCTGGGACTGCTCATCGCCGCGCTGGGCCCGCTGATCGGGCAGATACCGCTTTATATCCTGCAGTTGGTGATCGGCATTCTGCTTTTGCTGTTCGGCATGGGCTGGCTCAGAAAGGCGATCCTCAGGGCGGCAGGCGCGTTGCCGCTGCACGACGAGGCGGCGGCGTTTGCGGCTGAATCGGCAGAACTGGCCGAGCAGGCGCGGCGGCAGCACAACTCCATGAACTGGATCGCCGGCATGGCGGCCTTCAAGGCGGTGCTGCTGGAGGGCCTGGAAGTGATCTTCATCGTGCTGGCGGTCGGGGCCGGGCGGGGGCTGCTGGGTGCCGCCACGCTGGGCGCCTTCGCCGCCTGCGTGCTGGTTCTCGCCATCGGCGCCATCGTGCGCAAGCCATTGTCGCAAGTCCCTGAAAATACACTTAAATTCGGCGTCGGCGTGATGCTGTCGGCGTTCGGGGTATTCTGGACCGGGGAAGGTCTGGGTATCGGCTGGCCGGGCGGCGATCTGGTGCTGTTCGGCTTGGCTGGACTGTTTCTGGCAACCGGACTGGTCATGGCTGGCGTGCTGCGGCGGCCACGGGCGGAGGCCGTGTCATGAACATCATCGGCGATGTCTTCAAAGAACTCTACAGCATGTTCATGGCCGATGCGGCCCTGAGCGGGGCGATCCTTGCCCTGGTGGCGGCGATCGCCGCGGTGGATGGCCTGGGGCTCGATCACCGCATTGGCGGGGCGGCCCTCATCGCCGGGTGCCTGGCGATCATCGTGGTGGTCACGGCCCGCGAGGCGCGACGCCGGGGCGGCGGCTGAAGACCGTCGCTCGGCGATCCCGTCAGAACGGCCAGAAGATCAGGATCATCGGTACGGCGACGGCGATGATCAGCAATTCCAGAGGCAGCCCCATGCGCCAATAATCGCCGAAGCGGTAACCGCCCGGCCCGAGAATGAGGGTGTTGTTCTTGTGGCCGATGGGGGTCAGGAAGGCACAGGATGCGGCGACGGCCACGGCCATGAGAAACGGATCGGGCGAGACCTTCAGCGTATTGGCGATGTCGATGGCGATGGGGCCGGCGACAACGGCAGTGGCGGTGTTGTTGAGGACATCGGAAAGGCTCATCACCGTGACCATGAGGACCAGCAGCACGATGGCCGGCGAGCCGCCGGCGGTCAGCCAGACGATGCCTTGCGCAATGAGGCCGGTCACGCCGGAGGTCTCCAGCGCCGTGCCCAGCGGTATGAGCGAGCCGAGCAAAATGATGACCGGCCACTCGATGCTGTCGTAGATGTCCCGCAAGGGCGTGATGTCGAGGGCGACATAGAACACCACGCAAATGGCCAGTGCCACCGGCAGATACAATACGCCGAGAGTGGCCAGGGCGATGGTCGCGGCGAAGATGCCGGCGGCCAGCAACGCCTTGTTGCGCTGGGTGACCTGCAGGCCGCGCGGTGCCAGTGGCAGGCAGCCCAGCCATTGCGCCACGTCCGTCAATCGCTCGCTGGGACCCAGCAACAGCAAAATGTCGCCGGCCTTGATGTCGAGCTGGCGAACCCGATCGCGGAACGGCTTGCCCTGGCGCGACACACCCAGCAACGTGACGCCGTGGCGGGCGAGAAGCTGCACCGAAGTGGCCGATCGCTGCTCGATGCGGGCATCGCGCGGCACCACCGCTTCGATCACCGCCATGCCGCCGGATGCGGCCTGGCGGTGTTTCTTCTGGCCGGCGAAACCCAGTTTCAGCGCGCCCACAAGCCGGTTTATGGCGTCGGGTCCAGCCTCGACCACCAGAATGTCGCCCTTGCGGATCTCGACGCGGCGGGCCTGCCCGGCCTGGCGCTTGCCGCGCCGCACGAGGCCGATGATGACGCAATCGTTGTCGTCGGCGGTCTTGTCGAGATCGCGCACCAGCTTGCCGATTACCGACGATGCGGCCGGCACTTCGAGTTCGGCGATGTAATCCTCCAGCTGCATCAGCTCCACGCCTGAGTCGGTCTTGCCGCGCTCGGCGGGAATGAGACGCCAGCCGATCAGCGCGACATAGGCGACCCCGGCGGCGGCGCAAGCCAGACCCACAGGGGCGAAGTCGAACATGCCGAAGGGCTGTCCCAGGGCCTTTTCGCGGAACGAGGCGATAATGATGTTGGGCGGCGTGCCAATGAGGGTGATGAGGCCGCCGACGATGGTGGCGAACGACAGCGGCATCAAGGTGAGCGCCGGGCTGCGCTTGGCCCTGGCGGCGGCCTGGATGTCGACCGGCATGAGAAGGGCGAGCGCGGCCACGTTGTTCATCACCGCCGACAATGCGGCGCCGATGGCAGCGGTCACGGCAATGTGGCGGCCGATGCTCAAGGTTCCCGACAGCAAGCGCCGGGTGAGAAGGTCGATGGCGCCGGAATTGGTCAGGCCGCGCGATACAATAAGAACGAGCGCAATGATGACCACGGCCGGGTGGCCGAACCCGGAAAACGCCTTGTCCACCGGAACGACCCCGGCAACCAGCGCGATCAGCAGCGCGGTGAAGGCGACAAGGTCATAGCGCCAGCGTCCCCACAGGAGAAAACCGAACAGCAGGACGAATATGGCAAGCAGGATGATCTGGTCGGTGGTCATTTAATGCGGTGGGTTGAAGGCAAACAGGTTCCAAGAGCCTAACACGTGCGGCGGGCCTTGCGACAAGCGGGAATGCCCTTAGCGGGTCTTGCCCGGTTTGGCGCGATCTGCCAAGAGCCGCAGTCTTGACGATATCTGATCGCCGGATGTGCCTTCCTTGACGAACAAGCCCGCCACGCTTCGAGTTGTCGCCACCACGCTTGCCATCGGGTTCGGCGGTGGCTGCGTGTTCTGGCTGCTCGGCCTGCCGGCCGGGTGGCTCGCCGGCTCGATGCTGGCGGTGACAGGGGCGGCGCTGGCGGGCGTTCCGACATTCCTGCCCGAGCGCTTGCGCCAGGCGGTGTTCGTGTTCTTCGGCATCCAGCTCGGATCGGCCGTGACGCGCCATGCGGTTCAAAGCGTCGGACACTGGCCGGTAAGCATGGCGCTGCTGGCGGTGACCGTCACAGCGGTGACGCTGGCCTCGTACCACTATTATCGGCGCATTGCCGGATGGCCGCCGATCTCCAGCCTGCTGGGCGGGGTTCCCGGCGCCTTCAGCGCGGTGCTGGCGCTGGCGGATGCCTATAACGCCGACATCGCCGCGGTGGCGGTGGTGCAATGCATCCGGCTGTTCTTCCTGGTGGCGGTGCTGCCGCTCGTCATGAGGGCGATCGGCCTGCATGGCACAACCATCAATACCGCCGCCTCGCCCATGGCGTTGTGGAGCCTTGCGCTGATGATCGTGGCAGGCTCGGTGGGCGGCATCGTGCTGGCCCGGCTCAAGGTGCCGGCCGGGCTGATATTCGGCGCAGCGATCCCGGCGGCGGCGCTGAAATTCTCCGGGCTGGCCGATGGGGCGCTGCCGCCCGGCCTGCTGATCCCAGCCTATGTGATCCTCGGTGCGATGATCGGCACGCGGTTCTCGCAGTTCTCGCTGCCGCGGCTGAAGAACCTCATCGGGGTCGGACTGGGCAGCTTCATCCTGGCCTTTGCGATTTCGGCCAGCGGTGCCCTCGTTGCCACGTGGCTGACGGGCATATCGCTTTCGCTCACCCTTATCGCCTTCGCCCCGGGCGGGCTCGATACCATGACCATTCTGGCCTTCGCGCTGGGGCTCGATCCCACCTTTGTTGCCGCGCACCAGATCGGGCGCTATTTCATCCTGGCGTTTGCCATGCCCATGGCGGCGATGTGGGCATCGAGGCGTTTGGGCTGAGGCGGGATCACGCGCCCTTCACGGCGAATTCAGTAGGTTGACGCGAACATACGCGGCAAGGTGCACGGCATGTTGGATAAGATTGCAGTTCTTGCCGGCAGCAAGGCCGGGCTGGTGCTGGTGTACCTGGCGGCGTTCTTCGTGCTGGAGCGCATGTTCCCGAAGGTCAGGCCGCTCATTAAGGCGCATCTCGACACGCTGCTCGGGCGCTTGCACAGACTGGGGCGCAATTTCGCGCTGGCCGGCTTCAACGCCATCCTGTCGCCGCTGGTGGTGCTGCCGCTGACCGCGCTGGCCGGCAACCACGCCCTTGATTGGCGCCCCGAGGGGTGGAGCGGATGGCCGGGCCTGGCGATCGACCTGTTGTTGCTCGATGCGTGGATCTACTGGTGGCACCGCGCCAATCACGTGGTGCCGCTGTTATGGCGGTTCCACGAGGTTCACCATCTCGATACCTTCCTCGACACCACCTCGGCGCTCAGGTTCCATGCCGGTGAAGTGCTGCTGTCGGCGCTGGTCAGGGCAGGCGTCATCTTCGTACTGGCGGTGCCGCTGGCGCATGTGGTGGTGTTCGAGACGCTGATCGTGCTGGCGGCCATCTTCCATCATTCCAACCTCAACGTGCCGGAGCGCCTGGAGCGTATCCTCTCGTGGCTGATCGTCACGCCGTCAATCCACTGGGTGCATCATCATGCGGTGCGCGCCGACACCGATTCAAACTATTCAACCGTGCTGTCGGTTTGGGACCGGCTGTTCACCTCCCGCAGCCCCAATCGACGCCGGCCCGACATGCCGATCGGCGTGGAAGGCAGGGATGAGGAAGACCTGGCCCGGCTGGTCGTCAGGCCGTTCCGGTCGCGGCAGAACTAAAGACGTATATCGCACTGCAAGGCCCGGTGAAGCCGATCGATTGAGCGATACTGGCTGCCATCCTGAGCTGCCCCCACTGAGTGGTCCGGGTTGAATGTTAGTGCATGGTCGGCAATTGGTCCATTGGGACAATGCTTTCTGATGCCGGCGGTCGGTAGCC
>Ga0315556_1000024_pt1 | contig 65330 bp, 58 predicted proteins | sample SalMarSW160310MG_FD_202112 | JGI IMG/M metagenome (GOLD analysis project Ga0315556, IMG submission 202112) | Salt marsh sediment microbial communities from the Plum Island Ecosystem LTER, Massachusetts, United States - Salt Marsh Sediment SW1603-10 ...
GGCCCGCACAAGCACGGCGGCGAACCCCAGGTGCCCCAGGCGGGTGACCTGGAAAAGTTCAGCGGTCGCGAGCTTTCAGCGCTTGCGCTCGAACGACAGCATCCCATCCTCGCCAGCGTTGGGGTAGCTTCAATTAATGCCCTATTGTCCCCTTTCCAGCCGGAAGAATGGATTGAAGGAAACGCAGAGTCCGCCATTGCAGCGCGTGGGGCCGATAAACATGTGGCCCTCGTCGGCCACTTTCCCTTCATCCCCCGCCTTCGAACCCGTGTAGGTAAACTGTCCGTGCTCGATCGTAATCCCCTGGATGGCGAGTACGCTGGCGAGCACGCGCCAATCATCCTGCCTCAAGCCGATATTGTCGCGATCACGGGTATGGCGATTGTCAACCACACGCTGGAGGATCTGTTGAAAGTATGCTCGTCACAGGCGCTGGTCATGGTCCTTGGCCCGAGTACACCTCTCAACCCTGTGCTCTTTGGTTTTGGTGTAGATCTACTCTCTGGATCCGTGGTGACCTCGATCGATCCGGTGTTACAGGCAATCTCGCAAGGTGCGAACTTCCGTCAGATCCACCAGGCTGGTGTTCGGTTGGTGACTGTGGAGCGCACAGGAAGACCATGACACGATGGATGAAAGACTGGCTTGTTACGAAAGCCCAGCCACCCTCGAATGCCAAGGGTTCAAGGTGGAACATCCCGCAGCAGACAACAGACATGGTCAAGCTACCGGAGAACAGATATGAAATTGGTCATCACTTCAGATACACCGAAAATCAATTCTCCGATCGAGCGTCCGGGCGCCGCGCATACTTTCTGGTGATCGACGCCGAAACCCGTGCGTTGGAGGCGCTGCCAAACCCCGCGGCGGAAGCCATGGACCTGAGCGGCGGGTCAACCGGATCGTGCCTGAGGGGAAATCCTACCTGGTTGACTCAATGAATGGTCTTCGTAGCCGGGGAGATGAATCGATCGTTTGCTTCAGGCCTGTGACATAGAAATTCAACAAGAGTGAATCCCGAGAAATCATGAATCTACACGCAAATGAGGGAATATTAACCAACGATGGAACAGAAAAGGAGAAAATCCAATGCCAGCAAGAGATAGAACAGGACCCATGGGTGAGGGTTCCCAAACAGGCCAAGCGGCGGGTGATTGCAGTGATGCAGTCGAGTCCAACACGCCTAACGACAACGGTCGCGGTGGCTTCGGGCGCGGCCTTGGCCGTCGAGGAAACAAGGGACAGGGACGCAGGATGGGGCGCCGGCGCGGGTTTGGCGCAGCCGCAAGCGATGACCAGTGTGTCTGTCCCAGCTGCGGGCACAAGATTGCTCACGTTGCCGGGCAACCATGTTCACGACAGGTTTGCCCGAGCTGCAATACCCGCATGACACGCGCATAAGAGTTCACAGTAACTCTATAGGACAGAAGGTAGGGAGACTGACGATGAAAGTAGCGATTTCTTCACACGACGGCAAGCTTGATACCCGCTTCAGTTCAAGATTCGGACGCTGTGATTATTTCGTGTTGATCGACTCCGAATCGCGTGATTGGGAGGCGAAACGCAATCCAGCTGCAGAAGCCCGCGGAGGTGCCGGACCGAGAGCGGTGCAGTTTGTATCGGAACAAGGCGCAGGTGCCACCATCACCGGCCGCTATGGCCCAAACGCATTCACCGCGCTCGATGCAGCTGGGATTCAAGCCTTTGAAGCCGACGACGGAACGCCAGAGCAGTTGATCGAGAAATTCCTGGCTGGAGAGTTGAAGCAGGTCCACGTCCCAACGGGCCCCGAGCTGCACTAGGGGGGTTCAAGAAATCATGGTGATTGCTGTAGCCAGCGGCAAGGGCGGAACGGGCAAGACGACCGTCGCAACCAGCCTTGCTTTGGCGCTTGCCGAATCAGGCAGACAGGTGGCCTACCTTGATTGTGACGTCGAGGCACCGAACGCCCATCTCTTTCTGCGACCCGCACTCGATAACTATAAGCAGGTTGACCTGCTTATCCCCGAGGTGGACAGTGATGTTTGCACTGGCCGCGGGGTTTGTGCGGAAGCCTGTCAATTTCACGCCATCGTCACATTAGGTGGGAAGACGCTCGTCTTTCCAGAGCTTTGCCATGGTTGCGGAAGTTGCACTTTGGTCTGTCCTGAGAAGGCGATTACCGAGATCCCAAAATCACTGGGACACTTAGAAAGCGGCCGCGTCAACGGCGGCATGTTCTTCGCCCATGGCGTGTTAGATATAGGCGAACCCATGGCGGTTCCGGTCATATCCCAATTGAAGGATTGGCAGTCATTCCCTCAATCAACCATAAGCATCGTCGATTCTCCGCCGGGCGCTTCTTGTCCAGTTGTCGAGTCGCTTCGTGGAGCTGATTACGTACTGCTCATTACCGAGCCAACACCATTTGGTTTGCATGACCTTCGTTTGGCGGTCCAGCTCACCCAGGAGCTCAATATTCCCGCCGGAGTGATCGTGAACCGTGACGGCATCGGTGATGACGGTGTTGATATCTACTGCCGTGAAAGCAATGTGCCGATCTTGATGCGCGTACCCTTTGATCGTGAATTAGGCGCAAACCTCGCCCAAGGTAAAACTCTGGTTGCGGTTGCCCCCGAATATAAACAAAGGTTTACAGACCTGTATTCCCATATCAAAGCGATCCTGGACGATAGCGGGAGCAGGGGATGAAGCAGCTAGTCATCCTCAGCGGAAAAGGTGGCACAGGGAAGACCAGCGTTGCGGCTGCGTTCGCTCACCTGGCAGCAAACGGCAACGCGGCGATATTGGTGGATGCAGATGTAGATGCTGCCAATCTGGAATTGCTGCTCGCTCCCGAGGTGCTGGAGTCGCACGAGTTCGGCGGCGGTCAAGTTGCCGTCATCAATGAGGTTTCCTGCGAGGGTTGTGGAATCTGCAAGGATGTCTGCCGCTTTGATGCTGTGCACGAGGCCGACGGTGTTTTTCGTGCAGACCCTATTGCCTGTGATGGTTGTGCGGCTTGTGTTTACCAATGCCCTGAACACTCGATCCACATGCAACCACAAATGGCGGGGCATTGGTACCGTTCCACGACCCGTTTCGGACCGATGTTTCACGCAGCTTTACGTCCTGCTCAGGAGAATTCCGGCAAACTGGTCACGATGGTCAAGCAACAGGCACGACTACTGGCCATGGATGAATCGTACGACCTGGTGCTCGTCGATGGGCCGCCTGGGATCGGCTGTCCGGTCATATCGGCGGTTGCCGGGGCAGATCTGGCATTGATTGTCGCAGAACCGACGGCCTCCGGGACGCATGATATGCGCCGAGCTTTACAGACCACGGTGCATTTTCGCGTGCCAGCGATGGTGTGTATCAACAAATCCGATCTCTATCACCTGGGCTCGGATGAGATTGAAGCGTACTGTCGCACAGAGGGGATCCCTGTCGCGGGCAAGATTCCGTTTGACCCCAGCGTGACGGAAGCCATTGTCCAGGGTCAACCGGTGACGGTTTTCAGACCCCGGGCGCCTGCAAGTGAAGCATTGAGGGATTTGTGGGAACGGGTCAACAGCGAACTCATGGAAGGTGACCTTGACCATGCTTGATAAATCGGACAAACTCATGGAGAAGATCCAGGAACGATTAAACACGGTCATCGACCCGGAGACCGGCGCCGATGTGCTACGGATGCGTCTGGTCGAAGACCTCGTAGCCGACGATAAGGGTCGTGTGTTTTATACCTTTCGGCCATCCTCCCCGCTGTGCCCGATCGCCGTATCTCTGGCTAAACAAATCCAATTGGCTGTAGCCGATGTGCCTGGTGTGAGTAGGCAGATCATCAAAGTCACGGGATATGTTGCTTCCGAGGAATTGACCCAACTAATCAACAAGGAGAATGAATGATGCGCATAGCTATTTCCGCACAGACTAACAATGGATTGGACAGTCTCATCGCTCAGCACTTCGGGCGCTGCCCCTATTTTGCACTTGTCGATGTGGAGGATACTGAGGTGCAGACAATTCGGCTTATCGAGAACCCCTTTTTTGCCGGCCATGAAGTCGGGCAGGTTCCGGGGTTTATCCATGAGCAGAAGGCGGAAGTTATGCTCAGCGGCGGCATGGGTGGGCGGGCGATCCAATTCTTCGATGGATACGGCATAGCCGTCGCAACAGGCGCACATGGAACCGCAAAGGCCGCGTTGGAGGCTTACTTCGCGGGTAGACTTAGCGGTGCTGCCCCATGTGCGGAGAGCATAGAGCATGGTCATGGTGATCATCACTAAATCGAGCGAACAAACATAGCGGGGGTGAATAGAGATGACCGAGGAAAAAACGACTTCTAAGACGAAGATCGGCATCATTATTTGCGATCGTTACCGCCAATGTGCTGGTGGGAAGTGCTTCAGGGCTATGAAGAACCGGGAGGGCGCCTTCAGTATTTATGCGGATCAAGATGTGGAATTGGTCGGCTATACAACCTGCGACGGTTGCCCGGGGGGAAATATCGAATATGCAGGCGACGAAATGGTGAAGAACGGCGCCGAGGTCATTCACCTCGCTACTGGACTTGTTGTAGGCTATCCGCCTTGTCCCTATATCGACACTTTTCAAGAATTCCTGACGCAACGATACGGGTTGAAGGTAATCGTAGGCACGCATCCGATCCCTGAGAAATACCTTACCATGCATACAAGTCTGGGAACTTGGGAGGATCCAGCCTGGAAAGCGATCATTGAGCCTACCATCGCCGACGAAGAGACGCGCCTCGCGTACAACTAGACTCGCCAAAGACAGGGATGAAATGGCTCTTTCGTGCGATTTCTTTATCGTCAATGCCTGGCAGCAAGAGCGCTTGAGCCACGAACAAAAAAGTGTAAATAAACGGGGCCATTGTTTGCATATGGGGAATTTGACTCTGCAGTAGATCCGGTTGGGACACCGGTCGCGGCGCCCAAGGACGAGATAGCGTGCGATTTTGTGAGCTCTGGAACTTCATCCTCCCTTCCGCAGTTCCATAACCCCCGGATCTGAGGTCCGTATCCTGGCTGACCAGTCTTACCATAGAAGAAAGCGCCCGTTTGGGCGCTTTCTCGTTCAGTAGCGGGGCTGGGATTCGAACCCAGGACCTTCAGGTTATGAGCCTGACGAGCTGCCACTGCTCCACCCCGCAGCGTTGTTGGGCTGTTTTCCCCAACGAAGGCTGATTATAACAGCCGGGCATCCAGCCCGTCAACCCTTACCCCCCAAACAGCAGTGCCCACCAAATTTCCCAGTTGCTGGCGTTGGTTTGGGAGTCATTTGGGCCCGGTGTTGGCACCGGTGTGGCGCCTGAAGCGCCCAAAGGAAGGATCAAATGTTCACCATCGCGTACCATGCCAGCCTGGCTCCGGGCCCACTCCTCCACCAGAACATCGTTGGTGGCTTCGGCAACCTGCGTGCGCAGGTCATCGTTGTGGGCTGCGACGGAGGCGACCTCAGTTTGAAGCTGGACACGATCGCGTTCGAGGCGGCGCGCATCGGCCATGCGCCGGTTCAGGTCGCCCAGAATCAGCACGGCGATCACGATCACGACCAGGAGCCATGCCCGAGACACCTTAGGGCGTTCGGGTGGGGGTGCTTGCATGGGACTGATCTTACTCGCGCCCACTACGGCTTGCAAGCTGCGGGAAAAGCAACCGGCCCCCGTAGGGACCGGCTTGTGCTGTGCCGAAGGTGGGAGTCGAACCCACACGAGCGTAAGCCCACTACGCCCTGAACGTAGCGCGTCTGCCAATTCCGCCACTTCGGCTCAGGTGGTGTCATTCTACCGTAACCTATCACATTGTCAACGGCCCCCGTAGGCGACGGCTCTTCTGGGACCTTTCAATGCTACACTGTCTGGGCCCAAGACGATCCTGGCGAGTTGCGATGCTCTTTCTGGCCAAACGTGATGCCAAATCCAGCTTGATCGGCGCCGCCCTTATGGCCCTGGCCGCCTTTGCCGCATATTCCACCCTTGACCTTTCCTGGCGTCCCCCGGCCAGCGTATGGCACTTTGTTGGGGATGGGCTGTTCGGCCTGGCGATGCTGCTCGCCAGCGATGCCAGTCTGCACACCATGTTCTCAAGCTTGGCTTCTGATCGCTACCCGTCTGCCTTCCTCGGGTTGGCCGAAGTCTTCGCCGAACAAACCCCTTCGGACTGGCTGGCCGGAGGCGTCCTGGCTGGGGCGGAGGAATTGCTCTTTCGAGGCGTCTTGGTCACCGGCGGGATCCAGGTTGTCGGATTGGGCCCAATCGCGGCGGCCGCGCTGGCGGCGCTTGCCTTTGGGTTGGCCCACCTCCTTGTGGCACGGCGGTTGTGGGCCTTTTCGATCTGGGCTACCTGGGAGGGGTTCCTTCTGGGGCTGCTTTATCTGGCCAGCGGCTCGCTGGGCGCAGTCATCCTTGCCCATGGATTGCACGACGTGCTGGGGTTTTGGTTCTTCCAGCGGAGCCTGAAACGGGCCCAGTTCTGAGGTCAAACTCAGGCGGCCACTTCCCTGGCTGCTTTGTCCAAATCCAGACTGATCACCTTGCTGGCCGAGTCTGAACCCATGCTGATTCCGTAGACGGCTTTCGCAGCCTGCACGGTCTGACGGTTATGGGTGATGACAATGAACTGGGTCTCATCGCTCAGCTCGGTCAGCATCTCCTGGAAGCGGTCGACGTTGGCTTCATCCAGCATGGCGTCGACCTCGTCCAGCACACAGAACGGCGTGGGCGAGACCCGCAACAAAGCGAAGACCAGCGCACATGCAGTGAGGCTGCGCTCCCCGCCAGACAGCACCGCCAGACCCTGTTCGCGTTTGCCCGGCAGCCGGGCTTCGATCTCAATCCCTGACTGGTTGGGGTCATCCGGATCGGTCAGGCTCAAACGCGCCGAGCCTCCCCCAAACAGTCGAGTGAAGGTGTCCTTGAAAGCCACTGCCACCGCTTCGAATGTCTTGCGGAATTCGCGCTCCATCAGGACATCCAATTCGGCGATCACCTCTTGCAGTTGGGATTCGGCGGATCGCAGGTCATCGACCTGGGTTGTCATGAACTCGACCCGCTCCCGGACTTCTGTGTACTCCTGCTGCGCCTCCGGGTTGATGGCGCCCATCCGCCGGAGCTGATTTCGCAAGCGTGACACAGCGCTTTCCTGTTCCGGCGGCAGAGTATCAATGCGCGGGAGCTTCTCGACCAGCCCCTCAATCGGCAGCGGCTCTTGCCCTCCTGCTCCATCCTCCTCATCGAATGACACCAGGCCGAAATCGTCCTGGATGCGCCGCTTGAGGCTGGTCAGCTCCTCCTCACGGCGGGCCAACTCAATTTGCGATTGGGAGTGCCGGTGTTCCGCCAGCCGCAGATCCGCCCGAAGCTTGCTTTCATCGATCTCTAGCGTGCTGCGCTGCTTCTCGGTCTCTTGGAGCGCGGTTTCGCTGGGCGCCATCTGGCTCGAACGCCGCTCCCATGTGGCCTCAGCTTCGGCCGACTGGCGTTCCAACTCCGCCAGCTCAGCCGAGAGCGCCTCCTGCTCCTGCCGATTGGATTCGGCCCTGGATTGCCAGTTAACGAGTTCTCGATCCAGTGCGGCCAAACGCTGGGCGAGTTCTTCGCGCCGCTCCCGGGCTTCGACCAAAGCACGCTGCGACATCTCCCATTGGCTTTCCATTTGCGCCGCGTGCACATCGGCATCAGCCGCCTGAAGGCGACGCTGAGTTACCTGGAGCTCCATTTCCAGCCGGCTACGCTCAACTTCGAAGTCCTCTTTTGCACTCTCTAACTCGGTAACAGCTTGTCTGGCCGTATCCAGCGCCTTTTCAAGATCTTGAATTTGGGCAGCGACATCATCACGACGTGCCGCGGCCTGTGCCATAAGCAAGCCGGACTCTCGCTGGCCAATCTGAGACTCCGCAAAGGCAGCCTGTGCGGACTCGAGACGCGCTTGGGCCACAGCCATTGGGCTCGCCTCGCCTTCTGTGCCCGCATCCAGCGCATCGACCTCAGCTTGAGCTTTCTCGACCGCCCGCCTGAGCTCGTCGATTTCACGCGCCAAACGATCCCCGTCTTCCGGTTTGGCCGCCAGAGTCCGGGTGCCAACGACGACCGCTCCACCAGGATAGAAAACTTCTCCTGCCAGAGTCACAACGCATGCGTCCGCCGGGAGCGCCTCGGCCAGCGCCGCGGCGGCTTTCCGATCCCTCACCACCACGGTCCTGGCCAACAGCATATCGAAGAGCCGGTCGCTGCCATCATGCGGATCGACGAGATCTCGCGCCAGACCGACCACGCCTTCGGCCTGGGGAGGATCAAATCGCGAGGCTGTGGTCCTGGGTGCACGCGGGATCAGTGCCGCGCGCCCTTCTTCCGACTGGCCTTCCATCCAGGTCAGCGCCGTCAGCAGGTCAGCGCTTGTCTCGAAGGCCAGCCCGTAGCCGAACTCACCCAGAGCCGTCAGCAGAGCCTTCTCGTGTTCCGGTCGGTAGGTGACCAGACCTAGGATCTGCCCAACAACTCCCGACAGGCGTCCAGCGCGGCCGGCCTCAGTCAACATTCCGATCGCTTTGCCTGGCCCTGTCTCGAAGGCGCGCAGCGCTTCCAAACGCCCGGCTTTTCCCGCCAGCTCAGCCTGAAATTGGGCAATCTGCTTGCGTCCCGCTTCAAGGCGGCGCCGGCGATCCGATTCCTCCGCTTCGGCACCTTGCCTATCAGTCTGAGCTGATGCCGCCGCTGCCTGCGCTTGGGCGAGACGTTCATCCGCTTCGGCGACTGCCCGGGCTGCTTCCGCGCGAAGGGCTTCGGCTTCTGCTTCCGCTTTGCGACGGGCTTCGATCTGGTTCTCCAGCCCAGTCACGCGCTCGACAGCGCCTTCCCGATTTGCCTTCCAGGCAGCCTTCCGTCCGGCCAAGGATTCGAGAGATTCGCGCAGGCTCCTCGCCCGGCTGACTAAAGCCTGCCGTTGTTCGAGGTCCACACCGGTTTCGCCAGAAAGCGATTTGCGCTCGGCGTCAAGTTCATCCAGCGAAGCTTGGGCGGCCTTTCGATTGTCTTCGGCTTCAGTAAGACGGGATTGGAGGTTCAGCCGGCTTTCTTCAAGCGATGCGATCTCGGCCGTCATCATCTGCGACTGCTCACTAAGCCAGCGCCGCCGCTCTCCAGCCACGGCCAGCTTGCGCCCGAGCTGCTCGCGCGCCATATTGCTGTCTGAAGCCTCTTGAGACCACGTCTGGAGCTCGGCGCGCAGAACTTGTATCTTCTGGCGCGTCTCTTCAAGCATGCGATCGCTCTCGACTTGCGCCTGACGGAGTTCGTCGCGCGCCCTTGCCTGCAGGCCGGCGGTTTCCCGTGCCCTGGCGACCGTCTCAAGCATCTGGTGGTAGTGAAAGCCATACCAGACTCGGAGGGCCTCTTGCAGGTCATCCTTGACCTGGTCATAGTCGCGCGCCCGTTGTGCTTGGCGCTCCAAGCTGCGCAGTCTGGGACGGAGCTCGGCCAAGATATCTTTGACTCTCTCCAGATTGCGCCGTGTGGTCTCCAGTCGACGCAAGGCTTCTTCCCTGCGGGATCGGTACAGGCCGATGCCAGCCGCTTCTTCAAACAGCCGGCGCCGCTCCTCGGCCTTCAGCGACAGGGCAGCATCCACCAGTCCCTGGCCGATGATGGTGTACGTCCGCTGGGCAAGGCCAGACCTGGCCAGGAGTTCGCTTACATCCCGCAAGCGGACCTTCTGCCCATTGATCATGTACTCGTTCTGGCCATCCCGGTAGGCACGACGGCCAATGGTGACTTCTGTGAAATCTATGGGCAGCCAGCCGGTGCTGTTGTCAAAGGTGATGGAAGCCGAAGCCATGCCCGCCCTGGGGCGAGACTCGGATCCGGTGAAGATCATGTCCTCAGTCTTCTTGCCTCGCAGGAGACTGTACGACTGTTCGCCCAGGACCCAGCGCAAGGAGTCGGCGATATTGGATTTGCCCGACCCATTAGGCCCGACGATGGCAGTCACGGTGGGCGCGAAAACGAATTCGCTACGGCTGGCGAAGGTCTTGTACCCCTGCAATTCGAGCGTCTGAAGGCGCGCTTTGCTCGATGTCACTCTGGAAATTGCTCCCGCTCAGTTACCTGTTGTGGGTGGATCGAGCTTGGACAAGGCGTCCGTTGCGGCGGCTTGAGCGGCAGCTTGCTTGCTCGGGCCGATCCCTTTTCCTCGAACCTTACCTCTGATGCGGACGGCGACAACGAATTCACGGGAATGGTCAGGGCCACGCGTCTCCACCGTCTCATACTCGGGTGTGTCCCCCATCTCCCCCTGGGCCCAGATCTGGAGGCGGCTCCTAGAATCAAACAGAGACTCGTCCTGCATGACGGCTTCTACCGCCTTCTTGAATCTAGGAAGCATGAAGGCTTGGACAGCCTCAATTCCCGAGTCGAGGTACAAGGCCCCCATCAGCGCCTCGAAGCCAGCGCAGAGCAGCGCCGGCCGCTCACGCCCCCCGTTCAGGGATTCGCCCCGGCCCAGCAGCAGACTCTCCCCGAGTTCAATCTCATCTGCAAACGCCGCCAACTGTTCGGTTCTGACCAAAGCGGATCGCAAGCGAGTCAGCTTGCCTTCGTCCATCTCCGGAAAATGCTTGTATAGGTAGGCGCCGGACAGGAAGTCCAGGGCCGCATCCCCCAAAAACTCAAGCCGTTCGTTGTCCTCCAGTGAATCCTGATGCTCGTTTACATAGGAACGATGCGTCAGGGCCCGCGTCAACAAACCTGGATCTTTGAGAGTTAGGTTTGCCTTGCGCGCAAACTCGTCTGGCGAACGCATTACAACTCCAAATCCGGTTCAACCAACCACAGAATCCATGCCCCCGGGGGGTCGCATTCTAACCCGAGAGGGCCTTGAATACCAACACGGCGTTGTGCCCGCCGAACCCAAATGCATTGCTGATGGCGACCTCCACCGGCATTTTCCGCGCCTCATTGGGAACATAGTCCAGATCACAATCAGGATCGGGCTCACTGTAGTGAATCGTGGGTGGAACCACGCCATCCCGGATGGCCATCAGACAGAAAATGGCTTCCAGAGCGCCGGTGGCGCCCATCATGTGTCCGGTCATTGACTTAGTCGACGAAATCGCCACATTGCGAGCATGTTCTCCGAGTGCGGCTTTGATGGCGCGTGTTTCCGAGAGATCATTCAACGGGGTGCCCGTTCCGTGGGCATTGACATAGTCCACGTCTTCGGCGTTCAAGTCAGCCATGTTCAAGGCGGCCGCGATGGCAGCGGCCCCTCCCTCGCCATCTTCGGAGGGAGCGGTGATATGAAAGGCATCTGCCGTAGCAGCGTAGCCGACCACTTCACCCAAGATCTCTGCCCCCCGGGCCCGTGCGTGGTCCAAGCTCTCGATCACAAGGGCCGCTCCGCCTTCTCCCATCACCAAGCCATCCCGGTTGCGATCGAACGGCTGCGGCGTGTTTTCATAATCGTCGTTGCGACGGGACAAGGCGCCCAAGCGGTCGAAGGATGCCACGCCAACCTTGCTCAGAGTGGCTTCGGCGCCGCCGGCCACAGCCGCGTCGATGACTCCCGCTCGGATCAGTGTCCAGGCCTGACCGATGCCGTCCGCACCGGAGGCGCAGGCCGAGGCCACCGAGAAGGATGGGCCTTTGGCGCCGATATCGATCGCTACGGTTCCGGCCGCCCCGTTGCCCATGAACATGGGGATCATAAATGGCGAGAGGCGCCGGGCGCCTTCCGCGTGCAGCGTTTCGACTGCGGCCTGGAAGGTGCCGATTCCGCCCACTGCTGAGGAGATAATGACGGCGATCCGCCCAGCGTTTTCCGGTGTGATCTCCAGGCCGGATTGGGCCAACGCCTGCTGGGCTGCGGCGGCCCCAAACTGCTCGAAACGATCTCGGCGGCGGGTCTCCTTGAATTCGATGTACACCTCAGGATCGAAATCTTTGACCTCGCAGGCGATTTGCACCAGCAGATCCGACGCATCAAAGAGCGTGATCGGACCAACACCCGAGACACCCTCGACAGCATGGTTCCAGGAATCGGACGCCGAAAGCCCAAGAGGGCTGACAGCACCCATCCCGGTGACAACAACACGCTTGCTCATCGAGACATTCCTCCCCAAACGGTTTGTCCATTAACGGCGGCCGGCATGTGCCGGCCCTTCACTAGTCTACACATTGGCGGAGACGGTCGGGCTTTTCATGCCACTGCCGGTGAGGACCGCCACCCAGGGCCCAGGCCAGCGAGCTTCGGCCGACTGCAAAACTGGCCAGACAACCGCCGACGTGGGCTCAACGAAGAACCCCCGGCTGCCAAGCTCACCCAAGGCGTCTCGAATGGCATCCTCTCCCACCACCTCAAATCCGCCGCTTGACTCTTCGGCTGCTTGAAGCAGGCTGGCAAGGCGCAAGGGCCGCGTGATGCGGATGCCCTCAGCGAGTGTGTCGTCTTCACGCACATTCCACGTTGTTCCCGACCAGGCGCTCCAAACCGGAGGGCAGGCCTCCGATTGCACGCCGACCATCCTCGGCAACTGATCGATTACGCCAGCCTGAAGGAGGGCCTTGAACCCGCGGTGGGCCCCCAGAAACAGCGTCCCTTGCCCAACTGGGGTGATGAGTGTACCCGGAGCGCGCCCCAACTGCTCCACCAATTCGTACGCCAACGTGGCCATACCCGCCAGGCCATAAGGCATATAGGCATGGCTGGCATAGACCGCGCCGGCGCCAGCTTCTGCCAGTGCCGCCTCGGAGGCCTTAGCCCTCGGGCCGGGCACAGAGACCAGCTCAGCGCCATAGGCTTCGATCTGAGCGCGCTTGGGACCCGAGGCATAGGCAGGAGCAAACACCCTCGCCCGAATGCCGGCGCGGGCTGCGTAGGCTGCAAAGGACGCCCCAGCATTGCCGGACGAGTCTTCGATCGCCCTGTCAACCCCGTCCGCCGCCAGCGCGCTGACCAGGACAGCGGTCCCCCGATCCTTGAACGACCCGCTCGGGTTCAAGCCCTCGCATTTGAGAAATTTTTCACAATCCTCGCGTTCGATACCTGCCAGCGGGGTCCCGCCCTCGCCCAGGCTGATGAAGGGCGCCTCTCCTAACCAAGCGAAGGACTCCCTATATCTTTCAATCCCACGAGCGAAGCCACGCGAAGGGGAAACGTATTCGAAATCCCCGGCGAAATCGTACCACCCCCCGCAATCGGCACACCGGCAGGGATGGCCGGAACCGGGATACGGTCGCCCACAGGAGACACAGGCAAACGGGCGCCCGGCTGTCACTGAGATCCCCGACTCAGGCATGGCGGTCCTTGTCGTCCGGGACATATCCGCCTTCAACCCAGCTTTCACCATCCGGGCTGATTTCCTTCTTCCATATGGGCACAATTTCCTTCAAGCGATCGATCCCGTAGCGGGCAGCTTCGAAGACGCCGGTGTCTCGGTGGGCTGCCGTGCAAGCGATCAGCACCGTCGGCGTCCCCGGCACCAGTCGGCCGATCCGCTGCACAATTCCGATACCTTCCACCGTCGGCCAGCGGGCGCGGATCTCTTCCGCCACCTGCTGCATCTTGGCTTCCGCCATCGGCACATAGGCCTCGTATTCGAGCACTTCGGTCTCACGCGGCGTCCCGCGTTCGGTGCGGCCGCGCACCATACCAGTGAACACACAGGCTGCGCCTGAGGTGGGCAGCACCAGCCGATCGAGCAAACCGTTGAGATCGAGCTCGTCCTCCGTGACCAGGAAGAAAGTCGGGCCGGGATCATCCTTGCCGCCGCTGACTGGCGGGAAGAGAGCGACCTCATCTCCGTCCGAGAGCACTTCGTCCTCAAACGCGAACTCCTGGTTTACGGCCACAAGCACCGTGCCCAGCGAAGTCAGCATGTCTGGGTGTTGACCCGCAAGTTGGGACTTGAGTTCAGACACAGTGGCCGAATCGGGCAGCTGGACTTTCTCTTTGCGAACCCCCGCTCGGTCCCGCAAGGTGGCGAAAAAGAGAACTGTGACCTGCAACGTCAGTCCTCCAGCACGATGTCACCGCTTTGGCCGCCGTGCTTTTCCACCAGCCGGACATCGGTGATGCGCACCCCACGGTCCAACCCCTTGACCATGTCATATACGGTCAGGGCGGCCACCGAGGCCGCAGTCAGGGCTTCCATCTCGACTCCGGTCTTCCCAGTGGTGCGAACGCTGGCGGTGATCTCGGCCCCCGGGAGGGCGTCGGACAGGGTCACACTCACGTCGATGTGTGTGAGGGGTAGCGGATGGCACAGAGGGATCAGGCTTGCGGTTCGTTTAGCCGCCATCACCCCCGCTAGCTCAGCCACGGCCCGCAAGTCACCCTTGCGCAGGTCGCCCTGTTGGGCGGCTCGCAAAGTCGGCGGCGCCATGATCACGCTGGCGCGCGCCACTGCCCAACGCTCGCTATCCGGCTTGCCACCCACGTCGACCATCCTGGCCCGGCCGGCTTCGTCCAAGTGAGACAGTTCTTTCTTCGCCATAGGTTCCATTATACTGAGCGCCTTGCCTGAGGAGCAAGACAACTGAGGGCTGCCGCCTGTCAGATTGGCCTACCTTGACACCCCTTTTGCCCCTGCTATAATGGTAGCGCCTGCCCTGAGGGCAGGCGCTCTTATGCCACATTCCTAGGAGTCAAACGATGCCACCGCTTCCTAAACGGAAGATATCCAAAGGTCGGCGAGATCGCCGCCGGACACACGACAGCCTCCAGCCCCGCACGCTGATCACGTGCACCAACTGCGGCGAAAAGCACCTTCCCCACCGGGTTTGCCCGAACTGCGGGCATTACGGCGGCCGGGAAGTAGTCGAGATCGAGCGAGAGTAGTCTGGGCCCCGACCGCGGGACCCTGCTGCCCTGATGGCGCCCGAGCCCTCCTCCACAGCGCTCATCTTTCCTGGACAAGGATCCCAGGCCGTCGGCATGGGCCAGGCTTTGGTTCAGGCTGAGCCCAAGGCGGCCGCCGTGTTTCACCAGGCCGACGAGATCCTTGGATTCAGCCTTTCGAAGCTGTGTTGGGAGGGCCCGGAAGACGCGCTAAACGCCACTGAAAACACTCAACCTGCTCTCCTAGTCCACTCCGTAGCAGTGTGGACCGTTTTCCAAGATAGGTTCCCCCAATTCACGCCGGCCGCCCTGGCCGGTCACTCCTTGGGCGAGTTCAGTGCTTTGGTCGCAGCCGGCTCGCTGTCCTTCGAAGATGGGCTGCGTTTGGTGCGTGCCCGCGGCGAAGCCATGAAAGCCGCCGGCGATGACAAGCCCGGTGGCATGGCGGCTGTGCTCGGCCTGGACGTAGAGCAAGTGCGCCAAATCTGCGAGCAGACGAGCCAACAGAGCTCTGGCGGTGTGTGGGTTGCCAACGACAACTGTCCGGGTCAGGTCGTTGTCTCGGGCGACGACAAGGCACTCGCCTTGGCCAGTCACGCGTTCAGCGAGCAGGGCGCCCGCAAGGTCGTCCGTCTGAGCGTCAGCATCGCTGCCCATTCCCCGTTTATGGAGGCGGCACAAGCACGGTTCGCATCGGCGCTTGATGCGACGCCGCTTGGCAATCCCACTGCGCCTGTCTTCGGCAACGTGAGTGCCGCCCCACTCCGAACGGCCCAGGAGATACAGGCGGATCTTCAAGCACAGCTCACAGCCACCGTCCGATGGACCGAGACGATCCGGGCCATGGCTTCCGCCGGTGCGATGACATTCATCGAAATGGGCTCCGGGAAGGTCCTCACAGGCTTAATCCGCAGGATCGACTCGTCCCTCGAACGGCACAATTTGGACGAGCCGGAGAGCTTCGTAGCCCTGGCAGCCTAGCTGTCTCCCATCCCCATGCGCCGATTCCTCATCGCCCTGGTCTTGCTGCTGACGGTGTTCTTCGTCTTTTCCAGGCTGACCGAGGTCAGCGACGTCTGGCACACGTTGGGCAAGGGCGACTGGCGTTGGATGGCACTGGCGGCGGCCGTTCAAGGCGCCTGGCTGTTGAATGTCGCGGCGTCACTGCGTGCCATCTATCGATTGCTCGGCGTACATGAGCACATCAGTCACTTGATCCCCGTGGCGGCGGCTGCCAACTTCGTGAACGTCGTGGCCCCCTCGATGGGGATGGGCGGTATGGCCATCTTTGTCGTTGACGGCCAGCGCCGAAATTTGCCATCCGGCCGGGTCACCACCGGCGTCGCAATGTACGTGGTCTACGACTACCTCGGTTTTCTGGTGGTGCTCGCCCTCGGCCTGGGCATCCTCTTCCAGCGCGGCCAGCTCGGCACAGCCGATATTGTGGCAGCAGCATTCTTTGCATCCACCGCGATCGTGCTCGGCGCCTTGGTATACGCAGGGATGCGTTCGGCCGAACGGCTGGAACACCTGCTGACCTCTCTGGGACACCTGGTCAACCGTCTTCTTCGTCCTATCTTACGTCGAGACTACTTGAGCATGGCTCGGGCGCACCGGTTCGCCGTTGAGGTTTCTCAGGGGCTGCATGCCGCCCGCCATTCGCGCGGCGGACTGGCGCTGCCGGCTGCGCTGGCTCTATCAAACAAAGCCCTGATGATCTCGATCCTGTTCCTGGTCTTCCTGGCTTTTGGCCAACCATTCTCTGTGGGCACCCTGGTCGCGGGGTTCAGCATCGGTTACTTGTTTCTGATTGTCTCGCCAACACCTTCCGGAATCGGCTTCGTCGAAGGCGCCATGACGCTCGTGCTGAATTCGCTCGGAGTGCCGCTCGCCGCAGCCGCGATCGTCACGCTGGCCTACCGTGGGATCACCTTCTGGCTGCCGCTCCTGTACGGGATGGTGGCTTTCCGCCTGGTGGGCCGATCATCCGAATCGTACAGCGCCTGATTCTTCCCGTCGAGATTCGCCTCAGTCAATATCGTGGAGGGCCCGCCAACGAGTGGATCGATTGGTGTTGGCGTGCCTATCCCGCCCTGTGCCCCATGCTATAATCTTCCGAGTGCCCACAGGCGCCAGGTTGCCATAATGCTTATCAACGTGGTCGAGCTTCTCAGCTCACCAGCCTTCGGTTTGGCCTACCATGTGATCCTTCTGGTCACATTGGCCTTGCTGTACAGTTTGAGTCGAGCGTTCGGCGGCCGGTCGGAAAGCCCGCGAGCCGCCCGGTGGGTGCTGGCTGCCAGCTGGATCCTGATGCTCAGAATCCTTGGCTTGGCGGTCGCCCTGCTCGGCCCAGCGGTCGGCCTGGCACAAGTTTCCCTGATCTCATCGTTCGCCCCCTTCGTCACCCTGGCCGGCGTCATCCTGTTCGGCTGGGCCATCCTATTTGATCGTTCACACACCATTGGCGATAGCCTGCTGCTGGTCTTGCTCGGTATCGCTCTGATCAGCCTTGCCGTAAGCCTGGTCAGCGCTCAGCTGGCACCGCTCATGCCGGAAACCGCCATCGAGCTGCTCGAAAAGGCATGGCTGGGACTCGGCTTGATCTTCTCCATGGCCGTCGTAATCATGCTCTTCGTCCGCCAACCGCGACAGTGGCCGATCGGCGAGGGTGCCTTCGGTGTTCTTTTTCTCGGCTTCGGCTTTCAACTGCTTACCGTCATGCCCGACGTTCCGGTCGCCGGCTTCGTGCGCCCGGCCGAGCTGCTCGCCTATCCGCTAGTTACCCTGGCTTGCGTGCGAGCCCTGATCAACGAAATGCCCCGCTTTGAAGCCGGGCAGCGTGCCTCCCGCGTCAGCCAGGCCAAGGCCGACTCCAACGGCCGGACGGCTGAGGCCCAATCGGTTCGCTCGCTGATCAACCTGCTTTCGATTCACAATCCCGAGAACCTTGGCCATGAGGCGGTGAGAGCGCTGGCCGAGATCGTGCGCGCCGAATACTGTTTGCTTGTCACACCACCGGACGACAGAGACCAGTTCGCCATCGACGTGGGCTACGATCTGATCCGCGAGCAATACCTCCCGGGCTCGGCCTTGGACGGTGACAACAGCCCGGTGCTGCTGGCCACACTCACCCAACAGCGGAGCATCAATCTCTCGACCAGGAGCAGTTCACCAGACGTCATCACGCTGCAATCTGCGCTCCAGCTGCCGTCCACAGGCCCAATCCTCTTCGTGCCGATCGCATCATCCGGCCAGCTTCTGGGCGGATTCGTGCTGCTCTCGCCGTACGCCCGTCGCAGTTGGACCCCAGAACAGTGTGCCCTGGCCGAGTCCTTTGCCGGGAAGTTGGGCGCCCGTTTCCTCGAACTCAGGACTCTCGATTTATCGGCCTTGGAGCGGGACAACGAGGCCTTCAGCGCGCTGACCGAAGCCAGAAGCCGCATTCAGCAGCTCGAGCAGGAGAACATTCAGCTCTTCGAAGAAGCACACGCCCCGGGCGCCAACGTCGATGCGGACACCGAAGAGCTGTTCGAGGCACGCATGCGGCTCGACCAGGCCGAGGAGACGATCTTGATTCTGGAGGCGGAAATAGAGCGCCTCAAATCGGCCTACGTCCCGGCGCCCGAGGTCCCGACGACAGCCGAGATCGATCACCTGACATCTGAACTGCAGTCGGCACTGCAAGAGTTGGTCGAAGCGCGCGCCGAGATCACTCGCCTGCGTTCTGAAACGGTGGATTCGCGCGGCGGCTTCGACGAGGCCCAGATCGACCCAGAAGCCATCGCCTCCATCGCCCAAGAATTGCGCCAGCCGATGTCGTCCATCCTCGGCTACACCGATCTCCTTCTGGGAGAATCGGTCGGCCTGTTGGGCGCCATGCAGCGCAAGTTCCTGGAACGGGCGCGGACTGGCATCGAGCGAATGGGCGCCCTGCTAAACGACCTGATCCAGGTGACCGCACTCGAGAGCGGACATCTCGATCTCACCCCGACCCAGGTCGATCTGCTGCGGTGCGTGGAAGACGCCGTCAACCAGGTGGGTCCGGCCCTCCGGGAACGGGACCTCGCCTTGCGCATGGATTTCCCTGAGACGGTCCCCGCCATCATGGGCGACAACGATGCTGTCTCCCAGATTATTCTGCATCTGCTGAACAACGCCATCGCCGCTTCGCCAGAAGGCGACCAGGTGGTCCTTTCCGCTCGTGTTGAGCAATCAGAGGAACAAGGATTCTTGATGCTTTCCGTCACCGACCACGGCGAAGGCATTCCAGTTGAGGACTTGGGCCGCGTCTTCCAGCGCCTGTATCGTGGCGACCGTGTGATCATTCAGGGCGTGGGCGACGGCGGGATCGGCCTCTCACTGGTCAAAGCCTTGAGCGAAGCGCTGGGCGGCCGGGTCTGGGTAGAAAGCGAAGTCGGCGCCGGCAGCACGTTCACTGTCCTGCTCCCACTCACCGAACCCCAAGCCGAAGCCAGCGCCTAGGGACTCCAGACCGGCGCCTGATTGTCCCGTTTGGCGCCAATCCACGATCCCTATATGAAATCTTGTGAATTTCGTCACAATCAGTCGGCACAACTCATGCATCCTTGCCTGGATGAAAGCACGTTTGGATTGGGAAGTGCTCGTTCCCCGCATGTGACGGGGTAGAATTGGAACCTTTGAAGAACCAACAGCGTCTTCAACTTGGAGATGCTCGAAGTTGGACCTCGGAGATGATAAAGATGTTGATCAGACGCGCACTGGCGGGCATGCTGCTGGTGTCGATTTCAGCCTGTGGATTACTTCCCGGCCCCGCCGCCATCGTACCTTCGGGGGGGTTGAGTGCGCCCAGCCTTGGCGCAACATGGACGCCGACTCCTTTCGCCCCGCAGGCGCCCACGGCCACACCGGATGTCGCGACGGCACCGGCCCCAACGGCGGCGCCTCCGCAGGATCCATCTCAACCGTGGGGGAGCTTTGCCGCCCCGATTGAGCCATCCGCCATCGAGGTGCCGCCGCCGGCACCGCTGATCAACTTCGAACCCAACGTCGTCAACCTGCTTATCATGGGCTCAGACGAGCGGCCCAACGAATCCATAGGCCGATCGGATGTATTCCTGGTGGCCTCCTTGGATCCCAACAAAGGCACCGTGACCTTGATTTCCTTCCCGCGCGACCTGTACGTCTACATCCCGGGATGGCGGGTGGACCGGATCAACACGGCCGTCGTTCGCGGCGGGCCCGAACTGGCCGAGCAAACGGTCCTCTACAACTACGGGATACCCATTCACCATTGGGTGCAAATGAACTTCTCGGGTTTCATGACCGTGGTCAACACCCTGGGTGGCATCGACGTGCAGGTGACCGGCTATCTCAACGACGAATGCGGCCGGCGCTACTGGCGCTACTCACCCGGCACGTATCACATGGATGGTTTTACTGCGCTGTGCTATGTGCGGATGCGCAAGGCCTCAAGCGACTTCGATCGCTTGAGGCGCGAGCAAGAAGTGGCAATGGCCATGATGTCCAAGGCCTTCACCCTGAACGGCTTGCAGCGCGTTCCCGAACTCTACGACCAGTTTAAGACCTACGTCCGCACCGATGTCGGCCTGGACACCGTCCTGCCTCTGATCCCCCTGGGCACCAGGTTGGCATCGGATTCTTCCCGCCTCCACCACTACGTCGTCGATACGTCGATGGCCACCGGTTGGAGCGTACCCTACAGCGGTGCATCGGTTCAGCTGCCCAATCGTGACAAGATCCAGGAGATGCTGGCCCAAGCCTTTGGCGATGGGCAGTAGCTGGCGTGCGTTCATCTGCTTGGCGTTCGTGCTGAGCGGTTGCTTGCCGTCCGCCAAGCTCAACACATCGGGTACTCCCCTTGCAAAAGGTCTTCCAAGGGACGCCGCCGGAACACCCATCCTTCGTCTGACACCGATTCCCACCGGCACACCTTTCCCGCTTGACCCGCTGGCGCCTATCGTGCCTCACAGCTGGCCACCCCCACTGACTTACGATACGCCGCCGACACCCCCAACACCCATCCCGGGGCCCGTCCCGCAGATTCCGCTTCCGCCGGATGCGGTGAACATCCTACTCCTTGGATCAGACCGGCGTTCGGGCACCGGGTTCCGAACCGACACGATTCTGCTGCTGTCGATTCAGCCCAGCGCCCACGGTGCGGCCCTGATATCCATCCCGCGTGATCTCTACCTCTACCTGCCGGGCTACAGCATGCAGCGAGTCAATACCGCCTTCGAGCTTGGAGATTCGATCGGGTACCCCGGAGGCGGTCGGGCACTCCTGGCAGACACGCTGCTGTACAACCTGGGTCTAACCTTCGATTTCTATGCTCGTGTTGAAATGTCAGGCTTCGAACAGATCGTCCAGAAGATCGATGGCATCGATGTACGCGTTTCCTGTCCGTACACAGATTGGCGGCTCAAATCACCCAACCTGAACCCCAATGTGGAGACCAATTGGGCGTTGTATACAGTCCATCCGGGGGTAGTCTCAATGGACGGCGACCTGGCGCTTTGGTACGCCCGTTCACGTCAGAAATCATCCGATTTCGACCGTGCTCGCAGGCAGCAGGAGGTGCTACGCGCCATCTACCGCCAGGGTCTGCAACTGGGATTGCTCAGCCAGATCCCGGAGCTCTATCAGGATCTGAGCCAGGCGATCACTACCGACATGAGCCTGAGCGACATGCTGCGCCTGGCTCCCTTAGCCACAAGCATCTCGCCTTCTTCGGTACGCAGCCGCTTCATCGGCCGGGATCAAGTGACGAGCTGGCGCACACCCAGCGGAGCCCAGATCCTGCTGCCCAAACCGGCGGAGATTCAAGCACTGCTAAGCCAGACTCTCGATCTTAGGCAAGGGCTGCCGGCCGAGTCGCCGCGCCTGCGCTCCATACAGGTGATCAACGCTTCCGGGAAGTCCGGCTGGGGCGACCTGGCAGCCGAACGGCTCACTTACGCCGGATTCGAGGCCAGCGTCGATCCCTCCCCGGCAGCCGCTCAAACCGCTACCACGCTGATCGATTTCGGGGTCGCCCCCTCCGGCACCCGGACGGATGTCGCTTCTGCCATCGGCCTCTCCCCTGGCGCAGTGCAGATCAACCCGCAGGCTGATTCACCTTTCGCGTTCCAGTTGACAGTGGGCGAGAATTACCGCCCTTGCTTCAACCCCACGCTGGATCAGTTGGGCAATCCCACCGCGCGCTGAGGCGCTGACCCCCCGCTTCATCCTAGTCAATTTGACTTTTCCGCATTGCACCACTAGTATCAGCCCGTCCGTGGCTATGCGAAGGAGAACGAATGGCTGAACCCACTGATGATCTGCCTCTGTTCTCGCGTCCGGCAATCGAGACCGCGCCAGCAGACGACGGACACAACTGGGTCACCCCCACCTCCAGCCTGAGCGCCGCAGTCCGTGCGTGGGGCGAGGTGCTGGAAGAAGACGGGAAATCTATCCACACAGTAAAAGCCTTCACCGGGGATCTGCGCCTGCTGGGCAAGTTCATCGGCGGCGGTTTGTCGATAAACGCCATCGGCACCCACGATCTGAAGAACTTCCTGGACTGGATGCTCAATCACCGTGGGGTGCCATGCAGTCCTAAGACCTACGCTCGCAGGGTGACGTCGCTCAAGTCCTTCTTCCGCTGGCTCAACGAGGCGGGCATTTTGACCCACGATCCAGCAGAGGATGTGCCTCAGCAAACGGTCCTGGCCCCGCTTCCCACCGTCCTCAACCCAGATGAAGTTGCCGCCGCCTTGGCCGCCGCCGATGCCGTGCGCGGCGGGGACGACCCGGACGCGCGCCCCTACACCCTGCTGGCATTGCTGCTGGAAACCGGCATCAAGAAGGGAGAATGCCTCGGCATTCACATCAACCACATCGACCTGGATTCAGCCGATGGCCCGATCTTGTTCGTGCGATACGGGGATGTCCGCAAGCGGTACAAAGAACGCAAGCTTCCCCTCAGCCAGGCGTGGGTTGAAGCCTACCGCGCCTACTGCGCCCAGTACGATCCCAAAGACAAGGTCTTTCCTTGGTCGCCCCGCCGACTCGAGTACCTTCTGGAGGATATCGGCGAGGCCGCCGGACTAGAGAAGCACCTGTCCTTTGACATGTGCCGATGGACGTCAGCTCTCTCTGATTACCAAATAGGGATGGACAAGAACAAGATCCGCCAGAAGATGGGAATTTCCAAGATCCAATGGCGAGAAGTCGGCAAGAAGCTGGCCCGGCTGGCGGCCAAACAGGACAAAGAGACTTTCAGCCGGGGCTCTACCCCCTGAATGAAAAAAACGGCCCGCCGAATAGGCGGGCGGTTTGGTTGCCTGAGGTTCTTCAAGCTAGAGTTTCTTGACCACAATGTCGCCGATGACGTTGGCGGCTTCATCCCCGCGGTCCGCCGCATTGGACATGTGACGGTAGATCTCCCTCAACTTCAGAATCTGGACAATCTTCTCCAGACTGTCCGCCCCGGAAAACAGGTCCGCCAATGCCTCCCGATAAACGGTTTCCATGCGATTCTCGAGCGCCTTGGCGCGCACGGCATGCTCGGCGGCCACGCTCGGATGGTCATCCAACCTCAAAACGCCTTGGTAGATCTCGTGGGCTGCGTCATGCAGCAGCGAGGCCATGCGTTGAATGTAATTGTTGGACTGCGCCTGGAAGAGCGCCATCTCCTCGATCGTGCTATCAGCGTAGTCGAGAATATCGTCAATGGCCCGAGATAGGGCGAAGATGTCCTCTCGATCGATGGGCGTGACGAAGGTCTGATTGAGCTCGTCGATCAGGATGCGGCGGACCTCGTCGGCCTCTTTCTCAATCTTGTTGACCTGAGCGGCCAGCCCTGAATCCGGTTTGCTTGCGTACTGCTGAAGGGCCTTCAAGCCCTCCACAGCGTATTCTGCCTGCTTGATGAGCAGCTCGGTGAAGCGGTCGCTCTTTTTAGTGCGTCCCAGAAAGCCCATTCGTCGATGTGTCTCCTTGAGAAGAGATGGCGCCGGCATTATAGTCCAATTGCTGCCGGTGCTCCCCCTCCAGCTGGCCTACTTGACTGTGAGAGTTCCCTTCATCCCGGCCTCCAAATGGCTCGGCTCAGCGCAGACGATCTCGTACGTGCCCGGCTCGGACGGAGCCGAGAAGGTGAAGGTTTGCACCTGGCCGACATCTACCTGGAAGGCCTGCAGGACATGCTGATTGTCATCCTTGGTGAAAGGCGGTGTAACGGTGTACCCGGCTTCCATCAACGTCCACGTATGGACGAACGTCCCGTCATTGGTGAGCGTCAAGGTGACTTGGGCGCTCGCTGGCACCTCCCAATTGGGCGGCTGGTATTCAAACTCAGACATATCGGCTGCGATAGCCACCTGCTGCGGGCCACATGCGGCCAAGAGCACGCCCAGCAGCGCCAAGCCTGCCAGGGCCCTGCTCACTTTGTGAATTTTTTCACGCATGACTGTCCTCCCCAAACCGCCTCGGATGCGCCCACCGCACCTCGCGGTCGGCTATTGTAACATCGGCCATGCACTGGCTCGGGGTCTCGGTCCGTTCCTTGACAGGCTGGGGCGAAGTCACCACAATAGGCGCATGGATGCCTACAGCGTGTCGCCCGGCCATCGCTCCGGGTACGTTGCCGTGATCGGCCGGCCCAATGTGGGCAAGTCCACCCTACTCAATGCCCTGCTCGGGCAGCCGATCACCGCCACATCTCCGAAGCCTCAAACCACCCAGCTCAACCAACTTGTCATCCTCACCCGGGATGAATACCAGATCGTCTTTGTCGACACGCCGGGGATTCACACGCCGCACCATTTGCTCGGGGAATGGATGGATGCTGCCGCCAATTCGGTCATCGCCGACGCAGATGTGTGCCTGGTCCTTTTTGATATGAGTGAGCCGCCGACGGATGATGATCTTAGGACAGCAGAACGACTGGCCTCCATCGGGCGTCGCCCACCAACATTGGCGGCCCTGAACAAAGTGGACCTCTTATCAGAACCTGATCGCCCCGCGCGCATGCAAGCTTTCCAGGATCTGGTCCCCTTCGCCGACCCCGTGATCCCGATTTCCGCGCTGCACACTGAGCGCCTTGATGAGCTGCTCGAAGCCCTGCTCAGCATGTTGCCCCAGGGGCCGCGCTACTATCCAGAGGATCAGATCACCGATCGCTACGAACGTGACGTGGCCGCCGACCTGATCCGCTCGGCTGCCATGCAGCAGCTCCGGGAGGAATTGCCCTACAGCCTAGCAGTCCGAATTGACGAATTCACCGAGCGAGGCGAGACGGGCGCATTTGTCAAAGCCACCCTTTTTGTCGAGCGCGAATCCCAAAAAGGGATTGTGATCGGAAAAGGCGGTGTGATGATTCGCCAGATCGGTCAGCTGGCTCGAGAGCACATCGAGGCCATGTCCGGCCGGAGCGTGTACCTTGAGTTGAGAGTCAAGGTTCATTCGGGCTGGCGAAGCGACTCCAAAGCGCTCAAACGGTTCGGTTTTTCGTCGATCGAACCCCCCAAGCACCAAGCTGGCTGAGAGGATCTGCTTTGACCAAGGCCAAGGGCAAAGGCACACGCACCAGCGCATTTGGCTCGCCCGGCCGCGCCAATCACGACTCATCCGACTTCTACAACAGCCGACTCTATCAGGACCACCAGCCGCCGGAACCTGAGACCTACCACGAAGTCGAGCTGCCCAAGCTCGCTCGCAACGCGCTCTTCTGCAAGTCGTCTGAGTCGATGGATGAGCTCCCCGACCACAGTGTCCATTTGATGGTGACATCCCCTCCTTACAACGCCAGCAAGGAGTACGACGAGGATCTCACCCTGGGGGAATACCGAGAGATGCTTAGAAGTGTGATGCGTGAAACCTACCGCGTTCTGGTGACGGGTGGGCGCGCCTGCATCAACGTCGCCAACCTCGGCCGAAAGCCCTACTTGCCCCTTCACACCTTTCTTATCGAGGACATGCTCTCCATCGGATTCTTGATGCGGGGCGAAATCATCTGGGACAAAGCCAGCAGCGCCGGCAGTTCGACCGCCTGGGGCTCTTGGCTTTCGGCTTCCAATCCGGTCCTGCGCGACGTCCACGAGTACATTCTCGTGTTCTGCAAAGACACGTTTTCCCGTCCTGCCGGCGAGCGCCTGAGCACAATCGTCAAAGAAGACTTCCTGGCCTGGACCAAGAGCGTGTGGACGTTCCCTTCGGTTTCAGCCAAGCAGATCGGCCATCCGGCCCCTTTTCCAGAAGAGCTGCCGCGCCGCCTGATCGAGCTCTACACCTACCAGGGGGAAGTCGTGCTCGATCCCTTCTGCGGATCGGGGTCGAGCTGCCTGGCCGCCCTTCACGCTCAGCGTACCTACGTTGGATACGAGGTGGAGGCGGCCTACATTGATCTAGCCCGGGAGCGATTGGCGGAGGTCTCGCCGCCTCCAGGCTAGTCTCGGGTCAGCCCCGAACCAACCTCCGCACGTCTCATAGTGATAAGATGCGGCGGTCGAGGCGCGATGCCGCCTCCACTTTCTTGTTGGGCCCAAGGGAGGCTGAATGCGTCGAAAAGATTGGGGCTTCATCGTGCTGGCCATCCTGGCCGCCGCCCTTTTCGTCCGTCTCGGTTTCTGGCAACTTTCCAGGCTCCATGAGCGACAGGCGCACAACGATCTGATCCGTCAGCGGATGGATCTTCCCGCCGCGCCCATCGAGCAGGCCATAGCCTCTCCATCCGACTGGACATTTCGTCCTGTGACGCTGCACGGCACATTCGACGCAGCCCACGAGGTCCTACTCAGTCCGCGCTCGTATCTGGGCCAACCCGGCGTGGATCTGGTGACGCCTCTTCATCTGGAAGGCAATCTAGGTACCGTGCTGGTCGACCGCGGCTGGATCCCCTTCGCGGCCACCGAGCCCAATCCCAGTGCCGCTTATCAAATCGCAGGCCCGGTGGAAGTTCAGGGCATGGTGATGACCTCTCAGCCCTCGGTCAAGCTCTTCCTACTGCCGGGACCACCTACGCCGAGCCCGGAGGCCATTCGAACCATCTGGCAAACGCTGGATATCCCCAGCCTGCAGATCCAAATGCCATATCCCCTGCTCCCCTTCTTCGTCGCACAGACATCGGCCCCTTCGGGCTCCGGAGAGCATCCGATCCCCGATCCCGGTATCGACCTGACTGATGGCCCGCATCTCAGCTATGCCATGCAGTGGTTTGCATTCGCCATCATCGCCTTGGGTGGAGGCGGGGCTTGGATCGGACGAAGACTGCGGCGGACGGACGACAGCGATGAAGCATGACGGCCCGGTCCCGCCAACGGCCACATTGTGAAACTTTTCACAATTAGAGTCTAGGCCGAGCGCTCGGCCGGCCAGGTGTCCATCACTTGGCGCAAGATGGCGAATTCACCGGTGTGATAGGCCGTATGGTCGGACACCAGCAGGATCTCGCGGAGCAGGGTGTAGCCCGGCGCATGGGGAAGATCGCCCGTCAGATCCGCCCCCGCATCTTCAACCATGGCTCGAAGGGCCTTCAAGTCATGGCGATAGCCGGTCAGGGTTGAATTCCACTGAGCCTCGTCTGCCAGAACATCCTCCGATGGCCAATAGCCCTTGGGCCACGGCGGCGACTCGTAGTCCGGGTCCTCGATGAACTTCAGGATATCTTCTTGGGTTCTGCGGATGTGTTCCAGAAGGGCCCATGGAGAATAGGGCACGTTCGGTGGACGGTCGTTGATCCGTTCCATGGGGAACGCAGCGGCCGCCTGGTCGAGACTCATGTGGGCGTGGCCGCCATCCAACAGATCCAGCAGCTGCGCACGAAGGTCATCTATCGGCGTCATAATGTGGCCTTTCTTGGATTCTTGAGTGGGTGCGCTTGCAGTTTATATGGTAGCGCACACGTGCTCCGGCGGATACACTCAACCCGCAACCGCCGCACCCAAGGGTGCGGCGGTGTTGAAGAGCTCGGCGCCTGTGACCGGGCGAATGTCCGGGCTCATTTCAGGAAATTTGGGTCAGGCGTGCTGATGCTCCTGTCGTTGGTAGCCCATGCCATAGCCGCCGGGGGCGATGATCAGCCACAGAGCAGCGATGGCAACCAGAACACCGACAATTAGGGCATTCCAGAGGGCCACGGAGTTGGCGGCGAAGCCGACCACCCAGGGCGAGATAAACATCCACGCACCTGCGATCAAACTCAGCCACTCAGTCCACATCTGGCGCCCTGCGGGTAGAGCCAGGGCCGCCAAAATGGCCACAACAAGGCCGGTGATAAGCCCGCTCCAAAGGGCACCGGTCATGCCTGAGTAGCCCAATATCCAGGGTGTCGCTGCAAACCATAGACCCAGAACGACCTTAGTCCAATCCTGCCATCTATTCATGTCGCAACCTCCTTGCTGCTACTTGCCCAAGTCCTACATTTCAACCATAGGCAGGGCCCATTGGATTCCTGTCAGAAGGGGATTAAGAGCCGCTTAGAATTGGAATGGGGCTTGGGGAAGGGACTTTCCGAACGAGGTAGAAGAGCTCAGGCAGGTTCGTCGGAGCTTCGGAATTGGAGAGCTTCCGGTAGCCAGCGCGCCAGGGCATCCTTCGGCAAGCGAGCAGGGGACGCCGGGCCAAGTCGTTGGAGGAAGGCCAGTCTGGCTTCGCCGGCGGACCACTCTGCGTCAGCTGCAACGAATACATCCAGTTCTGATGGTCGGGGATAATCGTCATCCGACTGGGGGGCATGTCGTACGTGAATCAGGGCCGGGGGCCGCATATCTTCCGCTTCCAGACGCCCTGCGTACAATCCCAGACTCGGGCAGGCCCGCTCCTCTGAAATCTCCAGGCGAAAGGTCTCTATCCCAGGATCCTGTTCGGCCAGGATTGGTGCGCCGAAATCGCCGGGCAGGCTGAAAGGTGCCCCCAACAGGCGCCAAGCAGTGGCTACTTCCCCCGCACGGAGAGCCTGGCGAATCCGCGTCGAACTCACCACCTCTCCGTCGATCAGCGCTGGCTGAACAACATGCAAACGGAAGCCTCGTTCCCCCGCCGCCGACTCCAAATAGCTGATATCGCCTTCACGCCGGTAGCCGAGGGCGAAATCCGGACCCACCCACAAACCCTTCGGATGCAATCGGGATTCGATCCAGTCGAGGAAGGCAGCCGCCCTCAGGTGCGAGAGTTCCAGGTCAAATCGCTGGTTGATCACATTGTCGACGCCAAGTATGCCCAAGCGCTTGGCCTTTTCGTCGGGCGAACTCAAGTAGAAGGCCGGCTTCGAGCCGCGCAACACAACGGAGGGATGGGGGAAGAAGGAGAGCACAGTGGTGGGCAGATTCTCCGCTCGCGCTTCGCGGAGCATCAGATGGATGAGCTCGCGGTGACCCAGATGAATTCCGTCAAATGAACCGATCGTGAGCTCGCATGCATCCAAGGACAGCGCATCGATCGAATCAACGTGACGCATAAGAACTCAACGGATGAACACTTTTCTAGGTCGCCAGGTGCCCTCTCGGGCAACCCCTTCGAGAATAGCGACCAGATTGCCATCTTCGTCAACGGCACGGGCCAAGCCATCAACCGGTGTCTCCGACCGAATTTGCCGGCCGTGGCGCACCAACTCAACCTCATCTGAATCAACTTGCACCAGCGGGACATCTGGCAGCGCTTCGGCCGCCGGCAGCACGTGTTCGGTCCACGACCCGTCATCGAAAGCCGCCTGCAGTTGGTCCAGGGTAACCGCCTGCGCCAGCGTAAATGGTCCTGCTTGGGTCCGCCTGAGAGCAGCCAGGTGAGCACCTGTCGATAGGCGATCACCCAGATCGTTCGCCAGCGAACGCACGTAGGTTCCGGCCGAACAGGAGACATCCAGCGTGAGATCCGGTGCCGCGTAGGCCACCGGATCGAGACTGTAGATGATCACCTGTCTCGGTTCGAGATCGACCTCTTTCCCGGCCCGAGCCAGTTGATAGGCCTTCTTGCCCTGGAGTTTGATGGCACTGTATGCCGGAGGCACCTGTTCGATCTCCCCGGTGAAATCCGGCAGAACCGCCTGGATGGCTTCCAAATCCGGAGCCTGCCCTGTGTCTCTCACAACCTCGCCGTCGGCGTCGTAGGTGTCGGTTGAGCGTCCAAAGCGCACCACTGCTTGATAGCGCTTGATGCCTGCCGAAAGGTATTCGCTCAGCCGAGTCGCCGCACCCAGGCAGAGAACCAGCACACCCGAGGCGCGCGGATCCAATGTGCCAGCGTGGCCAACTTTGCCCACCCCGGACCCCTGGCGGACAGCGTGAACGACGCTGTGCGACGTCGGGCCGACCGGCTTGTCCACGATGATGATACCGAAGTCCACACCGGCCATCGCTCAGCCGTCCGTATGCTTAATCAGCTTGCGGGTGGCTTCGAGGACGCGCTGACGGACATCGTCCAGCCCGCCGTCGATCATCGCCCCCGCGGCAGCAGCGTGGCCCCCTCCGCCAAATTGCGACGCCAATTGGGATACGTCGATCTCAGGCTTCGATCGCCAGCTGATCTTCACCTGCTGTTTGGGCTGCTCAACGAAGACCACCACCACCGTCGCATCCTCGATAGTGGTCAGCACATTCACTAGGTCGGCGTCGTCCGCTCCCGGATAGCCAACTCGGCGACGATCCTCCAGGTTCAGCGTGGCCCACACGAGACTGTCCTGTCGCTCAAGCTGGGAGAGCCCCGCGCCCCAATAGCGGGCAGCCAAAAAGCTCATCCGGGACAGGGCCCGTTCATAGATAATCTGCAGCGGCGCTCCTAGCTCGAGCAGATCGGCGGCCACCCGCAGGCTGGCGGGCGTCACACTCGAGGTCCGGAAGCCGATCGTGTCGGTTACCAGGCCCGTCATCAAGCCGGCCACCACGCTGTCGCTCAGCGGAAGGCCCATCTCAGGCAGCCACGCATACAAAATCTCCGTCGTGGCCGCGGCTCGGGCATCCACCAGATTGTAGGCAGCAAATTGTTCGTTGGTCGGATGGTGATCAATGTTGACGTCAACCGGCCTGGGTAGTCTTTCTAGAGTCAAGCCGGTGCGCTCAAAATCGGAGCAATCGACGGCGATCAGGAGGTCTGGGTCTTCAGGCAGACGAGTCTGCACCCCGGCGGCTCCTTCGAGGAAGGTGAAGGCCCGCGGCACGCCGCCGACCAACACCGGTGTGACTTCCTTGCCAACCGCGCGCAAGGCCTCACTCACTGCCAGCAACGATCCGACTGCGTCACCGTCGGGGCGTACATGTGACACGACGGCAGGTCGCTGGGCGGAACCCAGCCTGTCTTTAAGCTCTATCGTCGAAAGGGTCAAGCTTCGCGCTCCGCCGAGTCATCCTGGCGACGGATTTGTTTCAGAAGCTCCTCGATGCGCTCTCCCCGGGCCGGGGTCGCATCCCAGCGGAAGCGGAGCCGAGGGAACGTTCGCAGAGGAATGCGTGTCGCCAAAGCGCTGCGCAGAAAGCCGCGCGCCCGATGAAGGGCCTGCAGGATCTCGTCCTGCCGGTCCTCCGCCTCCAGGGACGACACAAATATGGTAGCGAAGGCCAGTTCGCGGTCTACGTCAACATCGGTGACAGTAACCATTGAGAGTCGTGGGTCGGAGGCTTCCTTCTGTAGCAGCTCCGCCAACTCCTCCTGGATACGCTGGCCAATTCGTTTTGCTCGTGACGTGCTGACCATTGGGCCCTCTCAGACGATCGGAACCTTCTCTTCAGTGAAGCACTCGAGGATGTCCCCCGCCTCGAAGTCGCTGAAGCCACGGATGTTGACACCGCACTCAAAGCCTTCTCGGACTTCTCGCACATCGTCTTTCTCGTGCTTGAGCGATGACACCGGCCCCTCGGCAACGGTTTCGTCGCCCCGGATCACTGCGATGCGCGCATTGCGGCGCAGCTCGCCCTGAACGACGCGACAGCCAGCGACCTTGCCCACCTTGGAGATGTGGAATACGGCGCGAACTTCCGCCTTGCCGATGACCACGCGCTTGGATTCTGGCTCGAGCATGCCCTTGAGGGCTTTCTCGACGTCTTCCGTCAGCCGGTAAATCACCTCATACAGCCGGACGTCAACGCCTTCGGCTTCGGCGGCCCGCTGGGCAGCCGTGTCGGCCACAACGTTGAAGCCGATCACCACCGCATCCGAGGCGGCTGCCAGCATGACATCATTCTCACTGACATTGCCTGTGCCGGAGTGCAGCACATTGACCTTCACATCATCTGTCTCCAACGCCTCAATCGAGGATGTCACAGGCTCCAGAGAGCCCTGAACATCGGCCTTGACCACCAGCCGCAGTTCCTGAACCTCTCCGGCCTGAATCGACTCGAAGATCTGCTCCAGCGATCGGCCGGGGCGCGAGCGGGCCTGAGCAGCGGCTTGACTGGCGTCCTCTCGTTCGGACAACTCAGCTTTGGCTTCGCGCTCGGAGTCCATGACGGTGAAGAGATCCCCCGCATTGGGGACTTCGGACAGCCCAAGCACCCCCACCGGTGTCGATGGAAGCGCTTCTTCGATGGGGTTCCCCTGGAAGTCGAACATCGCCCGGATCTTGCCGTAGGTGTCCCCTGCCAGGATGACGTCACCCTGACGCAGGGTGCCGTTCTGAATCAGCAAAGTGGCTACGACGCCCCGCGAGTGGTCGACCTCGGCTTCGATGACCGTGCCGAAGACTCCGCCGTCAGGGTTGGCGACAATCTGGTTGGCGTCGGCGACCAGCAGAATGGCTTCCAGCAGGTCCTCGATCCCGGTCTTTTCCTTGGCGGAAACTGGGACGACCATCGTCTCACCATCCCAGTCGTCCGGGATGAGTCCGGCGTCGGCCAACTCCTGCTTCACACGGTCCGGATTGGCATTCGGCCGGTCGACCTTGTTGAGCGCCACCAAGACGGGCACTTGCGCCGCCCGAGCGTGAGCCAGAGCTTCACGCGTCTGCGGCATAACCCCGTCATCGGCGGCCACCACCAGGACGGCGATATCTGCTCCCTGGGCGCCTCGAGCGCGCATTGCGGTGAACGCGGCATGGCCTGGCGTGTCCAAGAAGGTAATCGGCCGATTGTTGTGTCGAATCTGGTAAGCGGCGATGTGCTGGGTGATACCGCCGGCTTCGCCGCCAGCCACGTCTGTCTGCCGGATGGCGTCCAGAAGAGTGGTCTTGCCGTGATCGACATGACCCAGGATCGTCACCACCGGGGGCCGAGTTACGAGCGACTTCTCAGGCTCCTCTTCGAGCAGCTGGCGCCAGCGAGGAGCTTCGCCTTCTTCCTTGGCTTCCGATTCAGGCGCCTCCATGGGGCGCGCCTCGAAGCCCAGCTCCTCCATCACAATGGCAGCTGTGTCATAGTCGATGAGCTGATTGATGTTGGCCATCACGCCGTTGGCCATCAGCTGTTTGATGATATCGATGGGACTGGCTTCGATTCGCTCCGCCAGATCTCGAACGGTCACAGGATTGGGGATCTCTACGACCGTATTCCCGTCTTCACTCATAACGCACCTCCGGCTTCAGCTCACCGGTCGCGTTGAGCGGGGACCGGCGGGCTAGAAGGCTTTCGAATTTCGTATTGTGAAAAGTTTCACGATCAATCGGGCCACGCTGCCAGTTTCAGGCATGACTTTCGCCTGCCAGGGCTTCGAGTTCGGCTCGCAAACGGTCCCGGTCAGCCGGGCTCAGCTCGATTTTCAGTGCTCGTGCAAGGCCGCCTTTCAGGGCCGCCTCCCAACAAGAAGTTTGGTCGTCGTGCACATAGGCGCCTCGTCCTTGCGCCTTGCCCGTGGGGTCCAGCTGCGGACCAGCCTCGGTGCGCACTATCCGGATCAAGGATCGCTTATCCAATGTTTGCCGGCACCCCACACACGTCCTCTGTGGGACCCGTCGGCGACGGGCTTGTTGGGGTGTCACAATGACCGGCTCGCGCTCGGAGGCTGGGCCGGCTGTCGCCTCCCGCTTAGAAGCCCGTGTCTTCCCATTCGTCCTGCCGACGGCTGGGCTTGCGCCGGCGTCGCACAATCACTTCGCCAAGTTCCGGATCGAATTCGACAACCCGGCGGCGCTGCTTGCTCTTGTCCTTCTCCTCTTGGTCGTCTTCGCCTTCCTCGACCAGGTCTTCGATGTCCTCGAATTCTTCTTCTTCCTCATCCGAGATTCCGAGCCTTTCTTCGACAGCCTCGAAGACCTTTTCAATCTCGTCGCCCTCTTCGACTTCGGTTTCCTTCGCCTCTGCCTCAGCCGGGGCCGCTTCGATTTGTTCAGCCACTTCGGCTTCGGCCGGCTCAGCCACCATGGCTGCCTCGACTTCTTCGGCCGCCTCGGCTTCGCCTTCGGCAACGGCCTCTGGAGCCTCTGCTTCAGCTTCGACCTCGACTTCGGCTTCAGGAGCCTCTTCGGGTTCGGGCTCTGGCACGACGTAGGTCATGCCCTCGAGGGTTTCCTGCATTTCTTCGATCGACTTCGGGCCCACACCTGAGAGGTTGCGGATTTCATCGTCGTCGATCGCCAGCTGCTCGAGCACCTGCCCGGCCGTCGTGTAGCCGGCTTCGTTGAGCAGGTTGGCCACCCGGGTCGACAGCTCGGTATCCTCCAGCTCTGTTTGGTAGGCGCCTTCGGGAATCTCCGAACGCACTTCCTCCAGCGCATCCAGCCGAGCCTGGCGCTTGGCATCGCGTCGTGCCTGGCCCTCGCCCTGGATGCGGTCGACAAAGCCATTCAGGATTTGGTAGTCCTCCGGTGGAATCGGCCGGCCTTCGGCCTTCTTGGCCAGGATCGACTCGACCTTGACCATCGCCTCAGTTTCCTTGACCGCTATCTCGGCATAGGATTTATCGGACTGCAGGATATGCAGAGAATCGCTGGCGGCTTCAGGCAGGCTCTTGATGTCAATCCGCCAACCCGTGAGCCGAGCGCCAAGCCGGGCATTCACCCCGGCACGCCCGATGGCCAGACTCAGCTGATCCTCAGGCACAACCACCATGGCGGTCTTGCCGCGATCGGGATCGTCATCCAGGAACACGCCGGATACACGCGCCGGGCTGAGCGCCTTGGCGATAAAGGTGGCAGGATCGGAGTTCCACTCAATAACGTCGATCTTCTCATCGTTAAGATCGCGCACGATGGATTGGATGCGCACGCCGCGCAGACCGACGCACGCGCCTACCGGATCCACCCCATCTGCCAGCGCCGCCACTGCGACCTTGGCGCGTTTGCCGGCTTCGCGGGCGATAGCCTTGATCTCGACCAACCCTTGATTGATCTCCGGCACTTCCATTTCCAGCAGCCGCCGGAGCATGTTGGGATGTGTTCGAGAGACGATGATCACGGGGCCGCGCGACGACTTGCGCACTTCAAGAACGTACACTCGTACTCGATCGCGCACCCGGAAGTGCTCGCCTGGGATCTGCTGGTTGCGGGGAAGAATCGCTTCGGCACGGCCCAGACCGATGGTGACCGCCTGGGGCGTGATCGAATGCACGGTCCCGTGGACCATTTCGCCTTCACGCTCGGCAAACTCGGCGTACTGCGCCTCACGTTCGGCCTCGCGCAGGCGCTGCAGGATAACCTGCTTGGCGGTCTGGGCCGCCACTCGCCCGAAGTCGGAGGGAGTCGACTCGACCATCACCATGTCGCCCGGTTCGGCCTCGGGTTCGACCTGGCGCGCATCTTTCAGCGCCACCTCTGTCTGCACATTCTCGACCGAGTCGACGACTTCCTTCTCGGCCAAAATCTGGACGCCCCCGGTTTCGAGATCGAGCTTGGCTTCGACTTCCTGCGCGCTGGAGGCGTTCGCCGCCCGGCGGTATGCGGAAACCATGGCGGCCTCCAAGGCCTCCATCACCGTCTCACGCGACAGCCCGAAGCGCTCCGTGATCTCGTTGATCGCCAGTTTGAACTCGCTTTTCATCTTTCGGTACTACCCTCATCAGGGCCCCATCAGGGGCCACATATACGCAGAAAAGTGGGGGAAACCCACTTTTCGCCGCGGCCGCATATCGTCGATAATCCCTGCCTTACAACTCATCCATTCTAGCATACTCACCTGCTACGTGCAAGATTGGGGCATCCCGGCCGCCGACCAACGGAGCTCTCACAAGCCGGCCGATCCAGACTGCATGGCCCGCGGCTAATATCGACGTCGGCGGGCCGGACGCCATATGCTGGACCACCAAACTGCGGCTTGGGTTTGACGCCCTCGGGGCCACCACTTATGATACCGCCATCGCTAGCACACCCCTGAAGCACACCGAGGTGAGTACATGGAAGTAGGCTTGGTCCGCCAAATCGACATCGACTCGGAAATGCAGCAGGCCTATCTCGATTACGCCATGAGCGTGATCGTTTCGCGTGCCTTGCCTGACGCACGGGATGGCTTAAAGCCGGTGCATCGGCGCATCCTGCATGCCATGCACGCCATGGGCATTCGGCCAGGGACGCCCTTCCGCAAGTCGGCCCGCATCGTTGGCGAGGTTTTGGGCAAGTACCACCCCCACGGCGATATGGCCGTCTATGACGCCATGGCACGCATGGCCCAGGACTTTTCCATGCGCTACATGCTGATCGATGGTCAGGGCAATTTCGGCTCGATCGACGGCGACCCCCCGGCGGCAATGCGCTACACGGAGGCTCGCCTGGCTCCGATGGCACTCGATCTGCTGGCTGATATCGATAAGGATACGGTCGCCTTCGATGAGAATTTCGACGGGTCGCTCGAAGAACCGCGTGTGCTTCCTTCGGCCGTGCCGAACATGCTGGTCAACGGCGCCACCGGGATCGCGGTGGGCATGTCCACCTCGATCCCGCCTCACAACCTGGGCGAGGTGATCGACGCCTCAATCGTGATGCTCGATCGATGGACCAAGATGGACAAGATCAGCCTTGACGACCTGATGCAGCACGTTCGGGGTCCCGATTTCCCCACCGGCGGGATCATCCTGCAGAGCCACAAGGAAGGGGAAGGGCTGATGGCCGCCTATGCCACCGGCCGGGGCAAAATCACACTGCAGGCGCGCGCACATTTCGAAGGCATGGGACGAGGTCGATCGCGCATTATCGTCACCGAGCTGCCCTATCAGACCAACAAGTCCAACCTGATCGAACGCATTGCCGACCTCGCCCGGGACGGCAAGCTGGAGGGGATCACCGACCTGCGAGACGAATCCGACCGCCAGGGGATGCGGATTGTGATCGAGCTCTCCAAGACGGCCGAGCCGGAAGACGTCTTGCGCACGCTCTACAAACGCACACCCATGCAGGGCACCTTCAGCATGATCATGCTGGCGCTCGTCGACGGCCAGCCGCGCCTGCTGTCTCTCAAGCAGGCGCTGAAGGTCTACCTGGAGCATCGGCTCGAGGTGATCCGCCGCCGCAGCGAATTCGATTTGGCGCGCAACCAGGCACGCGCTCATATCCTGGAGGGCCTGCGCACGGCAATCAAGAATCTGGACGAGGTCATCCAGACGATCCGCGATTCTCGCGATGCTGAGCAGGCTGGATCCCGGCTGGAAAAGCGCTTCAAACTCAGCCAAGAGCAAGCTCAAGCGATCCTCGATATGCCGCTCCGGAGGCTGGCCAACCTGGAACGCAAGAAGATTGATCAGGAGTACAAGGACGTCACCAAACGCATCCAAGAATTGGAAGCGCTGCTGAGGTCAGAAGAGATGATGCGGACAACGATCGCTGATGAGCTCAAGGCGGTCAAAGAGAAGTACGGTGACCGGAGGCGGACGTTGATCGCCGAGCCCGGCCAGGCCGGCAAGATGGATGCGCCGCTGACGGCCTCTGACCTGGCGCCGGCGAAAGATACTTGGATCCAGATTACCCGCGAGGGAAGGATTTCTCGCACGACCACCGCCCGCCTGCCAAGGATTTCCGGTCGCTCAGCACCAAGGCTGGTGATAGGGGCCAATGCCCGCGACATCCTGTACCTCTTCACAGATGACGGGCTCGGTGCCGCCTTGGCTGTACACACCATCCCGGAAACCGACGATCCCGAGCGAGGGGTCCCCGCCAGAGGTTTGACCGCCATACCCGAAAACGAGGACATTGTGACCGGCCTGGCCGTCCCGACCGAACTCCAGGCCGGCGGAGAGCACGAGGCCTTCATCCTGTTCGGCACAGCGTCCGGGATGGTCAAGAAGACTGAGCTTTCAAATCTGCCGGGGCCTTCAGCTCGCGCCTTCCAGGCTATCAACGTCAGCAAGGGCGACAGTCTGTTGAGAGCAGCGCTGACGTCCGGCACAGACGAGATCATGCTCGTGAGCAGCGGGGGATTGGCGATTCGCTTCTCCGAGACGGACATCCGACCCATGGGGCTGGGCGCGGCGGGTGTGATGGGCATGCGGCTGGAGGAAGATGATCAGCGGTTGGTGGGCATGGACGTCATTCGCCCTGGCCAACAACTCTTGGTGGTATCGGAGGACGGACGCGGCAAGCGAAGCAAGCTGGCCGATTTCCCCACTCAGGGACGCTATGGCAAAGGCGTGTTGGCCTGGAAATCGAATGACACATCGGCCATCGCCGGAGCCATGCTGGGCGAAGCCTCGGATCGGGCCACTGCGGTGATGGAAAGGAGGGCGGATCGTTCTGTTCGTTTGGGCGACGCCAAATCCCTTAGCCGCCCCGCCGCCGGCCAGCCCCTGTTTGATGTCGAGGAGGACGACCGTGTGGTCCGCCTCATCCCAGTGCTGGGCCGCGGGGAACTGCCCCAAGGAGACGAGCCTCAAGCATCATCCAAAGCCTCCCCTCGCGAGCGCACCGGCCGCAAGTCCAAGGCAGGTTCCAAGGGCGGCTCGTCGCGCAAGACGAAGGGCGGGACTGGGGCCAAGAAGAAGAGCACACCCAAAAGCAAGGGGAAGTCGTCGGGGAAGAAGTCCAGCAAGGGGAGCACCCGCCGCAAGAAGAGCTCATAGAACCGCCAAGTCGCCGACGCTCGTCCAAGCACACCGAGCTCTGCTGCACCTCGGCTGGAATGGGCCTGTTCCCAGGGCGGCCAGGTCGATACGCTCCAAGACGCGCGCTCGAAAGCTAGCCGATTCGCTCCCAGGTCAGTATTCGGGTGACAGCCTCGCCTTCCCACGACGTCGTGGCTAAGCGGATCTGCAGCCGATCCTCCTTGACCGTCAGAGTCCTGGCGACCTCCATCCCTACATCATCCGGATTGAGGGCGCCCTCCAAACGATGGGTGACATCCCCTGTCTCCCGGTCGACCGAGTAGGAACCAAAGTAGGCATCGTAGCCACTGACCGCACCGGTGTTGTTCACCCCGCTTGGGGCTGCCACGGGCTGCGGCGTCTCCGACCGATCGCGCTTCGTGAACTGGGCCGCAAACCGGTCCAGCGTGTAGGTCAGGATCCCCAGTGGATCCGCACCCAGGATCGGATCGACTCTGCGGGACCCATCAGCAGCGAAGTCTTCACGGGTCAGCAGCCACCACACTCTAACCATCCGTTTCGTCAGCTCGTCCCGCGCATCCAACGTATCACCTACGGGCACCTCGACCTCCGCTCGAATCTCAACGAAACAACGACAAGGCCCCCGACGGGGAAAGGTGCGCTCTTAATACCTTGGTCGGACTCGGAAACGTCGAAGGGAATTTGTGAATTCCTTCACAAATCGCGGCACTACTGCCCAGGAGGTGTGTAGATAATCCGATTCTGGCGGCTGGTGCAGGTGCAGGCCTGAATGACATTGGATGCCTTGGTCAACGTGCCCTGGTAGGCAGTGTCCCCGGCATGCGCCACCCAGCCGTCCAGCGTGAACGGCATCACGCCGCCTGCCGGCAGCCACTCGCCGTTGAAGCGCCGAGCTACATGGACATGGGTCCCGGTCGCTCGCCCGCCCTCACACGAGGGGTGGCCGAGCATGTCACCCTGCTTGACAGCGGTGCCGGCAGCGATGCGGTCATTGGTGGCCATGTGGAAGAAGATCAACACCCAGCCGGTGCGCGCGTCGCCATCACCATCGAGGTCGAGCACCACTAGCGCTTCTTCACTGCGTGTGATCACACCGTCCACTGGCGCCGCCACCCACTCGCTGGAGACGGCACAGCCGCCCTCGGCCGCCGGCGGGGCGAAATCCAATGCCCCGAACGGGAGACTTTCACCCCAGGTTGGATGGGGCCCCCCAGTGAAATCCCAGACGCGATTGGGCAGGAATGGCAAAACGATTCGGGGCTGCTCGAGATTGGGCGGAATGAACTCCAAGGCGCGGGCAAAAGGCTCGCCCCACAGGTCGACATAAGTGGCATACAGGCCATCCGGACTGGTGTCGTGCTCGAACGCCTGTAGATTGTCCATGGCGGCGAACATCCGCATGACCGCCACGCTGCCGGCGTTCTGCCACGGGTCGGGGCGGACGATGTATCCATCGGTGGTCTCAAACTCCCGCAGGCTCCCATCCCGCCATCCATAGTAGCCATTGTTGAGCTGTTCGGCGGCCCAGTTCAGCTGGCGGTAGACGCCCTTCTCCAGCGAACTCTGATACCCCAGCGGATAGGTCCGACTGTCATCGTTAGGAAAGGGATCTGACAGCGCCTTCGACCGGTACTCCAGCAGTGCCAACAACAACCGCGGGTTGATCGAGTAGTTTTCGGCCACGATCTGAATAGCGTCCCACACCTTGCGTTCCCGTCCAAAGGCGTACTCGGTCACGCCGGAGAGAAAGCCTGGCCGTTCGAGAATTTCCTGACGCAGGTCAAATCCCACCACCGCAGGGCCGTTGACCAATTCGCTGTCGGGGATAATCTTGAATGGAGAGCCGGTAAGGGGCAGATTGTAGGCCGGGATCTGCATCGGGTAGCCTGGCGGAAGCGTCGTAGCCGAGGGTGGGACGGCCGGGTTGGCGGCCAAGATTTCGTCCACCGTCGTATTGAAGTGCGACGCCAGCGCCGGCAGCGTGTCACCGGTCTGGACGGCATAGCTCACCAGACTGCCGGGCGCGATCAGGGTACGAGTGGGCAGCGGCGTGGGCCCGCCAACGGGGGTGATTGTGGCCAGCGGTTCGGTTGGCTGAGCCACCGCTGGGCCGGCGGGGGCACAGGCGGTGGCGACTAGCACAAAGGCCAAGCTGGCCCCAAACAAAGTCCTTCGAATCTTCATCTAGCGAGAAATCAGTGTCTGTCGGGAGGCACAAGGGCAGGCCAAGACCGTCTGGCCATCCTTCACCAATTCTCCCTGGTAGGGTTTGGTCCCGGCGTGTGCCACCCAACCACTGAGATCAAAGGGGAGAGGGCCGTCTGCCAGGATCCACTCCCCATTGTACTTGCGAACCAAATGCAGATGGGTACCGGTGGCGATCCCCCCTTCACACGATGGGTGACCGATCAGACCGCCTTCTTCAACAAAAGTCCCTTGCGCCACTCGCCCCTGGTTAGCGATGTGCAGGTAGATCAGATCCCAGCCGGTTTGTTCGCGCCCATCCCCGTCCAAATCCAGCACAACCACACCGCCGCCGCTGCGCACAACCAAGCCGGGGGCCGATGCCACCGCCCAGTCTTCAGACACAGCGCAGCCGGCCACGCTGGTGGAGGGTGCAAAATCGAGAGCTGCCCAGGCGGATTCGCGTTCCCAGGCACCGTGGGGTCCGCCGGTGAATGCCCAAACGTGGCCCGGGAGGAAGGGCAGGATCATCGGGGGCTGCTTGAGGCCGGGCTCGAACAGCGGATGGAAATACTGCCATGGATCACCGAACAGCTTCTTGTAGGTGGCGATGAAGCCGTCGGGACTCAACGCCTGAGCCCAGGCACGCGGCGTCAGAGTCTCGGCAAAGTAGTACTGCAGGGCGACCGTGCCCGCATCCAATTTGGGGGCCAAACGGACAATGCTGGCATCATTGAACACCAGCTCAGTCAAACGGCCGGCTCGCCAGTCGTAGTACCCCTTGCCGAGTTCATTGGACAGCCAAGAGAGCTGTTGGTATAGGCCCCTAAACTGTGGGTCGACGTGGCCCAACGGGTAGTCAAAGGCATCCCCGCTCGGGCGCGTCGGATCGGTCACCCAATGGGACTTGTACTCGAGCATCGCCAGCAGCAGACGGGGGTTGACCGAATTGTCCCGAGCGGCGATGGCCAGCACCTCAGGACCCGCCCGCCAGCGTTGGCCCACATACTCATGATAGCTGGCCAGGAAGCCACCTTGCTCTTCGGCGAAGGCCAACACGTCGAAGTCCACCGCATGAGGAGAAAAGATCATCTCGCTGTCTGGGATCAACAACTCTGATGGCCCCGTGGGGCCCAGCCGTCTCGGAACAAGCAAAATGGTGTCCGGCGCGATGAGCGAGTTTTCGGCCGGCAGGGCCGAGCCCGAGGCGGAGATATCCGAGACCAGCACGCCGAAACGCACGGCCACGGCCCGCAGGGTATCCCCTGGCTGGGCGTTGTAGACGATTGTGTCCGGTTGGTTGTTGGATGACGCCGTTGGCGTGGCCGGCGGCGTTGGTGATGCTGGCGCTTCCGGTGTGGCAGGTGTGACTGTGGCGGTGGGCATCGCCGTCGGCGGCTGCGTGGGGGTGAAAGCCGGCGTCACGGATATGGGAGGCGCCTGTGTGGGAGCGACGGTCTGGGTTGGATCGATCTCTGCGACGACCTCCGTCACAGGGATATCCGAACGGGCGCAGGCGAGGGTAGCCATCAGAACCGCCATTGCCGGAAGCAAGAGGGGCCAAGCAGCGGGAAACCGGCGATCGGTCATCAACACGCTAACGTGAAATCTGGTTGTCTGGCCCCCGACAAGCGCATGCCTCCAGGCTGACATTTCCGCGAGTCAGCGTGCCGTCGTACTGCACTCCGGTGCCGGCGGAAATCCAACCTTCTAGGTTGAAGGGAATGCCACCGTCGGCAGAAATCCAGACGCCATTATACTTGCGGGCCAGATGCAGGTGCGTCCCATCGGCCACGCCCCCCTCACAAGACGGATGCCCGAGCCTTTGCCCTGCCTTGACCGTATCCCCCTCCTGAACACGGTCCCTCGACTCGACGTGCATGTACAAGACCACCCATCCCGTCTGTTCGTTCCCGTCTTGATCCAGGTCTTCAAGAACCTCACCATTGCCCGTGCGAACGATTAATCCATCCGCCACAGCCGTCACCCAGGCGTTTGACTGCACGCATCCCAGCGCATCGCCGGGCGGGGCGAAATCCAGTGCCGCCCAGGCCGATCCCGAGTCCCAGCCACCGTGGGGCCCGCTGGTGAAGGACCAGGTCCGGCCTTTCTCAAAGGGCAGCTGCATGGCCGGCTGGCTGAGATCTATGGGCAGCATCGGCTCGATGGCCCAGTCGAAGGGATCACCGAACAGGGTCGTGTACACCCTGATGAATCCATCCGGCCCAACAACGTGCCGCCACTTCTGCACGGGATAGATTTGGGCGAACATGTACTGCAGACCAATTGTGGCCGCGTTGAGCCCTTCCCCGGCCGGCACGACTGACCCGTCGCCAAACCCAATTGGGCCGGCCCAGCCCGCCTGCCAAAGGTAGAAGCCGGCATTCATCTGGTTGGCGGCCCATGACACCTGCGAGAACAATCCTTCCCAACCCGTTCTCACATAACCCAAGGGGTAGGTGCCGACGTCGGACGATACATAGCGCTGGGTGAGCCAGCCGCCCTGGTACTCGAGCAGACCGAGCAGAAGGCGCGGACTCACCGAGTACCTTTCTCCGACGAGCTGGATAATCTGTGCTCCGGAGAGCGTTTGGCCTTCCACGTCTTCGCTGTAGTGTGCCAGCGCGCCGTCCCATTGGCGAATGACTGAACGGACATCGAAGAAGACCTGGGAGGGGCCGTTGACCAATTCCGAATCGGGTATGAGTTTGTCAGCCGGCCCCTGCGGCTGAGGGACCGGGGCCGGAATCTGCAAGATCTGGCCCACGGCCAAGAAGTTTGGATTGTAGATCCCATTGGCCGCCATCAGATAAGATACGCCGACGCCAAATCGCCCAGCAATTTGATTGAGCGAATCCCCCGGCTGAACAACATAGATTTCAGCCGAGGTCCGAATGGCTGGGGGCTCGCGCACGGGGTCAGGTGTGGGGGTAGGCCGGGTTTCGCTGGCCTCGAGTGTAGGTGGAAACAGGCGCATGAGGGCGATCGGCGTAGGCGTGGCTGTCGGTGTAGCCGTCGGATAGGGGACGTCCCCCACCCAGGGATCGATCATTTTCCAGGCGACCTGTGACGTGTCGATCTGGACGCAGCTAATCTGGGCCAGCATGATCGCCAAGCCCGCCAGCGCCAAGCGCCAACGCTGTGCTGGCACCCGCTTGGATGCCGTGTTTCGTCTTCTGTCTTTCGCCAAGGCGCGCCTCCGGCTCCCACTTAAACTGAGCTGGACAAACCCTAGTCCGCCTGCCTCCACCCCCCAGGGCCGCTGTTTCAAGAAGCGTGCCATGGCTGCCTTGTTTTACTAGCCACGTGGCGAACTCTACCACAGGCATTCTGACTGAACATGAAGGCAATGTCATTAAGCCGGGAAGATGGCCGAGGCCAAACAGCGACCCACTCCGCTCAGAGGAACTTCTCAAGCATGAAGGCGGGTTCGGAGACGTAGCGCATCTGGCCCATATGGTCGAGATAGGACCATTCTCCAGGATCTTCGGCAAACCGCCGATAGCCTATGCTCTGATACAGCCGCATAGCGCGCTGATTGTCACGGGCGACGGCGATCACCGCCCGTTCAAATCCCTGCCGGCGAAGCACGGCCTCGGCTTCCTGAAGGAGTTGGGTGCCTATTCCCTGGTTGCGAAACTCGGGGCGTACCCGGAAAGCGTACAGATAGCCTGAATGTCTTCCATCCGCGAGCTCAGCGCGCGTACTGGTCAGTTGAACGAACACCTGCCCAACGATCCGACCTTCGAAATCGGCCACCAGCAGTACTCGCCGACCGCGCTTGGCTTCCGCCAGTGCATGCCGGTACAGACGTCGATAGTGCTGGTAGCGCCCTTCCCACTCTAGCTCGGGGAGGTCTTCCTCCATGGCCTTCCGGATCAACAGCCGTTCACGGTCAACCACGATGTCCCGCCTCGACCAGGAGCGTGCTCAGCGCCTCCTGTTCGGCGGCCTCACTCGTGATCTCGCCGTCCAACCAGCCGGCACGCAGAGCATGGAGAATCTCCGCGTAGACAGGACCCGGGGCCAAACCCAGTTGGCGCAGCTGATGACCATCTGTTCGCGGGCGGATGTGGCGCCAGTTCACGAGGAAGTGCTCCACCCAGTCCCGGACCCATGGCTTGCCGGCAGCCGCCAACCAGACCGTCACCAACGACGTCTCCTGGGCGTCTTCGAGGACGGCCGTGACAGCACTCGGCGCCGCCTGCTCGTCAAGCTTGGCCAGCCGACTGCCGATCCGGATAGCGCCCAGAATATTGTGTTCCATCCACCCCGGTGCTCCGAGGCGATCGAGCGCGCCCCGCGCCTCCGAGAGCGCCAGATCGTACAGCCAGAGCGCAAATAACTGGCCGTCCAGCTCGGGCTCTTCCGCCAGCCCCCACCTCGCCGGCAAAGCAAATGCCGTCAGCTGATCCCAGCGGTCCTCAACAGTCGATCCCCACGTCAATGCCGGATGAATGGCACGCAGCAGCCCAAGAGTATCCAACTGCCGCATGATGGCGCTTCGATCCGTTTCGGCGAAGATCAGACCCAGCTCGCTTCGGATGCGGTCCCCACTCACACGATCGAGCAGCGGGGTGGCATCCTTGAGCAATTCGAGTGTGCGTTCCTCAATGTGAAAACCGAGCCTCTGCTCGAGACGCACGGCGCGCAGCATGCGAGTTGGATCATCGACAAAACTCAGGGAGTGCAGGACGCGGATCAGGCCGTGCTTAAGATCCGAACCTCCACCCCAATAGTCCTGAAGCTGCCCATAGTGGCCGCCGTCAAGCCGCAAAGCAAGGGTGTTGATGGTGAAGTCTCGGCGATGGAGATCGAGCTTGATGCTCCCTCGGGCGACTTGAGGCAGGGCCGTCGGATGCGGGTAGAACTCAGTACGGGCGCCGACCAGATCCAGACTGTCGGGAAGATCCGAAATCGAGCCATCCGCCTGGCCGAGGGCCGCTATGAGCGCTGAGTTCTGTCGGTCGATGACCCATTTCGCCGTTCCGAAGCGGCGATGGCTGCTGACCCGGCCCCCATACGCTTCGGCCATCGACGTTGCCAACTCAATCGCATCTCCTTCTACCACCAGGTCGAGATCCACGCTCGGCATGTCCAGAAGCAGATCGCGCACAAATCCGCCGACCACGTAGAGAGCGATCTGGTTTGTTTCGGCCTGCGACGCCACCAGCTTGAGCAGGGCCAGGCGGCTGGGCGACAAGGCCTTCTTCAGGCGGTCGGCCAGATTCGGCGGCCCGCTCTCCGCCAGATCGGCGGCCAATGTTGTCAGCAAATCAGTTCGGGTGACTATGCCCACAACCTCCCCACCCTCAGGATCGATGACTGGCACCTGACCCCAATCGTGGCGGATCATCACCCGCTGAAGCTGCTCGATTGAATCGTCGGGCGCAACGGAGACTTCCCCGGCGTCCATCACGGACGACACCGGCTTGGCCCCGAGTTTGTGCGCCAGTGCTCGGTCGACCGCTCGCCGGGTAAGCAGCCCCACGACCTTGCCGCGTTCGACCACGGGATAGCCCTCATGACCGAAGCGCTGCATCTTCTGTGCGGCGTCCTCTATCGGACTGTCAGGTGAGAGCAGCTGGGGGCCGCGCGACATGATCTCGCCCACGGTCTTGGGAGGTATGACCAGGGACGGTAGCAGCGCCAACAGTTTCAGACGCGCAGATTCCAGATCGTTGTCACGGATCAGAGCCGCCGCCGCCCTTTCGTGCCCCCCACCACCAAAATGCTCAGCGACCTTGGCGACGTTCACGGCATCCGACGTCGAACGGGCCACCAACTGAATGTGGCCGTCCAAGGCCACCAGGACAAAAAGGCCTGCGGGATCGAACAAGTCCCGAAGCTTGTGGGCAAGGGTGGAGATCTCATCCACCATCCCTTCCGCCCGAGCCGCTGCCACGACCACCGATACCCCCCGGAATTGGTGGGTTTCAGCCTCTTCCAGCAGCCGCTCATAGAGCTCACGCTGTTCGCTGGAAAGGGGGTGATTGAGGAAATCAGAAGCGATGTTCAGATTTGCACCCACCTCCAGCAGCCAGGCGCTGGCTACCAAGTCCTTGGGGGTGGTGATGGTGTAGGAAAGGGAACCCGTGTCCTCGTAGATACCCAACAGGAGCAGCGTGGCCTCTACCCAATCCAAATCGATGCCTGTGTCGCGCAAAGTCTCAACCAGCAGTGTTGAACTGGCGCCGACCGTCTCGATACGCGTTTTCCACGCCGGATTGATGGAATCGTCCTGGCGATGGTGGTCGATGACGTCAACCAGGGCATCGCCACTAAGCCCTTTGACGGATGCCAAGCTTTGGGTATCGACCAGCGTAACGCGGTCGATCTCTTCGTGCTCCAAGTCGCTGAATTCGACAAAAGGCAGCTTCTCGCCATACAGGGTCAGATAGGCGCGGACGTTGCGGTTGATGCGGCGCGGCAGAACAGGCACAGCCCGTGGATGAAGCAGAGAAGCCCCCAGCGAGGCGCCTAGGGCATCGAAATCTGCCTGCTCATGGGTGAGGATGAGATGCATCGCTGCGTCTCGCCTTTCCAAGGCGCCCCCGCAAACATGGCTTGTCCCACCCGGCGGAGGGCGCGCCGGCATGGTCTCAGGTGCCGCCCGATTATACATCCGGGGTTTGGGGGCGCAGACAGCCGGCATGCCCCCCTTAGACAGGTTAGGACATGGATTCGGGAAGGATGAGGGCACCTTGTCCCGGGGGAAGGATGACCCCGATTTGGCCATGCTGAACCTTCCAGTTCCCATTATCCACAGCACTGGTGAGGTGTTGGCCATCGGTCCATCCCAGTCCTTCGACCGGGATCGAAAGGGTCTGTTCTTCAGCGGAAACGTTCAGCGCCAAGACCGCGCTCGCCTCCCCTAGGATCCGGGCAAAGGCGATCGTGCCGGCCTCTTCTTCCAACATGAGCCTCCGGAAATCACCTCGCCGGAGGACGGGAGAGTTCTTGCGGCAGGCGATCAACCGGCGCACAAACGAACGCAAGCCGGCGTCCCATTGGTCTTCGTTCCAATCGAAAGCCCGTCGAGAGTCAGGGTCCTTGCCGCCTTCCAGCCCAATCTCGTCACCGTAGTATATGGCCGGGGCCCCCGGGTAGAACATCTGAAAAAGGAAGGCCAGCCGCACGCGGTCGGCGCGGCCGCCCAAGGCCGTCCGAAGACGTTCCGTGTCATGCGATCCGAGGGGTACGTAGTGGGCGAAAGCGTACTCTCGCCCATAGTAATCAAGCAGTCCTTCGACGGTCTCAGCGAAGCTTCCCAGCTGGGGCTGGTCGGCGGTCAGCAGCTCGATCAATTCACTGCGGATCGGGTAGTGCATCAGGCCATCGAAATGCTCAGGGCCCACCCAATGGGAGTCGGCCTCCCAAATCTCGCCCACGATGTACGCATCCGGATTGGCACCTTTGACGGCCAGCCGGAATTCGGCCCAGAATGAATCGTCATCAATCTCGTTGGGGACGTCCAGCCGCCAGCCATCGGCACCTTGCTCGATCCAGTAGCGGCCGACCTCAAGAAGATAGCTGCGGACATCTGGGTTGAAATGGTTGAACTTGGGGAGGCTCTTGAAATCCCACCACGCCTGGTAGTGCTTGGCCTCGCCTTCACTGTATGCGTCGACAGGAAACTTGTTGACGTGAAACCACTCCTTGTAAGGAGAATGCGAGCCGTTTTCGAGCAGGTCGTTGAAGGCGAAGAAGCCCCGGCCACAGTGATTGAAGACCCCATCCAGGATAACTCGTACGCCGTTGCGGTGGGCCATGTCAATCAGGGCTTTGAAATCACCCATCGTCCCCAACTTGCGATCGATGCTGAAGTAGTTGGTTGTGTTGTATCGATGATTTGAGGTCGCCTGGAAAATCGGGTTGAGATAGATGGCGGTGATCCCCAGGTCGAGCAGGTAGTCGAAACGTTGAATGATGCCGCGCAGGTCCCCACCCTGGAAATCCCAGACCGTGGGCGGCGCACCCCATGCCTGAATGTTGGGCGGGTCATTGCTGAGATCCCCGTTGGCAAAGCGATCGGGGAAGATTTGATAGAAGATAGCGTCTTGAACCCAGTAAGGTGTCGTCATAGTCTCCGCTTCACGCAGAATGATTCGCCTGGCTCTGCCGATGACAGGGCCATCACGGTCCCGAAGCCGTCGCAGAGGGCGGTGCGGTCAAAGTGGGCGACGGCGGCTGCATTGTGCTCGTGGCACTCGGAACAAGGGTGCGGGTGGCCGTCGGCTCGGGGGTGGGAGTGCTGGATGGGGTCGCCGTCGCCAGATTGGCCTTCTCGATTTCCTGGAGCGTAAGCATGGTGGCCAACCGGATATCGCCGGCCTGCCCGACCACCAGCCTCAGAGCCGTGTCGAGCGGTCCGCTCAATCGATTCAGGTCGCCCGGAAACGGGCGCGGCAGGCTGGTCTCCAAGACGGCGCGGGCCTGAGACAGCAAAGGATCGGCCAGCCCGACTCCCACGACCGAAGGTATCCGGCGCGCCCCCTCCACATCGTCCATGGCAGCTTGTATTTCCGGAGCCAAGAGATAAGCCAAAAAGGCCCAGGATGCTTCCAAATCGGCGTTGCTGCTGCTCGTTGTGAGGTAGGCGTTCTCGCTCCAAACGTACCCGTTCAAGCGTCCGCCGTTGGCCTCGTCGACGGGCCAGGGATCAATCGCCAACGTATTTGTCCCCAGGGTTTGGGCCAGTTGATCTACCTGCAAGGTGGAGTCGATGAGCCAGGCGGATTTGCCAGCCAAGAACTGCGCCCGATCCTGGTCGTTGTTGAAGACCGGCTTGCCGGCTTGTCCCAGACGCTGCATCAACCCCAACCAACATTCTCCCTGTGTTTCGTCAAAAGGGAGTACCGCCTGAGTGTTGAGAGCAGCCCCGCAAGTTTGCAGTTGGGGCGCGCTGAAGATGAAACCGAAATCCAGTGAGGCGCCGATCCCCTTCTCAGTCTTTAAGGCTTGCGCCGTCTGGACCAGATCGGCCACACTTGCCGCAGGATCGGGGGCGAGATTCGTGTTGCGATACAAGACGTAGCCTTCGAGCGTCAGGGGCAGGCCGAGCACGCGGGTGCTGTCAGCCACCTGCCCCCAAACCACGGGCTGAATGCTGCTCTGCTGGCCGGGAAGAAGCAAGGGAGCGAGGTCTCGGGTCCACCCCTGGTCAGCGAAGGCACGGCCCCAAGTGGATGGCCCGAAGAGCACACTCGGACCCTGATGAGCTGCAGCTGCCGCTTCAAAGGCCGGCTTGAGTTGATCGGTGGGATAGTAGCTGATGTCGAACTCGACTTGTGGATGACGGGCTTTGAACCCATGGATGGCATCGATCAGCGTCTGCATCCGTTCGGGGTCCCAGTCAACCCAAAGCGTCACTTGGCCCTCGAGAGGCGGCACACTGCTGGTGGAAGTCGGACTGGGCAGACGGGTTGCCTGGGACGTCGGTGAGACCTCAGGTGTCTTGGCTTGGGCCGCGGGAATGCTGGCCTGGCCACGACAGCCGGCGACCATTCCGATGGCCAGTGCCCACAACATTCCCAGCTCTATGGAGCACCTCATCGGCGCGTGGCGCCTCCCAATGGCTCAAATCTTCGACAACCCCGCCTGAGCTTGGCAGTTTACCACACGGGAAGGATACAAGAATCGCCTGCAGAGGCCGTCCGCCGACTTGTGAACTTCTTCACAAAGTTCATGGCCGATGAGGCTTCAGGGCGAGACAACTTGCAGCTGGGGGAAGTCGTCGGCACGCAATTCGCCGACGGCGGCGTTGCTGGGCGGGTAGACAGAGAGCAGCGTCTCTTGGTTCGGAGACGCATCAGACGGCCAGCTGAGATCGACAATCCGAGTGTGGTTGGTGTCCAACGGTGCACCGCCCAACCGCCATTGAGACGCATTCGGTTCGACGTCTCGCACGCGCCTGACGCCAGGTGAGGGATAGCCCTCCTGACTCAGCAGCACACCCAAATAGCCGAAAGCTTTCGGATCCATGGCCCAGTCCGAGCCATCTCGGGCCCCCAGAGCCTCCACGGCACCGGCCTTGACTCTGAGTGTCACGCTCCCCTTGGGATCGACGATCACCCGCACCAAGTCACCGCTCAGCTCCTGCGGCGCACCGTCGGGGCCGGACGTGAACACGCGCTGCTGCCAGCCCTCAATCCACACGGCCATATCCCAGCCTTCGCCCTTGGCGAGTACGGCATTGCGTCCCTCCAGCAGGCTGCGAGCTCCGGTGCCGGCGCCCGGATCAAAATCAACGTAGATGTCGAACGTTTGGACAGAGAGTTGATTGCCAGACTCCCACACGTTGTGGACCGGCCCGAAGAGATCGAACCGAAACACGAACTCGTCCCCATCCACCCCGACACTGAAAGTCTTGATGTCAAACACGCCCGGCTCGAACACGGGGTCGGTCGGATAGGTGTATGTCCCCGGACCATGGTCATCGCCCTGCGGGTCATGGACCTCAAGAAAGTAGGTGACCTGGCTCAGGTCCGGCAAGATCAGCCGCGCTGGTCCGCTAGCCGGGGCTAGCTGGTCATCCACGCCGGCGGCCTCGTCTGATGTCCGCCAGACGGCCCGAAGGTTGATGGTCTCGCCAGGATTTGGCGCACCGATGAGGTCAAACGGGATAGCCAGCTCAAGGATCGATCCGTTCGATGCCACTTGAACGCCAGTGGCCGAGCCAGCCTCTGACCACCCCCCTTCAGGATCGGGTCCACTCATCGCGACACGCACTACCGATCCACCGCTGAAAGCTACCTGAAGGCTCATGCCAGCGCCAAATCCGAGCAACGTGCCATGCGAGCGGGAGAGGGCCGTCCCGGCCGGTTGGTCCTCGCGGGAGATGTAGACTTCAAGGTTCCCGTCACCGACACGGTTCCAGCCAGACGCAGCGTCCATTCTCAGGTACAGGGCTGTCTTGTCATAGCCGGCAAAAAATGTCGAGAGAGGCTTGTCGGAAGGGACTTGGCCGCCTGTCGAGAGGTCGTACCGGCCGGCTGCCGCCCATTCGCCCTCGGACTCCTGTCCGTCGACTTCCGGCGTGATGGGCCCCTCCGGCTCGCTGTCGGCGACGGCCGGTCTGTCGGGGATGATTGGAACGCTGACGAATTCCGGCACCGGCTCGCCGAGGCTTGTGAAGACATTGCCGAGCAGCGCCCGGAAGGCCTCATCGAAGTAGCGATCGTCCCCCGAATCCTGGTCGCTCCCGTACCACCAGAACCAATCTGAGCCTTCCGCCAGGTACATGTTGTCGAGTGCCTGTGCCAAGGCTTGTGGATCGACGGTCTTCTTTCCGGTCATGTCGTAGGCGGCCAGGGCCCTCCGGGTCCGAAGCAACGCATTCCATGCGTTGTTCTCCTCCGGCTCTCCGATCCAGGTGCTGTAGTCGCTGCTGAACCAAGCTCCCGGCCAGAGACCGTCAAGGGACCGTTGATCGGGCAAGAGGTTGAGGTAGTCGCTGGGCGTGATCGTCCGGATGGTTTGGCTCTGGCTGAGATCACGGTAAAGGGCGTTCAGAAACTCGATCCCGTCGTTGTCGTAGTTCTCCCAGGCATTCTCCCCATCCAGAATGACACTTACCAGATGCGGCCCGTGAGCACCCTCCCTCTTCAGTTCTGTCCGGATGGCCTCCAGCCGGTCCATGAAATCGGCGGCAGCCGCTTCACCGGGGTCGCCGGAGTACTCGAAGCCGACCATGTCACTCAATCGCCCGTCCCGAAACACCACAGCCACTTTCGGGCCATCCCGGAAATGGACATAGTAGGGCCGATAGAGGGCATCCGCTTCTTGAACGACATCGCTGCTGTCGCGCGTGAACGCGTCCATGCCCAGACTACGGGCCAAGACCGGCTCGCCGGATGCCATCCAGCTGAATCCGGCGTCGGCCACAAATTTGACAATCTCGTCCGCCACCGCCCCCTCCGCCGGCCACATGCCGCGCGGTGGCCGACCAAAGTGCGCCTCGTACACGTCGACGGCCTTGGACACCTGAGCGATGGCGTCGTTGGGGTAGGAGAAACGCTGGGGCAGTTCGGCGCTCGGATCGCCCACGGCTGCCAGGTTCGTGGCATACAGCAGCGGGAGGATCGGGTGCGCATACGATGTGACAATCACCTCGGTCTGCCCGTCATCCTGGAGTTTCTTGTGCAGGGGAATCACCTCCGAGACAATCCGATCAACCTGCTCGAAGATGATCACTTTGTCAGACTCGGCGAAGCCTTCTCCCTTGGCAACCAGTGCATCCAGGGGGGGTTCGGCGAGAAAGCCCGGATCGAACCAGGCCAGATTCCACCATACCTGGAGGTCACGGTAGTCCTGGACTGTAAAGCGTTGCATGGCGCTGTCGATGGCGTCCGGATCAGCGCTGGGGCCACGCAGATCAAGCAGCGCTTGATAGCGAGGATAGCGGGCGATCACGTGATCCCAGTTGGCATCGAAGAATCGCTCGAGCAGAAAGCGCTCCTGATCCTGTGTGAGCTGATCGGCCGAGACCTCGGTCACCACCCGGTAGGCGTCTTTGGCACCCGAGGACAGGTCGTCGAGCTGGCGGATAAGGACCGGGGTTAGGTTGATCGTGACGTGCACGCCCGGATACTTGGCCACCGTGGCCGCCATATCGTAGTAATCCTTGGTGGCGTGCGCCCGGGCCCACGGGCGCGTGTACACGCCGTCGTCGTCTTTGTAGTAGAGAGGCTGATGCTGATGCCAGACGAGGTTCAGGTAGAGAACATCCTCATCCGGCGCAGCCGATGGCGCCGGCGCAGTCGGCAGGCTGAACTCGCAGGCCGCACTCAGGATGAGCACAACCAATCCACTTATCAGAAGCTTCCCCGACTTCATGAGTTGCTTGTTCTCCATCTTGCACATCGACCCCACGAGCAAACCGCCCGCAATCGGCCGACTCGGATCAATCTTGTCCAGACTCGGCTGGTGCGTCCGGATCGGGCATGCCTTGCGCGACGGCCACAGTCTCGCATGCAAGCAAGGCGATCAGGGTCGCCCCAAACAACAGGCCGAGCGGCACGATAATCAAGCTTGCCATAGCCACCAGCAGGGTCAGGAGCACGATAACGAACACGTCCAGCGGCCGGGACGCGATCACATTCGCCGCGTGGCGATGGGCCTGCCACAGTCCTCGACCACGCTCGCTGACCAGCAAAGGCAGTGCGAGCGTCTGCCAGATCAGCCAGGCTGCTGTGGCGCTGAGGAAGAACGAACTCACCACCGTCCCCACCGACGTTCCTGCCATCGGCGAGGTGGCGCTGAGATAGTAACGCCCGTTGGCAAGCAAGATGGCCAGCACAAGCAGGTTGATGCCCCCCCACGCGAGCCCCATGCGCCAGCGTGCCAGCCCGGCCCGCAGAAAGCCTCGAACGCCAGCTGGCCGCCCGGTCGCCAGATCGAAGACCGACTCGAACAGGCCAAAGGTCGCCAGCGGCCACGGGATGAGGAAGATCAGCCCGATGAGTTGAAGGGATAGCAGTCGGCCAGCGGCACCGTAGACGATGACGATCCAACCCGGCGCCGAAGCCACAAGCCAGATGACATTGAAAATGATCAGGGACAATCCTTCACGCCGCAATACTCGCCATGAGCGCAGAAGGATCTCCCCAAGCCCTGTCCGCATACCAGCCGCCTCGTGCTAGCTCACACACCGGGGCGTGTTCCGGCGCCGGATGCGCGTGTGCAGCCTGCCTAGAGAGACCATCCCTTTGCGGCCCGCCTCAGCCCTTGACGGCGCCGATGGTCAGGCCGGAGATCAAGTACTTGGATGAATACAGGAACAGAATCACCACCGGGATTGTAACCAATATCGATCCCGCCGAGAACTGGCCCCACAAAGTGCGGAACTGGTCCTGCAGTGTCCGAAGCCCCAGTGCCCATGTCCAGATTGGTTCGGCGTTGGCCAGGATCACTCGGGCGAACAGGTAGTCGTTCCAAGCGGCGGTGAAGTTGAACAGGAAGACGATGGCCAGCGAGGGCGTCGAGAGCGGCAGGATCACGCGGTAGAAAGCGCCCATTTGGCTGGCGCCGTCGATCAGCGCCGCCTCTTCCAAGTCAGGAGGGATGGTATCGTAGTAGCCCTTGAGCACCCAAATGCTGAAGGGGATAGCTGTCACGGCGTAGGCGACAATCAGCCCACGATAAGTGGCGATCAGGTCGAATTGCACCGCCAGGATATAGATGGGGACCATGAGCATCGAGGCTGGGATCATCTGCGTCGCCAGAAGGAAGATCAGCCCGCCGTTTCTCCCAGGGAACCTCCAGCGCGAGAAAGCATACGCACCGATGGAGGCCAAGATCACACCAATGATAGACGTGGCGACCGTGATCACCAGCGCGTTCCAGAGCCATAGCAGAAAGTCCTGCTTGGTGATCAGGTCGATGTAGTTCTGCAGGGTGGCGTCCGGAGGAATGATGGCTAGCGAGGTTGAAAGAAGCCGATCCCCAGGTCGTAGAGAAACACTCAGGACTCTCAGGAGCGGATAGACCGTGACAACGCAACAACCAATCAAGACAAGATGGATGATCAAGCGCTTGAATTGGCTGTCTCCGCGGCCGGCTCGAAAGAAGCGTCTCAGTCTGCTCGCCTGGATTGGTCGGTTGGATACGGGCGTGGGGCCTGGGACTTTCGCGACGTCTGCCATCTAGCGTATCTCCTCCAGACCACCCGTGAAGCGGATAAACGCAACCGAATAGAGCAATAGAACCACGAAAATGACGAAGGCGAAGGCTGCCGAAAAGCCATACCGGTTGTACTCAAATGCGGCGCGAAACAGAGCCGTCACCAGGATGTCGCTGGTTTCCAGTTCGTTTTGGTTGATGAAATAGGGCACGTTGAAGTTGTTGAAGGTCCAAATCGTTCCCAAAACGATGGCCGGGGCAAGCACGGGCCGTATCAGAGGGAGCGTGATCTCTCGGAACTGCTGGTAGGGGGTAGCTCCGTCCATCTCTGCCGCTTCGTAGAACTCCTGTGAGATGCTTTGAAGGCCCCCCAGGATGACCACCATCATAAAGGGAATCCCAAGCCATACATTGGTGATGATCATGGCCACGAAATTCCAGACCGGGCTGGACTTCCACTCGACCGCGCTCAGACCGAAGCGCGTGAGCAGGATGTTGATGTAGCCGTACTCGTAGTGGAACTCGCCGCGCCAAGCCAGGACGGCAATGATCTGGGGGATGGCCCATGGCAGGATAAGCAAAGCACGATAGATTCCTCGCCCGCGCAAGGGGCGGTTGAGCAAGAGCGCCAGTGCCATGCCCCCAGTCACATGAAGGCTCACGTTGGCAAACGTCCACAGGGCGGTCCGAAAGAAGACCGGAAAGAAGTTGACCTGCTTCAGTACTGGCAGGCGGAATACGTCGGCGTAGTTCTTAATCAGACAATCGGTAATCCAATTGCCTATCGTGGAAGGGTCCACGCCCTGGCAGACCACCCAGGTGTATTCCGCCTTGTCGCCAAAATGGCGCAGGCTCATGTTCGTAAAAGAAAGGTTGAGTTCCCAGATAAGTGGATAGATGATGAGGGCTACGATCCCAGCAGCAGCTGGGGCCAGAAGCATTAGGGGCAGCGCGTGTGGGCTTTTGAGGACTTTGGCCAGGAGAACGTAGGCCACAACCTCGATCACAATGATGGCCAGAACCACGAACAGGATCGTCCATCCTGCCTCTTTTAGGCTGGGCAGGATCTGAGCGAAGAGTTGTTGCATCGTCCTTCTCCCGGCGAATAGGGATCCGGCAGATCAGTTTTGATGGGGGTCAGGGGCCGGTCGGCCCCTGACCCATTCACTCCGGATAGGGCTACTCTAGTGTCGCCATGCAGTTCTCGGAAGAGCTCTGCATGCGCGCCGCCGCATCGGCCGGCATCTCGGAGTCTGCCAGAACAGCCTGCATTTCGGGCTTCATGCTGTCCCAGTTGCAGCGCATTTCAAGGACGGTAGGTTGCGGGACACCCACCACCATCTGGTCAGCCGAGTTCGCCAGAAGTGGGTCACCGGATACCAGCGGGTCATCCAACGCCGACTTGAGGGCGGGCAGACGGGCGAGCTTGGTCACCATGCCCAGCTGGTTCTCTTTGTTGGTGGCGAAGTTGATGAAATCGACCACGGTATCCAGCTTGGAGCCCGTCGTCCCACTGGGGATCATGAAGTACTTGCCGGCTGTGTAGGGCGCAGGCCATTGGCCGGTGGCGCTCACCATCGGGATGCGTGCGATCCCGAGGTCTTCACCCATCTGGTCGTGATAAGCGCCGAGAGTCCAGTCGCCGTTGATGATCATGGCCGCCTTGCCTTCCTTGAAGAGGGTGTCGGCGCCATCGTAGTCGCTCTCCGCGGGGACCATCTTGTCGATGTATTTGATGTCATGTAGGAACTGGAGCGTCTGGACCATGGCCGGCGTGTTCAGGGTCGGCGTGACGCCATCTTCAGCAAACACCGAGCCGCCGAAACCGCCAAGCCAGGGGACGAGCCAGAAGGGCTCAGTCTGGTTGAAGACCAGGGGCGTAATGCCTTTGTCGATCAGCCCTGGCGCCATGGCAATCATGGCATCGGTATCGGCCGGCGGCGTGTCGACCAGGGACTTGTTGTAGTACAGCATCAGGTGGTTGCCGTTAGAGATCGGCACGCCCCATGTTTTGCCATCCAAGACGACGGCTGCCAAGCCGCTGTCGACGTATTGGCTAAGGTCAAACAGATCGTCCACCGGCTGGATCAACTCGGCGGCCGTGAATGGGCCAGCGTGGTCGTTGACCGTCCAGAGCAGGTCAGGCGCCGACCCCGCCAACGCCGCGGTCTGGAAGTCCTCTCGAAGTACTTCCGTGTTCTTGTTGGTCACTTCGAACATCACGTTCGGGTGAGCCGCAGAGTAGGCATCCGCAAGCGCCTGCACATACTGGGCGGCGTTCTCGGCCTCACCCTCTTGATGCCAGAGGGCGATGGTCATCGATTCAGGCGTAGGAGTTGCGGCGGGAGCGGATGGGCCGCAGGCTGATGCGGCGAATGCCCCGATCAGCAGGATGCTGAACAGGGTCCAAACAAGTCGCTTCTTCATCGTAAGAATGGCCTCTTCTTTTGGAATCGGTTGGCGTTGTTCGAATGGTGGTTGGTGACTGACCCGTGGCGTGCCCACGGGCACTCCCCTGGTGTCATCGTGGCGATAGACCCCTCCTGTCACGCCACAGCCCGGCCGAGCCAGTGCTACCCCTACACTTCAGTATTCGTCCCTATTCCGTCGGAGTCAAGCAACAAAAGACACCCTCCGAAGAGGACTATGCGCACCTTCACTATCCCGCCCGAAGTCAGAAACCCTGATTGCGATAATTTGTGAATTCTTTCACAATCTTCCGGGGCTCGATTTTGATTGCCCAGGGGGCCTATAATTCCGCACGTGCCTTCTCGCCAAGACTCCATCTGGCGTCTGATCTTGTCGCCCCCGGCCCCGGGGCCACTGAACATGGCCCTGGACGAGGCCATCCTCGAAGCCGTGACCGCCGACCAGTCGCCCCCTACCCTGCGCCTGTATGCCTGGTCGCCTCCCTGTCTCTCCATGGGGGTCGCCCAGCCGGCCAGCGATGTCGACCTTCCGGCATTGCGTGCCGCCGGCTGGGACCTGGTTCGGCGGCCGACCGGCGGCCGGGCCATCCTGCACACCGATGAGCTGACCTATGCCGTCATGGCCGGGATCGAAAACCCTCACGTCGCTGGCGGAATCCTGGCCAGCTACCGGCACCTGAGCCAAGGGCTGCTCGCCGCCTTGAGTGAACTCGGTCTAGCGTCAACGACTGCCCCCGGACAAGTCCGAGGCACCGTAGCGATGGGCAATCCGGTGTGTTTCGAGAACCCTGGCGCGTACGAAATCACGGCCGGTGAGCGGAAGCTCATCGGCAGCGCCCAGGTCCGCCGGAAACGCGGCGTGCTGCAGCACGGGACGCTGCCGCTCAAAGGCGACCTGGGGAGAATCTGCCAGGTGCTCCGTTTCGACACTCAGGAGGCGCGTCGGGCAGCAGCCGAGAGAGTTCGGCTGCGGGCAGCCACTGTCGAGGGTCTGCTGGGGAACTCACCCGCCTGGTCAACCGTGGCCGAGGCGTTTAAGGCTGGGTATGAGCAGGCGCTGGAGATCGTGTTTGAGCCCGGCCAGCCTAGCGACGACGAACGAAGAAGGGCTGATGCCCTCGTCCACAAGCGCTATGGTCAGGAAGGATGGACCTTCAGGGTCTGAACTGGAATACGAAGAACTAGGGCGTGGGAGTGACTGCGGCCTTGGGTTGGCCCGGCTCCAGTTGGACTACCACCTGGTTGAAACCGAGGGAGCCAAGGAAGGTCTGCAGAAAGGCCTGGGCATTTCGGTCGGCTTGGGTAAGGATGCCGTCTTCGATGGCCGACCGTCGAATTTCATCCTCAGCGGCCTTGCGCGCCGCCGTCTCCAACTGAACGTTGCCCTTGGTGAGCAGGCCAGTGCCCCGGCTGTAGACGTAGGTCTGATGATTGTCCAGAGTAGCCGTGAACACCTCAGCCGGGGGCAATGTGAGAGTGATCTGGCCCAGATCATTGACCTGCACGTCATCCGGGGTGAGCTTCCCGAGATCGACGCCTGCAATCACACTGCCGTGCGCCACCAGAAGCAGCCGGTCCCCGATGAGGAAACCGAAAGGACCCTGGCCGCTTTCGGCAGTGATCACTTTCTCCAGGCTGTATTCGATCGTCTCCAGCCGCGATAATGTGCGGACCTGGCGTACGATCGTAACCGGATCGGGTAAGATGGTCGGCGTGGGCCGAAGGATGGAGGCCACCTGGGTACCAACCTGGCCTGTCAGATCGGACACCGGCTTGGTCAAACCCTGAATCGCCGCCAGGGTGTAAAAGGCGGTTCCGACCAGGATCAGGATGGCCAGCAGGGCCACCAACCAGGGAAGTTTTTCTCGCATAGGACGATTATACCTTGCAATCTAGGGCTGAGCCACATTCCCGAATGATCACAAAGCCATGCATGTTTCAGCTTTGACCTTGGAGTTGCACCTCCCGGGATGCCTCTCGCTGAAGGAGAAGCGCGGCCGGATCAAGCCGCTGCTAGCGGGCCTTCACCGCCAATACAACCTCTCGGCAGCCGAAGTCGACCGCCAGGACAGTCATACGGAATGCGTCATCGCCTGCGTTGTGGTGAGTGGTAATGGCCGCCAAGTCGACAGAGTACTGGCCAAAGTCCCGGATTGGATCGAGAAGCGCTTTCCCGACGTGATGGTCGTTGACCAGCACGTCATGATCCTCTAGCTGGAAAACTGGAAGGAGAAGTCATGGATCTCGGATTGGAGGGAAAGGTCGCCCTGCTGACCGGTGCATCACGCGGCCTGGGCAAGGCCGCCGCCATGGAAATGGCGCGAGATGGCGCCCGGGTGGTCATTTCCGCCCGAGGCGAGGATCTGGACGAGGCCGCCGATGACATCCGCCGGGCCACAGGGGCGGAGGTGCTCGCGCTACGCGCCGATTTGACCAAGGCCGACGACATCACCCGGTTGGTCAGCACTGCAATCGCCGAGATGGGGCGGCTGGACATCCTCTTCGCCAACGTCGGTGGTCCGCCTACAGGCTACTTCCTTGATCTCGACATCGCCGACTGGGAAAAGGGGGTCGAGTTGACGATTATGAGCATCATTCGCCTATGTTATGCCGTGGTTCCCCACATGATTGAACGTGGGCAGGGCGTGCTCATCGCCAACGAGTCAAACTCAGTGAAGGTGCCGATCGACGGCCTGACCATGTCCAACTCGCTCCGCCTGGCCGTAATTGGACTCATGAAGTCGCTGGCCAACGAGTTGGGGCCTAGGGGTATCCGTGTCAACACCATCAATCCCGGGTGGACATGGACGGAACGCGTTGAGGAAATCATGGATGCGCGGGCCGCCAAGAGCGGCCTGTCTCGCGAAGAAGAGGCCGCCAAGGTCGTCCAGAAAATCCCGCTTGGCCGCATGGGCAGCGTCGAGGAGTACGGCCGCGCCGCAGCCTGGCTGGCTTCGCCGGCGGCCTCGTTTGTAAGTGGCCACAACTTCTTTGTTGACGGGGGTACGACCCAGGCAACTCTGTAAGCGAGCTGCGCTCGCATAAAAGGAAAGGCCGCCCACATGTTCGGGCGGCCCAAAGTGCCGGAGTTGGCGGAGGATCAGGCAGCCTGTTCGGCAGCCACCAGAGACTGGCGTCGGACCAGTGTCCGCAGACGGGAGGCGAGCAGGCTGGCGTGAACCGGCTTGATCAAGTAATCGTCGGCCCCGGCGTCAAGCGCCTTGGCAACGCTCCCGGGCGATCCGAGCGCCGAGAGGATCAGTATGGGCACGTCTGAGAAGGATCTGATCTGCTCGCAGACTTCCCATCCATCCATATCAGGCATCAGCAGATCTAGGATCACAATATCAGGATTGGTTTCTCGGCACGTCGTCACGCCGGCTTCGGCTTCAAACACCGCCTGGATTTCGAAATCCTGCCCGCGAAGGAGTGTGCGAAGAGTCTCTGCCACATCGGGATCATCGTCGATCATCAGTACATGCAAGGTCATGGTTGTTCGCCTATGTATCGGGTTCGATGACCTAATTATTGACCATTTCCGGGCGTGTTTACCTTACAGGTGACTTGCAGCCCACGCCACGCTTGCCCAATGGTGTCCCGCGGACTATTATTCTGAATCGAATGAGACTCAAAAAAAGGGACCATGAGCGCCAATCATGAATCCAGGGCCGCCCCGAGCCCTATCTCCTGTCCGCAGTGCGGTCAGCGGTTGCCGCTTGACGCCAGGATTTGCCCGCACTGTGGGGTCGATCTGGCACTGGTCGCTTTGCTGGCCGAACGAGCCTACCTCGAGGGTTTCCCCGAAGCAGCCCCCCTGGACTCCACCCCCGAAGCGCTCGTCCCTAAAATCGGCGAGTACTTGATCGACCAAGGTCTGCTCACTCCCGATCAGCTCGAGCGGGCGCTGCACCGTCAGAAGCAGCTTTCAGACCAGGGAAAGCACCGGCTGCTGGGCCAGACCCTGATGGAAATGGAGTTGGTCGACCGCGAAACACTTGACCGGGCGATCACGCGCCAGATCATCGAGCTTCACGCCGCGCTGCAGGAGGTCAACCGAAACCTTGAGCGCAGAGTGGCAGAACGCACGACCGAACTTCGTCGGGCGCTGGAACGGCTGACCGAGATCAATCAACTCAAAGCCAACTTGATTTCCAACGTCTCACACGAACTGCGTACACCCCTGGCGCATATCAAGGGGTACACCGAGCTTCTCATCGACGATCAGCTTGGCGAGCTTCCCAAAGAGCAGAAAGACGCGCTGATGGTCGTTCAGCGGGCCACCGAGCGCTTGGAGCGGCTGATCGTGGACCTGATCGAGTACTCGACCGCCTCTCGCGAGGGGTTGACGCTGTCGCTCAAGGCGCTTTCATTGGAACCAATCACGACGGACGCAATCGAGAAATCCCGAGGCAAGGCATCCAAGGCCGGGGTTGAAGTTCAGCTCGAGATCGCCCCCGATATGCCACCCTTGGTGGCGGACGAAGCGCGCATTCGCTGGGTGCTTTTCCAACTGATCGACAACGCTGTCAAGTTCACAGCCCCTGGAGGCAAGGTCATCCTTCAGGTCAGCGGTGTGGATGGCCAGGCGCTGATCCAGGTGATCGATACTGGGATCGGGATCCCGGCCGAGCGGATGGAGGAAATCTTCGAGCCGTTCCATCAGCTCGATGGCTCGCCGACCCGTCGATTTGGCGGGACCGGACTAGGTTTGTCTCTGGTGAAACTGATCCTCACCGCACATGGATCTGAACTGCACGTCCAGAGCCAGGAAGGCAAGGGAAGCGTCTTCTCATTCGAGCTGCCTCTGGCGGAGGACACTTCATGACCGGCCCGCTGGTCCCTTCCGGCTCCCTGACCCATGGCAACGAACTCAACGCAGTCTATGCTATCGCCCGCATCGTGGCGGAGACATTTGACACAGACGCCGGGTTGGACGCTGTCTTCCGCCTGGCGCGCACGATCTTCATCTTCGATGTGGTTGCCCTATACCTGCGCAGCGAGGAATCGGAAGAGTTGGAGGCGATATACGCCCGGGCGCTGGGGCGCGGCCGATCGCACGAATCTGACCTGCCTTGGGGTCAGGCTGCCGCCGCCGAGGCCTATCGCTCCGGACAGACGGTTCTTCGTCAAGAGGACACCGGCCCGACGGTCGAAGGCCGGGATCGTCGCCGCGATTACCTGGGACTGCCCATGATGGTCGGCGGTAGATGTGTGGGAGGACTGGTGTTCGGCCGCTTTGGGGGCCCCGCCTATCCTCCCGAGCACATCCGCCTGGCCGAATTCGTCGCCTGGCATGTCGGGCAGCTGTTGGAGAACCGGCGCATGGCAAGCCGCATCGCCACCCTCGAGGCCCAGCGAGAATTGGCCCGCATGCAGGAGGAGTTCATTTCCACGATCTCCCATGAGCTGCGGACGCCTCTGGGCTTTATCAAAGGCTACGTCACCACCTTGCTCCGGGATGATGCCAAGTGGGAACAGAAGACGCGGCAGGAATTCCTCCAAATCATTGACGATGAAGCCGACCGCCTGCGCGAGCTGATCGACAATCTGCTTGATTCGTCACGCCTGGAGAGCGGAAGCCTGGGAATGACGCGTGAGACCGCGCAAGTGGGCACCTTGGTTCGCGACACCGTTCAGCGGGCGCGCTCGATGTATCCTGAATTGACGCTTGAAATCCAAATGGACAGCGGACTTCCCCCAGTGGAGATGGACGCCACGCGCATCTCCCAAGTGCTGGACAACTTGATTTCAAATGCTGTCAAATACGCCCCGTCCTCGCCGGTGAGCCTGCGTGTGGTCGTTGACGATCAGTGGATGACCGTTGAAATCCACGACAGCGGCCCTGGCATTGATTCGGAGCACATGGCCCACCTCTTTGAGCGCTTCTACCGGGTGCCGGACAGGAGCCGGGCCGTGCGAGGTACCGGGCTGGGACTTTATATCTGCCGCAAGATCGTGGAAGCCCACGGCGGTGAGATCGGCGCGGACAGCCGTCCCGGTCAGGGCACACGATTCTATTTCACCATCCCCATGACCCCGAACAATGTGTCGCCAGATCCGGAGAATGCCCTATGACCGAGCAAGAGAATGAGGTCAAGTCCATCCTGGTGGTTGACGACGAGCCGCGCTACCAGCAGCTCGTCCAGGTCAACCTCGAGACCGAGGACTACACTGTACAAACGGCCAACAACGGCCAAGAGGCGGTAGAGACTGTCGCCAACCAACAGCCCGATTTGATCCTGCTGGACGTGATGATGCCGATCATGGACGGCTTCACCGCCACCGAGCGAATCCGGGAATTCTCCACCGTGCCGATCATCATCCTAACCGCCAAAGGCGAGGAACGTGATCGGGTGCGCGGCCTGGACGCAGGGGCCGACGATTACATTGTCAAACCTTTCTCAGCTCAGGAACTCCTGGCGCGCGTTCGTGCGGTGCTGCGGCGCGCTGAGCGTGGGGGCATCGAGGACTTCCACCACCCCATCTTCACTCATCACGAGTTGGAGATCGACCTGGCTCGTGCCCGCGTCACCTGCAACAATGAAGAGGTCTCCCTCACCGCCACTGAATACCGACTCCTTCAGACTTTCGCCGCGGCCATCGGCCGGGTTCAGACACCCGAAGACCTGCTGACCGGCGTCTGGGGGCCGGAGTACCGCGACGACAAGGAGATCCTATGGGTCTGCCTGAGCAGGCTCCGCCAGAAGATCGAACCGGATCCCAAAAATCCCATCCACATCGTCACCCGACAGGGTATCGGCTACCTTATGCCACCGCTCCCGGATGATGCCTGATAGGGCGGTTGCCCCCGAGCGTCAACGTAAGCTGCTTCTGATCGAACCTGATCAAACCAGCGCTGCTTTCATGCGCCACATGTTGACCCGGGCAGGCTACGTCGTCGGCTTCGCTCCCAGCGGGAAGGAGGGGCTGATCGCTTCTTGGCGCGATCAACCTGATGCCGTCATCATCGAACTGGACCTGCCGGATCTGGACGGACTGGAAGTCATCCGCAGGCTCCGCGCCGACCCGCGAACGCAGAAGACCTGGATCCTGTGCCTTACCCAGCGCAGCGCTCCCCAGGCAGCTCAGCAGGCGTTCGAATTGGGCATCGAAGAGTACATCGTCAAGCAGACGGACGCTGTGGACCTGGTGCTCAGACGCTTGGTGGATCTTGGTCAGGGCAGTCAGCCCAAAGGGGACGGCACATCGCCTTTGAAGCCGGGACGGATTATCGCTTTCCTTGGGGCCAAGGGCGGTGTAGGCACATCATCACTTTGCCTCAACTTCGCCCATGAAGTCGCCAGCCTTGATATTCAGCGTCAGTCGGTAGTTGTCGATCTCGTGCTGCCAATTGGCGACCTGGCGGAATTCAGTG
>Ga0315556_1000026_pt1 | contig 65123 bp, 54 predicted proteins | sample SalMarSW160310MG_FD_202112 | JGI IMG/M metagenome (GOLD analysis project Ga0315556, IMG submission 202112) | Salt marsh sediment microbial communities from the Plum Island Ecosystem LTER, Massachusetts, United States - Salt Marsh Sediment SW1603-10 ...
AGGAGTTGCTGTCCGGCTTCCTCGCATACCTGGGCAACGAGCGGCGCTATTCGGAACTCACGCTGGAAAACTACGCGCGCGACCTGCGCCGCCTGTTCCAGCTCGCCGCCGACACCCCGCTCGGCAATCTGAAGAGCCACCACATTCGCCGCTACATCGCACAACTGCACGGCCAGGGGCTGGGCGGGCGCACGCTGGCACGCATGCTGTCGGCGTGGCGCAGCTTCTTTAACTACCTGCTGCGCGAGCACAAACTCAAGGACAACCCCTGCCTCGGCCTGCGTCCGCCCAAGTCCCCCAAGATGCTGCCGCAGGCGCTGTCGCCGGACGAAGCCGTGAAGCTGGTGGAACTCCCAGTCGTAACGCCGCTGGACGCGCGCGACAAGGCGATGTTCGAACTGCTGTATTCCTCCGGCCTGCGCCTGGCCGAACTGGTCAGCCTCGACCCGCAGGCAGTCGATTTCAACGACGCCGCAGTGACCGTCACCGGCAAGGGCAGCAAGACCCGCATCGTGCCGGTGGGCCACCACGCACTCGACGCGCTGAAGGTCTGGCTGGCCGTGCGCGACCAGGTTGCCAGACCGGACGAGACCGCGTTGTTCGTCGGCAAGCAGGGCAAACGCGTCAGTCCGCGCACCGTGCAACTGCAATTACATCAATGGGGCATCAAGCAGGGCCTGAGTACCAGCGTGCACCCGCACCTGCTGCGCCACTCCTTCGCCACCCACGTGCTGCAGTCATCCGGCGACCTGCGCGCCGTGCAGGAAATGCTCGGCCACGCCAGCATTTCCACCACGCAGGTGTACACGCATCTGGATTTCCAGTATCTGGCGAAGATTTACGATGCGGCGCATCCGAGGGCAAAAAAGAAAGGCTAATTGTGCCCACTGAAAACATCATGACTTCCCGATATGGGTCATTCCCTTGGCGCCTGAATAATTGGAATGAGACGTTCACAACATTCATCGAACGCACGAATAATATGACGTTGCATATAGAGGCGATTAGCACCGAAAAAGATTGCGACGTCATCTTCATAATCCGAACGAAGTTCTAGGTCATTGATCCTCATTAGAGTACCTTTTCCGTAGCAGATGTTGAAGGCGCCCCTATTCCCCTGATCATCGAAGCGATGTTTGAAAGAGTTTATATGGCAACAAGCATCACGGTGAGCCGTGACTGCATCGTGGACATCTTTCACATACTCATTGGCCAAAATATCGTCAGTAAAGTCGACTCTTGCCGCGTATTGTTCGGTCTTTTGCAAGAGGTCTCTCAAACAAATCATCAGTTCTATATAGGCTGAGTTGTAAAGAATGTGGCCACTATTCTTCGCATCAAAGATGCCGCAATTAAAGAGCTGATTAATGCGATGTATAGAACCTTCACAGTCTTGCCGGTCTTGGATTTTCATCTGTCACCTAACAATTAGTAGCGACTTTTGCAATTCCCTTCTGGAGCGCTGAGGGCGGGGAATAAAATTGGGAAGAAGGCGAGCACTGTTCGAGCTCCGCGACGAGGTGCGGGGTGTGCACCTCGTTAGGGCGAGTTGCGCAGCCGCCCAATTTTATTGTCCGACCGAAGGTACCCGCAGGGCGATCCTGCAGGGCCGGCCTTTCTTTGGTTACTTTCTTTGGTTACTTTCTTTGGCCGCGCAAAGAAAGTAACTGGCTGTCGGGCCACCCCCGACGGTTTTGCTGTTAGCAGTCTGCGGGGCCACGCCCCGACAGTTTTATTTCGTGTGCAAACTCACAAACGGCTTGAACCCCAGCTTGCCCTGCAACTGCGCAGCGGCAGCCGCTGCCGCATCCCTGCTGGCATACGGCCCAAGATGCACGCGGGTCAGTCCATCCCGCACATACAGCATGAGCGACTTGCCGGCATCACCCAACTCGGCATGCATCTTGGCAAGGAAGCTTTCCGCGTCCTGCTTGGAACGGAAGGCGCCAAGCTGCAGATAGACGTTACTAACAGGTGCTACGACTGCAGGCGCGGCAGCCGCTGCGGGAGCAGGTGCAGGCGGTGGGGCTGCTGCAGGCGGTGCGGCAGGTGGCAATGATGTGGTCTGCACCGCGGCCGTGGCCACCGGCGGCGTCTCCTGTCCCGGTACGATACTGTCCACTTGCACTTCGCCGCTGCCGTCCTTGATCAGGCCGAGCTTGTAGGCCGCGGCATAGGACAGGTCGATGATGCGGTCATGCAGGAACGGGCCGCGGTCGTTGATGCGCACCACCACCGATTTGCCGTTTTCCAGGTTGGTGACGCGCGCGTAGCTGGGGATCGGCAGCGTGGGGTGGGCGGCGGTCATGCCGTACATGTTGTAAATCTCGCCGCTGGAAGTGCGCTGGCCGTCGAATTTCTTGCCATACCAGGAGGCAATGCCGCGCTCGGTAAAGTTGCCCGGCTTGGTCAGCGGAACATAGGTGCGGCCCAGCGCAACGTAGGGACGGTTGGCATAGGGATGCAGCGGCTCGACGCGCGGCACAGCATCCGGGATGGAAGCCAGGTTGGCCGGAATGTTTGCGCCCGGCCCGTCACCGGGCAGATAACCGCCGCCCGACCCTGTCGGAGTGCTGCCCGATTCCATGATGGGCGCGGGTTGCTGGATTTCGGCTTTGTGCGCCGGCATGCCGCTGCACGCGGAAAGTATCAGTGCTGCGAAAACAATCAGACCGGTCCGTTTGTTCATTTGTGCTCCTCAGGTTTTAACCAGTTGCTTGTGGGTGTATATGCTCATCAGCATACCAAAACCCAGCGCCAGGGTCAGCATGGATGTGCCGCCGTAGCTGATCAGCGGCAGCGGCACACCCACCACCGGCAAAATACCGCTGACCATGCCCATGTTGACGAAGGCGTAGGTGAAGAAGGTAAGGGTGATGCTGCCCGCCGTCAGGCGCGTGAAATAGGTCGATGCATTGCCGGTGATGATGAAGCCGCGCCCGATCACGAACAGGTACAGTCCGATCAGGATCAGGTTGCCGAGCAGGCCGAATTCCTCCGAATACACCGCGAAGATGAAGTCAGTGGTGCGCTCCGGCAGGAAATCGAGGTGTGCCTGGGTGCCGTGCATATAGCCCTTGCCCAGCAGGCCGCCGGAGCCGACCGCGATCATGCCCTGGATGGTGTGGTAGCCCTGGCCCAGCGCATCCTGCGTCGGGTCGAGCAGCATCATGATGCGGTGCTTCTGGTAGTCATGCAGCAGGTATTTCCAGATGAAAGGTGCGCTGGCCAGGCCGGCAATGAAGGACGCCAGCATCACGCGCCAGGACAGTCCGGCCAGGAACAACACATAGAAGCCGCTGGCGCCGATCAGCACGGCGGTGCCCAGATCCGGCTGGCGTGCAATCAGCCCGATCGGCAACAGCAACAGCAGGGTGGCGATGAAATAGTTTTTCAGCGTCAGCGTGGCTTCGTGCTTTTCGAAATACCATGCCATCATCAGCGGCACCGCGATCTTCATCAGCTCCGACGGCTGGATGGTGGCTACGCCGAGGTTAAGCCAGCGTCGCGCGCCGTGGCTGATCTCGCCGAACAGTGCCACCGCGACCAGCAATATCATGCCCAGCACGTACAGCGGCACTGCGCTGCGCAGCAGATAGTGCAGCGGCATGTTGGCGACCAGCCACAACGCGACGAATGCCACCGCAATGTTCAGTGCCTGCGCCAGTACCCGGCTCCAGCTGCCGTCGCTGGCGCTGTACAGCACCAGCAAGCTGGTGCACACCAGCAACCCCAGCCCGGCCAGCAGCACCGGATCGAGATGCAGGATGAAGCGCTTCCACAGCTGCTTAATCACTTTGATCCCCCTCTGCGCCATGCGTTTGCGGCAATGGTTTCGGCACCTTTCCCAGCAGGTAATAATCAAATACCTTGCGCGCGATCGGCGCAGCAGTGGAGCCGCCGTGACCACCGTTCTCAACCAGTACCGCCACGGCCAGCTTTGGCTTGTCGGCCGGGGCAAAGGCAATGAACCAGGCATGGTCGCGGTTGCGCTCGGACAGTGCGCTGGCATCGTACTTTTCGCCCTGTTTAACGCCCACTACCTGCGCGGTGCCGGTCTTGCCGGCAATATCGTAGGGGGTACCGTAATTGGCAGAAACCGCCGTCCCACCGGGCTTGGTCACCGCCATCATCGCGCTCTTGACCAGCGCGACGTCCTGCGGATTCAGGTGCAGGTCGACCGGCGGTGCAAGCGGCACCTGCTCTTCGTGGCCGCCGCTGTGCTCGATCTCCTTCACCACGTGCGGCTGGTACGCCACGCCGTTATTGGCCAGGGTCGCTACGGCAACAGCCAGTTGCAGCGGCGTCACCAGCACATAGCCCTGACCGATGCCCGCCGAGATTGTGTCGCCGGGATACCATTGCTGGTGGTAGCGCTTCTCCTTCCATGCCGGCGACGGCAGCAATCCCGATTGCTCCCCCTCAAGGTCGATGCCGGTTTTCTTGCCGAAGCCGAACTTCAACAGGAAGTCGTGCATCTTGTCTATGCCCGTGTCGTTGGCCAGGCTGTAGAAATAAGTATCGCAGGATTGCTGGATCGCCTTGAACATATCCACCTTGCCATGGCCGCCGTCCTTCCAGTCGCGGTAGCGGTGGCTGCTGCCGGGCAGCGTAAAATAGCCCGGATCGTTGGTTATGTAGGTCGGCGTGCGCGTGCCGTAATGCAGCGCGGCCAGTGCCAGGAATGGCTTGATGGTGGAACCGGGTGGATACTGTCCCTGCAGCACACGGTTGAGCAACGGCGTGTCGGGCGAATTGTTGAGTGCATTCCAGCTGTCGGTATCGATGCCGTCGATGAACAGGTTGGAATCAAAGCCCGGCTTGCTGACGAAGGCAAGCACCTCGCCGTTGTTCGGGTCGATTGCCACCAGCGCACCGCGGTAATGGCCGAACGCCTGCACCGCAATCTGCTGCAATTTGGCGTCCAGCGTCAGCTTCAGGCTGTCGCCGGATATCGGCGGCGTGCGCGACAGTACGCGCACTGCGCGCCCGCCTGCATCCACCTCGACCTGCTCGAAACCGGCGGTGCCATGCAGCTCCTTCTCATAGTTCTGTTCGACGCCTGCCTTGCCGATGTAATCCGAACCGCGGTAATTGGCAAGCTGGTCATCGCTTTCCAGCCGATCGATGTCACGGTCGTTGATGCGCCCAACGTAGCCGATCAGGTGCGAGGTTTCTTCATGATAGGGATACTCGCGGAACAGCCGAGCCTTGATTTTGACCCCGGGAAAACGGTAACTCTGTGCAGCGAAGCGCGCTACTTCCTCGTCACTGAGCCGGCTGCGGATCGGCAGGCTCGCGAAATCACGGCTTTCCGCCAACAGCTTCCTGAAACGCTTGCGGTCCCGGGGCTGGATATCCACCAGTTTGGCGAGCTCGCTGATCGTCTTGTCCAGATCCCCCGCCTTGCTCGGCGTGATTTCCAGCGTATAGCCGGAATAGTTGCGCGCCAGCACCACGCCGTTGCGGTCGAGGATCAGGCCGCGGTTGGGCACGATCGGCAGCACCGAGATGCGGTTGTTTTCCGCCAGGGTGGAGAAATGGCTCTGGCGCACCACCTGCAGGTAGAAGAAGCGGCCCAGCAGAACCAGCAGTAGTAATAGTACGAATCCTATGCTCAGCGCCAGGCGCAACCGGAAATAGTAAATCTCGCGCTGGTGGTTCCTGATCTCGACGCGGCGCTTCATGACCTGCAATTACAGCTCATCTTCGACATGCGGACGGCGTAGCGCCTGCAGCAACAGGGTCAGCGGCGCCCACAGCAAGGTCGAAGTCACGCTGCCACTGAAATATTCCCAGGCAATATAGCCGTGCAATTGCCAGTGCACCGCGGCATAGACCGCGTAACAGGCCAGCATCAGCGGAAAGATCTGCATGGTTTGCTGGCGCAGGTCGAACATCTGCACCCGCCGGTGCAGCACGATGCCGCCAAATGCCAGCACGGCATAGGCCAGCGCATGCTGGCCGAACAGGCTGGCATCCGCCACGTCAGACAGGATGCCCATTGCCCAGGCAATGCCGATGCCGACGCGGTAGGGTTTATGGGTGCACCAGTAAAGCAGCACCAGCGCCACGAAATCCGGACGTAGCGTCAACCACAGGCCGCTCCACGGCAGCCAGTCCAGCATCAGCGCGGCAAGCAGGCTCAGTCCGATGAACAGCGGGCTTGCCGGCAGCAGGAATTCGCGATCCTTGGGAAAGACAGTACTCACGGCAGCATTTTCCTCCTGCTCTTTTTGCCTTTGCCGCGCACACCGTCGCCTGCGGCCTCAGGCCGTGGCGGCAGCTTGCGCTCGCCCGACAGAATCAGCAGGAAACGCTGATCGTTCACGCCGGCAACCGGCGAGCACCGAATGCGCGCAAACGGATAGGCCGGATCGCGCTCGATATGGGTCACCCTGGCCACCGGTATGCCCGGCGGGTAGGTGCCGTCGATGCCGGAAGTGATCAGCTCATCGCCCTCCCGGATGTTGGCATTGACCGGCATGTAGCGCAGCGACAAATCGCCGGTATCGCCCGAACCGAACACGATCGCGCGCAGTCCACTGCGCATGATCTGCACCGGTACGGCATGGTCCTTGTCGGTGACCAGGGTTACTTCGGACAGCCAGGGGTAGACGCGGGTGACCTGACCGATAATGCCGTTGTCATCCATCACGATCTGCCCCGCCTGGATATTGGCCTGGCTGCCCTTGTCGACGAACAGCTTGCGCTGGAAAACATCGCGTGCGACATAAATCACCTCGGCCAGTTGCATCCGGTATTCCGAGCGCTGTTGCACGCCCAGCAATTTGCGCAGACGCGCATTTTCCGCCTGTAGCATCTGCAATTGCTGCAGGCGCGCGACGTCGGCCACGTGTTGTTCGTGCAATTGGTCGTTATCGCGGATCAGGCCGGTCTGTGTGGTGAGGAATTCGTCGGCTCCATACCATAGCGTGATGGGCAGCGTGGCCAGTCGTTGTATCGGATAGACCAGCGTGGCGAGCACATTGCGCGTGGACTCCAGGTACCGGTAGCGCGCATCGACGAACAGCAGCAGCAGGGAAAGCAGGGAAAAGAAAACCAGCCTGGCAGCGGGACTTGGCCCGCGATTGAAAAATCGGACGGATTCAGTATGTTCCATTCCTTGCTTCGGGGGTCTGTGGCATCAATACATGCGCGCTCAGTCGCTGGTGAAGATGTTGGTAAATTTATCCATGCGGTCCAGTGCCTTGCCGGAACCACGCACCACGCAGGTCAGCGGATCGTCGGCGATCACCACCGGCAGCCCGGTTTCTTCCATCAGCAGCCGGTCGATGTCGCGTAGCAGCGCGCCGCCACCGGTAAGCACCATGCCCTTGCTGGCGATATCCGCGCCCAGTTCCGGCGGGGTCTGTTCCAGCGCGGTTTTCACCGCGCTGACGATGCTGTTCAGCGGATCGGTCAGCGCCTCGAGAATTTCGTTGCTGGAAATGGTGAAGCTGCGCGGCACGCCTTCGGCCAGGTTGCGACCCTTCACTTCCATCTCGCGCACCTCGGAACCCGGGAAGGCTGAACCGATTTCCTTCTTGATCTGCTCGGCGGTGGTTTCCCCGATCAGCATGCCGTAGTTGCGACGGATGTAGTTGATGATCGCCTCGTCGAACTTGTCGCCACCGACACGCACCGAACCGGAATACACTGCACCGCCCAGCGAGATCACGCCGACCTCGGTGGTGCCGCCGCCGATGTCCACCACCATTGAACCCGTCGCTTCTTCCACCGGCAGGTCGGCGCCGATCGCCGCCGCCATCGGCTCCTCGATCAGTTCCACACGACGCGCACCGGCGCCGAATGCCGATTCGCGAATGGCTCGGCGTTCCACTTGGGTGGAACCGCAGGGCACACAGATTACGATACGCGGGCTGGGGCTGAAGATGCTGGATTTGTGCACTTTCTTGATGAACTGCTTGAGCATTTGCTCGGTCACCGTGAAGTCGGCAATCACGCCGTCCTTCATCGGGCGGATGGCGGTGATGTTGCCCGGCGTGCGGCCCAGCATCTGTTTGGCGGCGAGGCCGACCTGCTGGATCACCTTCTTGCCGTTGGGGCCGCCTTCCTGGCGGATCGCCACCACCGAAGGTTCGTCCAGCACGATGCCCTGACCGCGCACCCAGATCAGCGTGTTGGCGGTACCAAGATCAATTGCCAGGTCGTTGGAAAAATAACCGTTGAATAAACCAAACATGTTCGTCCCTGAGAAGTCGTAACGAAGGCGTACAGGAAGTACGCCCTTAAAGGTGTTTATGATACCCTATTACGCTCATTTCAATAAACGTTTCAGCAAAGAATTGTAGCCATGTCCCTCAGTACCGACGACGTTAAGAAGGTAGCCAGCCTGGCCAGGCTGGCGATGACCGAAACCGAGGTCAAAATCGCCCACAACCAGCTTTCCGGCATTTTCGACCTGATCGCCGAAATGCAGGCGGTGGACACTGCCGGAATCGAACCGATGTCGCACGCCCAGGATGTAACTCAGCGCCTGCGCGAAGACAAAGTCACCGAAAGCGACCACCGCGAACTGTTCCAGTCGGTTGCACCGCAGGTGGAAGCCGGCCTGTATCTGGTTCCGCAAGTCATCGAGTAATTCAGCATGATGAATTCCAGCCTGAAACAACTCGGCGATGCCCTGCGCGCCAAAAAGATTTCCAGCGTCGAACTGACCCAGCTCTATCTCGACCGCATCGCCCAGTTCAACCCGGCGCTGAATGCCTATATCACGGTGAACCCCGAGATCAGCCTGGCCCAGGCCAGGGCGGCCGACGAACGCCTCGCGGCAGGCAACACGGAAGCCCTGACCGGCATCCCGGTCGCACAAAAGGACATTTTCTGTGCCAAGGGCTGGCTCACCACCTGCGGTTCGAAAATGCTGCATAACTTCGTCTCGCCCTACGACGCGCACGTGATTTCGCAGTTCAACAACGCCGGCGCAGTGAATCTCGGCAAGACCAACATGGACGAATTCGCGATGGGCTCGTCGAACGAGACTTCGCACTACGGCCCGGTGAAAAACCCGTGGGATCAGTCGCGCGTGCCCGGCGGCAGTTCCGGCGGCACCGCGGCGGCAGTTGCTGCGCGGCTATGCGCGGCGGCCACCGGCACCGACACCGGCGGTTCGATCCGCCAGCCTGCGGCGCTGTGCGGAATCTCCGGCCTGAAGCCGACCTACGGTGTGTGCTCACGTTACGGCATGATCGCATTCGCCTCCAGCCTCGACCAGGCCGGCCCGATGGGACGCAGCGCGGAGGACTTGGCGCTGCTGCTCAATACCATGGCCGGCTTCGACGAGCGCGATTCCACCAGCCTGCAGCGCGACAAGGAAGATTACGCGCGCGGCCTCGAAAAGCCCTTGAGCGGCCTGCGCATCGGCCTGCCGAAAGAGTTCTTCGCCGAAGGCCTGGGCAACGACGTAGCGCAGGCGGCGGAGGCGGCGATCGCCGAATACAAAAAGCTCGGCGCTACCGTGGTCGAGATCAGCCTGCCCAACACCAGACTGTCTATCCCCGTTTACTACGTGCTGGCGCCGGCCGAAGCATCGAGCAACCTGTCGCGCTTCGACGGCGTGCGCTACGGCTACCGTGCCCCGGAATACAGCGACCTGACCGACATGTACGAACAGAGCCGCGCACAGGGTTTCGGCGAGGAAGTGAAACGCCGCATCATGATCGGCACTTACGTGCTGAGCCACGGCTACTACGACGCCTACTACCTGCAGGCGCAGAAGATCCGCCGCCTGATCGCGCAGGATTTCACCGAGGCGTTCAAACAGTGCGATGTGATCATGGGGCCAACCAGTCCGAGCACGGCATTCAAGCTCGGCGAGAAGGGCGACGACCCGGTGCAGATGTATTTGTCCGACATCTACACCATTGCAGTCAACCTGGCCGGCCTGCCCGGCATGTCGATCCCGTGCGGTTTCGGCGACAACGATATGCCGGTCGGCCTGCAGATCATCGGCAATTATTTCGACGAGGCGCGCATGCTGAATGTCGCGCACCAATACCAACTGGCGACCGACTGGCACAGCCAAGCGCCGCAAGGTCTGCAGGTGGCATCATGAGCTGGGAAATCGCCATCGGCCTGGAAGTGCATGCGCAGCTTTCGACCCGTAGCAAAATCTTCTGCGGCGCCTCGACCGCGTTCGGCGCCGAGCCGAACACGCAGGCCGACGCGGTGAGCATCGCACTGCCCGGCGTGCTGCCGGTACTGAACAAGGGTGCAGTCGAGCGCGCGATCAAGTTCGGCCTGGCCACTGGCGCGCATCTCGCACCGCGCTCGGTATTCGCGCGCAAGAATTATTTCTATCCCGACCTGCCCAAGGGCTACCAGATCAGCCAGTTCGACCTGCCGGTGGTCGGTCAGGGTCAGCTTGCGATCCAGGTGCCGGCACAGGGCAAACAGGAAGCCTACGAAAAGACCGTGCGCCTCACTCGCGCCCACCTCGAGGAAGACGCGGGCAAGTCGCTGCACGAAGACTTCCACGGCATGACCGGCATTGACCTGAACCGCGCGGGCACGCCGCTGTTGGAGATCGTGTCCGAACCGGACATGCGCTCCGCTGCCGAGGCCGTGGCCTACGCGAAAACGCTACATACGCTGGTGCGCTGGATCGGCATCTGCGACGGCAACATGCAGGAAGGCTCGTTCCGCTGCGACGCCAACGTGTCGGTGCACAAGCCCGGCACGCCGTTCGGCACGCGGCGCGAGATCAAGAACCTCAACTCGTTCCGCTTCCTCGAACAGGCGATCAATTACGAAGTGCAGTGGCAGATTGCCACGCTGGAAGACGGCGGGAAGATTCAGCAGGCCACGGTGCTGTTCGATCCGGACACCGGCGAGACACGCATGATGCGCAGCAAGGAAGAAGCGCACGACTATCGCTACTTCCCTGATCCCGACCTGCTGCCACTGGAAATTTCTGCGGAATGGATAGCGCAGGTGCACGCCACACTGCCGGAGCTGCCGCACGACAAGCAGGCGCGCTACGTCAGCGAACACGGGCTGACTGTCTACGATGCCAGTGTACTGACCAGCTCGCGCGAGATGGCCGACTTCTTCGAGGCCGCACTTAACGAAGCGCCCGGCCAGGCAAAAATATGTGCCAACTGGATCAGCGGCGAAGTGAGCGCCCAGCTCAACCGTGATGGCCTGGACATGGCGCAATGTCCGATCTCCGCACAACAACTCGGTGGAATTTTGAAGCGCATCGCCGACGGCACCATCTCCAACTCGGGCGCCAAGGAAGTGTTCCGCACCATGTGGGCCGAGGGTGGAGATGCTGACGCGATCATCGAGACCAAGGGGCTGAAACAGGTTTCCGACAGCGGCGCGATCGAGAAGATCGTGGACGAGATCATCGCCGCCAACCCATCACAGGTCGCCGAGTACCGCAGCGGCAAGGACAAGCTGTTCGGTTTCTTCGTCGGCCAGGCGATGAAGGCCAGCAAGGGCAAGGCCAACCCGACCCAGTTAAACGAAATCCTCAAAAAGAAACTTGCAGGCTAGAACCTGCCCCAAACTACTGCGCTCGCTACGTTTGGAACGGGTCTAAATTATTCTTTTTTGCGCGGCTTGTGTGGCGCCCGACTGAACAGCGCATCGTACAACCAGTTCGGCAAGAGCTTCAGCACGTGCCCAACCAATGCCATTTGCCACGGCACCACGGCGAACGACTTGCCGCTTTCTATCACCCGCGCAATGCGCCGCGCCGCGTCGTCAACTTCCAGCATGAAAGGCATCGGATAGGGATTGATGTCGGTCATCGGGGTGCGGATATAGCCGGGACAGATGGTCACCACCTTCACGCCGCTGCTGCGCATCTCGATGCGCAGGCTCTCCAGACAGGAAATCAGGGCGGCCTTGGAGGCGGAGTAGGCGCCGGCACCCGGCAAACCGCGGAAGCCGGCCACACTGGCGATGCCAACCAGACGGCCGTTCCCGGCCTTGCGCATGGCTTCCACGAACGGCTGGAAGGTTTTGACCACACCCATTACGTTGGCGTCCATCACATGCTGGAACACATCGTTGTCTTCGGCATGGCGAGTCAGCGTGCCGATGCTTACCCCGGCATTGGCGATGACAATGTCCGGCACGCCATGGCTGGCGATGAAATCCTGCGCTGCCGCCCGCATGGCTTCGGCGTCGCGCACATCCAGCGCATAAACATGAACTTGTTCGGGAAACTGTTCGGAAAGATTTTGCAGCAGTTCGCGGCGGCGGGCGATGGTGGCGACGATTGCGCCACGCTCGAGATAGTGGTGCGCCAGCGCCAGGCCCAGGCCGCTCGACGCACCCGTGATTACCACCAATTGAGGATCATGAGAAGTGGTGCTGCTCATGCGATCCTCCTTCGGTTTAATGCTTACCTGCGTGTTCCTTGCGTACCCGGTCGATCACGACATTCAGCGTCTTGATGATGTCGTCCGGTTCCAGGCCCTCAATCACGTACTTGCCGTCCACCACCAGCGTCGGCGTGCCGGTAATGTGATAAAGCTGCAGCATCTGTTTGCTGCGCAGTACCCTGGTTTCCACGGTGAACGAGTTGTAGTACTCGCGGAACTTGTTACTGTCCACGCCGTGCTGCGCCAGGAAGGCGCCTATCTTTGCCTCGTCGCTGAGGTCGATGTTGTTCTTGTTCCACGCATCGTACAGGGCGTCGTCGATCTTCTGGTTGCGTTTGCCCATCAGTTCCAGTGCGTAATAGGTATTTGCCATCGGCTCCCAGCTTTCACGGAACACAACCGGCACATAAGTCAACTCCACGTCCCTGGGCATGGTTTTCTCCCATGCGCTCAGTTTTGGATGCAGGTGATAGCAATGAATGCAGCCATAGAAGAAGAATTCCAGCACCTCGATCTTGTTGCCGGTTTGCGTGGGCTGCGGCGGGTTCAGCAGCTTGTATTCCTTGCCCAGCTGTGGTTCGGCGAATGCCTGGGTGGCGCACAGCAGGGCCAGTACCACAAGAAAATGCTTGATAAATTTCACGTTTTCCTCCTTGGGTGGTGAGCGACCTGTCAGTTATGCGTTGGAGTGGCGTTCACCCCATTTTGTTTCAGTATTGCACGAGCCTTATTCATTTCATCCGCATTGCGGTACGGCCCGAGGCGCACGCGATGCCATATTCCCTTGTCGGGAACGGTCACGGTCTGCACGCTGGCTTCCATACCCAGCAAGGCCAGTCTGGCCTTGAGCTTGTCCGCATCGACTTCGTTGGAGAACGAGCCGGCCTGCAGAACATAGCTCTGGCTCGCCGCAGCCTTGGCCGGCGATTGCGTGGCAGGCTGCTGGACCGGCAGGCTGCCGTCCTGTTTGTTGTCGGTCAGTACCTTGTAGAACTCGAAGCGCGGCTTGCCGTTATCGCCCGCGGCTGGTGTATTGGCGTTTGCCGCAGTGGCAGGCCCGGCAGGTGCGGCCTGCGGCTCACCGGCAGGCGCGGGTTGTGTCCCGCTTAGCTCGGGCCGCTGGTCATGGCTGACGTATGGATTAGGCCGCTCCATGAGGTACCACGCTACACCGCTCGCGATCAGCAAGCCCAGCACCATGCCGAGCAGAATGCCTGCCAACATCGAACCGCCCTTGTGCGGGGTGGAAGACCGGTTACCGTTGTTGCCGCTCATACACTTATCCTTTATTACATTTGTTCCGGAGCGCTCACGCCCAGCAAATCCAGGCCGTTGCGTATCACCTGTGCCAGTGCCGCAATCAACGCCAGCCGGGCCAACTTGAGTTGCTCGTCTTCGACCAGGAAGCGCGAAGCATTATAGTAGCTGTGAAAATCTGCCGCCAACTCTTTCAGGTAGAAAGCGATGAGATGTGGTGCCAATTCCTGCGCCGCTGTTTCGATTACCTGCGGATAATCAATCATCCTCTGCAGCAGGGCCGTTTCGTAGCCGTCACCCAGCACGCTGAGGTCTACGTGATGCAGCGCCAGCCTGTCGCCGCCCCATTGGGCCAGCACCCCGTGGATACGGGCATGAGCATACTGGATGTAGTACACCGGATTGTCGTTGCTCTGCGACTTGGCCAGGTCGATGTCGAACACCAGCTGCGAATCGGGATGGCGGGCGGCAAGGAAATAGCGTGTCGCGTCACAGCCTACCTCGTCGATCAGGTCGCGCAGCGTAACATAGCTGCCTGCGCGCTTTGAAATCTTCACTTCCTCGCCATTTTTCAGCACCGTCACCATCTGGTGTAGCACATATTCCGGCCAGCCCTGCGGAATACCGGCCCCCAGTGCCTGCAGGCCGGCGCGCACGCGGGTGATGGTGGAGTGGTGGTCCGCGCCCTGCTCGTTGATCACGCGCTCGAAACCGCGTCGCCACTTGTCCAGGTGATAGGCCACGTCCGGTACGAAATAGGTATAGCCGCCCTCGCGCTTGCGCATCACGCGGTCCTTGTCGTCGCCGAACTCGGTGGTGCGTAGCCACAGCGCCTCATCCTGCTCATAGGTGTGTCCGTTGGCAGTAAGCGTATTCACCACTTTCTCTACCTTGCCGGCCGTGTACAGCGCCGACTCCAGTGAAAATACGTCGAACTCCACCTCGAAAGCGCGCAAGTCGATATCCTGTTCACGGCGCAGATAGGCCACGGCAAAATGGCGGATCGCCTCGGCATCGTCCGCATCGCCCGTCCCGGTGATATGCTGATCGTCTGCTTCGACGCTTTCTTTCGCCATGTAGGCGTTGGCCACATCCACAATGTAATCGCCGCGGTAGCCGTCTTCCGGCCATTCCGGATGTTCCGGCGTCAGGCCCCTGCAGCGCAGTTGCACCGAACGCGTCAGATTGTCGATTTGCTGGCCCGCGTCGTTGTAATAAAACTCGCGCGTTACCACCCAGCCCGCTGCATGCAGCACCCGGCACAGGCAATCGCCCACCGCAGCGCCGCGCCCATGGCCTACGTGCAGCGGCCCGGTCGGATTGGCGGAAACGAATTCCACCTGTACCTTCCTGCCGCCACCGAGATGGACGTGACCGTAGCCGGCGCCCGCCTGCAACACCCCCTGTACCACCAGCCTCTTGGTCGCGGTGGCGATGAAGACGTTGATGAAACCGGCCCCGGCGATTTCCACCTTGTCGATGAAATCGGTCTGCGGCAGCGCCGTCATCAGCGCCTGCGCGATGTCGCGCGGCGAACGGCGCAACGGTTTGGCCAGCTGCATTGCCAGGTTGCAGGCGTAGTCGCCGTGTGTGGCCAGCTTGGGGCGCTCGATCAGGATGGCCGTATTGGCATGTTCCGGTGCAACCTCGCGCAAGGCCTGCGCAAACAGTTCGGCAAGATGGCATCTGAAATTCAGGACTACGGACATTGCGTTACGCCTACAAGAGAGGCGCGGATTATATCATCTGGGCACTATCGATTTGTTGATGAACTTGCCGCTTCAGGATTAGCGCTTTAACACCCGCCGTGTACCCATTGGCGCCTGACGGGTTTAGTGGTAGGTACTCCAGTACATTACTAATTGGCCGCGCCGGGGTTTTCATTAGGCGCTTTTCTCCCGGAGGTGCCATAATTACATGCTTAAATTTGCATTTTTTAAAAAACGCACCTTGCCTCCTGAAAATTCTCGAATGCAAGTTTAGATGATCAAGCTTCCTGATAAATATAGCCGCTTCATTTTCCTGTTTCTCGCCTTTCTCGGGCTGGGCGCATCTCCCTGCGCATCTGCCAATGAGGTATTGCGCGTGCTTGCCTGGGATGGCTATGCAGACCCGGAAATCGTCCACACATTCGAGCGACAAAGCGGAGCAACAGTTGAAGTCACCTATGTAAACTCCGACGATGATCTGTGGAACAAGCTCAAGAACAATGGCCGTGACTATGACGTATTTGCAGTGAATACGGCGGAGTTGCAGACCTACATCAACCATGGCCTGAGCGTTCCGATTGACATGGGCGACATCAGCAACCACGCGCAGCAATTATCGCGCTTTCAGAATTACGCAACGATAAAGGGCCTCGTCCATAACGGCAAGACTTATGCTGTTCCCTATGCTTACTCGGAAATGGGGCTGATCTATAACCGCAAGCTGGTCAAGCATCCGCCCCGGTCGATTGCTGCAATGTGGGCACCGGAGTACCGGGGGCGTGTGCTCGCATTCAATACCAGCAACCATAATTTCACCCTCGCAGGGCAATTTATGGGTGTAAAGAACCCTTTTCGAATGACTAATGCAGAACTGAACAAGGCGGCCAGAGAACTGGTCAAGTTACGGCGCAATGTGTTGACGTTTTACAAAACGACCGAGGAAGCGACTGCATGGTTTAAAAAGTACAACGTTGCCCTGGTATTCGCCAACTATGGCACGCAGCAAGTGAAGGCACTCAGGGATGCAGGAGCGGACATCGGCTACGTAATTCCACGGGAAGGCGCTTTGGCCTGGCTGGATTGCTGGGCGATTTCGAGCGGAGCGAAAGACCGCAAGCTTGCGGAAAGCTGGATCAACTACACACTGGGAAAATCCGTCAGCGAGCGCCTGACTACCGTGCATGGTCTGGCCAACACCATCACGCCCTTCCCGGAAAGTTCACCCAGCGACAAGATCATCTGGCTGGAACCGCTGGAAAATCCATCCCGACGCAAGGCGCTATGGGACAAAATACTTTCCGGCGACCCCATTGAAGCATTCTGACGCGATATGCGATTGAGTTTAGGCATCAAGCTCGGGTTCTGGCTGGCCCTGCTGGGAGCGGGATCCACCGCGCTAACTGGTTATTATGTTTACGACCGCAGCCGCAATTTGCTGATTCAGTCCTCCCAGGAAAAGCTGCTCACCGCTACACAGGTTCTGGCACAACGTTTCAGCGGTTCGCTGAAGAATATTTCAGCCGATGTGGGTTTCATTGCTTCCCTGCCGCTGGTGCAGCAGATAGCCGGCGAGCCCGTAAATTCAGCTTCGCTGCGCAGCCAGGAAAAACAGCTCGCCGATATTTTTTCCGGTTTGCTGGCTGCACGCAAGGATTACTTGCAAATCCGGCTGATTGGCACCGCAAACCATGGCAGGGAACTGGTCAGGGCAGACCGCCTGGGCAAAGATGGGGAAAAGATTGCAGTCATTGCCCGGGGGGATTTGCAGGAAAAAGCATATTACCCCTATTTTTTCGAAACGCTGCACCTGCCCGCCGGACAATTCTATGTGTCGAATATTTCCCTCAATCAGGAAATCGGGGCACATTATGCCTTTGACAAACCGACCATCCGGCTCGCCATGCCGATCCGGTCGCAAGATAATGTCCCGTTTGGCATTGTCGTCATTGACGTAGACATGCAAGACCTGTTCGACAAGCTCAGTGCCAACCTTCCTCCAGCGCTCAAGATACTGCTGACCAACCATGAGGGGGATTACCTGATAAATCCCGATCCTGCGAAAACGTTTGGGTTCGACCGGGGACGGCAATTCCTGATCCAGAATGACCTGCCGGAAATCAAGCCGCTCCTGGCAGGGAAAATAAAGCAGGCCATGCTTAAACAAGCTAATGGGAAAATGTTGGGATTCCCATCCCTGATGGCGTTTATGCGGGTCCCTTTCGGCGGCATTAACCAGCAACGTTACGCCATACTCGGGCTTTACACGCCGCTGGAAAGCGTGCTGGCAGACAGCAAGGTTCTGGGGCTGTCCGTAATCCAGCTCACCCTGTTGTTCATTGCACTGGCAACGCTCATTGGACTGGCACTTGCGCGCGCACTGGCAAAGCCGCTGAATCTGATGGCACAGACCGTGCGGCAGCATGTCCTTGGAGACCCCCTGGAATCGTTGCCGGTTGAACGCAACGACGAGGTCGGCGATCTTGCTCGAAGCTTCAACGCCATGACGGGGCGAATCAATGAGCAGATGTCTGCAATCCAGGCCGCAGAGACCCGGCTGCAAACGCAAATTGACCGGATGCCTGTCGGGTTAATTGTCTGGGATCAGGATTTTCGCGTCATGACATGGAATCCTGCTGCAACTACCATTTTCGGCTACACGGAAGCAGAAGCACTTGGGAAACACCCTTATGAATTCATTGTCCCGTATGAGGCAAAGGCTGCTGTAGATGAAATATGGGATCGTTTGCTCAAGGGAGGGTTGACTGCGCAAAGTGTCAACGAGAATATAACCAAAGATGGTCGAACCATTATATGTGACTGGACGAATACCCCATTGAAAGGACCTGACGGCATTACGACCAGCGTTCTTTCCATGGTTCAGGACGTTACCGAACGCAAACGAACCGAATTCAGCCTCAGGCTGGCCGCCAGTGTATTCACCCACGCTCGCGAGGGCATTATCATCACCGATGCTTCCGGCTCCATTCTTGATGTCAACGACACTTTCACGCAAATCACCGGTTATAGCCGTGAAGAAGCTCTGGGCCAGAACCTTCGCACGCTCAACTCCGGTCGGCACGGGCCGGAATTTTATGCCGCAATGTGGCGTGATCTCACCAGCAAGGGTTTTTGGGACGGGGAAATCTGGAATCAACGCAAGAATGGCGAAGAATTTGCCGAAATGATCACCCTCAGCGCCGTGCGCGATGCAGACAAGAAGACACTGAACTACGTCGCCCTGTTCACAGACATCACACCAATGAAGAAGCACCAGCAACAGCTCGAACATATCGCACATTACGATGCGCTGACCAACCTGCCCAATCGGGTACTGCTAGCTGATCGTATGCAGCAATCCATGCTGCATAGCCAACGGAGCAATAAGTCACTGGTTGTGGCCTATCTTGATCTGGATGGTTTCAAGGCGGTAAATGACACTCGCGGTCATAATATCGGCGATGAACTGCTAATCACCATTTCACAGCGCATGAAAGCTGCACTGCGCGAAGGGGACACTCTGGCGCGTATCGGGGGCGATGAGTTTGTGGCGGTGATGGTTGACCTGGAACAACCGCAGGACTATGAACCGCTGCTGGCGCGGCTGTTGAAGGCCGCTTCCGATCCGGCAATAGTTGGCGATACTGTATTACAGGTCTCTGCCAGCATAGGCGTGACGCTCTATCCGCAGGATGGTGCAGATGCCGATTTGCTGCTGCGCCATGCCGACCAGGCGATGTATCAGGCAAAACTGGCTGGCAAAAACTGTTACCACCTGTTTGACGTTGCACATGATACGGCCGTGGTAACTCAGCACGAGAGTTTCGAGCGCATCCGCCGCGGCCTCGAGCAGCGCGAATTCGTGCTGTTTTACCAGCCCAAGGTGAACATGAGGACCGGAGCGGTTGTGGGTGCCGAAGCCCTGATACGTTGGCGCCACCCTGAGCGCGGCCTGCTTCAACCCGCCGCCTTCCTGCCCATCATCGAGAACCACCTGATCAGCGTGACATTGGGAGAGTGGGTGATAGCCGAGGCGCTGGCCCAAATGGCCGAATGGCAGGAAGCGGGACTGTACCTTCCGGTCAGCGTGAACATTGACGCCCTTCAGTTGCAGCAGGAAAATTTTGTGGAACGCCTCTCCGCATTGCTCGTGGCACAGCCTGACGTCAATCCCTCTCAATTCGAATTGGAAATACTGGAAACCAGCGCGCTGGAAGATATGACCCAGGTGTCCGGAGTCATGCAGGCGTGCCACGAGATTGGCGTACGTTTTGCACTGGATGATTTTGGCACTGGCTATTCTTCGCTCACCTACCTGAAGCACCTGCCCGTCAAATTGCTCAAGATCGACAAAAGTTTTGTGCGTGACATGCTCAGCGACGTGGATGATCTGGCTATTGTAGAGGGCGTGATTGGATTGGCTGCAGCCTTCCATCGCGAAGTGATTGCAGAAGGAGTTGAAACCACAGCCCATGGCACTCTGTTGCTATCGCTGGGCTGTGAATTAGCTCAGGGCTACGCCATTGCGCGCCCGATGGAAGGCGCTGATTTGCCCGGCTGGGTGGCTAATTGGCGTCCTGATGCGGCCTGGAAAACCAGTTAATATTAAGTACCAGGATTTATCGGGTGAGACAACCCTGGCTGTCTGATAATGAAACTATAGCGGTTCGCATCAGGCGTGCATTATTCCTCAGCCGGCAACCGTATGGAATATTGTCCCGACTTCTCGTCGCGCTGCAGCACCAGCATTTTGTGCCGCTGCGCATCCTCCATCAATTCCTTGAATGAGCGATAGCCGTAAGCCGATTCGGCAAATCCGGGGCGGCGGCGCTGCATGGTGGGTTTGACCATGGAACCCCAGATTTTCTCGTCCGAACCGCGTTCCGAAATCAGCCCCTCGACGGTCTCAACCAGGAAATCCATGGCCTCCTGTTTCTTGTCGTCTTCGCCCCTGGCTGCGGCCGGTTTCGCGGCTTCGGCTTTTGCTTTCGCAGGCGCTTTCCTGGCCGCCTGCTTTTTCTTCGCTTCCTGTTTGCGCACCAGATCGTCATAGAAAATGAATTCGTCGCAGTTGGCGGATAGCAGGTCGGAAGTGGAGTCCTTCACGCCGATGCCGATCACGTATTTGTTGTTCTCGCGCAGCTTGGAAACCAGCGGTGAAAAATCGGAATCGCCGCTGATGACGACGAAGGTATCGACATGGGATTTGGTGTAGCAGAGGTCGAGGGCATCGACCACCATGCGGATGTCGGCCGAGTTCTTGCCCGACTGGCGCACGTGCGGAATCTCGATCAGCTCGAACGCCGCCTCGTGCATGATGGCCTTGAATTCCTTGTAGCGCTCCCAGTCGCAATAGGCTTTCTTGACCACGATGCTGCCCTTGAGCAACAGGCGTTCCAGCACTTTCTTGATGTCGAATTGCGCGTATTTGGCATCGCGCACGCCCAGCGCAATGTTCTCGAAATCGCAGAACAACGCCATGTTGGTAATTTCCGGCTGGCCTGCCATGTGTGCCCCTTTGCTGAACAATTGAATAACGGCTACCCGTTGCCTACCTTACACCACTTTGCCCGGATTCATCAGCCCGTGCGGATCCAGAGTCTGCTTGATTGAGCGCATCAGTTCCAGTTCCAGCGCATCTTTGTAACGGGTGATTTCCTCGCGCTTGAGCTGGCCCAGGCCGTGCTCGGCGCTGATGCTACCGTTTAGTTGAGCCACCACGCCATACACGATACGGTTTACTGCATGCTCGTGATTGGAGATGAAGCCGGCATTCTGCGCGGTGTCCGGCATGGAGGCGTTGTAGTGAATGTTGCCGTCGCCCATATGGCCAAAGGCGACGATGCGGATGCCCGGGAATTCGCCACCCAGTTCGGTGCTCGCGCGCTCGATAAACTCGGCGACGCGGCTGACCGGCACCGACACGTCATGTTTGACGCTGATGCCTTCGATCTTCTGCGCATCGCTGATGCTCTTGCGCAGTTTCCACCAGGCCTCGGCCTGCGCCGGATCGGTGGTGACAGTGTATTCAAGCACGCGCTCGTCGAATTCCTGCAGGGCAACGCTAAGCGGCGCATCCAGCGGCTCCGGCAGCACGTCGCTGAGCTGCGCGATGACAATCCAGTCGTGCCTGTCGCCGGGGAACGGTTCATGGGTATCCGGAATATTCTTGAACACCAGGTCGAGGCAGGAGCGTGAAACCAGTTCGAAGGCGCTGATGGTGTCGCCGCAATGCGCACGCAAATGGGCGAGCAGTTCGACCGCCGCTGCCGGGTCGCGTACCGCGATGCAGGCGGTGGCCGTGGATTGCGGCCGGGGAAACAGTTTCAGCACGGCGGCGGTGATGATGCCCAGCGTGCCTTCCGCCCCAACGAACAGTTGTTTGAGGTCGTAGCCGGTGTTGTCCTTGCGCAGGCTGCGCAGTCCCTCCCAGATGCGTCCGTCCGGCAGCACCACTTCCAGCCCCAGCACCAGGTCGCGCGCGCTGCCGTAGCGCAGCACGCCGACGCCGCCGGCGTTGGTGGAAAGGTTGCCGCCGATCTCGCAATGCGGCGCGATGGCGGTAAGGCCAAGCGGGAACAGGCGGCCGGCCTGTTCCGCGGCCTGATACAGGTCCGCCAGCTTGCAGCCCGCATCGACGGTCATGGTGTAGTTGGTGGCATCCACGCTGCGGATGCGGTTCATGCGCGACAAGTTAACAACAAGCTGCGGCAGTTCTCCCGCCAGCGGTACCGAGGCTCCGCACAGGCTGGTGTTGCCGCCCTGCGGCACCATGGCAATATTGTTTGCAGCGCACAGCGCAACCACCTCGGCCACCTGCCGCGTATCGCCCGGCAGTACCACCGCCAGGGCCGTGCCGGTATAGCGGCCACGCCAGTCCTTGCAATAGGGCGCTGCAGCAGTGCCGGCCAGCAGGTTGTCTGCACCAACGATATTGCGCAATTGTTCGATGATGGTAGTTGTCCCGGTCATGGGCTGGCCTTGAAAAATACGGCAAGTATTGGCAAAAACAAACGGCTCCCGCAGGAGCCGCTACAGCATAACACGAGGCGGGTTTATGCGCCCTGTGCAGGTTATTACTCGATCTTGGGCAGACTGTCGATGTCGCGCCAGATCTGCTTCTTCCACAGTCTCAGCAGGATGGTCATCACGAACACGAACGCCAGCACGTAATAGCCCATGTGCCGACGTTCCTGCGCATGCGGGTCGGCCGCCCACACCAGGAAGGCAGTGACATCCTTGGCGGTTTTCTCGATAGCCGCACGCTTCTGCGGATCGGTAGTACCGGAAAGACCCAGGATGTCCGGCATGCGGGTGACAGGGAACACACTGTTGGTCAGTTTGCCGTCTTCCATGTGGTAACCGGTCAGGTAGGTATAAATATAATGCCCGCCTCCTTCCCGCGCAGCCGCCATCAGGCTGAGATCAGGTGGCTCCACCCCGAAGGAGGCTTTTGCGATGTTCCCCGGCATCTGCGGTGGCAATGATGCATTCATCGAATTCGAACCACGCCAGCCATCCACCTTGTCCTTGGCAAAGCCCAGACTCAGCAGGTTACGGTACTTGATGTACTTGAGTCCGTGGCAACCGCTGCACACCGTTATCACCTCTTCCGCACCGCGCTGGATGGATGCGTTGTCGGTGGGTATTGGACTCTTGTCCAGCCTGGCTTCCTCGCCATATGCGGAAAGTGCTACGCATGCTAATAAAATCGGCAGGATTTTCTTCATTTGCTGTTCCCCCCCTGTGTCTCATGTTCACGCGGCGCCCGTGGTTCAAACAACGCCTTGAGCGCCGGCGGCAAGCCGCGTGCACGCATCCATTGTTCTTCTTTCTTGGACATGAAAGGCAGTACCAGGAATGTACCGAAATAAACCAGGGAAGCAGCCCTGCCGAGAATGATCATGTCCGGTGACACCGGCTGCGAGCCAACGTAGCCCAGCACGAAGATGTCTATGATGAACACGTAGAACATGACGCGGTACCAGGGCCGGTAATGCGCACCGCCGGGAATGTTTGAACGGTCCATATAGGGCATCGCGGCGAAGATCATCACCGACAGTCCCATTGCCACCACCCCGCCGACCAGGTCGGGGACCGAGCGCAATATCGCGTAGAACGGCAGGAAATACCATTCCGGTTCGATGTGCGGCGGTGTCTGCATCGGATTGGCCGGGATGTTGTTGTTCGGCTCGATGAAGAAGTGGGGGAAGAAGAACACAAAGGCGAAGAAGATGATCAGGTACACACCCAGTCCGTACATGTCCTTGATGGTGAAGTACGGATGGAACGGGATGTTGTCCTTGTCGGCAAGGTTGATACCGGACGGGTTGCTGCTCCGCACGGTATGCAGCGCCACCAGATGGATCACCACTGCACCCAGGATAATGAATGGAAACAGGAAGTGCAGCGCAAAGAAGCGGGTCAGGGTGGCGTCGCCCACACTGAAGTCGCCGCGTAGCCAGATCACCACTTTGTCACCGATGAACGGCGTGGCGCGGAACAGGTTGGTAATGACCTCGGCGCCCCAGTACGACATCTGACCCCATGGCAGCAAATAACCCATGAAGGAGATGGCCATCAGCAACAGCAACAGCAGCTGGCCGGTCCACCACAGCAGCTCGCGCGGCTTGCGGTAGGAACCGTAATACAGGGTGCGCGCCATGTGCACGTAGATCACCACGAAGAAGGCTGAAGAGCCGGTGGAATGCAGGTAGCGCAACAGCCAGCCATAATTCACATCACGCATGATGTGCTGGATCGAATCGAAAGCCAGGCCGGAATCGGCCTTGTAATGCATGGCCAGAAAAATGCCGGTGGCAATTTGCAGCACCAGTACGAAGCCGGCCAAAAAGCCGAAGTTCCACCAGTAGCTGAGGTTACGCGGCGTGGGATAGCCGGTCAGTTCGTGCTTGACGAATGCGGTCAGTGGGAAACGCTCGTCTATCCAGGAAATCGTCTTCTTGATCATGGCGCCCCCTTAGATTTTCTTGCCGATGATGATCTTGGTATCGCTCTCGAAGTGGTAGACCGGCACCTCGAGGTTGCGCGGCGCCGGTCCACGGATTACACGGCCGCTGGCATCGTACATACTGCCATGACAGGGACACAGCCAGCCGCCTTCCGGATCGCGGTTGGGCACGCAGCCCAGGTGGGTGCAGATCCCGACCACAACCAGCCACTCCGGCTTGACTACGCGTTTGTCGTCGGCCTCCGGATCAATGGTGGTTTCCTTGGACTCCATCGCCTTGATCTGCTCCGGCGTGCGGTGCACGATGAATACCGGTTTGCCCTGCCAGGCCACGGTATGTTCGCCGCCCGGGGGAATGCTGCTGATGTCCACTTCGGTCGTAGCCTTGGCCAGCACGTCCGTACTCGGATTCATGCTGCTGACGAAAGGCCAGCAGGCCGCTGCCGCGCCCGTCACGCCTGCTGCGGTGGTGATTTTTCCCAGAAAATTGCGGCGGTCCGGGTTGTCTATCGTGTCGCTGCCAGACATCTATGCCTCCATTAGGTAAGTTAAGTCACATATCGAATTCCTCGAGAGTCTATACCCAACCTAGGTTAGGTCAATCCCCCTTTAGGTGTATGGTGGCATCCCCCTTTTAGAATTCCAGAGGGTCAACATCCAGCGACCAGCGCAGCCCGGAATCGGGCAGGGCATCCAGTTTCCGTTGCCATTCGCCCAGAAATTGCTGCAATAGTTTACGCGATTCACATTGCACTAATATTTGCGCACGGACATGGCTGGCACGGCGCGGCAGGGCGGCAGGCACCACTCCGTAAACTTCCACCGCCATGGCCAGCGCTTCGGCCTCCTGGTACGCCTGCTGCAGGAAACCATACACCCCAGCTTCCTGTCTGCCCTCGGCGCGCAGCATGGCCTGATGGACGAAAGGTGGAAACCCGGCCAGCTCGCGCTCGGCCAACTGCGTCTGCGCATAAGCGTCGTAGTCGTGCTTGCGCAAGGCGCTGAACAACGGATGATCCGGAAAATTGGTCTGGATCAACACTTCTCCCGGCTGATCTGCGCGGCCGGCACGGCCCGCCACCTGGGACAGTTGCGCATACAGTTTTTCCGGGGCACGAAAGTCGCTGCTGTACAGCGCACTGTCCGGATTCAGCACGCCAACCAGCGTAAGCTTGGGAAAGTCGTGTCCTTTTGCCAGCATTTGTGTCCCTACCAGAATATCCACCGATTCATCTTCAATCTGACGGCGCATCGTATCCCAGGTTCCCTTGTTGCGGGTACTGTCGCGATCCACGCGCAAAATTCGCGCCTCGGGCAGGTATTCGCTCAGCACCTCTTCCACGCGCTGGGTGCCGATGCCCACCGGCTGCAGATCGGCATTGCCGCAATCCGGGCAGGCATGCGGTACGCGCGCCTGGTGGCCGCAATGGTGACAACGCAAACGTCTGTCTTTCAAATGAAGCACCAGCTTGCCTGCACAACACGGGCAACCGGACAACCAGCCGCAGGCGGTACACATCAGTACCGGCGCATAACCGCGGCGATTGATGAACACCAGACTCTGTTCGCCGCGCTGCAGGCGCTGCCGCAAGGCAGCCAGTAATTGCTCGCTGACACCGTGCTTCAGCACAGTGTTACGTGTGTCGATGCAACGAATCTCCGGCAACTGTGCTTGCGCGTGAGCACGCCCGGTGAGCCGCAGCAGGCGATAACGTCCGCTCTGGGCATTATGATAGCTTTCCAGCGAAGGTGTGGCCGAGCCCAGCACGATGGGCAGCCCGCCCTGGCTGGCACGGAAAATTGCCGCATCGCGCGCCGAGTAACGCAGGCCATCCTGTTGTTTAAATGAGGCGTCATGTTCCTCGTCGACGATGATCAATGCCAATTGCGGCAGTGGCGCAAATACCGCCAGGCGCGTGCCAATCACGATGCGCGCACGGCCGGACTGGGCGTTCAGCCAGTTCTGCGCCCGCACACCCTCTGCCAGCCCACTGTGCAAGCTGGCCGTCTCGACTTCCGGAAAGCGACTGTGGAAATAACTTTCCAGTTGCGGCGTAAGATTGATCTCCGGCGTCAACAACAACACCTGCCCGCCCTGCTGCAATACCCGGTACATTAAATGCATGTAGACCTCGGTCTTGCCGCTGCCGGTAATACCGTGCAACAAAAAACAGCCATAGCCGGACGACTGCATGACCGCTTCCACCGCATGTTGCTGTTCGGCATTCAACTCATGGGCATCGCACAGTGATGGCTTATACGCGGCCGGCTCGGCTGTGCATGGCTCGACCCAGCCTGCCTCGCGTAGCGCCCTGAGCGCGGCTGGCGCACTCGGCGACAGGGCGCGCAGCTGCGCCAGGGTCAATACTTCCTGTTGCAGGGCGGCAAACAGGCGGCGCTGCACTATCTTGCGCCTGGGGATCTGTTCCGGTTCCAGCTCGCGACCCGCCGCGCTCAGGGTATAGGATTGCGCTTCACTGCGTGCCAGCGGTTTGGCGCTGCGCAATCTGGTGGGCAAGGCAGCCATCGCCGTGGCACCGAGCGGATAGTGGTAATAATTGCTGCAGAAGCGGAGCAGGGTCAGCACTGCAGCAGATAGCAACGGCGCCGAATCCAGTAACCGCACTATGGGTTTGAGACGCACCGCATCCAGTGCGGAATCTGCCGCATGCTCCAGTACCACGCCCACCATCTGTCTGCGCCCGAACGGTACCAGCACGCGCTGCCCGACTGCCACGACAACATCATCCGCCACCGTGTAATCAAACAGCGTGTGCAGGGGCACATCCAGCGCAACACGAATGATGGTCATTTAGTAAACGCTTCTCCGGTAATTTCTGCGAAACAATGCTAAACGGCTTAGCGGATTACCTATTTTTTGTTGTCCACATTATCTGTGGATAACAATGTGTGCAACTTCGTAATAAGCGCGCTAACTGCTAATGGTGTATACGGTTTTATTGTACCGCCCACTTTATATGCAATCATTATACATAATAAAAACAACGCGTTGCAAGAAAACGCAAAAGCCGCGAAGAATTACCTTGCGGCTTTCAGGTCTGGCGCGGGGCTTGTGTATAACCCCGCGCAATATTAGACATTTTTAGTGGTACTTCTGGCTGAGCTCATGCACGGCCTGTACCAGCGCCGCCGCGTTCTCCGGGTCGGTAAACTGCGAAATGCCGTGCCCCAGATTGAACACATGGCCGCTGCCGTAACCATAGCTGGCCAGAATTTTCTCGGCCTCGTTGCGAATCGCGTCCGGCGTCGAGAATAACACTGCCGGATCGAGATTGCCCTGCAGCGCTACCTTGTGCCCAACCTTCTGCCGCGCCACGCCGATGTCCATGGTCCAGTCCAGCCCGACCGCATCGCAGCCAATGTCGGCGATGCTTTCCAGCCACAGGCCACCGCCCTTGGTGAACACGATGCTGGGGATGCGCGCGCCATCCTTTTCCTTGATCAGACCATCCACAATCCGCTTCAGGTAGGGCAGCGAAAACTCGTGGTAGGCATAATGCGACAGCGTGCCGCCCCAGGAATCGAAGATCATCGCCGCCTGTGCGCCGGCTTCGATCTGCGCGTTGAGGTAAGCGGTCACTGCGTCCGCAGTCACGCTCAGAATATGGTGCATCAGCGCCGGCTCCTTGTAGGCCAGCGTCTTCACCTTGGCATAGTCGCTACTGCTGCCGCCTTCCACCATGTAGCAGGCCAGCGTCCACGGACTGCCGGAAAAACCGATCAGCGGCACGCGGCCATCCAGCGCCTTGCGGATTTGCGACACGGCATCGGTGACATATTTCAGATCGGTTCCGATATCCGGCACGGCCAGCGCCTTGATCTCGGCTTCAGTCTTCAACGGACGTTCGAACTTGGGGCCCTCGCCTTCGGCGAAATACAGGCCCAGACCCATCGCATCCGGCACGGTCAGGATGTCCGAGAACAGGATCGCCGCATCCAGCGGGAAGCGATCCAGCGGCTGCAGCGTCACCTCAGTCGCCATGTCCGGAGACTTGCACAGGTCGAGGAAACTGCCAGCACGTTTGCGCGTGGCGCAGTACTCCGGCAGGTAGCGTCCGGCCTGGCGCATCATCCAGATTGGCGTGTATTCGGTGGGTTGTCGCAACAGGGCACGCAGGAAGGTATCGTTCTTTACTTTGAAATTCATTCTGTTCTTTTCTTATCGCGGCAGCACACTGCTGCCCATCAGGAATTCATCGATCGCACGCGCGGCCTGACGACCCTCGCGGATCGCCCACACCACCAGCGACTGGCCACGGCGCATGTCACCGGCCGCGAACACTTTCTTCACGTTGGTCTGGTAGCAGCCGGCACCGTCGGTAGTTGCTTTGGCATTGCCGCGCGCATCCTTCTCCACGCCGAATGCGTCCAGCACCTGCGCCAGCGGATTGGTGAAACCCATCGCCAGAAACACCAGGTCGGCCGCAATCTCGAACTCGCTGCCCGGAATTTCGGCCAGCTTGCCGTCCCTGAATTCGACGCGCACGCACTTGAGCGCCGTGACCCTGCCCTTATGGCCGATGAATTCCTTGGTGGCAATCGCCCAGTCGCGCTCGCAGCCTTCGTCGTGCGAACTGGAAGTGCGCAGCTTGAGCGGCCAGTAGGGCCATGTCAATGCGCCATTTTCTTTCTCGGGCGGACGCGGCATCACTTCGATCTGTGTAATTGATGCCGCACCGTGGCGGTTGGAAGTGCCGATACAGTCGGAGCCGGTGTCGCCACCGCCGATCACCACCACATGCTTGCCCTTCGCATTGATCGGATTTTTGCCGTCGCCCGCAACCTGCTTGTTCTGCGGGATCAGGAATTCAAGCGCAAAGTGCACACCCTTTAACTCGCGGCCCGGTACCGGCAAATCGCGCGGCTGCTCCGCACCGCCGGCCAGAATCACTGCATCAAACTTCTTCAACAGTTCTTTCGGCTTGATGGTCTTCTTCGCGTCGTTGGCAACACCATTGCCCGGCGCCTTGTCGCCGATGTAAGTGTTGACCTGGAACTTGACGCCCTCGGCTTCCAGTTGCGCCAGGCGCCAGTCGATCACGCGCTTGTCCAGCTTGAAGTCGGGGATACCATAGCGCAGCAGGCCGCCGATGCGGCTGTTCTTCTCGAACACAGTCACGCTGTGGCCGACGCGTGCCAACTGCTGCGCGGCCGCCAGGCCCGCGGGGCCAGAACCGACCACGGCAACCTTCTTGCCGGTCCTCTTCTTTGCCGGCTGCGGCACTACCCAGCCGTTCTCGCCGGCCTTGTCGATGATGGCGTGCTCGATCGACTTGATACCGACCGCATCGTTGTTGATGTTCAACGTGCATGATGCCTCGCATGGCGCCGGGCAGATGCGTCCGGTGAACTCCGGAAAATTGTTGGTCGAATGCAGCGTATCCAGCGCCTGCTTCCAGTTGCCACGGTATACCAGGTCATTCCAGTCCGGAATGATGTTGTTCACCGGGCAGCCGCTGGTGCAGAACGGAATCCCGCAGTCCATGCAGCGTGCACCCTGTTGCGATGCCTGGGCATCATCCAGATGCAGCACGAACTCGTGATAATTTTTCACACGCTTGTCGACTGGCAGGTATGCCTCGCTCAGGCGCTCGAATTCCTTGAAGCCGGTCGGCTTACCCATTACACCACCTCCGCATGTTCGACTTTTTGTTGCGCGGCGATCTCCAGCAGGGCGCGGCGATATTCGGTGGGCATTACCTTGACGAACTTGGGCAGGTATTCGCTCCAGTCGTCGAGGATCTGCTTCGCGCGTGCGCTGCCGGTATAGCGCAAGTGCTTCTCGATCTTGCCGCGCAGCGCGGCCTCGTCAGCTTTGCCCAGATGATTGAGGTGCACGCGGCCATGTCCCTCGAGCTCGCCTGTCTCGCTTGCCGCCGCTTCCTCGGGTATGCCCTCCAGCTGCACCATCGCCATGTTGCAGCGCTGTGCAAAACTGCCGTCCTCGTCCAGCACGTAGGCCACACCACCGGACATGCCGGCCGCAAAATTGCGCCCGGTCTGGCCGAGCACCACCACCATGCCGCCGGTCATGTATTCACAACCGTGATCGCCCAGGCCCTCAACCACCGCAACGGCGCCGGAGTTGCGCACCGCGAAGCGTTCACCGGCCACACCACGGAAATAGCACTCGCCACTGGTCGCGCCATACAGCACGGTATTGCCGACGATGATGTTGTCTTCGGCCGTAATAGGGCACTCTGCCGGCGGCGTCACCACGATGCGTCCGCCGCACAAGCCCTTGCCGACGTAGTCGTTGCCCTCACCACTCAGCTCGAGCGTGATGCCGCGCGCCAGGAACGCGCCGAAGCTCTGGCCAGCCGTACCCTGCAATTTCACCGTGATAGTGTCGTCGGGCAGGCCGGCACCGCCATAGCGCTTGCCAACTTCATGCGACAGCATGGTACCGACGGTACGATTGACGTTGCAGACGTTGCTTTCGACCACCACTGGCTGGCGGTTGTCGAGCGCAGGCCGGGCATGCTCAATCAGCTTGTTGTCCAGCGCCTTGTCCAATGCATGGTCCTGCATCTCGGTATGGAAAGTCGCAACCGTAGCCGGCACCGGCGGCTGATAGAACACCTTGGAGAAATCCAGCCCCCTGGCCTTCCAGTGCTCAACACCCTGGCGCATATCAAGCAGGTCGCTGCGACCAATCAGGTCGTCGAACTTGCGAATGCCGAGCTGCGCCATGTATTCGCGCACTTCCTCGGCCACGAAGAAGAAATAGTTCACCACATGCTCCGGCTGGCCGGTAAATTTCCTGCGCAGTGCCGGGTCTTGCGTTGCCACGCCTACCGGGCAAGTGTTGAGGTGGCATTTACGCATCATGATGCAGCCTTCGACCACCAGGGGTGCTGTGGCAAAGCCGAACTCGTCTGCGCCGAGCAGCGCACCGATCAGCACATCGCGCCCGGTCTTCATCTGGCCATCAACTTGCAGGCCGATACGGCCACGCAACTGGTTCAGCACCAGCGTCTGCTGCGCCTCGGCCAAGCCGAGCTCCCACGGCGTACCCGCGTGCTTGATCGAGGATTGCGGACTGGCTCCGGTGCCGCCGTCGTAACCGGAGATTACGATGTGGTCGGCCTTGGCCTTGGACACGCCTGCAGCAATCGTGCCGACGCCAACCTCCGATACCAGCTTGACCGAGATCGAAGCATTCGGGTTGGCATTCTTCAGGTCATGGATCAGTTGCGCCAGGTCTTCGATCGAATAAATGTCATGGTGCGGCGGCGGCGAAATCAGGCCGACACCCGGTACCGAGTGGCGCAACTTGCCAATGTATTCGGAAACCTTGCCGCCGGGCAACTGGCCGCCCTCGCCGGGCTTGGCGCCCTGCGCCATCTTGATCTGGATCTGGTCGGCATTGCTCAGGTATTCGATGGTCACGCCAAAACGGCCGGAGGCGACCTGCTTGATCGCGGAACGCAGCGAGTCGCCCTCCTGCATCACGCGGTCAGCCTCGATGCGGTTTTTGCCGATGATGTCCGACAGTTTTTCGCCGGCCTTCAGCTTACGGAAACGATTGACGTCCTCACCGCCCTCGCCGGTGTTCGATTTGCCGCCAATGCGGTTCATCGCCTGTGCCAGCACGGTGTGCGCCTCGGTAGAAATCGAGCCCAGCGACATCGCACCGGTGGCGAAGCGCTTGACGATCTCTTTCACCGGCTCGACTTCGTCCAGCGCTACTGGCTGACCGGCAGGCCTGATCTCGAACAGGCCGCGCAGCGTCATCAGGCGCTGGCTCTGGTCGTTGATCAGCTTGGCGTATTCCTTGTAGGTCTGGGAATTATTGGTACGCGTCGCATGCTGCAGTTTGGCGATGGAATCCGGCGTCCAGGTATGCTCTTCGCCGCGCACGCGCCAGGCGTATTCGCCGCCGGCATCCAGCGCATTGGAAAGCACCGGGTCGTTGCCGAATGCGGCCTGGTGGGTGCGCACCGCTTCTTCCGCCACTTCGTGCAATCCGATGCCCTCGATCTGGCTGGCGGTACCCGGGAAGTGTTCGGCGACGAATCCGCTGTTGAGGCCAACCGCCTCGAAAATCTGCGAGCCGCAATACGACTGGTAAGTGGAAATACCCATCTTGGACATCACCTTGAGCAGCCCCTTGTTCACCGCCTTGATGAAGCGCTTGTCGGCATCCTGTGCCGACAGCCCGGAGGGCAGGGCAGCACCCAGCTCGGCAATAGTGTTATAGACCAGCCACGGACATACCGCTTCGGCGCCATAACCAGCAAGCAACGCGAAATGGTGTGTCTCGCGCGCCGAGCCGGTATCCACCACCAGGCCGGTGCTGGTGCGCAACCCCTTGCCCACCAGATGGTGGTGCACAGTAGAGCAGGCCAGCAAGGCGGGAATGGCGACGCGTTTGTTCGACACAGTACGGTCGGACAGGATCAACACGTTGTAGCCGCCGGTGGTCGCCTTGGCCGCCTCTTTGCACAAAGCTGTTAGCGCCTTTTTGCAGCCTTTTGCACCGTCCGCAACGGGATAGGTGATGTCGAGCACCAGCGACTTGTAACGGCCCTTGGTCAACTTGTCGATGTCGCGCAGTTTGGCCAGGTCTTCGTTGAGCAATACCGGCTGGTGCACCTCCAGGCGCAGCGGTGGGTCAGTCTCATCGAGACCAAGAAGGTTGGGTTTGGGACCGATGAACGAGGTCAGTGACATCACGATCTCTTCGCGAATCGGATCGATCGGCGGATTGGTGACTTGCGCGAACAGTTGCTTGAAATAGTTGTACAGCACCTTGCTCCGGCTGGACAGCACCGGCAATGCGGCGTCGTTGCCCATGGAACCAGTTGGTTCCTCGCCGGCCGAGGCCATCGGCGTGAGGATAAATTTGAGTTCTTCCTGAGTGTAACCAAAGGCCTGCTGCACATCCAGCAGATTGTCCGGCTTGGCAGTCCTGGTCTTGCCCTGCGGCAAATCGTGCAGGAAATAACGCGACTGCTCGATCCACTCGCGGTAAGGTTTGGCGGTGGCGAGCTGCGACTTGAGTTCCGCATCATCCACGATACGCCCGGCCTGCATGTCGATCAGGAACATCTTCCCCGGTTGCAGCCGCCACTTCTTCACGATCTTGTGCTGCGGGATGTCGAGCACGCCCATTTCCGAGGCCATCAGCACCAGGTCATCGTCGGTAATCAGGTAGCGCGCCGGGCGCAGACCGTTGCGGTCCAGCGTGGCACCGATCTGGCGGCCGTCGGTAAAGGCCACGGCGGCGGGGCCGTCCCACGGCTCCATCAGCGCGGCATGGTATTCATAGAACGCACGGCGTTCCTCGTCCATCAGTGTGTTGTTGGCCCAGGCCTCCGGGATCAGCAGCATCATCGCGTGCGGCAACGAGTAGCCACCAGCCACCAGCAACTCCAGCGCATTGTCGAAACAGGCAGAGTCGGATTGGCCCTCTGTGATCAGCGGCCACAATTTTTCCAGGTCCTTACCGAGGAACTTCGACGACATCGCAGCATGGCGTGCCGTCATCCAGTTGACATTGCCGCGCACGGTGTTGATCTCGCCGTTATGCGCAATCATGCGAAACGGATGCGCCAGATCCCAGGTGGGGAAAGTATTGGTGGAGAAGCGCTGGTGTACCAGTGCCAGTGCGCTCTCCACCGTCGGATCCTGCAAATCGAGATAGTACTGGCCGACCTGGTTGGCCAGCAGCATACCCTTGTATACGATGGTGCGCGATGACAGGGAAGGGATGTAGAAACCATTGCCCTGGGTATCCGGCAGCGCGCGCACTGCATGTTCGACAGTCTTGCGGATCACGAACAGTTTGCGCTCGAACGCATCCTGGTCGGCGCAATGCCTGCCGCAGCCAATGAATACCTGGCGTACCAGCGGCTCTTCTTTCCTGACGCTCTCGCCAAGGCCACTGCTGTCCACCGGCACGTCACGCCAGCCCAGCAGCTTCTGGCCTTCGGCCTTGATCTTGTCGGCAACGATACGCTCGCAAGCGGTGCGTGCCTTGGCCGCGCGCGGCAGGAACAGCATACCAACACCATAACTGCCGACCTCGGGCAGAACAAGACCCTGCGCAGCACAGGCTTTGCGCAAAAAGGCATCTGGAGTCTGCAGCAGGATGCCAGCGCCATCGCCGGCCAGCGGATCGGCGCCAACCGCGCCGCGGTGCGTCAGGTTCTCCAGTATCTGCAACCCCTGGCGTATCGTGTCGTGGCTGGGCTTGCCCTTGATGTGTGCAACAAAACCAACCCCACATGCATCGCGCTCCTGGCGCGGATCGTACAAGCCTTGCTGCTGCGGCAACGAAGAATAAATCACGTTGTTCCTTATCAAATCATTCGGACGCATTTCGTGGCCGACAAAAGACCACCACCCGTTATTAAAATCAAAGCGAAAGGGCGGGAATGTTACCCTGTCTCGGGTTGCACGGCAACAGCAGGGAGAACGTGGTTTTGCCTCAGATCGGCATTTCTTCCACCGCAAAGATGCGGCGATACTCGCGGATGGCATAGCGGTCGGTCATGCCGGCAATGTAATCGGCTACCGCGCGAGGCCTGTCGACCTCGGCCTGTTGCTGGAATTGCGGCGGCAACAGACGCGGATCATCCATAAATGTGTGGAACAAGTCGCTGATAATGCGATGCGCCTTGGCGCTCATGCGCATTACGCGGTAGTGGCGGTATAGACGGGTTCGCAGGAATGCCTTGAGTTCGCGGCTCTGTTCGACCAGCTCTGCGCTGAATGCGACGATGGGTGGGGCATTGCGTATATCTTCCATATCTTGCGGCGCATACCGCTGCAGGTTTTTTTCGGTTTCCAGCATCAGATCGGAGACCAAGGCATTGATCATGCGCCGTATCGTTTCGTGGATCAACCGGCGCTCAGCCAACTCGGGGTATGCCTGGCGTACCGCCTCCATGTGCCCGGCAAACAGCTTGACCGCAGCAAGCTGCTCCAACTGGATCAGACCGGAACGCAGGCCATCGTCCACATCATGGTTGTTGTAGGCAATTTCATCGGCCAGGTTGGCGATTTGCGCTTCCAGTGTGGGACGCCGATTGCCGAGGAAACGCTCACCCACGTCGCCCAGCGTAGCCGCACGTTCGGCTGAGCAATGCTTGAGTATGCCTTCGCGCGTCTCGAAGCAGAGGTTAAGTCCGTCGAACGCAGCATAACGCTCTTCCAGCAAATCCACCACGCGCAGCGATTGCAGGTTGTGCTCGAAGCCACCGCAATCCTTCATGCAGGCATTTAACGCCTCTTGTCCGGCATGCCCGAATGGCGTGTGACCGAGATCGTGCGCCAGTGAAATCGCCTCGACCAGATCTTCGTTCAGCTTCAGGCGGCGCGCGATCGAACGCCCGATCTGTGCTACTTCGATGCTGTGGGTCAGGCGTGTGCGAAACAGGTCGCCTTCATGGTTGACGAATACCTGGGTTTTATATTCGAGACGACGAAATGCGGTGGAGTGAATGATGCGGTCACGGTCGCGCTGGAATGCACTGCGCGCGAAGGGAACATCCTCCACTACACGACGACCGCGCGAATTGTGTTCAGTAGCGGCATAAGGCGCCAACTCAGCCATGCACAGCATCCAGCGTCTGGTGCAACAATTCCGGCGGCGCCTCCGACACCACGGCCTGGCCGATCGCCTTAAGCAGCACAAAGCGTATTTTGCCGCCCTGCACTTTCTTGTCCAGTCCCATCAGCTCCAGGTATTTTTCTGCGCCCAGTGTGGGCGCAACAATGGGCAGTCCGGCCCGTTCGAGCAAATTACCGATGCGCACAACATCCGCCTCGCCAATCCAGCCCAGCCGTCGCGACAGGTTAGCGGCCATGATAGTACCTGCCGCCACCGCTTCACCGTGTAGCCATACGCCGTAGCCCATACCGTTCTCGATGGCATGACCGAAGGTATGGCCAAGGTTGAGCAGGGCGCGTTCGCCGCTTTCGCGCTCGTCGGCCGCAACCACTGCGGCCTTGTTTTGGCAACTGTGTGTGATGGCATATTGCAGTGCATCCGCATCGCGCGCCAGCAACTGCTCTATATGCTTTTCCAGCCATTCAAAGAATGGCAGGTCGCGAATCAGGCCGTATTTGATTACTTCGGTGATGCCGGCGCGCAATTCGCGATCCGGGAGCGTATCCAGTGTGGCTATATCAGCCAGCACGACTTGCGGTTGATAGAACGAACCTATCATGTTCTTGCCCAGCGGGTGGTTGATGCCGGTCTTGCCGCCGACCGAGGAATCCACCTGTGCCAGCAGCGTGGTAGGAATCTGGATGAACGGCACACCGCGCAGGTACGTAGCTGCAGCAAAGCCGGTCATATCGCCGATAACGCCGCCGCCCAGCGCAATCAGTGGTGTGCTGCGCTCGCAGCGATGGCTGAGCAAGGCGTCATAAATCAGGTTAAGTGTTTCTGCATTCTTGTATTTTTCACCATCTGGCAGAATGATCGGTACTACGCTGACACCGTGACCCTCCAGCAAGGTCTGTAATTGCCCCAGGTACAACGGAGCAACCGTGGTATTGGTTACTATGGCAACTCGCTTGTGCTGCAGGTAGGGCAGCAGCAAGTCAGCGCGACCCAGCAAACCGCTGGCAATATGTATGGGATAGCTGCGTTCACCCAGTCCGACGTTTAATGTTTCCATGAGCCGCTTACATCGAAATTATTTTCGTTTCCAGTTCCTGCTGCAACTTAAATACCAGGTTATGCACGCTTTGCTTGCCGGTAGGTATCACCAGATCGGCCACTTGCATATAGAGAGGGTCGCGTTGTTCAAATATTTCCCTCAGCCTGGCTCGCGGATCGGCGGTTTGCAGCAGCGGCCGATTACGGTCATGGCGTGTGCGCTGCCAGAGATCATGTATTGAGCTTTTCAGGTAAACCACCGTGCCATTATGACTTAATTCGGCACGATTATCTTCGCTTAATATAGCACCGCCACCGGTTGCCAACACAATGTTGTCTTGTTGCACCAGCTCCTTGATCACTGCCGACTCACGCTGCCGAAAACCGGCTTCACCCTCGACATCGAAAATATGCGAAATGGTTACACCGGTACGCCGCTGGATTTCTTCATCGCAATCGATAAACGCCTTGCCCGTCTGTCTGGCAAGCAACTTACCCACCGTGGTTTTCCCAGCACCCATCATGCCGACCAGGAATATATTGCCGGAAAGGCGCTTGTTATGGACAGGACTGGAATTGTGCATGTCGGAATTGTAGCCGAAAAGCGCCATGCTTCCGCACACCCTGAGCAGCAAACCCGGCCAAGCCGGGTCTGCTGGGCCCGGATTATTTATCCAGGCTCAGGCTTTCTTTCAGAATTTTGGGAGTAATGAACACCAGCAACTCCGACTTATTGTCGCTCTTGGTGTTGTTCTTGAACAGCCAGCCTACCACAGGTATATCACCCAGCAGCGGTACTTTCTGCGTGGAATTAGCAATATCCTGAGTGTATACACCGCCGATTACCACTGTTCCGCCATTATCGACCAGCACCTGCGTTTTTACACTCTTGGTATTGATGCTCGGCACACCGCTGTATACCGTACCCACCGTATCCTGATTGACATCCAGCTGCATATTAATGTGGTCATCCGGGGTAATTTGCGGTGTCACTTTCAAGCTGAGCGTCGCATCCTTGAATGCAACACTGGTTGCACCGCTGCTGGTGGCCTGCTGATATGGAATCTGCGTACCGGAAGAAATAGTGGCTGCCGTCTTGTCTGCCGTCACCACGCGCGGGCTGGCAATATTTTTGGTCCGGCCGTCCAGTTCCGAGGCGGTTAGCTCCAGGGTCAGTGTTTTGGTTGCCGCCGGGTTAAACAGGGATAATGTCAGGCCGCCGGTTCCCGAAGTTGCGCCCGGCAGGTTTACGCTGCCTCCGGATACGGTACCGCGGGTTGCGGTTGGTGTATTGCCGCCAATGGCAAAGCCGTTCCCGACCCCCACCGCCTCACCGGTATAGCCCAGTCGCCCGCCCAACGTACGGTTGAAATTGTCGCTCGCAGAAACAAAGCGTGCCTCGATCATGACCTGCCGCACCGGCACGTCGATCTGCTTGATAAGCTTGCGCACCTCTTCCAGACGGGATGGCGTATCCTGCACAAACAGGGTATTGGTGCGCGCATCTACTACAGCGCTACCGCGCTTGGACAAAATGCGCTGATCCTTGTTGGTCAACAAGCTGATGATGTCCTTGCCCTGCTGATAGCTAAGCTGGAAACTCTCCGTGCGCGTTGCTGCCAAATCGGATATTTCCTGGCTGGCCGACAGTGCCAGCTTTTCCCTGGCCGCGATTTCTTCGCGTGGCGCAACCTGAATCACATTGCCGTTTCTGCGCATGTCCAGACCGCGGCTTTGCAGAATAATGTCCAAAGCCTGATCCCAGGGAACATCTTTCAGGCGCAGAGTGAGGTTGCCGTGAACGGTATCACTGATCACAATATTCAAGCCGGTGAAATCGGCAATGACATTCAGAGCTTCGCGGACTGAAATATTCTGGAAGTTCAGCGTCAGCTTGTCCCCGGTATATTTTCCTGTTGCTGCAGCTTGCTGTTTCTGCGTTACAGGCTTGACCTCGACGACAAACTTGTTATCCGTCTGATAGGCAGCATGCTCCCAATTACCCTTGGGCTCAATCACCATGCGAACATTGTTGCCCTGGGTAAAGGTATCGATGAAATTCACCGGCGTACCAAAATCCACCACATCCAGCTTGTGTTGCAGATTCCGCGGCAGGCTGGTGTTCGAAAAATCAACTATCAGGTTCTTGCCCTGCTGCTTGATATCTATTCCCACATTGGGGTCGGACAAATCGACCTCGATGCGCCCTTCGCCGCTTTTGCCTCGATGAAAGCCGACATCGCGCAAACTGTGGTTTTGTTCCCCAGCTGTTGCCTCGGCAAAACGAGAGCCCATTACAGAACCGGATTCGACCGTCCCCTGCAGGGTAATCAACAAATCATTGCCGTCAATTCTGGTTTTATATGCCATCATCTGATTCAGGTTGATAACCAGACGTGTACGATTGCCTGCCTGCACAATATTGGCGCTACGCAAATCTCCCTCATTGAATTCCTGCACCGACTTGCCAAGCCCGTTTGCCGTATTTGGGAAATCGAAGGCAATGCGCGGAGGCGTGTTGATGGTGAAATCATGTGGGAGCATGGCTGGAGCATTCTGCAGACTTACCTTGATGACCAGCTGCCCGTTGGATCCACTGCTAACACTTAACGCTTGTATACTGTTCTGCGTGTCGCCACCGCCCTGTGTAGCAGCATGGGCCGCCAATGAGCCCACCATGCAAAGCGCCACAACAAATTGAACAATATGGCCAATTATCCTGTTTAATCGATTCATGTTTTACTCCTGATCATTCTGCCATTTGCAGGCTGCTGATACGCTCTGACCAATCACCGCCGCTGTCTTGCACCATTTCCCTGAGCTTTACTTCGCTATCGGTTATTTCAGTAATTTTTCCAAAATTCTGCCCCATATAATTGCCAACCTTGACGCGATGCAGCCTCTTGTCGGGTGAGCGAATAATTGCGTATCCGATGTTATCCCGAAACAGGTAACCGACCATTTTCAGGCTTTCCAACGGGAATTCTTCCAGTTCTTCCTTGTGCCTTGCAAAATCCGGCTGATTCAGCCCAGGGTGCCCACCTCTCTGTATTTCGGATTTTCGCGGTTGAAAGGGATTGGGCAAGTTGCTTGAATTATCATAGGTAAAAGGCTCATATGGCTTTACCTCGGGAGGGGGCTCGATTTTGCCGCGCATGCCTTCCCCTGAATTTTTAACAAAATCCCGCAAATCCTGAAACTGTTCGCCGCCACAGCCCGCCAAAAGCAAGGCCATTAGCATCACTAAATAGGCCGGTTTCATTTTCTTTTCTTCCCTCTTGCGTGCTTCCGCTGCGCGGCTAACTCTGCCTCATCCAGGTAGCGATAGGTCTTGGCAGTGGCACGCATTGACAATTTGCCCTTCCCAGGAGTAATGCTGATATTATCCAAGGTAACGATGCGCGGCAATTGTGAAATATCGCTGGCAAATTTGCCGAGGTCGTCATAATCCCCTTCCACTGCTATGCTGATGGGCTGCACCGTCAGCACGCCGGTTACAGATTCTTTCCCCGGCTTGAATAAATCGAACTGCAAGCCGCGCCCCAAGCCCGCTTGGTTAATATCGGTCAGCAACGCATCCATTTCCGATTTGTTCGGCAATTGCTTCAGCAAAGCGCCCAGAGACTGTTGCGTTTCCAGCAACTGTTTTTTAATCAAATCCAGATTAATAGCTTCTTTTTTCTTGACCAGGAACGTCTCTTTTAGCTTGACCTCTTCCGCCTTGGCCTGGCTATAGTCGCTCCATTGCCCCTGCCAGTCGAACACTGCCCCCGCCGCCACAACAGCCACAAATATCACCACAAAGGTGCTGATTTTCACCAGCCACGGCCAACCTCCGGGATTTTTAGGATTGATGTTTTTTAATTCTTCAACCAGTTTCATGGCGCACCTAACCTTTCTTGCCAGCCGGCGCGACAGACGGCTTTTTGGTCAAGTTGAAATCCAGGGTGAACTGATTTATACGGCTACCACCTGCGTTGGCAGCATGGATTTCCACAAGATGTGGCGAATCCAGCCAAGGCGAATCCTGGATTGCGCGCATCAGCGTGGAAACGCGCGCATTGGACTGGGCATATCCTACCAAGTGTATCTTGTTGCCTTTTTGATTAAGCGATCTCAGGTATACGCCGTCCGGCAAAATGCGCAGCATCTGATCCATCAGGTGCACTACGTCTGAACGCGTGCTCTGCAGATTTTCTACTACTTCCTTGCGTGCCAGCAGTGCCTTGGTTTGCTTGCGCAGTTTCTTGATTTGGGCAATCTGTTTATCCAGTTTAGCCGTTTCGGCCTTCAGGTAGTTATTGCGGCTTTGTTGGTAATCGATCCGTGCGCTGATGGCCACATGCACCAGGCCAACCACCACTGCAGCCAGTATTGCCGATATGACACACAGCGAAACAAACTGTATCTGGCGCGCGCGCCGCTTTTCGGCGCGATGCGGCAATAAATTGATACGTATCATGACGGGTCGAACCTCCGCATTGCCAAACCGCAGGCAATCATCAGTGCCGGCGCATCGGTCTGCAACTGGCGCGGCTTGATTCGGCTGGATAACGACATCTGCGCAAAAGGATTTGCCACCAGCGTGTTGACCTGAGTGCGTGTGGCAACTGCATCATCCAGGCCAACCAGTGCCGCACAGCCCCCAGACAACACAATGTAATTTACTTCGTTATATTGAGCAGAAGTAAAAAAGAACTGCAATGCGCGCGCTATTTCGGCAGCCACATTCTCACGGAATGGCGCCAACAGGTCACTCTCATAATTATCAGGCAATCCGCCGTTGCGCTTGCCTGCCTCAGCTTCCTCTGTGGACAAATCGAAGGCGCTCTGGATTTGCTGTGTCAGCTGCTCTCCGCCTACTTGCTGGTCGCGCATATAGATTGACTGGCCGTTTCGCAATACATTAACGTTCATTACATTTGAACCGATATCCACCAAAGCAACACACTGGTCGGTTGCCCCGTCCGGCAATTGTTGCTTGACCTGCTCAAACGCCGCCTCTGCAGCATAGGGCTCTACGTCTATCACGACCGCCTTCAATCCCGCCGATTGCGCCGCAGCAACCCGATCCTCAACATTGACTTGGCGCGATGCCGCAAGTAACACCTCAAGTTCTTCTTCGTTGCCGGGTGCCGGACCGAGAACGGCAAAATCAAGGTTTACCTCCTCCATGGCAAAGGGAATGTACTGATTAGCCTCGGTCTCGACTTGATATTCCAGATCTTCTTCGCGCAATCCACTCGGCAACAGGATTTTCTTGGTGATTACCGCCGCTGCAGGCAGTGCCATACCAACATTCTTGATGCGCGTCCCCATTCGCTTCCAGGCGCTGCGCAGACAGTCCGAAACCGCGTCAAGATTATTGATGTTGCCATCACTCACCGCATCCTTTGGCAGCGCCTCGATGGCATAGCGTTCCACCATGTACCCCTCGCCTTTCGCCAATTTGCTGAGTTCAACCATTTTGACGGAAGACGCGCTGATATCCACCCCGATCAAAGGCGGTGTTGTAGCCTGCAAAAAATCCAGCGGAATATCGAAATTTCCCTTAAACATAGGCTGGTTAGCGCTTTTCCATATTAAAGTGGTTTAAATCCTAGCAATAACTATAGCCCATGTAAAGTTTTTGTTTGGGGTTATTTTTATTGGTCAGAATCGATATAATTCAAAATCGATTATACATCCCGTCAAATCCCGCGCCATGAATTCTCGCTGGTGGTTTTACCCGGCTATCGCCACACTCGCACTTGTCCTGTTGCCCTTGCTGCTTTTCCTGTTCGCGGCGACGCTTACCTATCCTACTCTGCCATCGCTTGATGCACTGACCGATTATCGGCCAAAAATCCCGTTGCGGGTTTACAGTGCAGAGGGGATTCTGATTGGCGAATTTGGCGAAGAGCGCCGCGCCCTGGTCAAAATCGAAAATGTCCCTCCCTTGATGAAGGAAGCCATTTTAGCGGCAGAGGATGACCGTTTTTACCAGCATGGCGGCATAGACTATCTGGGGGTAATGCGAGCCGCTTATTCCAATTTTGTGTCAGGAGGAGTCCGGCAGGGTGCAAGCACCATTACCATGCAGGTCGCACGTAATTTTTTCCTGACCAAGGCAAGAACCTTTTCTCGAAAATTCAACGAGGCGCTGCTTTCTTTCAAGATCGAGCACAATTTGAGCAAGGATGAAATTCTTCAGCTCTACATCAACCAGATTTACCTGGGGCAACGCGCCTATGGCTTTGCCGCTGCAGCCCAGGTCTATTTCGGCAAACCTCTCGACCAGCTGAACATCGCAGAAATGGCGGTCCTCGCCGGATTACCCAAGGCGCCCTCCGCCTACAACCCGATAGTCAATCCCAAGCGTGCCAAGTTACGCCAACTATATGTGCTCAGGCGCATGCACGAACTGGGCGATATTACCGACCAGCAATACATCACGGCACGAAAACAACCGTTGGTTATCGCCAAGCAGGGCAGCCGGACATATGCGGTAAAGGCAGACTATCTGGCAGAAATAGTACGCCAGACCATGTATGAGCGTTACCACGACGATGCCTATAACCAGGGGTTCAAGGTCTACACCACAATCCGCGCCTTCGACCAGAATGCTGCCTACGAGGCTGTGCGCAAAGGCGTGGAGGAGTATGATCACCGCCACGGTTACCGCGGACCCGAAGGCTACGTAAACCTGCACAAAAATGGCGACAGCGAAGAAGCCTTGCAGCATGCGCTGCATGACGTAGCAAACAACGGAAACCTGATTCCCGCAGTGGTGCTGGCAATCGACCGCAAGGGGGTGCACGCATATTGCAAGAACGGGCAAGCCATCGAAATCCGTGGCTCGGGTCTGTATTTTGCACGGCGCGCCTTGAGCCACAGGATTGCGCTGAATCAGCGTATCCGTCCCGGCGCCATTATTCGCGTCAAACAAGATGCCAAAGGTTCATGGGCAATCACTCAGCTACCCCAGGTGGAAGCAGCCTTTGTTTCGGCAAATCCACGCACCGGCGCCATATACTCACTGGTTGGCGGATTTGATTTCAATCATAGCCAATTCAACCACGTGACCCAGGCCTGGCGCCAGCCGGGTTCCAGCTTCAAGCCGTTTATTTATTCTGCTGCCCTGGAAAAAGGCTTCACGCCGGCATCTGTAATTAACGATGCGCCACTGGTCATCGATCCTTCCCAAACCGGAGGTGAATCTTGGACGCCCAAGAATTACGAGGGAACCTACGACGGGCCCATGCGTATGCGCGATGCGTTGGCACAATCCAAGAATCTGGTTTCCATCCGTATCCTGCAGGCAATTACGCCACAATATGCACAGGATTACATCACCAAGTTCGGGTTCGATGCGGACAAGAACCCTCCGTACCTGACCATGGCACTGGGCGCCGGCTCCGTTACGCCAATGCAAATGCTGGGCGGCTACTCCGTTTTCGCCAATGGTGGCTTCCGGGTCACACCTTATTACATACAGCGTATTGAAGACGCCAACGGCAACGTCTTGAGCCAGGCCGAGCCTGTGGTAGCCGGTGAAAATGCGGAACGGGTAATCGACGTGCGCAACGCCTTCACTATGGTAAGCATGATGCAGGACGTGGTACGCCATGGCACTGCCAGGCGCGCCCTGCAACTTGGTCGCCAGGACCTGGCTGGAAAGACAGGTACCACCAGCGATTCCATGGACGCGTGGTTCTGCGGCTTCCAGCCCACCGTCGTCGGCATTGCTTGGCTCGGCTTCGATACGCCGCACAGCCTGGGTGAGAGGGAAACCGGCGGCGGCGCCGCACTGCCGATATGGATGTACTACATGGGCGCCGTCCTCAAAGATGTTCCCGAAGCCGAGTACACCATGCCTGACAACATGGTTGCGGCACGCATCAATGCGCAAGGCTACCGCGACCCCAACGGCGATCGCATGGAATATTTCTACCAGGAAAACGTGCCGCCACCTCAGGATTCACTACCAGCGGAAACCGCAACCAGACCCAACGATACCGTAAAGGATCAGTTGTTTTAGCAGTCATGGCCAAAAACCACTCGTACCGTCGTGACCTGATGCGCGAACAGCTCGCGCATCATGCGGCCAGATTGATAGCCGAAGACGGCATTACCGACTATGCCTTTGCCAAGCGCAAGGCCGCCCGGCAGATGGGCGCCGTGGATACCAGACATATGCCCAGCAATGACGAAGTAGATGCCGCCCTGCACAGTTACCGCGCACTGTACCAGCAAGACAGCCACCCCGACGTCCTGCGCCAGGTGCGCGAACAGGCATGTAACGCCATGCGCATGCTGGCGCCGTTTCATCCCTATCTTACCGGCTCGGTATTAAGCGGCACGGCGGGCGCACAATCGGATATCAATCTCGTTATCTTTTCCGACGATGCCAAGGCCGTAATGATGTATTTGCTCGGTCGCAGTCAGCCTTTTGAAAATGGTGAGTGGCGAGTAAATCTGGCCGGCCGGCCGCAAATTGTTCCCAGCTTTACCCTGCAGACCGACTCCGGGATCCCAGTTCATCTGGCAGTATTGCCTGATAATGCGCGGCACAGCGGCAGCCGCAAGGCAGAAACTCATGCAGATCTGGCTACAGTAGAAACGTTGTTGCAGGAGAGATCCACCGCAAGCGAGACGGCTGACAACACAGCCATCTGAGTAGCACTATTTTTGTTGCAACCACCTTGCGGCATCCAGCGCGAAATAAGTCAGTATTCCATCTGCCCCAGCCCGCTTGAATGACAGCAAAGCCTCCAGCACACATGCCTGTTCGTTCAGCCAGCCGTTTTGCGCTGCTGCCTTGAGCATGGCGTACTCACCACTGACCTGATAGGCAAACGTCGGCGCCCCGAATTCGTCCTTTACGCGGCGCACAATATCAAGGTAAGGCATGCCCGGCTTGACCATCACCATGTCAGCACCTTCCTGCAAATCCAGCCCGACCTCCCACAATGCCTCGTCGGAATTGCCCGGATCCATCTGGTAGGTGTGTTTGTTGCCCGCACCCAGATTGGCGCTGGAACCCACTGCGTCACGGAACGGGCCGTAGAAACTGGAGGCATATTTGGCGGAATAGGCCATGATTCTGGTATGAATGCAATTTTTTGCGTCCAGTGCGGCGCGCACCGCGCCGATGCGCCCGTCCATCATGTCGGAAGGAGCAACGATGTCGGCCCCGGCGATGGCATGAGCCTGTGCCTGCTGCACCAGCACGGCTATGGTTTCGTCGTTCATGACGTAGCCGCTGTCATCCAGCAACCCGTCCTGGCCGTGGCTGGTATAGGGATCGAGCGCGATGTCGGTCATAATGCCCAGTTCCGGGAATTCCCGCTTCAGCGCTGCAACCACGCGCGGCACCAGTCCGTCCGGATTGTAAGCCTCGCGCGCATCCTCGGTCTTGAGGCCAGCCTCTATCACCGGGAACAGCGCCATTACCGGAACCCCCAGCTTTACACATTCTTCGGCCTGCACCAGCAATTTATCCAGCGTGACCCGCTTCACGTCCGGCATGGAAGCCACGTTTTCTTCATGGTTATTCCCCTCCAGCACGAAAACCGGATAAATAAAATCCGCCGGCTTCAGGGTATTTTCACGCATCAGGTTGCGTGAAAAGGCGTCCCGGCGCATACGGCGCATGCGTTTGTTGGGGTATTTTCCGAGTGTTTGCATAACTCCCTCTGAAAAAATTTGGGGTTTCTGGAACTATTTCAGGGATGGCTTATCTGATTCAACAGATGATGCGAGTCATCTCCCGTTTCTCCTCCCTGAGCGGGCTGTCTTAACCCTACTGTTAAGACACCTTTGCCCCTAGCTTCCCCCTTTAGCTAGGGGCATTTTTTATTCATTCGTAAACCACTTTAATATTATGGCTTCTGCCTCATCCATGCCGACTTTTTTCAAGCTGGAAAATAATTGAACCGAGCAATGCGGATAATGTTCGGCAAGATGTAATCTAACACGGTTCAGGGTCTGTGTGGCCTGCTGGCGGGACAGCTTGTCCGATTTGGTCAGCAGCACATGCACCGGCTTGCCGGTAAGCGCAAACCAGGCCAGCATTTGCTCGTCAAGCTCGGTCAACGGATGTCGCGCATCCATGATTATCACCAACCCACACAGCGCTTCCCGGGTTTGCAGGTACTGACTCAGCAGCCCTTCCCAGTGCGCCCGTACATCCGGTGGCACTTTGGCATAGCCATAGCCGGGCAAGTCGACCAGATAGCGGTTCTCGCCTAGGGAAAAATAGTTGATATGCTGGGTACGCCCAGGCGTCTTACTGGTGAAGGCGAGCCGGGTGTGGTTAGCCAGCGTATTGATGGCGCTGGATTTCCCGGCATTGGAGCGTCCGGCAAATGCGACTTCCCGCCCGCCATGCAGCGGCAGGTCGCGCAAGTGGTTGACCGTGGTAAAGAACTCCGCCCTGGAAAACAGCCCCATTACCAGGCCGCGAAAATCTTGTCGGCCGCGGCAATGGTCGCGGCAATATCGGCATCGCTATGCGACGCCGAGACAAAACCGGCTTCGAACGCCGATGGCGCAAGATACACGCCCTCATCCAGCATGGCGTGGAAAAAGCGGTTGAACGCCTCCTTGTCGCAGGCCATGACTTCCGCATAGCTGGTCGGTACGGTACCGCTGAAATACAGACCGAACATGCTACCGATCGACTGTGCGCTGAACGGGACACCATGTTTGGCAGCCGCCGCGCTCAGTCCCTCTGTCATTTGTTTTGCGGCCTGGGTCAGGCGTTCATAGAAACCGGGTGCCTGAATCAGTTTCAGCGTAGCCAGACCCGCCGCTACCGCCACTGGATTGCCTGACAACGTACCGGCCTGGTACACCGGGCCCAGAGGTGCCAGGCACTGCATGATGTCGCGCCGTCCGCCAAATGCGGCAGCAGGCAATCCGCCGCCCATTACCTTACCCAGCGTAATCAGGTCCGGCTGGATACCGTAATGGCCGTGCGCGCCCCGCAAGCCGACGCGGAAGCCGGACATCACCTCGTCCAGGATCAGTACCGCACCGTGCTTGGTACACAAGTTGCGCATTGCATCGAGAAATTCAGGCTTGGGCAAGATCAGGTTCATGTTGCCCGCGACTGGCTCGACGATCACCGCGGCAATCTCGTCGCCGATTTCGGCAAAGGTTTTTTCGAGGCCGGCCACATCGTTGTAGTCGAGTACCGTAGTCAGCGCAGCAATCTCGGCCGGCACGCCGGAAGAACTCGGCTGGCCGAAAGTCAGCGCACCGGAGCCGGCCTTGACCAGCAGGCCGTCGGAATGGCCGTGGTAGCAGCCTTCGAACTTGATGATACGGCTGCGCCCGGTAAAGCCGCGGGCCAGACGGATCGCCGTCATCGTCGCCTCGGTGCCGGAGCTGACCAGACGCACCATCTCCAGACTGGGCAGAATCTTGCACAGGGTTTCGGCAATCTCCAGTTCGGCCGCAGTCGGCGCACCGAAACCCAGCCCTTCGGCAGCGGCTTCCTGCACCGCTTTGACCACTTCGGGATGGCAATGGCCGACGATCATCGGCCCCCAGGAATTGACGTAATCGATATAGCGTTTGTCGTCGGCGTCCCACACATAGGCACCCTGTCCGCGCTTGAAGAACAGCGGCGTGCCGCCCACCGACTTGAAGGCGCGCACCGGCGAATTCACTCCGCCGGGAATGAAAAGTTGCGATTGGTCGAACAGTTCCTGATTGTGTGAGGTCATGATGCAAAATCCTGGCTAAAAAGTGTTGAAAAATCCTGCGCGGCTGCCTGTATGTCCGCCGCATCGAATAGCGCCGAAATTACCGCCAGCGCATCCGCCCCGGCCTGCAGCAGCACCGCGCCGTTCTCCTGGGTGATTCCGCCGATCGCCACCAGCGGCACGGCCAGCCCGGCACGTGCCTGTCGCAGCAACTCAATGTTTGCGCTCACCGCCCCGGGTTTGACGGCAGACGGAAAAAAAGCACCGAACGCCACGTAATCCGCCCCGGCAGCTACGGCCTGTTGCGCCAGCGGCAGGCGATTATAACAAGAGGCACCGATAATTTTGCCTGGGCCCAGTACGGCACGGGCCGAGGTTAGCGCCATATCGTTCGCGCCCAGATGGATTCCATCCGCCCCTATCTCGGCGGCCAGATGCACATCATCATTGACGATCAGCGGCACTGAAAACTGGTGTGTCAGTTCGCGCAGCACCGTTGCCTGCTCCAGACGCAGTGCCTCATCCGCCGTCTTGCTGCGATATTGCAGCACGCTCGCGCCACCAGCCAGTGCACACCTTACACGTCGTAACAAATCCGGCGTATTGGTACAATCCGGTGTGATGGCGTACAGGCCTTTAATGCCGTGTATCAGGAACATCCTCTTCGTCCCGCGCCCAGAACAGGCGATCGGGAATGTGCTGCCCCATGCCGGGACGGAAACCGTATTGCAGCGCCTGCCAGGTAAATTCCTGCGCCTCTTTCACGGCTTCGGCCATCGGCAGACCATTTGCCAGCAAGGCGGCGATCGCAGATGCAAGCGTGCAACCGGACCCGTGATAAATGCCGGGCAGGCGCGGCCATTCGTCGCTGCGTACTATTCCGCGTTCGCCATAAAGGGTGTTGAGCACCTTTGCCGTGTGCTCGTGCGTGCCGGTCACCAGCACGTACTCGCAGCCCATTTGCAGAATGCGGTTGGCGCACTCTGCCAGATCGGGATTGTCTTCTTCATTGTCCTCGTCGTGCACCAGACGGCGCGCCTCAACACTGTTCGGTGTCAGGATGGTGGTCTGCGGCAACAGCAATTCGCGTAGCGCGTCCACCATGTCTTCGTTGGCCAGTTCGTCGCCGCGTCCGGACGCCAGCACCGGATCAAGTACCAGCGGGATGTCCGGATAATCCGCAATCACCTCGGCGATTGCCGCGATGTTTTCCACACTGCCCAGCAAGCCGATCTTGAACGCCCTTACCGGCATATCTTCCAATACCGCCCGCGCCTGATCGGCCACCCACTCTGCATCGATCGGCAACACGTCGTCCACGCCGGTGGTATCCTGCACCGTAACCGCTGTCACTACCGACAACGGATGACAGCCCATGCTGGCAATGGTCAGAATATCAGCCTGCATGCCGGCGCCTCCGCTCGGGTCGGATGCGGCAAAAGTAAGGACAATGGGCGGAATTTCGGACATGGCGTTAACCGGCAAAGTATGAGTGGGGATTCTAACTGAAAATGTCCACGGAAGCTTCTGCAACACCCTGAATCGAGGAAAATACTATGCGACTTCTGCACACCATGTTGCGCGTGGGAAATCTGGAGCATTCCCTCGCCTTTTATACCGACGTCCTCGGCATGCGACTGCTACGCCGCAAGGATTATCCGGAAGGCAAATTCACACTGGCCTTCGTCGGTTATCAGGATGAAGCCGAAGGCGCGGTACTGGAACTCACCTGGAACTGGGACACGGACAAATACGATCCCGGTTCGGGTTTCGGCCATATCGCAATCGAGGTCGACGATGCCGCCCGCGCCTGTGAACTGGTAAGGCAGCGCGGCGGCAAGGTAACGCGCGAAGCGGGGCCGATGAAGCACGGCTCTACCGTAATTGCTTTTGTCGAAGATCCGGACGGCTACAAAATCGAATTCATCGAGCGCCGCGCTACAAATTAGACCTTCGCCTTGCCCGCCAGCCAATTGGCAATGCCGGCGAATTCGGCCACACCAAGATTTTCCGCGCGCAGCCGGGCATCGACACCTAGTTGTTCAAAACCTTGCTCGTCCAGATAAGACTTCAACGTATTGCGCAAAGTCTTGCGGCGCTGCCCAAACGCTGCAGTGACAATTTCCGAAAATATCTTTTCATCGGAAACCAGCACCCGCTCTTTCGGCATCGGAATTATACGCACGATGGCGGAATTCACTTTGGGTGCCGGACGAAACGATTGCGGCGGCACATCAAGCAGCTTTTCCATGTAAAAACGATATTGCAGCATCACCGACAGCCTGCCGTATTGCGGCGTGGAAGGCGCAGCGACCATGCGCTCCACCACCTCGTCCTGCAGCATGAAATGCATGTCGGCAATACGCGCGGTATATGCCGCAAAGTGGAACAGTAGTGGCGAAGAAATATTGTAGGGCAGGTTACCCACGATACGTAGCGGCTTCGGCAATTGTGCCAAGTCAAATTTCAGCGCGTCACCTTCGTGGATAACCAGCTTGTCCTGCGGATAGTCGCTTTTCAGCCGCGCAATGATGTCGCGGTCTATTTCCACCACATGCAATTTGTCGAGATGCTGGAGCAGCGGGCGGGTCAGCGCTCCCAGGCCGGGGCCAACTTCCACCATGTTGTCGGAACGTTCGGGATGGATGGCGCGGATGATGTCGGCGATGATCTGCTTGTCCACCAGAAAATTCTGGCCAAAACGTTTCTTGGCTTTATGACTCATGCTGATGCTCGCATCGCACCATATCCACTGCCATACGTATCGCCTCCAGCAAGCTGCCAGCATCGGCCCGGCCGGTTCCTGCCAGTTCCAGTGCCGTGCCATGATCTACCGAAGTGCGGATAATGGGCAGGCCCAGCGTTACGTTCACGCCCTGCCCGAAGCTGGCATGTTTCAGCACTGGCAGCCCCTGATCATGGTACATCGCCAGTACGCAATCGCATTGTGCCAGTCGTTGTGGTGTGAACATGGTATCGGCAGGCAATGGTTCACTGACATCCATTCCTTCTGCGCGCAGCCTGCCCAGTATCGGGATCATGATTTCGATTTCCTCTCGCCCCAGATGGCCGCCTTCGCCCGCGTGCGGGTTGAGACCCGCCACCAGAATACGCGGCTGTGCAATACCGAAACGAAGCCCGAGATCGTGCTGAAGAATACGCAGCACGCTTTCCAGTAAATTGGCAGTAATCGCGTCCGGCACTTCACGTAGCGACAGATGGGTAGTAGCCAGTGCCACGCGCATGCCGCCACCGACCAGCATCATCACCACTTGCATGGTGCCGGTTTGTTCGGCCAGAAATTCGGTATGCCCAGTGAAAGGAATACCCGCATCATTGATGACACCCTTGTGCACCGGGGCGGTGACCATGCCATCGAACTCGCCGGATTGGCAACCCTGTACCGCACGGCTCAGCAAGTCAAGTACATAGCGGCTATTTGCAGGATTAAGCACCCCGGCCTGAGCAGGCTGGATCAAAGGTTGGTGAAGGACATACAGCTGCCCGGATGGCAGCGGCTGTACTGCCGGGTACCGATAATCAACCAGTTCTACCGGCAACCCGATCTGCCGGGCGCGCTGTTGCAGGAGATTCTTGTCCGCCAGCACTACCAGTAACTGTTCATGTGTGTGCTGTGCCAGCTGCAGGCACAGATCGGGGCCGATGCCGGCAGATTCGCCGGAGGTCACCGCCAGCACCGGAATGGCTTGCCTCATCAGACCATCAGTTGCTGCTCTGATCGTTGAGCCGGTATTCGACGTAAGCACTGTCACGCAACTGGCGCAGCCAGTCCTGCCATGCTTCGTCCGATTTGAAGGCGTGGATGGCCAGCCGTGCCTGCTGACGCTTCTGCTCATCGCTGACGTCGGCGGTGCGTCGCCCCAGCACCTGGATCAGGTGCCAGCCGAAACCAGTCTGCACCGGACCGCTCATCTCGCCGGGTTGCAGCGCATTCATCGCCTTCTCGAATTCCCCCACGGTCTCGCCCGGCGAGACCCATCCCAGATCGCCGCCTTGGGATGCGCTGCCATCCTGGGAATACTGTCTGGCCTGCTCGGCAAAACTGGCCCCGGCTTCAATACGCCGTTTAATGTCCAGTATGCGCTGTTTGGCCTCGCTGTCCGACACTTGGTCGCTGGTCTTGATCAGGATGTGTCGCACATGGGTCTGCGTGATCAGCATCGGCTGGTCGTGATGGCGGCGATCGACCAGTTTTATGATGTGAAAACCGTTCGGGCTGCGCAATAGCGGCGAAATCTGGCCCGGCTGCAATTTCTGCAGCACTTCCCTGAACGCAGGCTGCAACTGGTTAGCTGGATGCCATCCCAGATCGCCACCTTGCAACGCGTCCTTGGCATCGGAAAATCCTGCCGCCACCTGTGCAAAATCTGTGCCTGCCTGCAGTTGCCTGAGCGCATCTTCCGCCCGCTGCTCGCTGGCCCGTATCTTGTCGGCGCTGGCCTGCTCGGGCACCACGATGAAAATGTGCGCCAAATGATAATCTTCGTCATTGCCTATCTTGGCTTCAGTGGCAAGATAATTATCGACTTCGCTATTGGTAATCGTTATCTTGGTATCGACCTCGCGCTCGCGCAACCGGGTGGAAATGATCTCGCCACGGATTTCCTCGCGAAATTTCCTGAAATCCACACCCTGCTTCTCGAGTTTTGCCCTGAAGGCGTCTACCGACGGAAAATGATTTTCCTGTGCAATACGCTGCAGCATCTTGTCGATCTGCGTATCGTCCACGCGTACGCCGGTCTCCTTGGCATATTGCGCCTCAAGCATGTCCATGATCATGCGTTCAAGTATCTGCTTTTGCAGTACCTTGTGGGGAGGCAGCGGCGTCCCCTGGCTCTGCAACTGTTTTTCCACTACACCCATGCGCTCTTCAAGCTCATGACTGGTAATCACATCATCATTGACCACTGCAGCAATCCGGTCTATGGGCGCCACCTGTTTTTGCGGGTCGACGGCCTGGGCATTGGCCATGCCGGCAATCCACAGCAAAAGCGCAAATATTGTTTTGTTACGCAACATATTTTCTCTCAATCTTCAGGTGGTGTAATGCCAATTCGTCAGTGCAAGCCTTGCACCTCTCCATTGGCGGCATTCTGATTCAGTGCGGTATACCCCGGAATGCTCTGGCGTAACGCATCCAGCGGATCGGAACCTACCCTGATCAAATCGTTCAGTTCAAGTTGCACGAAGAAGCCTGTCGAAGCCTGGAATGTCGCAGTGGTGAAGCGCTGCGCTACCAGCCGCACGGTCCAGCAGCTTTGATTATACTCAAGCCCAAGCAAGCCCTCCAGCAGGCGTTTTTCCTGCAGCGAATAATTCCAGCGCGCCACCGAATGCCAGCGGCCGTAGAGCGGCCATTGCTCGGACAAATCAATTTGCCTTAAGCTATTCCGGGTAAAGCGGTAGCCAAGGTTGAGCACCTTGCCGACTTCCGGCTGGTAATGTGCCGACGCATTGAACATCTCGCTCTGCGACAGCGTCGGATTGTACTGAAACAGGCTGTTCAGGGACAACGTTCGGGTCAGGCGCCCGGAGGCCGCCAACAGAATGTCCGACCTGTTGGTGGTGGCAGCGGGCGTCCCCAATGTTACCCGCGGTGTCGTCAGACTGAAGCGCTGACCTAGCGCCAGACGCAGACGCTCGACACCACTATGGGGATCGAGCAAACGCGAAGTCAGTCCCACGGTTACCTGGTTGGCATCCCCTATGCGGTCGCTTCCATAAAAACGGTTCTCGGTAAATATCTGTGAAAAGTTAAAGATGGCTTGCGCCGAATCGAAATTCGGCAGTGTGCTTTGATCCTGATAGGGAATATATACGTAATAAACCCGCGGCTCGATAGTCTGTATGAAATTTTCACCTGCCAGACTCCAGTCGCGCTCCAGTGTCATGCCGCTGTCCAGACTGAAGATCGGCAGTGTGCGCGTAGCCGTAGCGGGAAGGTTCGTTGTGTTATTCACGCCCAAGCTATACTCGGTATGATGCAATCCGATTTTGGGCGTCAGGTAATAGGCCGGATCGAACAGCAACGGATAGCTGACGCTCGGGTATAGCACCAGCCGCTGGCCATTGACCGATGTTGGATGGGTAAAGTCTACATACTCACCCGAAAAAGCAAGGGAGGCACCATCCAGCGATTGATGCGCTCCCAGCGTAATCTGCGGCGTGCGCCGATAGGGAACGACCACCGGGGCGGCCGGGTCCTGCAATGTCTGGTAGCTCTGCACGCGCACAGCGGTATTCCACCATCCACCGTTATAACCAAGCACTCCCTCGCGCAACAGGTTAACCTGCGACGTACCGGACACATTGGTGGACAGATCGCGGAAATACTGATTATCCGAGACACGGTTGATATCCAGTGAATCGCTAAAACCGCCCCCCAGATCCTGAATATGCTTGACGCCAAGATAGGAGCGAGTCCGGTTTGCCAGGCGATCGTTTGGCAGTACATTGGCCTGTACCTCGCCGGAATATCCAGGCTGCAGATAACGAAACTCGTTGCTCAGCAACAAGCCGCGCTTGGTCATCACTCGCGGCGCAATGGTTGCATCATAGTTGGGCGCAATATTCCAGTAGAATGGCAGCGTTACCTCGCTGCCGCCCTTGGTGGTGCTGCCGAATACCGGACTCAGTAATCCGGTCTTGCGGTTGTCGTTCAGCGCAAAGTCCATCCACGGTGTATACAGGATAGGCACGCCCTTGAACTCTATATAGGCATTTCGTGCTTCACCAAGGTGGGTATTCTGATCGATATTCAATTCCGACATTTTCAGCAACCAGTCGTCATTGCCTGCCGGACAGGTCGTATAACTGACGTGGTGCAGAATGTAATTTCCCTTCCCCTGCATGTGTAGCGTTTCGGCGCCTCCACGGGCGTCATTTGCACCGAGGAAAAACCTGGGTTCCAACATGTCGCCGATGTTATTATCGAGGTTCAATTCGAAGTGCGTTCCGGTCACCACGTCGTCCCCCTGTTCCAGACGCACCGAACCATCGGCAACCACTTCCCTCGTGCTTTCCATATACAACAGCTGGTCGGCAAATATTGCCTGCCCCTGATTCCGCAATTCTGCTTTCCCCGTTGCTTCGATCTGGTTATCCTTCTTGCCCTTAATCTGGCGCGCATTGACGATCGTCGGAGCAGTCTGCTGTATTCCTGATGTCGTACTGGAAGTATGAACAGGATTCAGGACCGGCGGCTCGTCCGCGCCATAAACAGACGTGGCAAACGCACAGAACGCAGAAAATACGATGGGTTTAAGACGAAAATGCATGATGCAGCGGGCAATTTTTTTAAGATGTAAAATTCTGTCTATTCTAGCCTAAAACTACCCGGAAACCCCATGCAGCGCCTACAACAACTTACCGAGTGGCTTCAGCACCAATTCCCCGGCCAGGCTTTCGACATTGCCCCTGCTTCGGCTGACGCCAGCTTTCGCCGCTACTTCCGCGCAATTTTCCCGGATGGAAAAACGCGTGTGATCATGGATGCCCCACCACAGCACGAAGATTGCCGCCCGTTCCTGCACATCGCCAAGCTGTTCGAGGATGCCGGCACCCACGTACCGCACGTCTACGCGCAAAACCTGGGGCAGGGCTTCCTGCTGTTGTCCGACCTCGGCAACACCACTTATCAGCAGGCCTTAACGCCGGACAATGCGCACGAGCTGTACGGCGCGGCCACCGATGCGCTGCTGCTGATCCAGCTCGCCAGCCGCGAAAACGAACTGCCGTCCTACGACGAAGCCCTGCTGCAGCGCGAGCTGAACCTGTTTCCGGAATGGTACATCGCCAAACACCTGGGTACCACACTGAGCGAGAAACAGCAGGAAGCGCTGAAAAAAGTGTTCCGGCGCATCCTCGACAACAACCTGGCACAGCCACGCGTTTACGTACACCGCGATTACCATTCGCGCAACCTGATGTTGGTCGATCCGACACGGTGGGGCGAAACCCCTGGGTGCGGGAGGATCGGCCAAACGGCCACTCCCGCAAACGGCTCGCTGCGCGAGGAACGTGTCGTGGCCGTTGAGCCGAATCCCGGCATCCTCGACTTCCAGGACGCAGTGTACGGCCCGATCACCTACGACCTCGTCTCGCTGTTCAAGGACGCCTACATCAAGTGGGACGAAGAGCAGGTGATGGACTGGCTGATCCGCTATTGGGAAAAAGCGCGTAGCGCCGAATTACCGGTACATCACGACTTCGGCGAGTTCTACCGCAACTACGAATGGATGGGCGTGCAACGCCACCTCAAGGTGCTGGGCATTTTCGCGCGGCTGTATCACCGTGACGGCAAAGAAGGTTATATCAAGGACATGCCGCTGGTGTTCGAGTATCTGTACAAGGCATGCACGCGTTACATCGATCTCAAGCCGCTGCAGGTCTTGCTGGAAGAATTGCATCCCGAGGCCATCCACGAAGGGTATACCTTCTGATGAAGGCGATGATCCTGGCCGCCGGCCGCGGCGAACGCATGCGCCCGCTTACCGACCATACACCCAAAGCCCTGCTGCCGGTGGACGGGAAACCGCTGATCGTGTGGCAAATCGAACGCTTGGTACGCGCCGGCATCACTGAACTGGTCATCAACCACGCTCACCTCGGCGCGCAGATCGAAACCGCGCTGGGCAATGGCAGCCAGTTCGGAGCCAACATCCGCTACTCGCCGGAAAATCCTGCGCTGGAAACTGCCGGCGGCGTGGTTAATGCGCTACCGTTGTTGGGGCATGAACCATTTCTGGTGATTAGTGCTGATATTTATGTCGAATGCGATTACCGCATGCTGGTCAAGCAGGCGGCAGAGCTTAACGATGGAACGCTGGCCTACCTGTGGATGGTGGACAATCCCGATTGGCATGCGCGCGGAGACTTTAGCCTTGTAGGCGACAAACTGCATCTGGATGGCAGAACCCGGCTCACCTATTCCAACCTTGGCTTGTTCCATCCCGACTTTTTCGTCGAAGTGGAACCGGGAACAAAATTCCCCATGCTGCCCCTGTTCCGGAAAGCAATTGCGGCGGGAAGAATCAAGGGTGCCCGCTACAGCGGCTTATGGGACAATATTGGCACTCCGGCCCAGTTAGAAGCACTTGACCACGCCCTGCGCAACCACCAACAACCAGCTTAAAGAATAATGGACACCACACCGTTTTCTGCACGCCGTAACTGCCTCATCAAACAGATGCAGCGCGGTATCGCCGTCATTCCCACCGCGCCGGAAATGGTGCGCAACGGCGATGCGCATTTCCCTTACCGTTTTGGCAGCCATTTTCATTACCTCAGCGGTTTCACCGAGCCGGAAGCAGTAGTGGTACTGATCGCTGGAGACCAGCCGCAGTCCATCCTGTTCTGCCGCGATAAAAATCCGGAACGCGAAATCTGGGATGGTTTTCGCTACGGCCCGGAAGCTGCGTGCGAAAAATTCGGCTTTGACGCGGCCCATTCCATCGAGCAACTCGACGACAAACTGGTCGAACTGATGGGCAACCAGCCCTCGCTGTTCTATCCGCTTGGTGCGGACAGTGCCTGGGATGAGCGCATCGTCCGGCTGCGCGGCCGGGTGCAGGAGAAAGTGCGCAGCGGCGTCAGTGCTCCCAATGAAATTGCCGATGTACGGGCGTTGCTCGACGAGATGCGCGTGATCAAGGATGAACATGAACTCGCCACCATGCGCCGTGCCGCGGAAATCTCCGCCGCCGCCCAGGTACGCGCCATGCGCACCACCCGGCCCGGCATGATGGAATATCAGGTCGAAGCCGAGCTGCTGCACGAATTCCGCCGCCACGGCGCGCAAGCACCGGCCTACACGCCCATCGTCGCGGGCGGTGCCAATGCCTGCGTGTTGCATTACATAGACAACAATGCCGTGCTCAATGATGGCGACCTGTTGCTGATCGACGCGGCCTGCGAGATGGACGGCTACGCCGCCGACATAACGCGCACCTTCCCTGTCAACGGCCGGTTCAGCCCTGCGCAGAAGGACGTCTACGAAATGGTGCTAGCTGCACAGATCGCCGCCATTGCCGCGGCCAAGCCCGGCAACCACTGGAACGATCCGCACGATGCCGCTTTACGCATAATGGTTCAAGGGCTGATTGATCTCAAGCTATGCCGCGGCAGTGTCGACAGCGTGCTGGAAAGCGAAGCCTACAAGCGCTTCTACATGCACCGCACCGGCCACTGGCTGGGCATGGACGTACACGACGTGGGCAGCTATAAAATAAATGATCAATGGCGCGATTTGCAGCCCGGCATGACGCTGACCGTGGAACCCGGCTGCTACATCCGCGCAGCCGACGACGTGCCGCGCGAACTGTGGAACATCGGTATCCGTATCGAGGACGACGTCGCCATCACTGCGGACGGTTGCGAGGTACTGACCGCGGCCGTGCCGAAAAGCGTGCTGGAAATAGAGGAGGTAATGCGCTCATGAACGATCAATGCGACATCGTCATCATCGGCGGCGGCCCCGTCGGCCTTGCCCTGGCGCTTGCACTGCGTGGCAGCGGCCTCACCGTGCACGTACTGGAGGCGCGCTCCCCCGAAGGCGCTGCCAGCGATCCGCGCGCACTGGCGCTGTCCTACGGCAGCCGGCTGCTGCTGGATCGGCTCGGCGTATGGCAGGACATCGAACAGGTTTCAGGCATTCGCACCATCCATGTCTCGCAGAAAGGTGCGCTGGGTCGCGCCGTGTTGTGCGCGTCCGAGCTCGACGTGTCGGAGCTCGGCTACGTGCTGCCTTACCCGGCATTGCACCACGCACTGCAACAGGCATTACAGGCCAGCGACATTACCTACCTGACCGCCGCCGCCGTCACCCAGTTGCAGAGCGAGGCAAACGGAGCGCATATCAGCTACCAGCACGGCGGCACGGATCACATACTCACCGCGCGCCTCGCGGTAGTGGCCGACGGCGGCAAACTGCTCGAAGCCAGTCATCCGTTCAAGGTCACCGAATATGGCCAGAGCGCAGTGATCACCCATATCACCTGCCAATATCCCAAACCGGATACCGCGTTCGAACGCTTCACGTCGCAGGGTCCGGTCGCGCTGCTGCCTTACATGGACGGCTACGAACTGGTGTGGACCGCCGACCACGAGCAGGCGCAGCAGATGCTGCAATGGGACGATGCGACCTTTCTCGCGCAACTGCACGCACACTTCGGCGACCGCGTCGGCAACTTCACCGGTGTCGGCAAACGCAGTTGCTTCCCGCTGCGGCTGCGCCGCGCACCGGACACCACGCTGCCGCACACCGTGCTGCTCGGCAACGCCGCACAGACGCTGCATCCGGTGGCGGGGCAGGGCTTCAATATGGGGGTGCGCGATGCGTGGGAACTGGCGCAGGTGATTCTGAATTGCACACCCGATGCGCTGGGTGCGGAAGCGATGCTGGCCGATTACAGGAAGTCGCGCCGCCTCGACCGCAACGCCGGCATCCGCTTTACCGATGGTCTGGTGCGGATGTTCTCCAACGACCTGCCGTTGCTCAGCAGCGGACGCGCGGCATCGCTGTCGGTACTGGACTGCCTGCCGTTCGCAAAGAAGTTTGTCGCAAAGCGCATGATGTTCGGCGCCAACGGCTGATTCCGCCTTCGAACTGAAACCGGAATATCAGGTTGGCTGAACTGCCACCTTGAAGATCACCTTCCTGATCTGGCCGCTGCCGACCAGCGGCGCATGCGCATCCTCGGGGAAGAAAATACAAAAGTGATCCGGCGGCACCGCCACCCACGACGCGGGCGCATCGTGGAAGAAGCGGATATCCTTCTCCTCGCTGTGCTCGCTCACCGGGTTCAGGCAATCCGCCAGCGGCTTCCAGCCCATTTGCTCATCGCCGTCGAGCACCAGTTGGATGTCGATGTAACGGCGGTGTACTTCCAGCTTCGCCATCTCCCTGGTCTTGCCCGGCACCTGCTCGACGATCGCAAACAGGTCGTCGCCGACAATGGGATAGCGGCCCGGCGCAAGCACAAACAGGTCGGTATCTCGGATATAGTCGAATGCGCGCTGAAACAGCGGATGCAGTGAAACGAAACGCGAGGATTGTGAAAGCGCGGAGAAAATCATGTCAGACAAATCTGGCTATCATGCCCTTCGCCATCTCGCCCTGCAGCGGAATCCGCACATGATGCCCGCTGCCCGGCGCGACATTGAGCGCTTCGCCTTCCAGGCTTTGCATCTCGCTCAGCTCGACAATGCGGTTGCCGGAGGGGTGGATGATTTCCAGCCGGTCGCCGACCTGGAACTTGTTCTTTACGTCGATCTCGGCCATGCCGTTGGCGCATGACACGATGTCGCCAACGTATTGCTGGCGCGTGCTTTCGGAATGGCCGCGCATGTAATTCTGCTGTTCGTGCGTGTGGTGGCGCTCGTAGAAGCCGTCGGTGTAACCGCGGTTGGCCAGTGCATCGAGCGCACCGAGCAGGCTCAGATTGAATGGCCGACCTGCGACCGCGTCGTCGATGGCCTGGCGGTACACCTGGGCGGTGCGCGCGACGTAGTAGATCGACTTGGTGCGGCCTTCGACCTTGAGTGAATCGACGCCGATCTTGACCAAACGCTCGACGTGCTCGACCGCGCGCAGGTCTTTCGAGTTCATGATGTAGGTGCCGTGCTCGTCTTCCAGCACCGGCATCAGCTCGCCCGGATGATCCTGGCGCGAGATGACATAGACGCGTTCGGCCAGCGGATGACGCGGCTGGCTGCCGCAATCGGACAGCGCAGATTCGCTAAGCGCCTTGTCGAAATCGAAGTCGATCTTCTCGATGTCGCCGGTGCCATTCTCCTCGGCGTTGTCCACCTTGTAGTCCCAGCGGCAGGAGTTGGTGCAGGTGCCCTGGTTGGCGTCGCGGTGATTGAAGTAGCCAGACAGCAGGCAGCGGCCGGAGTAGGCGATGCACAGCGCGCCGTGCACGAACACTTCCAGTTCCATGTCTGGGCATTGCTGGCGGATTTCCTCGATCTCGTCCAGCGATAGTTCGCGTGACAGGATCACACGCGACAGACCCAGCGACTGCCAGAATTTCACCGCCGCATAGTTGACGGTATTGGCCTGTACCGACAGGTGGATTTCCTGCTCCGGCCATCGCTCGCGCACCATCGCAATCAGGCCGGGATCGGCCATGATCAGTGCATCCGGCTGCATGGCAATGACCGGTTCCATATCCGCCATGTAGGTCTTCACCTTGGCGTTGTGCGGCATCAGGTTGCTGGTGACGAACAGTTTCTTGCCCAGCGCATGCGCCTCCTGGATGCTGGTGCGCAGCTCTTCCAGCTTGAACTCGTTATTGCGCGCGCGCAGGGAATAGCGCGGCTGGCCGGCGTACACCGCATCCGCGCCAAAGGCGTAGGCGGTGCGCATTTTTTCCAGCGTACCGGCCGGCAACAACAACTCGGGTGTGCGCAACATGCTTAGCGATACCCCAGCCGCTGCAGGATTTCGACGGAAAGCGCGGCCTGGTTCAGCGTATAGAAATGCAGGCCCGGCGCGCCGCCAGCCAGCAGCTTCTCGCACAACTCGGCAACAACATGGAGACCAAACTCCCTTACTGCGACACTGTCGTCGCCGAAACTTTCCAGCGGCTTGCGAATCCAGCGTGGAATCTCGGCGCCGCAGGCATCGGAAAAGCGCGCCAGTTGCGAGAATTTCCCGATCGGCATGATGCCAGGCACGATGGGTGCGGTGACACCAAGCTTTTCGCAATCCTCGACGAAGCGGAAGTAGGCATCCGGATTGTAGAAATACTGGGTGATGGCCGAATTTGCGCCCGCATCCATTTTGCGCTTGAAGTTGTCGAGGTCATCGCGCGGCGACCTGGCCTGCGGATGAAACTCGGGATAAGCGGCAACTTCAATGTGGAAGTGGTCGCCGGTCTCGGCCCGGATAAACGACACCAGTTCGTTGGCATAGTGAAACTCGCCGATGCTGCCCATGCCGGAAGGCATATCGCCACGCAACGCGACGATGCGCTTGATACCCATGTCCCTGTAGGTATGCAGCAGCGTGCGGATGCCTTCGCGCGTGGAGCCGACGCATGAGATGTGCGGCGCGGCCTGGTGGCCCTCGGCATGGATCTGCCGGATGGCTTCCAGCGTGCGTTCCTGCGTGGAACCGCCCGCGCCAAAGGTCACGGAAAAGAATTCCGGTTTGAGCGCCGCCAGTTGCTGACGCACGGCTTTCAGTTTGTCCGTACCCTCCGGTGTCTGCGGCGGGAAGAATTCAAAGCTGATAGGTTTGTTATTCACGTTTTCCTCACGATTTGTGCGACGGCTGCGCTGAGCGCCCACGAAAACATACTGTACAGCACGGCCCCGGCCACACCATACCAGAAGCCATCCACCACGAACCCCCTGAGCACCGAGCCGATGAACCAGAACAGCAGGCCGTTGATCAGGAAGATGAACAGGCCCAGCGTCAGCACGGTGGCAGGCAGGGTGAGCAGGATCAGCAGCGGACGGATCAGCGTATTGACCAGACCGAGGAACAGCGCGGCCACCATGGCGTCCGCAAAGCCGCCCAGGTGGATGCCCGGCATGAAATTGGCCACTGTCAGCAGTGCCAGCGCGTTCAGGATCCAGATCAGCAGCAGTCGCATCGGTACTCCTTAAAACTGGCTAACGGGACAGCCTTGCCCCCGTTCATTGCAAGTTTAATGGACCGGTTAGTAGCGATAATGTTCCGGTTTGTACGGGCCTTCCTTGGGCACACCGATGTAGTCGGCCTGCTGGTCGGTCAGCTCGGTCAGTTGTGCGTTCAGCGTCTTCAACTGCAAGCGCGCGACCTTCTCGTCCAGATGCTTGGGCAGCGTATACACGCCGACCGGGTACTTATTGGAACCCTTTTCCGCTTCCGTCCACAGCTCGATCTGCGCGATGGTCTGGTTGGCAAAGGACGACGACATCACGTAGGAGGGGTGGCCGGTACCACAACCCAGATTCACCAGGCGGCCCTTGGCCAGCAGGATGATGCGCTTGCCGTCCGGGAAGATGACGTGGTCGACCTGCGGCTTGATTTCTTCCCACTGATATTTTTCCAGCGAGGCGACGTCGATCTCGTTGTCGAAGTGGCCGATGTTGCAGACGATGGCATTGTTCTTCATCGCTGCCATGTGGTCGTGGTTGATCACGTGGTAGTTGCCGGTAGTGGTGACGAAGATGTCGGCCTTGTCGGCGGCATATTCCATGGTCACCACGCGGTAGCCTTCCATCGCAGCCTGCAGTGCGCAGATCGGGTCGATTTCGGTGACCCATACCTGGGCGGACAGTGCGCTCATGGCTTGGGCGCAGCCCTTGCCCACATCGCCATAACCCACGATCACGGCAACTTTGCCCGCCACCATCACATCGGTTGCGCGCTTGATGCCATCCACCAGCGATTCGCGGCAGCCGTACAGGTTGTCGAACTTGGATTTGGTGACGGAGTCGTTGACGTTAATGCCGGGGAACTTGAGTTCGCCGCGTGCATGCATCTGGTACAGGCGGTGCACGCCGGTAGTCGTCTCCTCGGTCACGCCCTTGATCGCATCCAGGTTCTTTGTATACCAACCCGGCTGTTCGGCAAGGCGCTTCTTGATCGCGGCAAACAGGAAGGTTTCTTCTTCCGAAGTCGGTTTCTCGATCAGCGAAGGATTGCTCTCGGCGCGGCTGCCCAGATGCAGCAGCAGCGTAGCGTCGCCGCCGTCGTCGAGGATCAGGTTCGGCGTGCCGCCGTCGGCCCATTCGAATATCCTGTGGGTGTAATCCCAGTACTCTTCCAGCGATTCGCCCTTGTAGGCGAAAACCGGGGTGCCGCCTGCAGCAATGGCCGCGGCGGCATGATCCTGGGTCGAGAAGATGTTGCACGATGCCCAGCGCACGTCCGCACCGAGCGCTTTCAGCGTCTCGATCAGCACGGCAGTCTGGATGGTCATGTGCAGCGAACCGGCAATGCGCGCACCGCGCAGCGGCTGGGTGGCGGAGTACTCCTCGCGAATTGCCATCAGGCCGGGCATTTCGGTCTCGGCGATGGCGATTTCCTTGCGGCCCCAGGCGGCCAGATTCAGGTCGGCGACTTTATAGTCGGCAGCAACAGCATTCATAAAACTCTCCATTCAAATTAATGAATGGGCGCCGTTGTTACTTTGCGCCACCCTCCCGAGCCTGACAGTCATTGCTGCTGCAGCGCCCCTCGGGGGGGTGGGTAATACTGAATTACAGTCCGGCGTCCACGTTCAGCGTGAATGTCTTGTCCGTATTTTGGCTACGGTCGGTGCTATGCACCTTAACTTGCTGCGCAAGTTAGCCTGCGCCCGAATAAAGACAAGCACGTCTATAGCGTGCGGTTTACAAGCTCCGCTTACAAACCGGCATCGGCACGAAGTGCCGCTGCCTTGTCTGTATTCTCCCAGGTAAACCCGGGTTCTTCGCGGCCGAAGTGGCCATAGGCTGCGGTGTTCTGGTAGATCGGCCGCAGCAGGTCGAGCATTTGCACAA